>Ga0074046_10001868_pt1 | contig 18567 bp, 20 predicted proteins | sample BogForMeECP23OM3_FD_94441 | JGI IMG/M metagenome (GOLD analysis project Ga0074046, IMG submission 94441) | Bog forest soil microbial communities from Calvert Island, British Columbia, Canada - Bog Forest MetaG ECP23OM3 | ecosystem: Environmental > Terrestrial > Soil > Wetlands ... | reverse complement strand
GCGTCCGCTGTTAGCACCGGGCCTAGCGATGTAACGGCTACGTGGTCGACTTCCTCGGGAAGCTGGACAACCGCTTCGCAGTGGACTTGCACACCCGGGCCATCCACCTGCGTGCCAAATAATGCCGCGAGCACCATGTATGAGGCCACCCTGAACTCGCCCGGGCAGGCGCTGGCGCTCAGTGGTACCGCAATCACCGTGAATTCTCTTACTCTTCAAGCAGGCACCCTGAATGTCGTTGGCGGCGCGACGCTCACCGTGAACGGCGACGTCACCAACAGTGGTGGTACCCTCGCCACCGCCGATCTCGGCCAAGTCGCAGTGGGTGGGAATTTTAACAATGCCAGTGGTGCCTCGCTTCTTCTTGAAAGCGGCTCAGTCTCCGGCAATAGCAAAGTCATCGTAACCGGCGCATTTACGAATGCTGGAGTTGTAACCATGCAGGACGTGTATAGCGGCACTGGCGGCACACTCAGCGCCGCCTCGTTCTCAAATTCTGGACTCATCAGCGTCGGTCAAGGCGATACTCTGATTTCCCAAGGCGATTTCAACGACAACACAGGCAGCTCCATTGCTGTTAACTCTGGCACCGTCAAGGTCGGCGGCAATTTCAACAACGCAAACACTGCCACTCTCCAGGTTAACGGCACCCCCCTTGCACCTGCCAGCGTCACCGTTACGGGCGCATTAAACAATAGCGCTGGCGGGGTCGTAAATATGATCGGTTCTGGGGATACCCTGAGCGCCGGCTCGTTTGCGAACTCCGGAACCATTTATATTACAGGCGGGTCCGCTTATCAGCCTGAAACACTGCAAACCGCTGGGAACTTCGTCAACAATACGGGCGGCGCGCTCAACATCGCCAGCGGCGTGGTCATGATCGGTGGGAGTTTCACCAACAACAGCGGCGCGGCTGTGACTATGACCACTCCCCAAACGACGGTCGGCGGCACACTGACCGCCGCCTCGTTCGCCAATTATGGTCAGGTTACAGTAGGCACGGGCGATACTCTGACTTCCAAAGGAGATTTCAACAACTTCGCGGGCAGTTCGCTGACCATCACAGGCAGCGACCTGGTTGTCGGCGGAAACTTAACGAACTCAGGCACGGCTACGATTCAAAGTTGCTGCTCCGGTGACTTTTTTGCGACAGGTGGCTCGGTCTCGGTGACCGGTGCGTTTACCAACAACCCTGGTGCAGTGTTCAATTTGTCCAATACCCTGACCTTCTTGGAATCCAATTCGTTGAGCGCAGCGTCAATTGCGAATTCCGGGCAGATTACCGTTGGCCAATCCGATACTCTCGCTTCCGCGGGGAATTTTAACAACAATGCAGGCAGCTCCATAGCCGTGAACAATGCCACCGTGACAGTGGGCGGAAATTTCAACAACGCCAGCACGGCTACCCTCCAGATCAGCGGCAGCCCGGCTACAACCACCGAATTCTATGTGCCCAGCATGGTCACTGTGACCGGCACTTTTACCAACAACGCTGGCGCCGTAGTGAACATGATTGGCACCGATGGCGACACGCTAACCGTCGGCACGTTTGTAAACGCCGGGACGGTCAGTTTGGCATCTGGCGAATCTCTTACTTCCAACGGGAACTTCTATAACAATACGGGGGGCGCGATGACCCTCCACGCCGGTTCACTCACGATCGGCGGAAACTTCGTCAGCGCAGCAGGTTCCTCGCTTATTTATCTCGACCCTCCTACGCCGGGGGTTACCACCGTGGCCGGATCGTTCACCAATGGTGGAACTGTGGCAATGGGTGGCACCGGTGACACTCTGACAGTCGGCGGTGCCTTCACCAATTCTGGAACCGTTAGTGTCGGCGCCACGGAAATACTAAACGCGAACGGCAGCTATACGAACACCGGCGCAACTACCGTGGCCGGCACACTCAACACCACGACCTATCAGCAGAACGCCGGTTCCACCGATGTGTCTGGCGTGCTTAATGCCACTTCCTACCAGTACAACGGCGGCACGACCACCATCGAAACCGGCGGCAAACTTTCAGCCGCGAGCTTCACTCAATCGGGCGGTGCCATCCAGGGTACGGGCACGATTGGCTCTGCTGGCGGCACTTACACCATGACAGGCGGAATGATTACTCCCGGAAACTCGACCACCGGGATTCCTGGCACGCTCACCTTCGCGGGAAGCTTCACGCAAACTGGCGGCACTTTCGAAGAGCTGATCGGGCCCGCTGGCAACGGTTTGCTGGGCGTCTCCGGTGCGGCAACCCTAGGCGGTTCGGCGATGCTGGACATCACCCTCCTCCACGGCTTCACGCCCGCCGATGGCGAATCCTTCGACATCATGGACTACGGCTCCGAGTCTGGCATGTTTGCCAATGCTCCCACGGGTGGCTTCACCCTGGACGGCTGGAACTGGGACATCAACTACGCGTACAACGGCGACGAGATCCTCCTGACCGCGGAATCCCCGAGCACAACAGCCACTCCCGAGCCCAGCTCCTGGCTGTTGCTCTTTTCCGGACTACTCGCCTTGGGTACGTTCCGCCGCCGGAAGCGGGTCGCAGCCTAGCAAGCGGTGAATTGAAACTGATGCGGCGAGGGCGTAAGGCTGTTCGTGATTCCAAGCTTCCATGGCACCTCTGGGCTCTCCTTCGCAGAATTGTTCTCAAGAAGTTGGTGGTTCGTTGGCAGGCTCAATCGAGAGCAACTCGAGAACAGAACCCGTCATTTGTTTCAAGGTGCTCTCAAGAGGACTGAGGGTTCAGTAGGTAGGTTCAAAGTTAAGAACACATCGAGGGCAGGACTATATCTCTGGTTCTCAAATAAAGTTGGGGTTCAGTTGGGAGGTTCAAAGTCGAGAACGAATTGAGAACAGCCCCCCCCAATACCCCCTAGAACGATGCTGTATGACGCAGCTAGAGGCTAGAAGAATCAGCTACTTAGTGATTTCGTTGGGAACGACGGGTTCGAGGTTCGAGTCCTCCCCGGCTCACCACTTTTTTCCAAATCCCGATTATCTAGTTCGAATTCAGCTCACAAATCAGGGAAGATCGCCCGTTGAGCGTTTAGGTTGCCTCTGAATTCTCCGGCTGCGGCACACGCACCGGCGAATCTCCCGCGGCCACGGGCTTGCTTTCGAAAAATCGCTTGAGCTTGAGGAACGGCATCTCCAGCAGGTGCCACGAAGCGATGGCCAGCAGATAGGATCCCGCCATGACACCCCAGAATGCGATGGTTGGATGAGTGGCAGCTACGTTCACCGTCTTAACGAAATCATGGGGCAGCTTGTGGATGAAGTAGAGCCCGTAACTGATAGTCCCGGTGAACATCAGGAAGCGATTCGTGAAAAAGGCCTTTATCCAGGCGCTGGTAGAGAAAAGCGCGAGGTAGATCAAGGCAGCGGAAGCACTGGCGTCCATGGAAAACGTGATCCATCTCGAGTCGTGCAGATCCGTGGCAATTGCCAGCATTCCAGCGGCGGGCAGAACGATCCAGGCAGTCTTGAGAAAACGCGCCGGCACAAATTCAGGCTTTCGCACAAGAAGCGCCAGCAGCGCCCCGGCCATCATCCCGTCCAGCCGGCAAAATGGGTTGGAATAGATTAGCCAATGGTGCCAGTCAAAAAATAATCGCAGCACCGGCGAAAAAAGCACGATGGCCCACGCCAGAATTTGCAGCCGGCTGACCGATAGAAATCTCACGAACACCGGCCAAATCAGATAATAGAGCTCTTCGACGGCCAGGGACCAGGATACTCCCAGCGGGCCGATCGCCAAAGCCGGTATCCGAACAAGAAAGTTCTGAAAAAAGAACAGATAGGACCACCAGGGTGACGACCTGCGAAAGAGTTCAGCGGCATCTTGTGGGCGCACCAGCGGGATGATCACGAACATCACAACCATCATGGAATAGTACAGCGGCCAGATCCGCAGACACCGCCGCGCATAAAAGTTCCGGAAGTAATCCTTCGATGGCTTGCTATCCAGAAGAATGCCAGTGATCAGGAAGCCGGAAAGGACGAAGAAGAGGTCCACGCCCATCCATCCGTATCTTGCGACGTAGGAAAAAGGAGGGTAATAGAATCCGTGCAGGTTATGCACCATAACCACAAGGATGGCGATGCCGCGGACGGCGTCGAGTTGGGGGATTTTCTGGCGCATGGGCGGTGTTTGCGAAGAAATGACCGGACGCGTTTCTTCGCCACGCGATTCCAGTAGGTTTCTACCTTTTGTAGGGGAAAAGGTCAAATTGGGACAGCGACGCCCCGCATCTGACACAACTTAACTGAGGAATTCTTAGTAGCTTAACTCTTGCAAAGAATCGCTTTGCAGTCCGTAAAAACCGGCCAGGATTCGCCGGCGCGAAAGTTCATCGGCCAGCAGATCCGCGACCCATTCAATCTGCCGGAAAATGTTTGTGTTCTTGACGGTAGAGCTCGGCAAAAGCACTACAGTGCTCCTCGTTGAATCCCTGCCATGCCCATACGCATACCAGAAGCACACCGATATCTCTCGCGTCGGCCCACTGCCGGCCTCAATCGGGTAGGGCAGCGGATGATCGGCAAGCAGCAGATGGAAATCCTTCCCATCCGAGCGCGAGATCATTGGAATGCCCTCTGACAGGCGAGACAGCAAGGCGCCTTCGCCCCGCGCTTCGCAGTGCGGGCAAACGTTAAAGTTGCGATGGACGGTTGAAATTGGCTCTTGGACGTAGTTCAACACAGATCACCTCGAATGCGAGCGGCAAAAACTGCGGGCGCTCTTGGGTGGAGTGCACGCAAGGCTGAGGGCAGTCGAAGTATGGTATTAACATGATTACTTAGTCAAGAATAAAACAATCCGGCTGGAGAAAATTCAAGAGACGCGGTGACATGCTTCCTTCAAGGCCATGGCTATCTCGCTTGCCGAGTACTGGAGTTCCTCAAGGACGCGACCGGTGTGCTCTCCCAGAAGTGGCGGCGGCATGCGGTAGACGATTGGTTGGTCGCTAAAGCGGATGGGATTCGCGATGCTCCTTGCCGTCCGCAATGTGGGATGCTCGAGTTCCACCACCAGCCCGCGCGCCAACGTCTGTGGATCGTTCAAGGCTTCCCCGATGGTGTGAATAGCGGCCACCGGAATATCGGCCAATTTGAGCTTGGACAACCACGCTTCACTCGGCAGGGCATCGAACCGCTTCTGCAGCAGAGGGATCAGTTTTTCGCGATTCTGGATACGCTCCGAATTGGTGACAAACCGCGCGTCGTCGCCAATCTCCGGGACCTCGAGGATCTGCACCAGCCGCAACCATTGTTCCTGCGTCCCCACGCCCACGACAAAATAACGCGCATCACTCCCCTGGAATAGCTGGTATGGCACGATATTCGGGTGGTCATTTCCCCAGCGTCTCGGCGAAACGCCGGCATTCAGGTAACTGCTGCCGACGTTCGCCAGCCACGTAAGCTGCGAATCAAACAGCGCCATATCCAGGTACTCGCCCCGGCCGTTGCGCTCCCGGGCGAACAGGGCGCCCAGAATGCCCATCGCCCCATAAATTCCAGTGGTCATATCGGCGATGGCGATGGGAAAGCGCAGCGGGCCGCCGCCGGGCTCACCCGTGAAGCTCATCACTCCCGCCTCCGCTTGAGCAAGGATATCGTACCCGGGCTGCTCCGCCTTGGGGCCCGTAAAACCGTAGCCAGAGATGCTGCAATAAATCAACCGGGGATATTTCGCCCGCAGCGTTTGTGGATCCAGTCCCCGGCGTTGCAGAGAGCGAAGCGACGGCTGGTTGCAAACAAAAACATCCGCGGTGCCCAGCAAACGCTGTAAGATTTCTGCACCGAGGGGATGATCGTAATTGAGAGTGATGGAACGTTTGTTGCGATTGGTGGCCAGATAATAAGCGGATTCCGTGCCCACAAAGGGAGGCCCCCAGCCACGCGACTGGTCGCCACCCGCGTTCCGCTCCACCTTAATCACATCCGCTCCCAGATCTCCCAGGAGCATCGTGCAATAGGGGCCCGCCAGAGCTTCGGCGAGTTCCACAACCCGGATTCCCTCGAGGACCATGCTCATGAAAAGGAATTATAGCGGACAAAGCGCCCAAGCATCGCCTGGCAGGAGACTGGAACATAAAACGATGTCCTGCCTTGCCTGAGAGGGGCCCATCCCGGACAATATGTTCACTGAAGACAATGCCGAACATGTGGCGGCGCAACTGAACGCGCCAGCGGGAGACCCTGGAACGATGGCGAACGCGACTCACCCTCCAAAACGATTTGTCGCCTATTTTTCGATGGAAATTGCACTGGAAAATCATATCCCCACTTACAGCGGCGGCTTGGGGGTACTTGCGGGAGACACCATTCGCGCGGCTGCCGATATCCGCCTGCCCATGGTGGCGGTCTCGCTGCTCTACCGGAAAGGATATTTCCGCCAGCGGCTTTCCGAAGAGGGAGCGCAGACCGAAGAGGTGGTCGACTGGGCGGTTGAGAAACACTTGCAGGAAGAAGAGCCCCACGTCTTCGTCTCGCTCGAAGGCCGCAAAGTCGAGTTGCGTGCCTGGCGCTACACCGCCAAGGGAGTTCGCGGTTATGAAGTCCCGATCTATTTCCTCGACGCCGATTTGCCATCCAATGACGCCCGAGACCGCGAGTTGACCGGCCAATTGTACGGCGGCGATCCCTACTACCGCCTGTCACAGGAAGTGCTGCTGGGAATTGGCGGCGTGCGCATGTTGCGGGCGCTGGGGCACACGGAGTTGATGCGCTATCACATGAACGAGGGCCACGCGGCGCTGCTTACCCTGGAACTCCTCGAAGAAGAGGCCAAGTGCGCCGGCCGCACTTCCATCAAGGGCGAGGACATTGAGAAAGTCCGCGCCAAGTGCGTGTTCACCACCCACACCCCGGTTCCCGCCGGCCACGATAAATTCCCGGTGGAATACATGACCCGCTTATTCCCCGACCAGAATCGTTTTTTTGACGTCAAAGACGCTTCTTCCGCGGATCTGGTCCGCAGCGTCCTGCAGGTCGAGCAGAATTATCCGGACCTCCAGGAGGCCGCGCGCAGCGGCGCTTCCGTCAACATGACCTATCTGGCGCTGAGCCTGAGCAACTATGTAAACGGTGTCGCCAAGCTTCATGGGGAAGTCTCCCGCAAGATGTTTCCGAATGTGCCCATCGAGGCCATCACCAACGGAGTGCATGCAGCGACCTGGGCTTCTCCATCGTTCCAAGAATTATTTGACCGCATGATTCCATCTTGGCGCGAAGACAACTACAGCCTGCGCGGCGCGCTGGGTTTGCCGCCGGAAGAAGTGTGGGCAGCGCATCTGATTGCCAAACATGATTTGCTCGAAACCGTCCGAAAAAAATCCGGCCTGAAGCTGGACCCCGAGGCGTTCACCATCGGCTTTGCCCGCCGCGCCACGGGTTACAAGCGCGCCGACCTGATCCTGAGCGACCTGGACCGCTTGCGGCAGATTGCCAAAAACGCGGGCGCGTTTCAGATTATCTATGCCGGCAAGGCTCACCCCCGCGATGGCGGCGGCAAGGACATCATCAAAAAGATTTACAAGGCCAAGAAAGCGCTGAAGAAAACTGTCAGCATTGTCTTCCTGGATGATTACGATTTGAACCTCGGTGGCAAACTGACCGCCGGCGGCGATTTGTGGCTGAACACCCCGCAGTATCCCCTCGAAGCCTCGGGAACCAGCGGCATGAAGGCGGCGCTGAACGGCGTGCCCAGCCTCAGCATTCTGGACGGCTGGTGGGTGGAAGGAAATATTGAAGGCGTCACCGGATGGTCCATCGGCGAAGCCCATCGTGGCGATCCCGGGCCGGAAACCCCGGTGGACAATGCCTTCGATGCGGAGAGTCTGTACTCCAAGCTCGAGGGCGTGATTCTTCCGCTGTTCTATGGAAGCCGCGAACGCTACCTCGACGTGATGCGCCACGCCATCGCCATCAACGGCTCCTTCTTCAACACTCAGCGCATGGTGCAGCAGTACATCACCGACGCTTACTTGCGCTAGCCCGGCGCGCCGCCACCACTTCTTCTGGTCGAACCTCCATCAACATCACCCGGCGGGGAAGTTCCCGAAATCCCGCCTTGCGATAAAAAACCTCGGCGGCCTTGTTGTGCCGGGGAAGCTGCAACTGAAAAGCGCGCATTCCGCGTTCGCGGCAATAGTCTTCGATTTCGTAAAGGGCTAGCGATCCGATGCCCTGATTGCGATACTTCTTCTCCACAAATAAATCGCGCAACACCCCTTCCGCGCCGCCGTACTCCAGCTCAAAATTGTAAGTCAGCATCGCGTAGCCCACGGGCTTCTTGTGATTCTCCATCAGCCACATTTTTCCCTGCGACGGATTGCGCAACAGCACATCCAGGCCCTGGCTTAGCGAATGTCGATGCACCGGAATGTTATCGAAGCGATAGTAGGCGATCACCAGCTTCAAAAGTGCCGCGTGATCCTTGGGGCCGCAGGAACGAAAAGATACCAGCATAAAGCCTCACTTTTTCTGACGAGGTGGAACGCGCTTAGTTCCTTGCAGTTCCGCGCCCGCATCCAGAATATTGGAGTTTGAAAAATCCTTAAAAAAATCCCAACTGCCGTATTTCTGCGTAAGTTCCGGCAAAACCGCCGCGACCAGCACCTCGCCCTGCTTCCCGCTATCCACCGCTTTCTGGACGGTGCCTCGCAACCAGCTCAGGTAACCCTGGAATTCTAAGACATCTTCTGCATTCCCCACGTCCCCGTGCCCCGGAACAAAAATCAGCGCCCGCGATAATCCGGAGTTGGGCGTAACATTCGCGGGCTCCTCCACCAGTTGCGACAGCGTGGGAATCCAGGATTCCGTCGTCGCATCAATCAGATTTGGAAGCGTCTTCTTCCAGAAAAGGTCGCCGCAGAAGACAATGCCGGCATCCGGAATCGATACCACCGAATCGCCTCCGGTATGGCCTTCCAAATAATTCACTTCGATGCGTCGCGAGCCCAGGAAAAGCGTGACCCCGGTATCGTAAGTAACTTCCGGAGCCAGTAAATTCTCCACCATCACCTTTTCTTCCGGCTTGATTTTATCTCCAAAGAATTTCAGATTTTCCGTGTGGATCCACGCGCGCACGCTGTGATGCGCCACGATCACCGCACCCTGCTGCGCAAATACGCGATTGCCGGCCACGTGATCCAGGTGATAGTGCGTAATCACAACAAACTTGATGGGAAGATGCGTAAGATTGTGGATCTGGCCTAGTAGCGCCTTCGCTGCGGCTTCGTTCTCAAACGTGTCGATCACCACCACGCCATCGTCGCCAATCACGAAACCCGCGTTGGCCCCGGCATCTCCTTTGGCATCGTCGATCGCCGCCCAGATGTTGGGCCCGATTAGCTTAAGTTGAAAGGGAAGCGGTGCATTTGGCGATTGCGCCAGAAGGACCGCGCTTGAAAAACAAAATAGCAAACCCAATCGAAGGAGAAATCGCATTACAAGTATCGTACTGCAAGCCGGGCGAGACGAACAGTGTGGTGCAGGGTGTTACGCAAATCAGCGAACGCGATTCTTATACAGGGCCATCCCAACAGCTGCATCCATCCCCAGTTTTTCAAGCGCCCGAATTTCCCGCTGCGAAGAAATGCCCCCTGCCGCAACAATTGGATGCCTGGTCGCCTCCCGCAGCGCCCGGAACCATTCCACATTTACTCCGCTCATCGTTCCCTCGCGGTCAACGTCCGTGCACAAAAATCCGCCACAGTAGGGCTCCAGTTCGGACATAACCTCCCGCGGCGAAACCCGCAGGGCAGTGCGCCATCCGTGAACCACAACTTCTCCCTTCGCGGTATCCAGCGCGATCAGGATTTGCCGCCTTTTCACACGGGCGCAGAGTCGCTTGAGGAAAGCAACATTGGGGTGCCCTTTGCGAAATGCGGCGCTGCCTACAATGATTTGCGCCACTCCCAGCCGAATGAGTTGCTCGGCGCCACGCACGGTGCGGATTCCCCCGCCAACCCGCACTTTCATCTTGTGTTCCTTCTTTGCACGCAGGGAGAGTTCCTTGACCAACCGTCGGTTGTGCCCCTTGCGCATCGCCGCGTCCAGATCAATCACGTGCAGCCAGGGATGATGCGCGAATCGCTCCAGCAAACCGAAAACGTTGGACACGGCAAGCTCCCGCCGCCGCCCATGCACCAACTGCACGGCTTGTCCCCCTTGCAAGTCAATGCAGGGAATCAGCACGGCAGGCGCACCTCGACACCATTTGCTTTCAGAAATGCTTTCAGCGCGCGAATGGATTGCACCTGGTCGTGAAAAATCGACGCCGCAAGCGCCGCATCCGCTGCCCCGCGCGTGAACACTTCCAGAAAATGCTCTGGCGACTTTGCGCCCCCGGAAGCAATCACCGGCACCGAAACGCCGGTGCTGATCGCCTCGGTCAAGTCCGTATCAAAACCCGATTGCGTCCCGTCGCGATCCACCGAAGTCAGCAGAATCTCTCCCGCGCCCAGTTGCACGCCCTGCTTCGCCCAGTCTTCGGCGTCAAGTTTTGTACCCTCGCGCCCGCCGCGAATCCGCACTTGCCAGTGGGGACCGTCGCGCTTCGCGTCAATTGCCAGCACCACCGCCTGCGCGCCAAATTCCGCGGAGAGTTCGCTGAGAAGCTCCGGCCGCTCGACCGCCGCCGTGTTCACGGTGATTTTGTCGGCGCCCGCGCGCACCACTGCCCGAGCCGCTTCCAATGACCGAATCCCGCCGCCCGCGGTCAGGGGAATGGCCAACTGTTCGGCGACGCGTCGGATCGTCTCAAGAAAAGTCGGGCGGTTGTCCCGCGCCGCCGCAATATCCAGCACCACCAGTTCATCCGCGCCTTCCGTGTTGTAGCGCGCCGCCAGTTCCACGGGATCCCCGGCGTCGCGCAGCCCTTCGAAGTGCACACCCTTAACAACGCGCGCGCCGTCCGTGTCCAAGCAGGGAATAATGCGCCGCACCAGGCTCATGCCGCCGCCCGCAGAAAATTCCGCAGCACCTGTGCTCCGGCTTCACCGCTCTTTTCGGGGTGAAACTGCACGGCCCAAATGTTGTCTTTTTCGAGCACCGCGAGGAATTCGCGGCCGTGCTCGGAAATGGCCGCACTTTCCTGCCCCCCGGTGGGCGCTGCGAAGGAATGCGCAAAATAAAAATAAGCTTCGGAAGGAAGGGAACGGAGCAGGCGGCTTGGGCGGATAGTCTTCAAAGTGTTCCAGCCCATGTGCGGCAATTTTACGTTTGCGGGAAGCCGTGTAACCCGGCCCGGAAGCAAACCGAGGCCTTGCAGCTTCGGAGCTTCCTCGCTTGATTCGTAAAGCGCCTGCAAACCAAGGCAGATGCCCAGAAACGTCGCACCGCGGGTGATGGCTTCGATCAACGGCTGGCGCAAAACGTGGGCATCGAGCGCGGTAATCAACGCGGCGCAATGCCCCACGCCGGGAAGCACCAGGCAGCGCGCCGCCGAAATGTTTTCCGGGCGATTCGTCGTCTCCACCTGCGCGCCCATCCGGCGCAACGCGCGCTCCACAGATGGGACATTGCCCGCCCCGTAATCAATCAGCGTGACCTTCACAAAAGCTCCTTGGTGCTTGGCAACACATCCCGCAACCTGCGATCGCGGGAAACCGCATATCGCAAAGCCCGCGCAAACGCTTTGAAAAGCGCTTCCACCTGGTGATGCGTCGAACGTCCGTACAACACCCGCAAGTGAACATTCGCCCGGGCCGCCTGCGCAAACCCCTGGAAAAAATCCTCCACCAGCTCGGTTTGAAAATCTCCGACGCGCACCGCGGAGAAACGCGCCTTCACCACGCAATGCGGCCGCCCGCCAAAATCAATCGCCGCCACGCCAAGCGTCTCGTCCATGGGCATCAAAAAATATCCCGCGCGATTAATTCCGCGCTTGTTGCCGAGCGCGGCGATCACCGCTTCTCCCAACGCGATGCCGACATCTTCGACAGTATGATGCTGGTCCACCTCCAGGTCGCCGGTGGCTTTCAATTTCAGATCAAAGCCCCCGTGCCGCGTCACCAGGTCCAACATGTGATCAAAAAATGGAATCCCGGTCGAAATCTCCGATTTGCCGCGGCCGTCAAGATTCAGCCGCAGCGCGATCTGCGTTTCCTTGGTGTCGCGTCGAATTTGTGCCGTGCGCGGCATGAACTCTCCTACTCTCGGCTATCCAGAACCCGCAGCAAAAGCCGTAGCTCTTTTTGCGTGCCGATGGTGATGCGCGCGTATCCCGTTCCCAGGTCTTTGCTGCGTTCGCGGACCAGGATTCCCCTGCGCGCCAACCGCCGAAACACCTCAGGGCCTCCGCTGCCAAAATCGGCCAGCAGAAAATTGCAGCCGCTCGGAAACACGTTAACGTTCCGCTTCTTGAGTTCCGCGGCAAACCATTCCCGCAGGCGTTTCGTATCGCGAATGTAGCGATCGATTGTGCGCCGTTCCCGCACCGCCGCGACGCTGGCCGCAAGCGCCGCTGTATTCACGGGAAAAGGAGGCATCGCGCGGCGCACCAGTACCAGTGATTCGCGCTGAGCGATTACCGCGCCCAGTCGCAGCCCGGCAAGTCCCGCCGCCTTGGAAAATGTTTTGGCGATGAATAGATTCGGATGCCGCCGAATCCACGGAACACCGGTAACGCCAGAAAAATCCGCGTAAGCCTCGTCGAGCACCACGGCTGTGTGCGATGCAGCTTTCAGAATTTCCTGAACACCTGCTTTGTTCACCAGCGTTGCGGTCGGATTGTTTGGATTGGCGAGGAAGAACACCCGCGGTCTTTTCCGCAGCGCCCGAAGTACATCCGCCGAAGGAAATTCCATCTCCGCGGAATAGCGCAAGGCTTCTACGTGAGCGCCCGCGATCTCCGCATAATAGCGATACATCGGAAACGTCGGCTCGCAAATCAGAATATGACTCCCCGGCTCAACAAAGGTGTCAAAGAACACGCGCAGCGCATCATCGCCGCCGTTCGTAAGCAAAAGTTCCGCGCACTTCACGCCAAAGTAACGTGCCAAAATCTGTGTCGGCTCCTCATACTCCGGATACATCGCCAGTTGTTTGGCACTGAGACCCCGGAGTGCAGCCAGCGCAGCTTTGCCGCAGCCTCTAGTGTTTTCGTTGAAATCGAGGCGCACCTTTCCCCACCGGCCCTCGGCGGGCGCTTCATACGTCTGGCGTTCCAGAATTGCTTTGCGCACCGGCAGACGGACTTTCATCGGCGCACCTCCACCGCGCGCGCGTGCGCCAGCAACCCCTCGGCATTCGCCAACTTCTCCACATCGCTAGCCAGGCTGCGGAATCCTGCCACGCCAATTTGTTGCACGCTGATGCATTTTACAAAATCCGTCGCGGAAAGCCCCCCGCGTCGCCGCGCCCATCCTCCCGTCGGCAGCACGTGATTGCTCCCGCTGGCGTAATCCCCAAACGGCTGCGCGCTCAACGCCCCAAGAAAAACAGTTCCGGCAGCGCGGATCTTGCCGAGAAGCTTTTCATCACCCGAAGGCAAACTCAAATGCTCCGGCGCGAAACGATTCACAAATTCGCAAGCGTGCTCCAGCGAGCGCGTAACCAGGATTGCTCCTGTTTTCCTTAACGAACTGTGTGCCGGATTCGTCCTCGGAAAGGCGCTCAGTTGCACGCTCACCTCTTGCTGCACCCTTCGCGCGAAAGCCGGCGAAGAGGTGACCAGATAGCTCCCCGCATCCGGCGCATGCTCCCCTTGCGCCAGCAAATCCGCCGCGATCCACGCCGCGTTGCCCGAGTTGGCCAGCACCACCGCCTCCGTCGGCCCGGCCGGCATATCAATCGCGCAATCCGTGCTGACGATTTGTTTCGCTGCGGTCACATAACGATTCCCAGGCCCGCAAATCTTTTCGACCGCCGCAATCCGCTTGGTTCCATAAGCCAGCGCCGCAATCGCCTGCGCGCCCCCAATCCGCGCAAACTCGCCGATGCCCAGCACATCGGCCGCCGCCAGCAGCGCATCATTCGGCCGCGGGCAAACCACCACAATGCGCGGTACCCCGGCCACCTGCGCGGGCACCGCCGTCATCACCAGCGTAGAAAGCAGCGCAAATCGCCCGCCGGGAACATAGCACCCGATCGAATCCAGCGGCCGAACCAGTTGCCGGACCGCGACGCCCGGTTCCACCCGCAAATCCCAATTCCGAGGAAGCTGCCGCTCGGCCACCCGTCGAACATTCTTGGCGGCGTGCTCCACGGCCACCAGAAATCCGCGATCCACCCGGCGTTTCGCCGCAACCATCTCTTTTTTCGTGATCCACAAGCCGGACCCCGAAACATCCGTCCCATCCAGCTTCCTGGACCATTCAATCACCGCCCGATCGCCGCGCCGCTGCACATCCGCAACAATCCGCGATGCAACCACGTACGCTTCCCGGTCGTGCGACTGCCGCAGCTTCAGCAGCCCGGCCTCCGTCTTCGCAGTGAGTTTCAGGATGCGCATCACAGCACAATCTTATTCAAAGGATATTCCACAATCCCCTGCGCTTTCGCGGCCTTTAACCGTGGCAAAATCTGCCGCACCACCGACTCCTCAATAATCGTATTCACCGCCACCCAATCCGCATCACTCAACGAAGAGATCGTCGGATTCTTTAACGCCGGCAGTGCCGCCAAAACCGCCTGCAGATTCTCGCGCCGCACGTTCAGCATCAGTCCCACACGAGTAGTCGCAGCGATCGCCCCCTGCAGCATCAGCACCATGTTTTCCGCCTTCTCGCGCTTTGCTGGATCCTCCGCAGCCTTGCGATTCATAATAAAAACCGTTGCCGACTCCAGCACAGTATCCAGCACCCGCAGCCGGTTCGCGCGCAAAGACGATCCCGTCTCCGTGACCTCCACGATGGCATCCGCAAGCTCTGGCACCTTCACCTCCGTCGCCCCCCACGAAAATTCCACCCGCGCCTTCACGCCGTGCCTCGCCAGATATTTTTCGGTGATGCCAACGACCTCCGTGGCAATCACCTTGCCCTCCAAATCCTTCGGCCCGTGAATCGCCGAATCCTCCGGCACAGCCAGCACCCATTTCACCCGTGCCAGCCGTTGCTTGGCATACACAAGCTCAGCTAGCTCCACCACATCGGCCTGTGTTTCCACCACCCAATCGTGCCCCGTGATCCCCGCCTCCAAAGCCCCGGACTGCACGTAGCGAGCCATCTCCTGCGCCCGCACCAGCAGGCAACTAATCTCCGGATCGTCGATCGTCGGCACATAACTCCGCGAGCTCAGCCCGATCTTCCATCCCGCCCGCGCCAGCAGATCAATCGTCGCGTCCTGCAAACTTCCCTTGGGTATGCCCAGCTTCAGCAAGCTCATTTGCCCTCCGGACGTCCGTAAACTTGCTCCGCCGAAAAAACCTGCTCGGCAATCACGCGAGCCTCGCCATCCACGCTCATTTCACGAAAAAAGCAGCTCCGATGACCCTCGTGGCACACGCCCGGCCCCACCGGTTCAACAAGCAGCAGCAGCGCATCCGCGTCACAATCCACCAAGACCTTCTTCAGCCGCAAAACGTGCCCGCTGCTTTCCCCTTTTTTCCAAAGCCGCTTCCGCGAACGGCTGAAAAAATGCACCTCGCCGCTCTTCCAGCTCTCCGCCAGCGCCTCTGCGTTCACATACCCGAGCATCAGCACTTCCTTGCTTTCCTGGTCCTGCACGATTGCCGCAACCAGGCCGCCCTGTTTTTCAAATGCCAGCTCCACAAAATCCTCCCCAAAAACAAAAATCCCGCCGGGCGATTCGCGCCAGCGGGGCCTCTCCTGCTTGGATGTTCCGAATTGCTAGGCAGGGCTCCACGGGCGCGACCGATGGCCGTCATGATGATGGTGCCGATGCGCCCGAAAAGTCATCTGGCTAGGAAAGTACAGGAAGGCAATCCCCGCTGTCAATCGGAACATTAGCGCCGATAGAGGCAAAAAATGAATGCTACTCCCGGGTCACCGGACCGAAGGGACTCCGGAGGTATAATTCATGGTCATCAGCAAATGCAGTGCCACCCCGAAGCGGTTGTTCGGCAGCGATTCCACCCGCACCACCTCCGCCACGTACTCGCAGTTCATCGGGTCATGATGCGAAGTAAACGGAAAGGTCACAAAAACCCGCATGCCCTTGTAATAGTTCTCGCGGCGGGTCTGAAAGTAAATCCCTTCCTTGGACGCGTTGATGCTGGTGGGCAAATCTTCAAAATGCTCATCGCGGGGCTCGGAGGGACGCACACGCAACGGTTTGGCAATCTTCGCACGCCTGCTGCGACGCTTATCAGTATATTGGGGCTCAGCTTTGTCGGTCATACCAGTGCCCCGAGGCGGTGGGGTACACTCATCATTAGGGCAGAATCATGAAACGTCAAGGCTTTGCGTTGAATCTGATAGTGATAGAAGGTGTGATACCGCAGAACTAAAGAGGCAGTCATGACCGACAAGATCCGCAAGCCGGAAAGCGAATGGAAAAAACAACTTACCTCGAATCAATTCTATGTCACCCGCCAGAAAGGCACCGAACCCCCATTCACCGGCGAGTATGAGTCCACGGAAACGCCAGGGACCTACAAGTGCGTCTGTTGCGGCCAACCGTTGTTCCGTTCCGAAAACAAATTTCACTCCGGCTGCGGCTGGCCCAGTTTCACCTCGCCCCTCGCAAGCGAATCCGTCGACGAAGAAGGAGACTCGTCGCACGGCATGACCCGCACGGAAGTAAAATGCAGCCGCTGCGATGCCCATCTCGGCCACGTTTTCGACGACGGGCCAGATCCCACCGGTTTGCGCTACTGCATTAATTCCGCATCGTTGGCGCTGGATAAAGACAAACGTTAATCGGGCGGGCGAATTTCTTCAAATCCCAAATGTTGGTGAAGTTGAACTACGCGGCAGGGCAGGAGTACGCGACCATCTCCGCCACCGGATCAAGTTCCCGCTGCCATGCGGCTAGCAGCAGCACCTTGTGCCCCGTGGGATACCGGAAAACGTAATACACGTTCGCAACCCCATCGATCTCAAAGAAGCCCGGGCGGCTCGCGTCCGGCATACCGGTCATTCCCGCATCCAGCAATAGCCGAAGTTCCGCCAACTGTTCCGGCGCGTGCGCGCGAAGATCCTCGATCATCGGCGGCTGCTTGTTAACACTGACCATTACTCTTTCCTTTAGCCTCGCAAGCATCATAATCTTTCCTCACTCATAAAGACGTAAAAGTTCGCGAAATGTTTCATGAAATGCACATCAGAAGTTTTCATCTCTTGCATCGGTGATGCGCGATCGCCAACCACCGATCAGCGGCGCGAGGCACGATTGGCATCCTTCCAAACGGTGTAGACACCTGCGTATCTTTAGGATATGTTGCGACGCAAGCAGTGTTTTTGCAGGTTCGAGAGGGTCTCGTGAAGGTTTCTTGGATCTCCGCTAAGCTACTGGCCAGACTCGCTTTACTGTCGTGCTCAATTGTGCTACTGCCGCTCCATGCCCAACAATTGGTGAGCCTTCAGGACCCTGCTCCGTCGCCCGCTCGTACCGGGATCCCCCAAAATGCTGGCGATTTCAGCTTGCTCTTGCCCGCCTATAATTTCCGCAGCAATTCGATGCCGGCATACTCCTCTGGTTATTCCTCGACGCGTGCCCGGATCGATGCCCCAAACTTCAATAAAGCCATCTGGAGCTCTTCGCCCGGCACCATCGACCGAATGGAAGCCGCCTTCTATTGCAACGACACGCCATTCGTCGATCAGGTGCGGCTGCCTTTGGCCACTTTCTGGGGTGGACGCCTGAAACTCACAGGTTTCGAAAGCGATGTGACCACCGCCAATTTTGTGCTGGGGCTTCCCGGGCAGGGTGCGCTCCACAACCTCAGTGCCTTCGGCAACGCCTTTCTGGCCACCCACACTCCGCCCTCGGACCAAATGGCGGGAATTCATATGTCCTTCACATGGCGTGGCAGTGAAGTCGATTCCAACGACCGCAGCGGCCTGCGTGGTATTGAATATCTAGTGCACGCCAGCCGCGGATTCCTGCCCTTTTGGGGCCCGCGGCCGGATACAATTTTAATGACCTCACGGTAGTTTCTACATCTAAGGTTGCAATCGTTGTTACTACCCCACAGGTTACTTGCGCCTCGATTTTATTCTTGCGATAGTGGTATTTACGATTATTTCAAAGCAGAGGTGTCCGTGGCCAAATCGTCAACAACCAGCAAAGGTCCCCGCAAATCGGTTCGGGATGAAAAATCCGAATTCGGTAAGGATCGCCGCCGCAAGCACCATCACTTCTTGGTCACCGTGAATTACGCCGACGGCGAAACCTTTGGCCGCGTCTATACCGACAAGGAAAAGGCCACCCGCTTTGCCGAGCGCCAGCGCCGCTCCCCGATCGTCAAGTCGGCCCGCGTCACCCAGGTTTCCTGAAACACACCTGTGGTTTCAAAACAACCCGGAGCGTCTTGTCGTTTCCCGGAGAAGCGTGCTATAAAAGTTATAGTCAGAGCGGCCTTAGTATAGTGGTAGTACGGAACCTTGCCAAGGTTCAGGTGTCGGTTCGATTCCGATAGGCCGCTCCATT
>Ga0074046_10001867_pt1 | contig 18568 bp, 21 predicted proteins | sample BogForMeECP23OM3_FD_94441 | JGI IMG/M metagenome (GOLD analysis project Ga0074046, IMG submission 94441) | Bog forest soil microbial communities from Calvert Island, British Columbia, Canada - Bog Forest MetaG ECP23OM3 | ecosystem: Environmental > Terrestrial > Soil > Wetlands ... | reverse complement strand
ATCGACGTTCACAGGGGGAATATCACGCGCGATATTTTCCTCGAAGGCAAAGCCGTTCTGCTCGATCTGAAAGCGGTAGGAGTCGAGGGTCGAGCGAACCAGTTCGGGCAGATTGGTTTCCTTGAACTCGTATTCCTTGCGGCCAGCTTCGATACGCGAGAAATCCAGAATATTGTTGATGAGGGCGGTCAGGCGCTCGCTCTCTTCGCGAATGATGCGGAAATATTCCTGGTATTTTTCCTTGGCGTTCAGGCGGCCAAGCTCCAACGTTTCCGCATAGAGGCGGATCAGGGCCAGGGGCGTGCGCAATTCATGAGACACATTGGCGACGAAATCGGATTTCAGGCGAGCCAGATTCATTTCCCGGGAGACATTGCGATAGGTCATTAAAATGCCGCCGAGCATCAATAGGGATAGCGCCCCGAGGATGAGAAAGTTGGACCGCATGAATTTCGCGCCAATGTCGGCGATCGTCGTTCCGGGATATTTGATGGACCAGACCATACCACCAAAAATATCCGAAAAGGGGCGTTCCACTTCACCTCTGCCACCGTCCCAATTGGGAGAAACCACCCACGCAGTGGCATCTCCCCGCGGGTGGATCATCATGGCTGGAGGATTGGCATCATTGCGGAAGGCGTTGCTCTTGGTGTTCAGGACGTCTTTCATGATCGCCGGGAAGAAAGTTTTCTGCAGATAGTCCGTATTGAAGGAGACGATGGCAAGCCTCACCTCATCGTCGGGAGTGCCGGGAGGCAAGAATATGGCCTCGTTCGAGTAGGTATGCTTCTCTTTCTTCCACTCCCAATTGCCATAAAACAGGACCGGATCATCTCCTTTTTCCGCGATCATTTTTACCCGATCGGCAAGCATTGCGGCTTCCGTGGGCATCCAGGACGTCTGAAGATCATTGATATCCATCTGAATGAGTGTGCAAAAATCCGCGTCACGTTCGGCAGTCATCTGCATACGGCTTAAGAAGGTGTTGCTTTTTTTGTCATACAAAACTGCATAGTCCAGCTCCGGGTGCTCCGCCAAAATGCGTTCCAGCTTAGCTTTAGCGTCTTTGTCTTCGGGACGAGGGAATTCCTTGCGGATAGGTTCGAGATACTGGTTGGCCTTGATCAAACTTTTCTTTTCGGCGATTTTAAGAACATAAGAAAAGTCGCGCTGAATGGCGGCTTCAATATACTGATCACGCTGAATGTGCTTCAAATTCCAGATGCTGAAGGCCATTAAGGCTGCCGCCGGAATGGTGATGGCTAGCTCCAGCTTGAGGAGCATGCGCGTGCGGTCTGTCAATCGCCACTTCCTGAACATTCTAATCTCCACGTGTTGCAACCACTTTTTGATCTGTCGGGACTATAAAGCTCTGCCAAAGGGAGTGTGTCAAGCCATCGCAAAGGATTGTAAAAAATTGTAAAGAGCGGAACGGGAGTATAGGCTCCCGTGGAGGCTTCCGTTCGTCCACCGAAAAAATGGCCAAGTCGCATTGGATTCAGTGATTTGCAGAGTCCCGGCACGCGGACGTTCCTCGAGTAGGTGGTTCACTAGGCCGTGGGAGTCGCGGGACGCTGGTGGATGATCATCCAAGACGTGCCGAATCTGTCCCTTAGCATGCTGAAACGGAAGGCAAAAAAGGTTTCCTGCATGGGCATGAAGATTTGGCCACCATCGGAAAGTAGGGCGTGGATGCGCTCCGCCTCTTCATTGCTGTCGACGCTAAGGGAGAGGTAGACGCTGCGCATCGGCTGGAAATGGTCCGGAGGCACGTCACTCCCCATGATCTCTGTGTCTCCAATGGTCATGCGGGAATAGAGGATCGCCTTTCTCTGATTCGCCGGGACCTTGCTTGGGTCAGGTTGCTGCTCGTGGGTCATCATCGCGGTGATTTTGCCCCCGAGGTGCTTTTCGTAGAAACGAAAAGCCTGCTCGCAATTACCACCGTAGTTGAGATAGGTGTTTAGTTTCATGGTCGTGTTCCTCTCGATTAAATCTCTGGCCACAAAAACAGTACACATATCACTTGCATAATGCAAGTAATATGTGGTTACAATAGCGAACTTGCCGCGTGCGGCTTGAGACTGTTCCCACGCTGTGCGGGCGAGCCACAAAACTGAGAAGAAGGTGAGGTCAACCTGTGAGCGCTTTCGAGCATTTTCCCCGTATCACTCCCATGCTGTGGTTCGATTCGAACGCCGACGAAGCCGTTAACTTTTACCTGAGCGTGTTCAAGAATTCGCGCCGGTTGGATGAACTACGTGACGACCAAGTGGCCAAGAGCAAGCCCGTTACCATTACCTTTGAGCTGGACGGGCAGAAGTTTACCGCGCTGAATGGCGGGCCGTTATTCAAATTCACCGAGGCGATTTCGTTGATGGTGCGGTGCGACTCTCAGCAGGAAGTAGATGATTACTATGCGAAGCTGGTCGCGGGCGGACAGGAGAGCCAATGCGGCTGGCTGAAAGACAAATTTGGACTGTCGTGGCAAATCGTGCCGGCGAAGCTGCCGGAACTGATCAAAAATCCAAAAGCGATGCAAGCGATGATGAAGATGAAGAAACTCGACATCGCGGAACTCGAACGCGCCGCTCGATCGTAGCTGCGGGAAGTGGCGCTAGACCTTCAGGAAAATCTTCTTTCGCCACAAAAACCACAGCAATAGCCAGCAAATTGCCACTGCCCCTAACGAATAAATAAGCGAGGCATTCGCCGCGCTCAATCCCGCCCCTTCTAAGTACGCTTGGGCGGCCTCGTGCCAGTTCACCAGTGCCCCGCTAGGTCCCCTGGCCGTGAACGTATACCCAGGGCCGTAAATCAGCGAGTCTGCCACAAATCCGGCAATCGCATTCATTCCAAATACGAGGATCGGCATGGTCCAAGCGCCTCGCCAGCGTTTCACTTCCGTGACCCAATACAATAGCGAAAGGAACAGCAGGGCGAATCCCCCACTGAACAAAACGAAGGAACTGGTCCACAAGTTTTTATTGATGGGAAACCAGCGATTCCACAATTCCCCGCCTAGCATGCCAAGAATCCCAAAGAGCACCATCGCCCCGATCAACTTGTTGGGGCTCTTTTTGGTCCTGAGCCAATGGCCCGTCAACACTCCGATGAGCGTGGTGCCGATCGCAGGAATCGTGTGGATGATACCCTCCGGATCGCGATTCCCATCGTACAAATGGCCCATGAACAGTTTCCGATCCAACCATGCCGGCAAATTCTGTACCTGGTCCATGAACGGGATATCACGCCCTGGCACGCCGGCTCCCGGCACTGGCACAAAGCGCAACAGAGCCCAATAGCCCACAAGGCAAGTCACCAGTGCAATCAAACAGCCGCGACGCCCCGCGAATAATTCCAGAATTGCCGTAAAGAAGTAGCAAATTCCAATCCGCTGCGTCACCCCTTCAAACCGCCAGGTGTGCAAGTCCAGTCCGATAATCGGCGAAGCGTTCACGAGCAACCCAATCGCAATCAGGATCAAACACCGTTTGAAGGCGTGCAGCAGAATTTGCTTGCGCGTTTCCCCCCTTTCCAGGCGCGCGTTAAACGAGTACACCATCGAAATTCCTACGAGAAACAAGAACGAAGGAAAGATGAAGTCTGCCGGGGTCCACCCATTCCACTTCGCATGCATGATGGGCCAGTAAGCTTTCTCGTCGCTACCGGGGTTATCCGCCAGAATCATTCCGGCCACCATCAATCCGCGATATACATCCAGGCACAGCAGTCGTCCGGATAAACCCGCCTCCGTTACAATCGCAACCTTTCGTGGGGATTGAATTGCGTCCGCGCTCGTGGCCATTTTTGGCAACTATATCCGCTCTTCGCCTCGTTGGCTACAAACGAATATCTCCCGCGAATGTGCGTGCGCCTTACCTCGTTTTGACTTGACGGACCCAGATGCGGGACGTCGCGGTCTTTCCCAAGTGGATAGTGTGACCAGCGACACGAAGAGTCAGGGTCTCGTCATAGCCACGTTTGAGTACTTCGACCTTGCCGGAGGGTAGCAGATGGAGTTTCTGGAGAAAGTCGAGGAAGCCTTCGTCCTTTTCATAAACGCAAAGAATCAGGGCGGAATCGCCCGGGTGGAGTTCTGATAACAGCACGCCCCGCTGCTTGCGGAGTTGCGCAACGCCGCCTCGAAGAGGCACGCCGTGAGGACAGGTCTTGTGAGCGGCAAAGCGTTTTAGGAGCAGCGCCTCGACTTCAGGGGAAATGGCGTGCTCCATTCGCTCTGCCTGTGCATGAGATTTGGTCCAGGGCAAGCCAATCACTTCGGTGAGCAGCATTTCCGCAAGCTGATGGCGGAGCATGAGGTGCCCTGCTACCTTGCGGCCTTTGGCGGTCAGCAAAATCTGGCCGCCGCGTTGAACTTTGACGTGACCGTCGCGCGCCATGCGCTTGACGGCCGCAGTAACTGCAGGAGGGGTAACGTCGAGCTGTTCGGCTAAACGCGCGCTGATGGGAACCTGGTCTTCTTCACGCATCTCCCAAAGGGCTTTCAGGTAATCTTCCTGCGAAACGCTGGTTTTTTCGCGGCGCAAAGAGTCTCCGGCAAACTATGAGTTGGCGGCCCGTTGCTTGTCTCGGAGCCGGGCGGCTAGCAACAAAATTCTGGATTCGAGCTCCTCCAAAATTCTCTGATAAGTGGCAGGGCCTTCGCCATAGGGATCTTCCACGGTCCAGTTCTCGACTTTCTGAGAGATCCGAGGGTTACCGACCGGGCGCGCGTTGCCAAAAAGGCAATCAATCGGACGGCCGGACATATTTATGATAACGTCTGCGCTGTCGACGGCGTCACGGCGAAGCGGCTTGGAAGTAAGGCCGTGTGCGGGATAGCCATTGGCGCGCAGAGTGTCGTCCGTGGCCTCGGGCACGCGTCCCAGCGGGTGCAGACCGGCGCTGGACGATTCCATGACGTCAGAAGCAAGTTTTCGCGCGATCACTTCCGCCATGGGGCTGCGGCACGCATTGCCGAGACAGACGAACAGGACGCGGAATTTACGCGCCGGCGACATAGCGAGATTGTAGCGCGCTATTGGAAATTTGGCGGGATATAGAAAAAACAGCACGACAAGCTGCTGAAAGTGCTGCGTCTTCGCTAAATAAGTAATGGGTACTAGCGTCTGGATTTCTTCGGGGCGGAGCCATTCGAGGCGAGCTTCAGAAAATGTTCGTGGACCGTGGTGTCGCTGGTGAGTTCAGGGTGAAACGTCGCAGCAAGGATATGTCCCTTCTCAACGAGTGTGGGTTTGCCATCAAATCTGGCTAAAACCTTGACGTCAGAAGCGACCTTTTCGATGATCGGGCCCCGGATGAACACCATTTCGAGTGGATCCTTTTTGAGGGTGCTGGAACCGAAGAAGACGTCGCTGGCAAGCTGGCGGCCATATCCATTTCGGAGAACGGTCATGTCCAGCAGCTTGAGAGAATCCTGGGGAGGGTTCTTCACTTTGTTTGCCAGGAGAATGGCACCGGCGCAAGTTCCAAAAATCGCTCCGCCCTTTTCGGAATATTTGCGGATGGCGTCGTACAGACCTTCCTCCTGAAGGAATTGCAGTTGCGTGGTGCTCTCACCCCCGGGCAGGATTAAGCCATCGCACCCGTCCAAGTCGGCCACGGTGCGAACCTCGACTGTCTGCGCGCCCAACTCGTGGAGCATTTCGGCGTGGGCTTGGAAGTCGCCTTGGATGGCTAGAATACCTATTTTCATGTTCTCGAGAGCCGTTAGGCGGCGAGTCTAAAGAGTCGCCACTGCAAAGATTGAAAGGCCGGCAGGGACCGTGAAGTCGCCCTGCTCTATAAGAGGTTTACCACCCTCGAGTGGCCAGAAGATCTTTCTCTTCAAGCTGGCGGACATCGATGCCGGGCATAGCCTCGCCCAGTTGTTCGTGCGCTTCCAGGATCGCTTTGGGATCTTCGAAGTGCGTGGTGGCTTTCACGATCGCTTTTGCGCGGGCTTCCGGATCGCTACTCTTGAAAATTCCGGAGCCGACGAACACCGCTTCTGCACCAAGCTTGCGGACGAGCGCAGCGTCGGCGGGAGTAGCAATTCCGCCCGCGGAGAAATTGGGAACCGGTAGCTTGCCGAGACGAGCAACTTCGCGGATCAGGTCGAGAGGTGCGCCGTATTCCTTGGCTTTGCGCATAAGTTCATCGTCGCGGAGCGTGGTGAGACCGCGCATTTCACTCATGATCGTACGCATATGCCGGACCGCTTCGACCACGTTGCCAGAGCCGGCTTCGCCCTTGGTGCGAATCATGGCCGCGCCTTCGGCAATACGTCGAAGCGCCTCTCCGAGGTTACGCGCGCCGCACACGAACGGAACGCGGAAATCATGCTTCCAGACGTGGTTCTCTTCGTCAGCGGGTGTCAGGACTTCGCTCTCGTCGATGAAATCTACCTCCAGGGCTTGCAGCACTTCTGCTTCGGTGAAGTGCCCAATACGTACTTTGGCCATCACCGGGATGGTGACCGTCTTCATAATCTCGCGAATGACTTTGATGGAGGCCATGCGGGCCACTCCACCTTCCTTGCGAATATCGGAGGGAACGCGTTCCAGCGCCATCACAGCGCAGGCACCAGCTTTTTCGGCAATACGCGCCTGATCAGCGTTGGTAACGTCCATGATGACGCCGCCCTTGAGCATTTCTGCCAAGCCTACCTTCACGCGCCATTCGTTGGATCCTTTCGCCCCATTGTTGTGAGCGCTTCCGTTGGGTTTCTTTGTTGCCATTTCCATTCTCCTCTCAAAAATCGAAATTCAAGAATTCGCTTGGATGGATCGAGTCACTTCGGCGAAGTGCGTTGGATCGACCACGACGAAGCGCCCTTTCCCACTAGCAAGTAAATTGCCTTGTTGATCGCGAATCTCCGCGACGCGAAACCGGTTTCTTCCCTTCTCTCCCTCTTGCCAACCTTCGACGTGCACCGGTTTGTCGACTGGCACGGGCATGCGATAGGCAACAGTCATCTCTGCCGTCACCGCTCTTTCATCCGTCAGCTTCGAAAGCTTCCCCATGGCTTCATCCAAGACAACGGCAATAATGCCGCCATGTGCGAAACCAGCGCCACCACCGTAGTTTGGGCCAAGCGTGAATGAGCCGCGGGTGCGGCGCGCGTCGAAATCCAACTCGAAAGTGAGCTTCATCCCAGCTGGATTGGCCGCGCCGCAACCAAAACAGTGGTTGGTGGACTTGGGCTCGAGTCTAAGGACGTGTGCCATTTTCACTTTCCAAGATCAGACGAGCGCGACGTGCGCGCGTTCGGCGCGCCGAGACCCGCGCTGGCGCTTGCGCATCTCGACCCGCAAAAGGTCCGAAAGCGTGGAAACGCCGCGTGCAATTTGCTTTTCATTCAAACTGGCGAAGCCCAAGCGCAAAGTATTCGGCAGCGGCGATTGCACATAGAAATAACGCCCTGGGGCGAAGAGAACGCCGCGTTCGCGCGCGTGCATCATCAGTTCGCTGGCGTCGAAACCGGGAGGAAGCTCGAGCCAAAAACACATGCCACCTTCGGGTCGCGTCCAGCGAACACCTTCCGGCATGAACTTGTGCAAGGCTTCGTCGAGTGCGTTCCGGCGATCAGAATAAATTCTGCGCATGCGGGCCAAATGTTTGTGGAACAGGCCTCGCTTCAGGAACTCGGCAAGAGTGGCTTGCGCGAGCTGATCCGTGTGCAAATCCGTCATCTGCTTTACCAGACGCAAGCGCTCGATGGCAGCGGGATGGGCGACGATCCAGCCGACGCGAAGACCTGGGAAAGCTACTTTGGCAAAGCTGTCGATGTGAATGACCAGGTTCGAGCGATCTAGCTGTTTTAGCGAAGGCAAACGCTCATCATGCGAATGCAGGCGGGCGTAAATGTGATCTTCCACCACCGGAACCTGATAGCGGCCTGCAAGTTCCAGGACACGGCGACGCGAGGCGAGCGGCATGGAAGTGCCAGTGGGGTTTTGAAAGTCGGGGGTAAGGATCAGAAGTTTCACGCGATTGGCGGACAGCGTTGATTCGAGAGCCTCGAGATCAATACCGAGCGGACTGCCGGGTTCCGCGTGAGTACGGACAGGAACACCCAGGCAACGTGCATGAACCCCATTGAAAACTGCTGAGGCACCCGGATACGTAGGATTCTCGAGAACCACCGTGTCTCCCGAGCGGACAAAAGCTTTGGCGATCAGATCCAGCGCCTGCTGGCAGCCATCGGTGATGAGCAATGAATCGTCCTTGACGGAGAATCCGTCGCGGTGGAGAAGGTCCAGAAGTGCTTCCTTCAACGGGGCATAACCATCGGAGGCGCCCAGATTCAGAATCTCCTGACCTTCGCGACGAAGAACGGTCTGACAGCACACTTGCAATTCCTCCACGGGGAAAAACTCCTCTGCAGGGCGCGCCATGACAAACGAAAGAGCGTCATCGGGAGCGGACGCCGTGAGGCGCGTAAGGACTTCTTCACTCCGTTCATCGGCAAATAAGAGTTCCCAGCGGAGGCCGTCGGAACTGCCGTTCAGCGATGAAGGTGCGGGCGGCGTGATTTTCAGGCCATTGCCATTATTACGGATAAAAGTACCGCGGCCGACGTGGCCTTGAATGAGGCCCTCGGACTCGAGTTCGGCATAGGCGTTGGCGACGGTGGTGCGGTGAACGCCGAGGACTTGCGCGAGTTCTCGGCTGGCGGGAATGCGATCGCCAGGCCGGAGGTCACCGGCGTGAACGAGGGAGCGAAGTTGATCGCGGAGTTGAATATACAGCGGGATGTGGCTTTCGGGCTGAAGGTGTAATGGCAACATTGTCTCTCACCCCCGCACTATTTTAGCAGGAATTGGACTGATACAAGAGCCAATATGTCTTTTCGATCGGATGAGCTAGGGATTCTGCGAAAAGAAGGGATTGGTGACAGGGTGGTAGCCCAGCCGGCCGTTTTGCTCGTCTTCGGCGAGGTCACGGATACAAATCTTTGTCAGGTCGGACGCTTGGCACTGGTAGATCTGCTTCAGCGGTAGGTCCTCGTCTTGTACATCGTAAGTACCGGACTGCATGTCCTCGCTGTCATCGACCGAGGCGGTAACCACAGGACTTCCCGGCCGGACGCGGACCCGGAACTGTCGAGTGGAGGGCTCGTAGTTGGAAACGAGGAAGCAATGGCCAATACAGGCACGATCAGGTATGTGCAGATAAATGGTGCGGTATCCATTCGGAGCAAAAATCGTGGAGAGCGTGCGCGTGCCAAAAGGTAGTTGCTCGGTGACGCGCCGCGTGTTGGCCTCCATGCGATTGAGGAAGTCCGTGTCCTGATAAATGAAAGTGAAAAACGTCACGGCACAAATAACGGAAAACACCAGATGCCAGGAACGCAAGGGCAGGGAGGCAAGCCAGCAAAACCCAAAAATGGCGCTGATCAGGGTCAGGCGAGTGACTAAGGCACCAATCCAGCCCCCGGTCGGGTCCGTGTGCAGATTTTCCGGCAGTAGAGCCGTGGCACAAAAGGAAATGAAATAGAACTCGAGGATTACCCGCCGATTTTTCCAGAACTTAAGCCGAGGACGTTCACCGAGACAAGCGATCCCCGTGGCAACCAGAAAAAAAATGGTAATGGCGAGGGTGAACCAGAAGTAGCGTTCGCCGAACACATGAAACTGGTCCGCGCCGTTCAATTGCCAGATGGGCGTCTCTCGCCACTCGACCTCGTAACTGTGATGGTGCGCCACAAACCAGCGTGCAGCCACCAGAACCAGGATCGCTCCCACGGGCAGTAGGAGTTTCCACCTCCCAGCTAAGCGGAGCCAAAGCAACCGATAGGCGGCTGTGCCAAGAAACCACAAAAATCCGAGCGGATGCGCCAGGAGCATGAGAGGGGACAGAATGGCGGCGACAATCAGTCCATTTCGGCGCGCAGGCCATGCGAGCGCCAAGCCAAGGGCGGCCAGCCCGAGAGACAAATAATAGTTCATGAAGCCCATGTGAAAGATATAGCTGTAGCTGAGCATGGCAATGCATGGGACAAGGAAGCACGGTGACTTGCCGCCCACGGTTTTCATAAAGACAAAAAGTCCCCAAAAGAAAATCAGGACACACAAAGAAACGGCGATTCGCTCAGCGGCAATGAACCCAAACGCTTTGGCGAAGTACAGCAACAGCAAGTCAAACAGAACATTGTTCCATTGCCAGACGGTGTACACGCCGGGAGCTTTGCCCTGCTGCACGAGTTCCGCAAGCCACGCATTATACACGTGACTGCCAAGGTCTCCTGCTTCGATGTGGGTGTGCCAGAAACACGGGATGAGTAAGAAAAACGAAACCAGAATGTACGCCAAGACATTCGATGACGGGCCGCCCTGCGACTTTGAATTCATTGCCGACGGAGAGAAGTTAGAATGAGAATGCTGCTGCTGTTTTCTTGCATTCGATAGCGGAAACATTTTTGAGTATTCTAACGCGCGGTTGGCCCATGTACCGCCAGGAATTTCATCCTGCGTTGCATTTCCCATTTTCGCCTAGAACGAGGTGAAGGAAGCAGATCGAAGAAGATACAGACGCGTTGATCTTCGTTTTGGCAACTGGGAAACGAAAATAAGTGGACGAAGATTCGAGGTTAGCGGCCCGCTTGGACGTCGCCGAGGCGCTTCAGCCGGTCGCGCAATTTACGCTGCAGAGGCGTGGGCGTATTGGGGTTGAATGCTACCAGATACCAAAGCGGTTGAGTTTTGTCTCGGCTGAGAAACGTCAAAGTGTTGGCGTCCGCGTTGGGATGGCGAGCAACATTCTCGCGAATGGCGCCGTAGGGATGCCGCGCGAGCCGCGTAAGGGTCTTGGCGTTGGCGCGCGGATGCTCACTAATCAGGCGCAGTAAATAGAAATCTTCTTTGGGTGCTTGCTTGGAAAGTTTCTCCAGCATTTCGGGTTTGGCTTCCGCGCTCAGCACTAAACCGATCTTCTCATCCCACGCGGTGTTGATGTGGTTCAACTCCCGAGTGCGCGCGTGGATCAGTTCCTCGAGCATGCGTCGCTCTTGCTGCATGCGAGCTATGGGGAGGCTAGTGCCTTCGAGCGAATCCAGGACGCGGAGCAAGTGTTGGCGTTCGCCAAAGACAATCTGAGACGTGCGCGTAATCCTTCCGTTCTCTTTTTCCTTGTATTGCACTAAATCTGAACGTCGCATGGTTCGGTGCTCCCAGTTCCCTTCGGGCCTACTGCCAAATGGGACGTACTGATTCGCCGACTGCTCTGGAAAACTCATGATGAAAAACCGCTTTCTGGAGAAGCTCAAGTGGATTATGGCGGGGCGATGGGTTAGCGTAAAGTTTGGCGCCGGGACCCTGTGCCCGATGTGCAACCGGCAGGTATCGAGACCCAAGAGGAAGCGCGTATGTCCGCATTTGAAGAACATCAAGAAGAACTCGAACGATATGAGCAGATGTTTGGTCGCGAGCGGGGACGGCTAGCGGTGTCACTAGACCGCATCACGAACGCATTGGTGTTAACGGGCCAGCATGGCGTCTATTGCACCAGTCAGCGCAATCCTACAGTACCGGCGATGGACCTACGTATGATTTCGCAAGAACTGACACACGCAAAGGAACTCATTCAGTCTGTGATGGAAGAGATGCGGAAAGCCCGGCAAAGCGAGCAAAATGCCGGTTAGCGTTTTGACTTCGGGAGCACGAATTTAAGCGCAGTGTGGGTGGCGCTGAAGCTCGCGACTTTGACATCCACGAGGCCTGCTTTGAGGCCGGCGTCACGAACATCCGCTTCCGTGATGATCTTCTGCCCTTTTGGGTACACGAGCCAGAGCGCGGTGGCACCTTGAATAGCTTTCGCTATGGACGGGAGAGCATCCAGTTCTTGTTTCTCGTCAGCCGCAAGAAAGATGCACGACGAATCTCTCGGGATTTTGCTCTTTGTGATGGATGTTCCGTGTTCCTTGAGGTGGGTTAGGAAGCCGGAAGGAAAGCTTCCCATTACGGAGACAGACTGACCGGCTTTCACACCCAGCTTATCCAGTATAGATTTGGGATTCGCGATCTTTTCATACCATTTGGCCGCTTTGGGGCCAAGTTCGAAAATGGTGAGACGCTCTTTCGTACGCACATGAAGTTCACCATCCTTCGCTCGAACGGCAGTGATGGCGTTGAGCGCGATCTTTACGCGCGTGCCGCCCCGAAAAACAATTTCCGAGGACTCCAGCAGCGCTTTTCCGGAAAACGTCTTCCCCGCGTGGTGCAGTGTACAGACCGCTTCGTCGCCCATGAATGACCCCAGGGGTAGAGAATACGGATTTAAGGCGGGAGAGAGATTACTTCAAAAAGGGATTGCTGTCGCGTTCCTGCCCGATGGTACTGCTGGGACCGTGCCCTGGGTGAACAATCGTAGAATCGGGCAGTTGCATAATCTTATCCTTCAGCGAGGAGAGAATGTCCTCGAACGATCCGCCCCAAAGGTCGGTCCGGCCAATACTTCCCGCAAAAAGTGTGTCCCCCGCGAAGAGTTGCGGCTTGCTGAGAGTGGCATTGGTTCCATCGGTGGGCAAATAAAGCGACACACTGCCGGGAGTATGACCAGGAGTGTGCAGGACATTCGCCAGGAAGTCGCCCCACTGTAGCTTATCGCCCTCTTTGAGCAATTGATGAATCTCGACCAATTCCGGGGGACGCATACCAAGGAACGCCGCCTGCACCTCCATCCCACGATAAAGAGGGAGATCGTCGCTGTGCATCATCACGGGCGCGCCAGTGTACTGATAAAGCTTGGCCAGGCCGCCCACGTGATCTATGTGTGCGTGAGTGCTGACAATCGCCTTAACTTTGAGGCTGTACCGCCCGATCAGGCCCAGGATGCGTTCGACTTCGTCGCCGGGATCGACCACGATACACTCGAGCGTCCGAGGATCGCCTATGATGGAGCAGTTGCATTGCAGCATGCCGACAGGGATCTTCAGATAGATCATTTCCGCGTTGGATGCGTCGGGCATGCGGTGTGCGGGGTTCATTTCGCTCACAAAGCAAGTATATCATTGGCGTTGCGGGGCATCAGTGCCAGAGGGGCCGGTTATACCCGTTCGCCGGGCAAGCGAAGGAGCAGCAGGACGTGGAATCGTCTGACGGGACGACATTGACAACGCCATTGAGCGAATTCCACCGCACGGGCGGAGCACAAATGGGTGTGTGGTTTGGGTGCCACTTGCCAGATAGTTTCGGGGACTGGCAATCCGAATATCAGACATTGCGCCATAGTGTTGGGCTCGTGGATAAAAATTATCGCGCGTATTTGGAATTCGCTGGCCCGGACCGTGTGCGATACCTGAACGCGATCCTGACGAACGATATCAAAGGGTTGAAGGAAAACCATGGAGTTGTTTCCCTGTTTCTGAACCCGCAGGGGCACATCCAGGCGGAGATCGAAACCTACGCTTTTCCGGACACGGTTCTTTGCGTCTCCTACGCACGGATTCGTGAGCGTCTGATCCCCGCAATGGACAAGTACATCATCATGGACGACGTGACGTTAACCGACCGCACCGACGCATATTCCACCTTGGCGATCGAAGGACCGAAGGCCGCCGCCGTTGCTCAAGCACTGAGTGGGATAGATCTGGCCGGGATGGAAGAACTGGAGTCGCGAGAAGCGAACGTACACGGTGTTTCCTGCCGGGTAAGCAAAAGGTCGCCGGGGGGAGTAGCTGGGGCTGAATTCCTAGCTGTCCGCGACAGGGCTGAAGACCTTTGGAAGCGTTTGAGTGCGGTGGTAATCCGAGAAGGCGGCGGACCAGTCGGCTACAAAGCGCTGAATACGGTGCGATTGGAACAGGGAATTCCATGGTTCACCTATGACTTTGGTGAAAAGCAAATTCCCCACGAGGCGGGTTTGCAGGACACACATATTTCCTACACAAAAGGCTGCTACACCGGGCAGGAAATCGTGGAGCGCGTGCGCTCCCGAGGCCAAGTGAACCGCGTGCGCGTGAGCCTGAAGTTTGATTCCGCCTCAGCACCAGCCGCGAACACACCATTGCTTGCTGAAGAAAAAGAAGTTGGGTATGTGACACGCAGCGGATTCTCTCCTGCGGTGAATGCATGGATTGGCATGGGATATGTGCGGCGCGAGAAATCCGTTGTCCATACAGAGTTGGAACTAGCTGACGGAAAGGCGACCGTCGTCGCCACACCAATCGTAGATACCGCCTGAACTCAATTTACGCAGGAAGAAGCGAATCCATCTGCTGGAACAGTCGAGCCCGGTCAGAGGGGTCCATGGCAATGAACTGAACCGCCATTCCATGGCCTTCCCAGACACGGCGAACGATGGCTCTGGCGCGTACCTGCCCCACGGGAAGGTCGAGAAGAATTTGAACCAGGCAGCGAAGTGGCACGCGCTCCTTGGTGCGAACAAACAGACCGCCAATACCCAGGCTTTCGACGAACGACACGCCGCGTTGCGTGCCTGCTTGCCAGGCGGCGACAACACTTTTGGGAGGTTTTACACGGGGATATCGCCGTTGATCAGGAGCGCTCATCAGGGCGCCTTTCCAAGGACTGGATTCTAGCGGTCCGTGGCGGGGCGGTCGAGTAAATATTCAATCAAATTCGAATTTAGGTGGTGGTTGATCCTTGCCAATGCGGCCGGCTGCAATGTCCGCCTTATAGTAATTTTCGCCACGGATCGGAACGCCGGATAGGCGGCGAAGGATGGCGAGTTGACCAACGTGATTCAATACGTCGGCAAGCGGGCCCTGGAAAAGCTTCTCCGGTGAAGCATGGAGCTGTTCGGACCCCGCTAGATAATCATCCAAGCGCTTGAGCGAATCGAAGAAGCGCTGGACTTCGTCGGGCCAGGGAAGCGGCGCAGAATCATGCCAGGCCGGCTGGCCCTTCGCCATGGCGAGCGCCCAATCAAATAGATCGCCAATGTGCGCGAGGATCTGGACCGGGGTTCGGCAATTCTTGCCGGCTTGAAAATCTACGTAACCCTGAGGAGCATCCCGCACGATTTTGCCCGCGCGGTACGCAATCGTCGCCAAAGAATGCCGGAGCAGATCGCGCGCGTTCACTTCTTCGTATGGCATAGCCGCACTAACCTAGCAGTTTGCAGGCGGGGAGGAAAGTAATTTTAGAAGTAGTGGACAAGTTTGACGTCGAAAAGCTAATCGAGGTTCAAGGCGCGTTTGAAGGAGCCTTTTTCGGAATCGATTTTTTTCTGAAGCTGAAGAATCGCATACAGCACGGCTTCCGGCCGTGGAGGGCAGCCGGGAACATAAACATCGACCGGGATGACCTGATTGCAGCCCTGAACAATCGCGTAATTGTTGAAGACCCCGCCGGAAGTGGCACAAGCCCCCATGGAGATGACCCACTTGGGCTCGGGCATCTGATCATAAAGTTGACGGATGACCGGAGCCATTTTCTGGGAGAGGCGCCCGGCAACGATCATAAGATCGGCCTGGCGCGGAGAAGGACGAAACACTTCAGCGCCGAAGCGAGCGACGTCAAAGCGCGAGGCGGCCATGGACATCATTTCGATGGCACAACAGGCGAGACCAAAACCAAGCGGCCAAATGGAGCTCTTGCGAGCCCAATTCACGGCTTTGTCCAACTGCGTGAAGATAATGCCTTCATCTTGCAGTAGCTTGCCGAAATCATCAGGTTTCGTGAGAGTGACGCTTTTGCCCAAAGTTGTTTCCATGTCGTCCTCGCTATTATTTTGGCACAGTGGGACAGGGGTGACAAATAGCGTCTGATTGCGTCTCCCAGAATGGCCGAACCGCTCACCATCAGGAGGACGCACGGGTCGGGGCCGCTAAAAAATAGACTTGCCTAAGGAACTGTCAGAACAAGCTTCCCAAACTGCTTCCCTTTTTCGAGATAGTTGTGCGCGACCATACAGTCATGGAGCGGCCAAACTCTGTCGACGATGGGCCTGAGCCGACCTTGCGCGATCAGTTTCAGCAGGGTGCTCAATTCGCTCTTGGTGCCCATGTACGAGCCCAGGATTGAGAGTTGGCGCGTGAACAGGAACCGCAAATCGAGCTTCCCGTCGTGGCCGGTGGTTGCCCCACAGGTTACCAGGCGCCCGGCGTTCGCCAGACTTTTCACGCTTTCGTCCCAAGTTGCTGCGCCTACGTGTTCGAACACCACATCGACGCCACGATTGTTGGTAAGCCGTCGGACTTCCTTGGCGATGGGCATGATGCCATGGTGGATCACTTCGTCGGCGCCAATTTGCTTGGCTTTCTCGAGTTTCTCGTCGCTGCCTGCGGTAGCAATGACATGAGCGCCAAAGAATTTGGCAATTTGAATAGCGGCGCTGCCTACACCACTTCCCGCAGCAAGGACGAGAACGGTTTCGCCAGATTGAAGCTGGGCACGATGGATAAGCATGTGCCAGGCCGTCAGAAACACAAGGGGAACAGCTGCCGCATGAACCCAATCGAGGTTCTCTGGATAAGGGAAGCAATTCACATCGGGGCAGCGCACAAACTCGGCGCAACCGCCATCCACCATGTATCCCAGATTGGTGTAGTCCCGGCAAAGATTGTCGTTGCCCGATAGGCAGGCTGGGCATCTACCGCAAGTGACTCCGGGGGCTAGGACAACTTTTTGTCCAACATGGACGGTATGTACATCGGGACCGATTTTTGCAACCTCGCCAGCCACGTCACTGCCGGGAATGTGCGGAAGGGGAATGTGGATACCCGGCAAACCGTGACGAACCCACAAGTCGAGGTGATTCAGAGCGCAGGCATGAACGCGGATCAGGACTTCATTGTGACGGAGGTGTGGCTCAGGAACCTCCGTGTAGTGCAACACGCTGGGGTCGCCATGCTGATGAAAAACTATAGCCTTCATGAGAGACCTCCCAGATTTGAACGCGCACAAAGAACAGTTGGCAGACATATCGTAACACGATATGTTGGAGGAGTCTGCCGCGCCGTCCTCACACAAACGTTACCCCCGCGATGGGTAAGTGTCCAGATGGGTGAAGATGGGTGAATTGACATGGCGTTGGGCGAGCCGTAGGCTCAAGCAGATGGACCTTTTTGAAGAAATCGTACGAATGCGGCGCGCAGGCCAACGCGGGGCGCTGGCCACGATTGTGCACACTAACGGCTCCATTCCAAGTTTCGAAAGCTCGCGGATGCTGGTGCGGGAAGATGGTTCCAGTGAGGGAACCGTTGGTGGGGGTTGCGTGGAGGCCGACGTTTGGGCCGCTGCAAAGGAAGTGATGCAGAAGGAAGCGCCACGGAAGTTAGTCTTCCACTTGAACAATGAAGCGACTTACGACAATGGATTGATCTGCGGCGGCACCTTGGAAGTGTTCGTTGAACCAATTCTGCCACAGCCCGTCGTTTATTTGTTCGGCGGCGGCCACGTTTCCATGGCGGTGGCGAAAGCCGCGCAGGCTGCCGGGTTCGGCGTCGCGGTCGTGGACGATCGGGAAGCATTTGCAAATGCCGACCGATTCCCAATGGCACACGAGATTTACATCGGATTCGAAGACGCCTTTGAGAAGATTCGTCCCAATGCCTCGAGCTACCTTGTCATCGTAACGCGAGGGCACAAAGAAGACATGCGCGTACTCGCATGGGCCGTGCGTACCGAAGCGCGCTACGTGGGAATGATCGGCAGTCGGCGTAAGGTGTTCAGCGTATACAAAGCACTGCAACAGGAAGGCTACCGTATAGAGGAGTTTGAGCGGGTCTTTGCGCCAATGGGCTTGGAAATTGGCGCTCTCTCCCCAGAAGAGATTGCCCTCAGCATCGTGGCGGAGCTAGTGGCTGTCCGCCGCAATGCGCAATCGACGGCGCACAAGAAGTTAGCACTGGAAATAAACAGTATGGCTGAAAGACAAGCATAAAGAGTGAGGATGGCCTGATGCTGGCCGCAGTAATCCTTTCGGGTGGGGCGTCCCGCCGTATGGGTTCGCCAAAGGCTCTGCTTCCCTTCCAGGGTCGCCCGTTCCTCGAACACTTACTGGACATTTCCAGGCATTCCAAAATCGGGGTGCGCCGGGTGGTTCTGGGAGCGCATGCAGAGCACATTGGAAAAGAAGTTGCCCTGAGGCCCGATGAAGTCGTCATCAATGAACATTGGGAGCGGGGCCAACTGAGTTCGATTCAGGCAGCTATCCGCAGCCTGCCGGCAGGCACGGACGGGATTCTGCTTTGCCTGATCGACCACCCCTTGATCAGCCGGGCTCTTGTGAACGGATTAATTGATCAGTTCTACGCAACACACGCGCCCATCGTTGTTCCCGTGTTCGAAGGACGCCGCGGACATCCGGTAATTTTTTCTGCGGCCGTTTATGGCGAACTGGAAAAGGCTTCGCCGGTGCTAGGTGCACGCAGCGTGGTATGGGCACACGAACCGCAAGTCAGCGAGCACCTAACGATAGAAGAAGGGTGTGTCGTGAATTTGAACGATCCCGCAGCGTTTGCGCGCATCATTGGGGCTTAGTAGCTTTGTTGACATCCTCTGGAGTCGCGGCGGTGCCTCAAGCGATAGAGGTTAAAGGTCAAGCCGAGCAGCATCGCTTGGCGAATCTGCATAGGCAGGCTGCGACCGGGAGCTTT
>Ga0074046_10001866_pt1 | contig 18569 bp, 14 predicted proteins | sample BogForMeECP23OM3_FD_94441 | JGI IMG/M metagenome (GOLD analysis project Ga0074046, IMG submission 94441) | Bog forest soil microbial communities from Calvert Island, British Columbia, Canada - Bog Forest MetaG ECP23OM3 | ecosystem: Environmental > Terrestrial > Soil > Wetlands ... | reverse complement strand
TGAACGGCGATGGCGTGCTCGATGACGATGAGTTGGCGTTCGGATTAAACGGCTGGACCATAAACGTCACTCAGGGTGTCACCACGGTATGCACCGGAACAACTGGCACCGACGGCCAGGGTCTCAAAGTATGTTCGCCGCTTGACCCCGGAAGTTACGCTGTTTCGGAAGTCCCTCAGACTGGGTACACCCATACCGCCACCTGCTTCGGCGGCGGCTGTGGCGTCTGTGGTGTTTCGGGCACTGCCCAACATGGACTTAGACTGTACTCTGTTTCCGGGCAATCCTGCTGACACTTGCGACCTCTGGGATGGACTGAATTCGGTGCCAATAACCCTGGCAGCCGGGCAAATCTCGGAGGTGGACTTCGGCAACGTCGGGGCCATCAAGGGCCGTAAATTCTCCGACCTAAACGGCAACGGCGTTGACGACAGCGAGCCGGGAGTACAGGGTGTCCAGTTCCTGCTGACGGGGACTGCGCTGGATGGAGTCACACCCATAAGCCTGTGCACCAACACCGACGCCAACGGCAATTACTCGTTCCCGCTGACTCCGGGCGACAAACTGCTCGTGACCGAGGTGCCGCCGCCCAACTCGATCGCGACCACGCCGCTGACCTGTAGCGGCTCGTTTGGCGATCCCGCAACTCCGTCGACCTGCGCCGGTTTCAGCTGCGAGTTCGGCAACGCCTGCCTCGGCGGGAATTGCGCGGCGAAGACGCTTGGATGGTGGAAAAATGCCGGCAATTCCTCGATCACTGGCGCCGATCTGTGTGCTCTCTCAGCGCTAAACCTGAGAGATGCTAAGGGCACCCATGTGGTCTTCATCAGCCCCACAAATTGCGCCGCTTACGGCGGTCCGACTGTTGCGCAGATCACGGCCGGTCGGAAAGCGTTCACCACTTGGCTGGGCAATGCGACGGCGACCAACATGGCCTATATGCTGTCAGCACAGCTCGCCACGATGACGCTCAACACGCGCCATCCGAACGGGACTTGCAGTCTCGTCGGCGTGAGCATCTATGTCGGAACTCCACCGACCACCACGCCGAAGTGTTTGGGTCAGGGCACTATGACGCCATTGGTTAACTCAAACGGATTCATTACCCTTAGCGCTCTGATGAGCGACGCCAACAGTGAGTTGGGTTCGTATGGGCTTACGACTTCGGGCAAGACCGACCGCACTTGCCAGGGGTTCAAGGAAACGGCGCTGGATAACGCCAACAACAGCGAGAGCACCACGGGGGTGATTGACGTGCAATGTCCGGCCGTCAATAATCCGTGCCCCACGGATTGACGGGTATCTGCACGTGGACTGACTGAATGAGCAGAGGGCCGCCGGTTTTCAGCCGGCGGCCCTCTTGATTTGCGCTCATCACGGAACGGTTCAGTTCTTACTTGGTCACGCTTACCGGCGCGCTCGTTCCCACCTTTCCATTGGCGGCAGATGCCGTCGCCGATATCATGTGCGTGCCGTTGGAGGCTTTCTTCGTGTTCCAGTTGAAACTTCCCGAGCACGAGGTTGACGAACACGTTGACGAGCCGAGCGAGTTGCCGTCGACGAACGCCTGCATCTGCGTGAGCGATGAGGAGTCGCTGGCCGACACTTGTATCTTGACCACGCCGGACACCACGCTGCCGTTGTTCGGCGACATGACTGACACGGAGGGCGTGACGGGCGCTGGGGTAGAGGTAGATGTCGGAGTTGCGGTCGCTGTTGGCGTCTGCGTCTGCGTTGCGGTCGGTGTTGGCGTTCGCGTCGGCGTCGCAGTCGGGGTTGGCTTTGAGGTCGGCGTCGCAGTCGGGGTCAGCGTCGGGGTCGCCACCGGATTGCTCACCGTCACACCGACCACTGCCGACGCGCCCTGGTTGCCGGCCGCGTCGTAGGCGATCGCTTCCAGGCTGTGACTGCCGTTGCTCACTTGCGTCGTATCCCATGCAAACGAGAACGGGGTCGAAGTGTCGATACCGAGTGAAGTACCGTCGACGTACAACTGAACCTTCGTGACGCCGACGTTGTCGGATGCGGCCACGTCGATCGTTGTCGTTCCCGATACGGTTGCGCCGGCCGACGGAGAAGTTATCGAAGCGGTCGGCGGCGTCGTGTCCGGAGGTGGACCAGCCGTGCCGGTTGCGGCCAGCACCGCCTTGTAAGCGTTCACGCGGCCCCAGCCGTAGTATTCGTCGTAACCCGGCGTGCCGAGGTCGTCAGCGCTCTGCTCGATGATCGAATTCACCTGCGCGTTCGACAGTCCCAAATTTGCGGACATCACCAGCGCCGCGACGCCTGAAACCACCGGCGCTGCGATCGAGGTGCCGCAGGAGCCGCCATAGCCGCCGTTGTTGTAGGTGGTGTAGATGCCGCATCCAGGGGCTGAAACGCTGATCCAGTTGCCGAAGTCAGAGCTGGACAAGAACGAATCAGTGCTCGTGGTAGCCGATACGGCGAGCACGTTGCTGTATGCGGCGGGATAATTCGGTGTCGACGAACTCGAGTTCCCAGCCGCCGCGACCAGCACTGCGCCCTTGTTCCACGCATAGCTGATCGCGCTCGATTCCCCGCTGCACTCGCTGGTCCCAGAAAAACTCATGTTGATGACGCTGGCGCCGTTATCCGCGGCCCAGATGATTCCATTGTCCACGGCAGAGCAGGTGGTGGTCCCTGTGCTGTTGAAGATCTTCACCGGCAGGATGTCGTTGAGCCACGCGATGCTCGCCACCCCAATCGAGTTATTGCTGGAGGCTGCGGCGACACCCGCGACGCCGGTCCCATGGTTCAAGTCGTCTTCGGTTCCAGTTGAATCGATAAGGTTGGTGCCCGGCAGCAGCTTGGCCGCAAGATCTGCGACTGGTGACACTCCGCTGTCCACAATCGCGATAACCACATTGGGATTACCGATCGTGATGTCCCACGCTTGCGGGGCCTCGATTATCGGCAGATGCCACTCGCCCGGATACCAGTAATCGTTGGGGATCAGCTGCAGTCGGCGCGCAAAATTCTTGCTGACCGACTTGAACTGAGGTTCCCTTGCGAGCGCGCGGCGAACCGAGTCAAGCTTTTGAGCTGGCACACTGACGACGTAAGTATGGACCGCGGGGATCGTTTCGATAATGCTCGCGCCGTGTTTCGAGAACACTCGCGCTGCCCATTTGTCGGACACGCCGCCGCGGGCCTGCACGAGCAGTTGGTCCGCGATAAAGTCGTCGCCGGCCTGCGCCACTCGTGCGCCGGTGGAGTCATGCACCATCGCGGACCGGCGGCAAGACTCCGCGCGCCCGGCGCGATACAAGCGATCGCGATAATTATTCCGAGCAAAGCACGGCGATAGATTCTGCGATCAGCTGGCATGTCGGTCCTCCTCCGCCCCAGGCCCGGGACCAATACGGCACATGCCAGCCCGGATTGGGTCATCCGGTGCGGCAATACTGCATAAATTCACTACAAATTGTTAATACGCAAGACGCGTGCCCGCGAACGCGGCGAAGAGGGGGCGGACCGGCCCAAAACTTGAGCAGCAGCTAATCGCGCGCCGATAAAGCGCTTTTGGTTGGCCCAACGCTGTCAACTGCGATGTAGCGTGCCCCGGCGGCAACCCGCGATGAGCGCTGCGATGTTGCGTATCAGCAACGCCGGCCCACGCGTGCGGGAGCCAAATCGGCGCAAAAACCGACAAACTGAATGATATTGCTACAACGCTTGCACCGCGCCGGCCCGCGCGCTGTGAGCGATGTTCCGGCGCTGTCTAGCTTTTGCCCTCGCTGCTCTTCCACGCCGGCATCATCGCGTTCGACGGAACCGGTTCGCCCCGAGCCTTGCGCGCGCTTTCAATTCCCGCGATCGGCAAGCCTTTAGCGTCGAGCGCGCCGAGCTGCGCGAGCATCGACGCCTGGTCCCAGTAGATATGCTCGTTGTAGAGCTTGTCGCCGTGAAATTCGATCACCACGATCAGCGGCACCTCGACGTATTTCCCGGTCGGCGCGACGCCGGGCGCCATGAAGTCGATTTCGCATGTGTGCGTAAAGCAGAAGATCACTTCGTCGACGACGCGGTCGGCACCAATCGTGCGCGACACCGGCACTACCCTGGTGTCCGCGGGCAAGCGCGGGATGAAATGGTTGTTGTAGAAGCGCCGCAGTTCCTTGAAGCCGTAGCCGCCCGTCAGCGTCGGGACGTGATTGACGTAGGCCTCAGGCGTCATCGTGGCCATCGTCGCGTCGGTATCGCGATACTTGAATTCCTGATCGGAGTGATTGTCCCACAGCGCACTCAGGTCGTAGCGCGGACCGAGCGTGCGCCGAAACAATCCGATTGATCGCGAGCGCGCGAGCTGCGCCGCGAACGGATCGTAAGCCTCGGCGCGCCGATCGTTGTTGAAGGCGTGGCCGGCGTCCGCATAGACGTAAAACTCGGCATCGTCATGCGCGCTGAATGCGGCGCGGATCCTGTCGCGCGTTTCGGGCGGCACCGCGGCGTCCTTTCCGCCGAAGTGGAACAGGATTGGGCATCGCACTGACTTCGCTTCTTCGAGATGGCCGTCCATGCGCGTGCCGTAGTAGCTGACCGCCGCGTCGACGCCGAGCCGAGCCGCGGCCAGGAAGGCGAGGCGTCCGCCGAGGCAATAGCCGACCGCGCCGGCCTTGCCCTTGAACTCGGTCCGCGCCTTCATCGCCGCGAGCGCGTCGCCCATATCGCGCACGCCCTGATCGATATCGAAGCGGCCGCCAAGCTCGCGCGCGGTTTTGACGTCGTCGGGGCTGAAGCCGAGATCGACGCCGGGTTTCAGGCGCCAGAACAGATCTGGCGCGAGCGCGACGTATCCTTCTTCGGCCCAGCGGTCGGCGACCGAGCGGATATGGGCGCTGACGCCGAAAATCTCCTGGAGCACCAAAATCCCCGGACCCGAGCTTGACGCAGGCGTCGCTAGGTAGCCGCTGAACGTTCCGCCGTCGTGCGCCCTGATCGTGATGTTCTTGCCGCTCATCTGAAGAACTCCTTTGTCGATTCCATATATCACTGGGTCGGGTCGAGCGGCACCATCCGTCTGTATGAATCAGGGCACATAGAGGCGGGGTTAGGCTGGGGAACGATCGCGCTGAGCGGGGCCATCGCGACGCCGACTTTTCACCGGGGAGTCTGACTCAACCAGATTGGCCGCGTCGGGCGAAACTCAGCCGAAGATCGATTTGAAACGAAGTGCAGCGGTGCAACGTTTTTTGACAGCAATGCTACAAATGGGAGGATGATCAAGACACCGAGATCCGATCTGTGAAGGTGAAGATCGGCGAAAAATCCCTTGACCAAAGGAAAAAATTCACCTTATCGGGTCATGCAGTTCTTTTTCGACACTACGCGCCACAATGGTCCAACTCTTGCGATGACAACTCTTGTGATGGTGCGTTGCGCCCCTGAGGCGAACGCTCCGGGAGGGTTCGATGCGAGTCAACGGAAGAACGATACTTAGGTCATCGCATGATCTGATTCTCATAGTTGGCGCACTGATTGCTCTAGCGATGATCGTTTCGAAGATGGTTCACAACTGGCGAAATCTGCCGCCAAGTCTGGGGATGGACAATGCGGCGGCGGTGATGGTAGCGAACAGCCGAGTAGTGCCTCGCTGATTGAGTTTTCGTTCGCGGTCGCGATGCGGGCTGAGGGGAGACGCATCGCGACCAAGCCCCGCGAGCAGGAGCAGGCCCGGAATTCCGGGCCTGTTTCCGTTCTGGCTCTGCGTGCGCCGGGTTCAAGCTGGATATTTTCCGTAACTGGCTTTTGTGGCATAGACGTACTGCGCTTACGTCAGTAAAATGCGTCCGCAAAAGGAAATTAATATTCGGCGGGGACAGTGACAGGGCGAGTGTTGCGAGGGTTGGTGCTGGGTGCGGCGGCGCTCGTCGCGATTATCTCAGGCGCGGCCGTCAATGGACGTGCGGCGGGCGCGCTGGGGAATCGCGCTCGGCGCAGCTTGGCGCCGAGCGCGCGTTGGAGCCGGGCTTCAACGGGACGTTTCTTTACCGCAACGATAATTTCCGCACCGGGCAAAACCTCGCCGAGAGCGTGCTGACTCCCTCGACGGTCAACGCATCGCAATTCGGCCTGCAGTTCACCGACGCTCTCGACGGCGCTGCCTACGCGCAGCCGCTCTACGTTCCAAACGTGACTATCGCGAGCCAGGGGACGCACAACGTCGTCTACGTCGCGACCGAAAACGACAGCGTCTACGCATTCGACGCGGACAATGCGGGACCTGCGCTCTGGCATACGAGCTTCATCAATCCGGCGAGTGGGATTACCGCGGTGCCTGCGTCCGACCTCGGATGCGGCGACCTGGTGCCGATCATCGGGATCACCGCTACGCCAGTGATCGACCCTGCTACCGGGACGCTCTACGTCGTGTCCAAGGTCAAGCTGGGGCCCGGCAGTTATCAGCAGCAACTTCACGCGCTCGATATGACGAACGGTCTGGAGAGGACGAACAGTCCGGTAACGATTACCGCGAGCGTGCCGGGAACCGCACCGGATGCGGTCGACGGGATAATTGCCTTCAATCCGCTGTTGCAGCACGATCGCCCGGCGCTGACGCTCGCGAACGGCGTGGTGTATTTGAGCTTCGCGTCGCATTGCGACATACAGCCCTACCACGGATGGATTCTCGGCTACGACGAGACCTCATTGGCGCGGGTGGTCGTGTACAACACCACCCCCAACGGCGACGAAGGCGGCATCTGGGAGGCGGGATGCGGTCCGGGCGTCGACACCAACGGCGATTTGATCACGATTACCGGCAACGGAACTTTCGATACTGGCGCGTCGCCAGTCAACTACGGCGACAGCTTTCTCCGGCTGACGCCCGGCGTCGGAACAACCGGTACGATGTCAGTCAGCAGTTCTTTCACGCCGCTGAACGAACTCATTCTCGATGACGACGACCTGGACATGGGGGTTCGGGCGGCAACCTGCTGCTGCCCGATCAGCCAGGGCCGAATCCACATCTGATGGTCGGCGCTGGCAAAGTGGGCAACCTCTATCTTGTGAATCGTGACAGCATGGGCGGATTCAATGCGGCCATGGATCAGATGGTGCAGGAGCTTGACAGCGCGGTCGGTGGAATGTTCAGCACGCCTGCGTACTGGCAAGGAAACGTGCCGGGTGTTGGCCTGCAGAACATGATCTACACCGTCGGTGTATCAGATGAGCCCAAGATGTTTGTAGTCTCCAATGGACTGATCCAGACGCCGCCCATCTCAGCAGGGGCAGCCTTTTTGTTTCCGTCCCCGGGCGCGTCGCCGGTTATCTCCGCCAATGGCACGACCGGCGGTATTCTGTGGGCGATCAACAGTGGGGCATGGAACTCAGGTGGAACCGCAGTTCTTTATGCCTTCGACGCGGCCAACCTGAAGACCGAGTTATACGACAGCAACAAGTTCAGCGCTGATAACCCCGGTCCGGCAGTGAAGTTCACTGTACCGACCGTAGCCAACGGTTCGGTCTACGTGGGAACGCAGACCCAACTTGCGGTGTTCGGATTGTTCCCCGGTGGAACAAGGGGAGGCCCGACCCCGACTGCAACCGCCACCGCAACCGCAACTGCGACGCCCTCGGCGACCGCAACCGCCACTGTGACGGCGACGCCGACGCCGAGCGTCACAGCTACGCCGACGGTGACGCCAACGCCGACCGCGACCAGCACGGCCACGCCCACAGGGACGCCGATGCCGACCGCCTCACCAAGCCCGGTCTTCGCGACGCTCGAGGCCAACCCCACGTCGATTTCTTTCTCAAATCAGGTGGTGGGCCACCAGAGCAAGGCCGCAAAGGTAACTGTGATCAACACTGCGGCGACGACGCCGGTCACGATGTGGGAGCCGACAGTGAGCAGCGGATTCGTCGTAACCTCGAGTAATTGTCCAGCGGTGCTGCAGTCGGGCGCCTCGTGCACGATCGGTGTCGCATTCGTTCCGAGCGCGAAGGGCAAACGAATCGGGCAGTTGCAGTTAAACAGCAACGCCTCGTACGGAGTCCGCACAATCAAACTGAAAGGCAAAGGCCTCGCACCGAAGCTGAAGACGCCAAAATCGATAAGCCTCGGACAAGTGTCGGCTGAAGCGGTCAGTTCCGCGCAGAGCGTTACGCTGGTCAATGACAGTGCTGCGCCGATCTCGTTCACGACGGCTCCCGCAGCCACTCCGCCATTCAACGTGACCGCCAACACCTGCGACACGATCGCGCCGAACGGGGGCACTTGCACAATCTCCGTCGAGTTCGCTCCGCATAAACGCGGCAAGTACGTGGGGACGCTCGAACTTCGGGACGACGCGGCAAATAGCCCGCAACACATAAAACTCTTCGGCAGTTCCAGATAGGCAGTCGCGATGCGGAAGACCCGGCTTGCCGGGGGTTTCGCGATCTGAAACCCTTAGCGAATCGACGTGCGCCTCGCGCGCGCAAGTTCCGCGATGCAGGCCGCTCAACCAAACAGCCCGACAGAACAACCAAAACCAGCCACCTGGATTCCGCGGCCGCGCCGCTACCTGGCGGCGCTGTTCGCAATGCTGATGTCGGCCACGATTTTCGAAGGCTACGATATCACGATCTTCCACCTGGCCACGCCCGAAATCGCGCGGACTTTTCACCTCGCCGATCCGGCCATCGGGCTGATGGCGACAATCGTTCGGTTTGGCGGGATGCTGTCGTTCTTCGTGGTAATCCTCGCCGATCGTTACGGCCGAAAACCGATCATCTCCGTGACCGTGCTCTGCTACACGATTCTCACGTTGTTCACCGCGCTTTCGAGAGGCGTGGGCTCGTTCACGATCTTTCAAAGTGCGGCGCAGATATTCCTTGCGGCCGAGTTCGGGGTCGCGGTCACCATGATCAGCGAGGAATTTCCCGACGCACGGCGCGGGCGCGCCATCGCGGCGCTGCACATGGTGGCGTTTCTCGGCGTGACCGCTGCCGCCCTTACCTACGCAATCATGGCGGAGTCGCGATGGGGATGGCGCGGCATGTACCTGCTCGGGATCGCGCCGCTAGTGATGGTTTGGTATTTGCGGCGCGGATTGCGCGAGACGGCCCGCTTCATCGCACTCGAGCGGGTGCGCACGGCGGCAGGTCTGGCGCGTCCCGCCTTCTGGACCTCGATTCGCAATTGCCTGACTCCCCTGGCCGGGCCGTACCGCTCGCGCCTGCTGGTCATGGCCGGGCTGTGGAACTCGATCGGATTGATCGGCGGCCCGACGGTTACATACTTCAGTCTCTACGCCCGCCGCGATCATCATTGGAAATCGCACGAGGTCGCGGCGGCGATAATTCTGGCCTACGCGATGGGCACGATCGGCAGCATGCTGAGCGGATACCTGATGGACCGGCTCGGGCGAAAGTTTACCACCAGTTTCTTCTACCTGATGTCGGCGGCCGCGATGTACGTGCTGTTCACCAGCGACTCACACGGCGCGATCCTCGCGGCTGAAGTCGTCACGATGTTCGCCTATCAAGCGGCGCGCACCGCAACCTCGGCGCTCTCGACCGAATTGTTTCCGACTGCGATTCGCGCAACCGGCTACAGCCTGTGCGTGCAGGTGATCGGGCAGATCTGCTGGATGCTGTCTCCCGTCTTGATCGGCCTGCTCTCAGCCCCGCTTGGTGGATTGGGCAACGCGGCGTCGCTGTTCGCCGCCGGTCCACTGATAGGCATCGTGATCGTCCTGTTCTTTGTCCCCGAGACTCGCGGCAAAACGCTGGAAGAACTCTCGCCAGGCATCGAAGAAACACCGCCCGCCACGACTGAGTAATCGCCAGGCTACCGCCCGAGCCGCGCTCTGATTGCGCTCACAATGGCTTCCGGAACCGCCGAGACATCGATGACGATCGCGTCGCAAGGCTCCTCGAGCGTGTCGAGTTGACTCTGGAGCAGATCCGGATTCATGAAATGACCGGTGCGATCGCCAAGCCGTTCGGTGATCACCTGTTTCGATCCCTTCAGGTAGACGACTTTCACCGCGTTCGGATCCACGACGATCTCGTCGCGGTACGATTGCTTCAGCGCGGAGCATGCGACGACTCCATCGTGGCCTTCCAGGAGCATCGCCTCGATCAACTTTCGAATCGCTCTCAGCCATGGCGCCCGATCGCCATCATCGAGCGCGATCCCCTTACGCATCTTGCGCTTGCTCGCCTCGCTATGCAGGTTGTCGCCGTCGTGGAACTCCCACCCGAGCGACTCCGCGAGCGCGCGCCCGATCGTCGTCTTGCCCGCGCCTGTGACCCCCATGACGATTACAACCATGACACTCCGCTCTGGATGGGCAACCTTTACACAACTAATCTTCCCGCGAATGGTTCGCCATCACACGGGGAAATGGGTTAGGGGTTGGGTCTCCACTCATCGTTCGCGACTCCGCGACGTCATTTTCTTTTGTCATCCCGAGCGAAGCGAGCAAAGCGAGCGCAACGAGGGATCTCGGACAGCTTCGCGCCAGCGAAGCCGGTACCGGTTTCGAGTCGCCGCCTTCCATTTCGTTTTCAATTCTGGGGGATGAACTATTCAGCCTGACCCTGCTCGATTCGGTGTGCTAAGCATAACGGTATGGACATACAGTCAAAATGCTCTTCGCGCTCTCTCGAAATCGCGCGAAGCTTGCTTTCTTCAGAAACAACTTTTGACGGAACGAAACTACCCTTGGTGCCGCGAACGTCCGAGAACCACTACCGCTGGTATAGATTGTTCTTTCCGCGGTTTCCGATCTCTCGGAATTGCCGGCTCCTTTGACCTTCGCGCACCACATCAGCGTTTCCTTGACAGTTTGCAATGTCCGTCTAACATACGACTGTTAGCGAATCGAAGGGCCCCCGCGGAGGTATCGTAATGTCAGGCGCAAATATAAACGAAAGCGAGATCAACGAACCTAACCGTTGGCGACTGGAGACTCCCGGACATGCCGGATGGAAGCGCACGGCGCGACCCGACGACCCGGACAAATACCTGATGATCTCGGCGGACTGTCACTGCAATGAGCCGTCGAATCTTTGGGTCGATCGGATCGATCGCAAGTTTCGCGATCGGCTGCCGCGAATCGAAGTCGATGAAAACGGCGTCAAGTGGGCAATCTCGGAGGGATGGGCGCGGTCGCGCCTGCTCGACAGCCGCCTCGAAGGCGAAGATCATCTGCGCTCGAAGGCGGGCGCGGATCCCGAGCAGCGTTTGAAAGATCAGGTTCGCGACGGGGTCGATGCGGAAGTCATCTTCCCCAACAAGGGCCTCACGATGTGGGCGACGCCCGACGCCGACTTCGCGCATGCGCAATGCAAAATCTACAACGACTGGGCGTGGGAGACGTTCGCCAAGTACAACGATCGCATGTCGCCGCTCGCCGCCATCGCGACGGCCGATTTGCCCGGCTCGATCAAGGAAGTCGAGCGCGTCGCGAAGATGGGATTTCGCGGCCTGACGCTGCCGTGCAAGCCGATCTTCGGCGCGCACGATGCGCGGCATCCGAACTACAACCTGCCGATTTTCGATCCGATGTGGGCCGTGATCCAGGAAGCGGATTTGCCGATCACGTTTCACGTCTCGACCGGACGCGATCCGCGCGCAGCGCGCAAGGACGGCGGCGCGGTCATTAACTACGTTTCGCATTCGCTCGTTCCGACTATCGAGCCGGTCGCAAATCTCTGCGGCTCCGGGGTGCTCGAGCGTTTCCCCGGACTCAAGTTTGCCGCCATCGAGTCGGGCATCGGATGGGTCGCGTGGGCTCTGGGAGCCATGGACGAGGCCTATCACAAGCATCACATGTGGGCGCTGCCACGGCTGAAGATGTTGCCGAGCGAGTATTTCCGCAAGCACGGATACGCGTCGTTCCAGGAAGATCCGGTCGGCCTCGATCTCGCGGTGAAATACAACCTGACCAACAACTTCTTGTGGGCGAACGACTATCCGCATCACGAGGGAAGCTGGCCGCATTCGGCCGAAGCGATCGAGCGCGAGATGGGCGGTCTGCCCGAAGACGCGCGCGCGAAGATTCTTGGCCTGAATGCGGCGCGCCTGTTCAAGTTCGACGTGGACGCGCTGACAAAGTCGCGCCGCGACCGGTTGGCAGCATCGAACTGAAGTCGGCTGATTGATGCCGTCGGAATTTTCGCATCACTACGCCAACCTCGAAGGCGTCAGGATCCACTACGTCACGATGGGGCAGGGCGCGCCCGTCGTGTTGCTGCACGGATGGCCGCAGACCTGGTACGAGTGGCGCCGCGTGATGCCGCTGCTGGCGGACAGGTACTCGCTCGTGGCGCCCGACATGCGCGGCCTCGGCGATTCCTCGCGGCCAAGTACCGGCTACGACAAGAAAAGCGTCGCGAACGACATCTGGTTGCTCATGCACAGCCACTTCGGGCACACGCGCTTCGCCGTCGTCGGTCACGATTGGGGCGCACCCGTCGCGTTTCGCCTCGCCGCGGATCATCCGGCAGAAGTGACGCATCTGGCGATGCTCGATGTTCCCGTCCCCGGCGATCAACCGGCGGGCGGCACCGCAGCGGACGCAATCGGCCGCGGCGCGCGATGGTGGCATCTGTTCCATCAGGTGCCCGATCTACCGGAAGCGCTCGTGTATGGCCGCGAACGGCTGTATCTGGAATTCTTCTACATGAACGGATGCGACGTGGCTGGCGCGATCGGCGACGCCGATATCGCGGAATACGTACGCACCTACTCGCAGCCGGGCGCGATGCGTGCCGGATTCAACTTCTACCGCGCGCTGTCACAGGACGTCGCGGACAATCGCGCCACACTCGCAACCGGATTCAAACTCCCGATGCCGACGCTGGGGCTCGGTGGCGGAGGCCCGCGCGGCCGCGGCGATCTCGTAGTCGAATCGCTCCGCCGCGTCGCAGTTCACGCATCGGGCGGCTCGATCGCCGATTGCGGCCACTTCATTCCAGAAGAGAAACCCGCGGAGCTCGCCAATCAGTTGCGCGAATTCCTCGCGAAGTGAAATCGCATGTGGTGAAGCGTCTCAATGTCGCGCGGGCTTTCGACGCGGTTCGAAATGCTGAGCCGGTGGATGCCTTCGAAGCTGCGAAATGGCTAATGAAGCACGACCGGGTCGTTCCGGCCGAACGTCTGATGGAGATTGCGAACGATAAGAAATGCTCAATGTGGAATAGGGTCGCCGCGATTCACACCATAGGTTTCCTTCGCCGCAGACCGTCTATCGCTCCTGGACTAATCGCACTGCTGGCGGACCAACAGGAGAAAATGAAGGTCAGGGGACAGGCGGCGGAATCTCTTGCCTACTATCGGGAGAAATCGGCCATACCGCTGTTGCGCAAGATCCTGTTATCGAGCGAACGTCCGGGATTGAAGGTCGATTGCATCTTCGCGCTCTCGAAAATGTGGGAGTTTAGCGAGGACCTCAAAACATTTGACTCCAATGCTCGCAAGGCTTTGAACAAATTTGCGCGGACGCACCCGACCGGCAAAGCGGGCCGAGAGTTAAAGCGATCGATGCGCGGAATTCGCCTTGGCTGGATATAGTCGAGTAAGCGCGAGCCAAGATGCTTCCGTTCGCAACCACACTCTGGTACGCCTCGCACATAACGTCATCGCTTGAGGAGAAACGCCGTGGATTTTAATATTCCTGCCGACGTAACAGCCTACCTGGCCGAGCTGGACGCGTTCATCGAGAAAGAAATCAAGCCGCTCGAACGCGAAAACGACAACATCCGCTTTTTCGACCATCGCCGCGAATGGGCGCGCACCGACTTCGAGCGCGACGGCCTGCCGCGCCATGAATGGGAAGCTCTGCTCGGCGAGATGCGCCGGCGCGCCGACAAGGCGGGGCACTATCGCTACGCGCTGCCAAAAGAATACGGCGGCAAGGACGGCACCAACCTCGCGATGGCGATCATCCGCGAATACCTGGCGGCCAAGGGCCTCGGGCTCCATAACGATTTGCAGAACGAAAGTTCGATCGTCGGCAATCTGCCGACGGTGCTGATGTTCCGCGACTTCGGCAACGAGCAGCAGAAAAAGGAATTCATCCCCAAGTTGCTCGACGGCTCGATGCGCATCGCGTTCGGACTCACCGAACCCAATCACGGCTCCGACGCGACATGGATGGAGACGCGCGGCGTTCGCGACGGTGATCACTGGCGCATCACCGGCGCCAAAATGTGGAACACCGGCCTGCACGTCGCCACCCACGATTTCGTGTTCGCGCGCACCAGCGGCAAAGACGGCAGCCCACGTGGCATCACCTGCTTCATCGTCCCGACCAAAAGCGCCGGTTTCAAGGTCGAAGAATATTTGTGGACCTTCAATATGCCGACCGATCACCCGCGCGTTTCGCTCACCGACGTCGCGGTGCCGGCCGATTCGATCCTCGGCGATCCGGAAAATGGACTGGCGGTGGCGCAGCATTTCGTCCACGAGAATCGCATCCGCCAGGCGGCGGGTTCGCTCGGTGCCGCGCAATACTGCATCAACGAGAGCGTGAAATACGCCAAGGAGCGCAAGCCGTTCGGCAAGCCGCTCGCGAGCAACCAAGCGATTCAATGGCCGCTGGTCGAGCTCCACACCGAGGCCGAGATGATCCGCAATCTAATCCACAAGACCGCGTGGCAGATGGATCAGATGTCGAAGCCCGAGGTCGCGCTGAAACTCTCCGACAAGGTCGCGATGTGCAACTACCGCGCGAATCGGTTGGTCTGCGAAGCGGCGGACCGCGCGATGCAGGTGCACGGCGCGATCGGATACTCGCGGCATAAGCCGTTCGAGCACATTTTTCGGCATCACCGGCGCTATCGGATCACGGAGGGCGCGGAGGAAATCCAGATGCGGCGCGTCGCGCAGTACCTGTTCGGATTTTTCAAGGACAGAAAGCCGGCGGAAGAGTAGGGCGCTGCGCGCAAGACAAACATGAGCAGCGAAGATTTCGCCGCGCGCCTGCAAGCCGCGATCGCGCGTCATGTCGGCGCGCCGGGCACAGTACACGATCTGCAACGGCTGACGGGTGGCGCGAACAAAACGACGTGGTCGTTCGATGCGGACGCCGCCGGCAGGCGCGGGCAATTCATCCTGCAACTGGCAAGCGCTCGCGCCAACGACGAAAGTAATCCGCTGGCGGGAGTCTCGCCGCATCTGACCGCCGACGAAGACGCGCGGCTGATGATAGCGGCGGTGAAGGCTGGCGTTCCGGCCCCGCGCGTACGCGCAATCCTGAAAGATGAAGATGGGCTCGGCGCCGGCTACGTCACTGAAAGGGTGGCAGGTGAGACGCTCGCGACGAAAATCCTGCGCGAAGAACGCTTCGCAGGTGCGCGCGCGACGATGGCAAAGCAGTGCGGCACCATCCTCGCCGCGATTCATCGCATCCCCGTCGCCGAAGTCCCGTTCCTGATGAAACTGACGCCGGCGGAACACATCGCGGCGCAGCGCCGAATCATCGAGTACTTCGGCTTTCACTCACCGGCTATCGAGCTAGGCCTCAAATGGGCCGAGCAGCACGCTCCACGCAACACGCGCCACACCGTTGTGCACGGCGACTTCCGCGCCGGCAACTTCATCGTCGGCGAGGAAGGAATCCGTTGCGTGCTGGATTGGGAAATAGGGCAGAGCGGCGATCCGATGCAGGACCTCGGCTGGGTCTGCGTCAAGACGTGGCGATTCGGCGGCAAGAAACCGGTCGGCGGCTTCGGCACGCGCGAGGACCTGTTCGAGGCTTACGAAAAAGCAAGCGGACACTCAGTCGATCCGGCGCACGTGCGCTTCTGGGAGGCCTACGGCAGCGTGCGCTGGGGCATCGGATGCTTCAGCATGGGCGCTCGCGGAACCGAAGAAGTGGGCATAGAACGCTGCGCGATCGGCCGGCGCGTCGAAGAGCCGCTCTGGGATTTCCTCAATCTGATCGAAGGCCGCGATTGACTATCCGACTGACTAAAGGACTGACTAATGCCACAGAGTACCCCGAAAGCCGCGGTCCTGCTCGAGGCCGCGGTCAAGTACCTTGAATCGGAGCTGATGCCGACCCTTGAGGGCTATCATCGCTTCCAGACGCGCGTCACCGTCAACGTGCTGAACACAGTTCGCCGCGAGCTCGAACTGCGCGAGGCGCAGGCCGAGGCCGAGCGCTCGCGCCTGGTAGCGATGCTCGGCCACGATGGCGAGGTCGAGGCGCTAAGTGTTGAGCTGGCGGAGCGCATTCGCGCAGGAACAATTGCAATCGACGATCCCAAGCTGCGCGCCCATGTTCGCCAATCGCTTGCCGACGCGCTCGCGATCAACAACCCAAAATGGCTGACCCGCTGATGGCTGGCGACGGCGATCGCTGGCCGCGCGACTTCCGAATCTTCGCCGGCCTCTGCATTCTCTGGTCACTGGTTCTGTTCGCGCGCTCAATCTTCAACCTCTCCGGCGGCGGCGCGCAGATTGAAGACGTAATTTTCGGCGTGAAGTTCCACGGCGACGAGGCGCGCGTCACGATGGCTCTGCAAGCCATTATAATCGCCGCGTTCGGAATCGGAATCGTGACGCGCCAGCGCTGGGGCCCAGTCCTCGCACTACTCTACATGGCGCAAGTGGTAGCGGGCCACGTGATCTTCATCATGTCGAACCTGGGAGTAGATGCGCAACGTGTCCACGTGAAGATCGCCGCGATCGAAAGCCCTGTCGTGCTGCTGATAGCGCTGTATGTCTGGTACCGCGCCCGCCCGCTCCTGCGCCAGCCTTCTTTCTGATTCGAGCCCGACTGCCGGTCGCGGCGGTCAGCGCTTGAGAAACGAGTAGTTCCTCGGTGCGTGCTCGTTAAGGTATTTGCGCAGCGATTCGACACCACTGTCGCGGACCGTGGTTTGCAAACCCGTCGCGGACTTCTCTTCGATCCACCATTCGTTGGTACCAAGCCGTATGTGGGCGAGCTTATTGCGTCCGACCTCGGCGCTGCCGCACCCGCCAAAATGCTGCAAACTCAGGCCGAACTCTTCGAGTGCTTCCCGCCAGTAAGTCCAGTTCAAGCGAAAGGTTGTCGATGGAGCCCCCTCAGGAACATCCTGAGCCTTGATCGCGTAGCGCTCCATCAGCACCTTCTGCAAGCGGTGCGCAGTCTCCCGCTCCGCCGCCAGGGCTCCTTTGTCGGTGCTGATCCTGCGCAACAGTGCGATCTTTCGCAGTGCGTCTTCCACCGTCATCGAAACTTCGCAGTGCCCCCTTAGCTTGACGAGTCTTGATGGGCAATAAAACTAATTGTATCATGTATTGCTGTCAACAACCCAGTCAAAAATCTTGATGACAAGTCTAAAGGCGAACCTGTTCGCCGCGGGGCCGTCAAGTGGCGCAAAACCGAGACTCAGCCCCTGTTGTCATGGCCATATAATGGACCGTGGTGGCGGCCTCAGGCGGCGCGCTTTGCAGTTGCTTTGCAGGCGCGGGTCCTGAAAGCTACGGTTTGGGTATGTTCGCGGGTAAGTTCACGAACGCTCTGACGGTTGTGCGGCTGATGGAAGGGGAGTGCCGGGGGAACTGGATGAGCCATTCCACGGCGCTATGATGATCTCCGTCCGGTTGTCTTCGCCCGTGAATATGGACGGCGACCAGTCATACGCGGCTTTCACCTGGGTATACTTTCCCATCGGAAAAAAGACCCACCCTTCACCACCCATCGCGGGATCATGGTGGAGCTGGGAAATTCCTGATCCGATTGGACACCCATGGGCCGCCTCCAGAGAAGGGGGGCATTCCGGGATTGTAACTTCCGTGAGTCTCATCTTTTCAATTGTCTCGGCGGGCTGCGTTCCCAAAGATGCCGCTTCGGCGAAAGCGAAGGGGACCGCTAGTATTGCGAATATGCCACTGGAGGTATTTTGGGCCTCAAAAGACGATTCTCGCGCGATAGTGATTGCGTGGCTCTCGCGTGCATTTACCGCATCGAGCAGCTTTTGAGTGCCTCCCGCAAGCTTGGCTGCGTCATCCGGGGGAATTGCCTGCACGTATTGGCCTGATTCATTCAGCGCCGCGACTTGTTGACGGGTCAATGGAGAACTTGTCGAACCGCAGTTCGCGGTGCACTGGCGCCTGACAAGTACGGGAATCGTGCCGCCGACCGGCGCCAACGCGCTCGCGGATAGTTCCACCGTCGGTAACTGACCATCGACCGCTCCCGCGCACCCGCTGATGATGAAGGTGAGCAGGACAGCGGCCGAGAATGCAGGCAAGCAGCCGAGTCGGCGGCTTGGTCGAGTTCGATAGCTGTGCTTCACGCCAAAGAAAAAGCAACAGCCATGCCACCCGCGAATGTACAACAAATCAAACAGGTGCGCATTCAATTAATCCGATAGCGAGATCGTGGAATGCATCCTTTGGAGACACGGCGACAAAACGAACGGGCAAAGCGGGCCCTGCCCTAGCCGCCGGGCAGGAACGCGGCACTGATCAACCAGGACGGCGAGCTCGAAGCCGCAACTTTATCTGCCAGGCAAACAAAAGAGAACGCGTATGCCGCGAGAGAAAAAACGACGAGCTTCTACAAGCGCGTCGAAGCGTACTGGTTGAGATTCTTGCTTGATCTTATTGGTGGGCGGTG
>Ga0074046_10001865_pt1 | contig 18576 bp, 13 predicted proteins | sample BogForMeECP23OM3_FD_94441 | JGI IMG/M metagenome (GOLD analysis project Ga0074046, IMG submission 94441) | Bog forest soil microbial communities from Calvert Island, British Columbia, Canada - Bog Forest MetaG ECP23OM3 | ecosystem: Environmental > Terrestrial > Soil > Wetlands ... | reverse complement strand
TGCGCCCAAGGCAGGTGCGCTACCAGGCTGCGCTACGCCCCGACTGTGATTCGATTATAAATGATCACCCGCGGATGACATTTGTAACCCTCCCTAAAGGTAGACTGCCGCTGCTGCCGCCATGAGACTATAATTCTGTTTCGTAAGTCATGCCCAGTTCACGCTACGCGTTGGTGACGTACGTCCGCAATCCGGTTGGCGAGTTTGTCGAAGAACTGCGCCGGGAACTCCATCCGACTACGGCTCACATGCCGGCCCATCTCACGATTCTTCCTCCGCGGGAACTGACCGGCTCCGAAGCGGCCGCGCTGGAATTTCTGGAAGAAGCTTGCGGCCGCATCGTTCCGTTCAACGTCGATCTGGGAGATGTAGAAACCTTTCTGCCCACGACACCCACGGTCTTCATCCAGGTAAAGCGGGCCGCTTATCGAATGCGGGAACTGCACGATCAACTCAGTGGGAAAGGGCTGTGCGGCGAGGAAAGTTGGCCCTATATTCCGCACCTCACGATTCTAAAGACGGAACGGGATGAGCAGGCGCGCGCCGCCTACCTGATCGCACGCGAGCGCTGGGCGCAGTTCTCCGGCCAGCGCCAGGTTCCCGTGGAGGAGTTGATGTTCGTCCGCGAGGATGACGGTTACTGGCAGGACGTGGCGCCGGTGCCGCTGGGACGCCGTGAATTGTCCTCCAAGCGGTAGCCGGTCGATTTCCAACCTTACCCATAACCAGCTCCACAATACCCCCTCAAAACCCGTAACCAGCAGCCATTTTCGCGGCTCGGACGTACATGTACTTTCCACCCGTTGCCAAGTCCATAGGGTGAATTACCATAGATTCAACGGACTGCACACCAGGCGCCGGATCCCAGGCTGCGGGTTTGATCGCGAGTCGATCAAGAAGAGCGAATATGCAAATTGGGGTTTATGGATCCGGCTACCTCGCCACTGTCATCTCTGCTTGCCTCGCCGACTTCGGCTCACCGGTTTGTTGCTGCCATGCTGACGGCACCCGCATCATGGAAGTGGCCAAGGGCAACATTCCTTTTTTTGAAAAAAATCTTCAGGAAGTGATTCGGCGCAACGTGCGCTCGGGACGCCTGGTGTATTCGGCGGACCCGAACGAATTGGCGCGCCGGGCACAGGTAATTTTTCTCGCTGAAGATTCCGCCCAGGGACTGGAAGAACTCGTCGTTCGCCTGGCGGGTGCGGGCGGTCGTTTTCAGGTGCTGTCGATCGTCACGCCGGTCCGCGTGGGTTCGACCCGAAAGTTTGAAGTGCTGCTGAAGGAGAAAGGCCTGAAAAGCCTGCTGGTCTGCCAACCCATGTTCTTCACCAACGGATGCGCCGTCGAAGACTTCAACTGGCCCGACCGGATTCTTCTCGGGACGCCTTCGAGCGAAGCGGTTTCTTCCCTGAAACAGATTTTTCACCCGCTGGTGATGCGCGGAGTTCCCGTGCTGGTCACGAATTACGAAACGGCGGAGTTAACCCGCGAAGCGACCACGGCCTTCGTAGCGACCAAGATTTCCTTCATCAACGAAATTGCGAGCCTGTGCGAACACGTAAATGCCGACGCCGTCGGCCTGTCGCTCGCCCTCGGGCTCGACAAGAAGATCGCGCCACGCTGCCTGCAACCCGGAGCCGGCATGGGCGGAATTTTTGCCGAGAGCGACATGGAATCGATCACCGGGCTGGCGCGAGAGAACCACGTCGATCTGAAAGTATTGAATGCCGCCCGCGAAGTGAATCTGGATCTGGCGAACCGGCTCATGCAGAAGGTGGCCAGTGCGATCGATACCGTGCAGAACAAGGACGTCGGCATTCTGGGGCTGGCCTTCAAGCCCAACACCAACTCGGTCGCGGGATCGGCTTCCCTGCATCTGGCGCAGAATCTGCTGGCCGGGGGAGCGCGCGTGCGGGCCTACGACCCAGTAGCCATGCCCGATGCGCGGCTGCAACTCAACGGCATGGTGAAGTACTGCGAATCCGCCTACGGGGTCGCCGAAGGAGTGGATGCCTTGGTCGTCGCCACCGGTTGGCCTGAGTTCCGGACCCTCGATTTCGCGAAGATCCGCCATCTGGTAAAACAGCCGATCATCATCGACACCAAGAACCTGCTCGACTCCTCGCGCCTGCGCGCCATGGGATTCCAGTACATGGGCGTGGGAAGGCCGTAGCAAGCTGCGGAAAAACTCACGAATTGCATGTACTACCGTGGAAGAGCGGCCCTTCAGGGCCGCGCAAGCCGCAAAATCAGTGCGGGCTTCAGCCCCTGTGGTAATTCTTCCTCGGAAGATTGCGTCTTGCGCAGCCTGCTAGGGAAGGGTTGCCAAGCCAGTTTAAGCCTGCGAGCGCCGCAATCCCGCCGCAATTGCTATAATCGTTGTCTGCGGTGGGAGTAGCTCAACTGGCAGAGCATCGGACTGTGGCTCCGACGGTTGCGGGTTCAATTCCCGTCTCCCACCCCAACTCAAACCTTCCCGTATAGTGCCAACTGCCATAAAGGTCAATCGCTTTGGACTATTGGATTTTGCTCTCTTTCGGGAGTCTCCGAGGCCGACCCAAGGTAAATGAGTTTAATCGGGAGTGGCTGTTGAAAAACTCTTTTCAGGGAATTTCAACGACGAAATTCGTTCGTAAGTTATTGAATTGTAGTTCGCCGTAGACGCTGAAACTCACTGAAATTACTGCCTTGATTCCTTTTTCAACAGCCACGGGATGTTACGCCAACAATCGGCAGCGCATGCCGCCGGAAGTCTGGATATGATTTCCTGTCGATTCCGTTGCGCCAACGGCCTAGAATGTTCGGTTAATGTAAGGCGGAGGGAGCTTCTCCCCATGGCTAGCCGCGCGCTGGGTCAGGATTTACCTGTCGGCCTCGAACTAGTCCACTACCGCATCGTCAAGAAGCTAGGTGGTGGCGGGATGGGAGTTGTTTATGAGGCCGAAGATACCCGCCTGCACCGTAATGTTGCGCTGAAATTCCTCCCCGACAATCTGGCGAATGACCGAGATGCACTCGCGCGTTTTCAGAGAGAGGCGCAGGCCGCGTCGACATTGAATCATCCCAACATTTGCACTATTTACGACATTGGCGAAGCGGAGGGCAAGGCGTTCATCGCCATGGAGTATCTGGAGGGCGTAACGCTGAAGCACCGCATCGCGGGGCGTCCGCTGGAAATTGAGACCCTGTTGTCACTCGCAATCGAGATAGCGGACGCTCTCGATGCGGCTCATGCCGCTGGTATCGTCCACCGGGATATCAAGCCTGCCAATATCTTCGTGACCAAGCGCGGGCACGCGAAGATTCTCGACTTCGGATTGGCCAAAGTTAGCCCCATGGGCGGCACCACGGCAGGGGCAACGCAGGCGACTGTCGAATCGAGTGCGGAGCACCTGACCAGTCCGGGAACGGCGCTTGGAACTATCGCCTACATGTCGCCCGAGCAAGTCCGAGCTAAGGAACTGGATGCCCGCACCGACCTGTTCTCCTTTGGCGCGGTACTTTACGAGATGACGACGGGGGTGTCGTCTTTTCATGGGGAAAGCACGGGAGTGATTTTCGAGGCCATCCTAAACCGGGCACAAGTATCCCCGGTGCGCCTTAATCCCGACGTGCCTCCGGAACTGGAACGGATCATCAACAAGGCTCTGGAGAAAGACCGCACGCTGCGCTATCAGAGTGCTGCCGATCTCCGGACAGACTTGCAGCGGTTGAAGCGCGATACCGGCTCGGAACGCGTTGTCCTCCCCGTAGCTAAACCCGTTGGCGCAAAGGAAAGGCCAGCCAAAGCAGCGCTACCGAGAGGAAAAAGAGCTTATTTGTATGGCGGCGCTGCTGGTCTGCTGATTCTTCTTCTTGGCGCGAGCCTGTATTTCGGGCGAAACAGAGATAGACTCCAGGTCCAGGCGCTGCTGGAACGCGCCGACCCTGCCGCCGCGGCGGGCCGTTGGGACGACGTGTATGAGCAGTTGACAGCCGCAGGCGCGGACCTTTCCGACCCGCGGCTTCAGAGTTTGGCGCAGTTGGCTGGCGGCAGCGTCACGCTCGAGAGCGAGCCCCCTGGAGCGAGTGTGACGGTGACGCGCGTTCAGCCTATCACGCGGTTCTCGGAGCGCCGGCCACTGCCGATTGGTCGCACGCCAATCCCGAAACGCCGGTTAGTTGTTGGGGAATATCTGGTCCGTATGACAGCCGAACACACGAATCCGCTCGAGATTCTTGTTCAGGTGGAACTGGGAAAGGACTTGAAGGTTGTGCGCAGTCTGCTTGCATCCGGCACAGCCTGGAACGGCATGGTGGCAGTCAGCGAGGGCAGGCCAGCGGTCAATCGGGAAGGCGAATCCATCCCGGCTTTCTTGATTGACCAACACGAATTGACCAATGCCGAGTTTCAAAAATTCGTTGCTGCGGGCGGCTATCGGGATCAGACCTTCTGGCCCGAAACTCTCATTGTGAACGGCCACCCGGTGCCGTGGGCAAAGGGAGTGCAGGCGTTTGTTGATCAGAGCGGACTTCCCGGTCCACGCTTCTGGAGAGACGGGACATACCCGGAGGGAAAGCGCAACCATCCAGTGGTTGGCGTTTCCTGGTACGAGGCGATGGCCTATGCTCGGTGGGCGGGTAAGGACCTGCCCACGTCGGGCCAGTGGTGGCGCGCAGCCCTCGGCGACTCTGGCGGGGTTTTGCCCTGGGGAAACGACGTCAAGACAGCTGACCTGAGGGCGAACTTCGGATTGGTGGGGACCCAGGTGGTCGAGTCCTATCCTTTGGGAGTCAGCCCTTTCGGATGTTTTGATATGGCCGGCAACGTGCGCGAGTGGCTGCGTGACCCGGCTCCGGACAACAATCACAGGCTCGTGGTCGGCGGGTCGTGGCAAGATCCCTCTTACATGTTCCAATCTTCACACGCCGAAGGGTTTGGCCCCGGATTTGCCGATCAGGCAATCGGCTTTAGACTCGTCATGCCCGCTCCAGGTCGCCGATGAGCGTCGGGAGGATTCCAACATGGGATGCAAGGTTCAGTTCGTTCTGATCCTCATCATCGCGTTCGCGATGGGTCAAGCAGCGTCTGCCGAGAATAAAAAGGCCGCCGACCAGTGGCTGAGCCGGCCGGTGGACAACCGCACCTTCCAAACATTTCTTGATTTTTTTGCATACGACAAACAGGTTCCGTTCGATCTGCACGTCATCGCCGTGGAAGAGCAGGAAGGGATAAAGAAGGAGCACCTGTCTTTCCAGAGCACGCCCGGGGTGCGCGTGTTTGCAAATCTCTATCGTTCTCTGGGGGCAGCTTCGCATAAGGGGCCGGCGATCGTCTTGCTTCATGGCGGTGTCAGTATGGGCAAAGACGATCGAGGTTCGGTAGTGCTCGCGGAACTCCTCACCCGCGGCGGCTGGACCGTGCTCGCGCTGGACATGCAGTACTTTGGCGAGCGCAGCACCGATCTCCTCACAACGTTCACCGAGGAAGACAAGAGCGAACGCCTCTACAATCAGCCGCCTGTGTACCTAGCCTGGATAACACAGACGGTGAAGGACGTTGGCCGGTCTTACGATTTCCTGGTGGAGCACAGAGATATCGATCCGAAACGCATTGGCCTGGTTGGATTCAGCCGCGGCGGCATCGTTGGGGCGATTGCCGGCGCTGCGGATCGCCGGCTGGCCGCGGTGGCTCTGCTCTATGGCGGCCACTTCGATGCGGTCGAGCGCGGACACCTAGCAGCGGCGTGCCCTGCAAACTACATCGGCCGGATTAGTCCGCGGCCGCTCCTGATGATTAACGGCACCCACGACTCCGACCTTGTCAAGGAGACCTCTGTCGAGCCACTCTATCGGCTGGCCAAGCCCCCGAGGCTGATCCTTTGGGCGGATACGGGCCACCAGTTGCCCACCGAGGAGCACCGCACCGCCCTGCTCAAGTGGCTACGCGAGAACTTGAAATAACGCTGAAGATACCCTTTTTCAACTACCTGGGCCCTAACCTTCGTGGTGCCGGTCCGATAGTTGATGTTAACGGGTGGCATTAGCACTCATTGACCCGCACGTGTCCTCACTGATAAGCCCGTGCTCTTTCCGTGCCAACCACCGATGTAGCCGCGTCTAGAGTGCCATCGGCTGCGCTGTAAGTCGTTTTAGATAACATTTCGGGTTGGGTCCAATTCCCGTCTCCCGCCCCAAAACTCTCCCACTTCTCTGCCTCAACTCCCTTGCGCTCCAATTCCCCCGCCATGCTGCCGGAAAAACTCTCCCATGCGCGCACCATCGCGGAACGCCTCCGTCCCGCCACAGGCAGTGGTGGAGAATGCGCCGCACAAATTGGCGTAGGCCAGGCAGGTGCTGAGATCCGCGCCGCGCAGAAATTGGTGGAGGAACCCGGCATCGAAGCTGTCGCCCGCGCCCACCGGATCGATGACCGTTACCGGAACCGCAGGCGCGGTGAATCGCCGTCCACCCCGAAGCGCAGCCGCCCCGCTGGCGCCCATCTTCACCACGACCGTTTCCACCTTTTGCGCCAGCCGCGAGATCGCAGTTTCCACGTCATCAGCCCTGGACATCTTCATCGCTTCGCGCTCATTCGGCAGCAGAACATCCACGTAGGGCAGAATTTCGTCGAGGCCTCCGCCCCAGCGGTCGTCGGGATCGTCATTGGTATCGAGCGAGGTAGTCAAGCCCGCGGACTTCATCCGCCGAAAAAGTTCAGGCACATGCGGCAGCAGTTCACGCTGCAAAAATAGCGACGACATATGGAAGTGGCGGGCCGATGCCAGGTAATCGAGGTCGAGATCCTCAAACCGCAACTCGGAGATTGTGCCCGGATAGGTCAGGATGTGGCGCTGCGGTCCGTGCGGCAGAATCAGCGTCACGCCGGAGTGGGCGCCGTGCGCGACGTGCGCCAGGTCCACGCCGCGCTCCCGCAGGCGCTCCATCGCCAGGGTTCCGAAGGAATCGTCACCGACTTTGGTGACAAATCCCACACGGCTGCCCAGAGCGGCAAGGTTATGCGCCAGAATGGCCGAGGAACTGCCTAACGTGATGCTGAAGCCGCTGGCTAGCAGCTCGCGTTCCGTAGGCATTTGCTCGGGCAGACCGTAGAGGATCAGGTCCAGATTGATCTCCCCGACAATTGCGATATCGAGTTTGGACATGGATTAGACCTTTGGCGCGGTTCGTTCGAAGAAGCAAGGTTGCGACGCCACAGCATACTATCCCTGAAGACGAAAGTGAATCTTTTGTTACGATTACTTGCGAATCCTTCCGACCTCAGCTATAGTGCAAGGTTGCCTCAGAGTACAATCAAAACCCCCATGGACCAAACGGCACAAAGCAAATCGTTGGACGCACTGGCAGCGACTCTGGCGTTGTCGGATGAGGAAAAGAAGCGTCGAGGCTTGGTTTATACCCCACGCGAAATTGCTCAGCAACCTGAAACTTGGGGAACAACCTGCATGATCTGCCTGGATCGCTCCGCCGACATCAGCCGATTCCTCGAGTCTTCGGGCGTAGGCGGCAGTTCGGACCTGCCAGCCAAGATAATTCTGGTGGGAGCAGGGACGTCGGACTACGTGGGTGAGTCCGTGCAAAACCTGCTGGCGAAACAGTGGGGTTGCGAAGCCGCCGCGATTCCAAGTACCGACTTGCTGACCAACGCCGAAGACGTCATCCGCCCTGATCGGCGTTATCTATGGATTTCGTTTTCGCGTTCCGGGGACAGCCCCGAAGCAGTCGCAGTCCTGGGAGCTGCGATCGCCCGCTTTCCTCTGGTGCGCCACATCGTGGTTACGTGCAATGAGCAGGCACGCCTGGTGCGCGAATTTGGGGAACGGCCAAATGTATTCTCGATCGTGCTGAGTGATCGGGTGAACGACCGCGGCTTGGCCATGACCAGTTCGTTTTCCAATATGGTCGTAGCGGGACAATGCTTAGCGCACATTCGCTCCCCTCGAGCATACGCGGACATTCTGCACCACATTACCGTGGCGGCCGAGAAGTTCATCTCGCCTTGCGCGGATTTGGCGGCGCGGCTGGCCAGGCAAAGTTTCTCCAAGGTGTGCTTTCTGGGAACGGGCCCGCTCAAGGCGGTGGCGCGAGAGTCGGCATTGAAAGTTCTGGAATTGACAGCCGGCAGAGTTTACACCTTTTACGATTCCTATCTCGGTTTGAGGCATGGACCACTTTCGGCCGTCGATGGCAGTACGCTGGTTGTGGCCTACATTTCTGGCGATGAGCGCCGTCGTTCTTACGAACTCGATCTGCTGGAGGAGCTCAAAGAAAAGCGGCTGCCGGGGCGCACTGTAGCCGTGTACCCATTTCTAACGAACCGGCTTCGCGGTGTTTCCGATGATGCCATCTCGCTGGGCGTGGAGGGTGTCCCTGACGACTACCGCCCGATGATCGATGTGATATTTGCGCAGCTCCTGGGTTTGTTTGCCTCCGTGCACCTCGGCATGAGACCGGACACACCCAGCCCGAATGGTGCGATCAGCCGGGTTGTCCGGCCCATCAAAATCTACGAAGAGCCAGGGCCTCGAGCCTGAAGCGTCCCGCCGCTTGTATCACACCAGTGTGACCTCTATACCCGCCTTCTTGAGAGCTCGCAAATCAGATTGCGGGATTTGCGAGTCGGTGATGATCTGGTGGACAGCCGAAGTAGGAGCAATGAGCGACAGGCTCCTTCGTCCAAACTTGCTGGAATCGCACACCGCGATCACCCGCTTGGCGATGTCAATCATTGCCCGGTTGACCTTCGCCTCAAGGATGTTGGGGGTACTCAATCCGTATTGCACGTCCAATCCGTCGACTCCCAGGAACAGAATGTCGGCATTCAGCCGATGCAGCGTTTCCTCCGCGATCGGTCCGACCAGGGAGAATGAATTCTTACGTAACATGCCGCCCGTCAGGATCACTTCCGGCGCGGCCCCGGCCAGTTCCGTGGCGACGTTTACCGCATTGGTGATGATGGTCACATTCTTAAGATTGCGCAGCATGCGCGCAATGCATGTGGTCGTGGTTCCAGAATCCAGAACCACCACTTGCCCATCCTGGACCAAGCCCGCGGCAGCCGTGCCAATGCGGAGTTTTTCCTTGCGATGAAGCTCTTCCTTTTCCCGCAGCGTGGGATCGGCGAGCGCCCCTCCCTGCACCGGCAACACGCCGCCATGGGTCCGGTGCAGCAGTCCATGGCTGTTGAGGACTTCCAGGTCCTTTCGAATCGTGACTTCCGAAGTGCGGAAACGCCGCGCCAGGTCTTTGACCAGGGCCCGTCCATCGTGGCTTACAACCTCGAGAATAGCTCGGCGTCGTTCCTCGCTCAGCATAAGTGAGATTCTCCTGTCGATCGCATGTTCTTCCGGGCCCGTGCTGCAAGCGCCTTGGTTTTGGGACCTGGGCGCGTAAAGGCGACTAGGAATTCTGCGCCACGGCTTCCGATTCCGCAACCCTGACCGAATCGATTGGATCGTCAGGCCGAAGAAGCAGGCAGAATCGTCCCCCGGCAACTACCCAGCCCGATGCGCCGGAACCCGTCTCGCTCGGTGAATCCCCGGAGGATGATTTCGTCTCCATCTTCCAGAAATTTCCGCTGTTCTCCGGTCGGCAGCGTTACAGGATCCTTACCCCGCGAGGTGAGCTCCAACAGGCAGCCGCGCGCAGTCTTGTCCGCGCCTGACACCGTTCCGCTCGCCAGCAAATCGCCGGCCCGCAGATTACAGCCATTGCTCGCGTGATGCGTCAACATCTGTGCCATGGTCCAATACATATCGCGAAAATTGCTTCGCCCTAGAACCACGGGAGCAATGCCCGCATCCCGCATCCGCGGCGACAGCAAAGAAACTTCCAGCCACAAGTCGAGCCCACCTTGTTCCTGATCGCTCGGATCGAAAAGGTAAGGCAATGGCGCCGGATCGCCTTCCGCGCGCGCAAAAGCAGGCGCGCGAAACGGAGCCAGAGCTTCCATCGTCACCACCCAGGGCGACAGGGAAGTCGCAAAACTCTTCGCCAGAAAAGGTCCCAGCGGCTGATACTCCCACGCCTGAATGTCGCGCGCCGACCAGTCATTCACCAGGCAGATTCCGAACAGATGTTCTTCGGCTTCGCTGATGGGAACCGTCTCTCCCAGCGGATTTCCAGCGCCCACAAAAAAGCCAAGCTCCACTTCATAGTCGAGCGCGTTAGTCGGCCCAAATCTTGGTTCCGCGTCGCCATCGCGCGTCTGGCCAGACGGCCGCTGCACCGGCGTCCCACTCGGAACCAGCGACGAAGCTCTCCCGTGATAGCCAATCGGAATGTATTTGTAATTTGGCAGCAGCGGATTGTCGGGGCGAAACAACTTTCCCACGTTGGTCGCGTGGAAAATCGAAGCGTAGAAATCGGTGTAGTCGCCAACCACCGCGGGCAGAAGCATATCGACATCTGTCTGGGCAATAAGATCCCGCGACGCAGCTTGCCGGTCGGCAGTCGACGCATCCTCGCGCAAAATCGCATGCAGACGCCGCCGCAACGCGCGCCGGGGACCAGATCCCAGCGCCATCAGCGCATTCAAGGAACTGGAAGCGCAGGCGTTCAACGCCAGACGCAGGTTGTCATCAGCGAGCAAAGCCTCGCTTTGCATTCCGTCGAGATCAAGAATGTGGTCCCCTATGGCAACTCCGACTTTAGACTCGCCGCCCGCATCGCGCCGCCGAAAAACTCCGAGGGGCAAATTTTGGACCGGGAAATCCGAGTCCGGATCGTTGGCGGATTCAACCCAACTTTGGACTGCCGGATCGTGAGTCTCGTCGAGGACAGGTTTCATAACGGATGCTTCATGAATCCAGCCCCGGAGGGGCTATCGAGCTTAGCCCAGCGCTTCAGCGCTGGGTCGGAAGCGGGTAAAACCGAGCAAGTCCCGGAGGGACGACCGAGTTCTCATTGCACAGTCTTTAGCCCTTGGGGAATACAAAGTTTCCTCCGCTTCGTTACGAGACGCCTGACAGCAGATTCTTCATATCAGGTGTAGAGCCCGTAAGTCGTCGATCGGTTCCGTGAACGAACACGACCCAAACGAAACCGCAAAACTCTGTCGCGTTGCCGCGATGTCATTCCGGCTAAGCCGATACTCACGCCAGCCCGCCCCATCCGCATCAAAATGGAATGCCTGCGCCGACTGCTCGCCCAGCACCTGCACGGCATGTTTCGCTTCCATTCCCGCCCGCAAAAACGCGGCTGCCAGAAACACGTTGATGAAGCCGTGCATGATTCCCGAAGGGCTCTCCGGTTGATATGTAAACCGGTGCACCGACCGCAGCGGATGGTGCAATCCCGCCGTAGCCTTGAACGGCACCTTGGCCGCCGCACACAGGCGAATGAATTCGATCACGCTCTCAGGGGCAGGAAACTTGTCGGTCGTCTCGCCCCCTGTCCGTATCTTGGCTCTGCGCCCGCTGTCAGCCACGGCGGCAATACACTCGCCGCAACTCGCCAGCGGAATTTCGAAGTAGGTTGCCAGCTCTACTGGGATAATTCCAGACAGGCGCTTGATCTCCTCGGCACTGGCGACCTTTACCTCAACCGACTCGACGTGAGCCTTTCTGTCAGATCTAGAACTCGCCATCCGAGCATTGAATTCACGAATGCGAGAGACATCCGCAATTGGATCAGAGCCCAGAAGCGCAGACAGCCGCCAGTTCGTAAAGCGTGTTCCCGGCGCTGGAGCCGGCAATCCCGCAAACGCCGCTTCGAACTCCCCGAGTCGTGCGACCGGAACGATAAAGCGTCCAAGAATCCAGTTCCACTCCGACCGCGAATACGCGTCGTAGTTAGCTACAGACGGCGTCATGGCCAGTGACGCCGGAGGAAATAATCCCGCATAGTCGATCAGGTCGGTCAGCAACACTGCGGTCGCATCTACCGCCTCCGCGGAATTTCGCATCGTCGGGGATATTTGCAAATTCATTGGCCCTAACTCATTGCTCCGGCAGCCCTTGGCGAAAGCGAGAGTCGCCTTCAATAGATGTTGTCATCCTGAGCGAAGCGAAGGACCTGCTTTCTTGTCCGTGCACGAGACAACAGGTCCTTCGCTTCGCTCAGGATGACAAACCAAATTTATGGGACGTCACATTAAGCGCCCGGCCCCTTAAACTTTTTCCGCAATCCCTGCCAAACTTCGAAGTACTGATGATCCAACTGCGAAGCTTCCAGCGCAAACTTCGTCGGCTGGCACACGAAGCGAGTCTCGAACATGAATGCCATGGTGTCGCCTTGATAAACCGGCTTCAATTCAGCCTTGCTCGCCTTCTCAAACGTTTCCGCGTCCGGCCCGTGACCCGCCATGCAGTTATGCAGGCTGGCGCCCCCCGGCACGAATCCTTCCGCCTTGGCGTCATATTCCCCGTGGATCAGCCCCATGAACTCGTTCATGAAGTTGCGATGAAACCACGGCGGACGAAACGTATGCTCGGCCACCATCCATCGCGGCGGAAAAATTACGAAGTCCACATTGGCGGTTCCAGGAATTTCCGAAGGTGAAGTCAGTACCGTGTAAATCGACGGGTCCGGATGGTCGAAACTCACGGTGTTAATGCAATTGAAATTCGCCAGATCATATTTATAGGGCACATAGTTCCCGTGCCACGCGACCACGTTCAACGGCGAGTGATCGATCGCCGCCGCCCAGAGTCTTCCCTGGAACTTGGTCACAATCCGGTAATCGCCCTCCCGATCTTCAAACGCCGCCACCGGTGTAAGAAAGTCGCGCGGATTCGCCAGTCCATTCGCGCCAATCGGCCCCAGATCAGGCAAACGAAGCAGCGCGCCATAGTTCTCGCAGATGTAGCCCCGCGCTTCTTTCTCCAGCAGTTCGACGCGAAAACGAATTCCCCGTTGAATCACCGCAATCTCGCCGGGACCAGCTTCGAGAATGCCCAACTCCGTGCGCAGTAGCAGCCGTCCCAGTTGCGGCACGATCAACATCTCTCCGTCGGCGTTGTAGAAAAAACGATCCGTCATCGAAGCATTGGCAACGTAGATGTGAATCGCAACGCCCGCATGAGTATGGGTATTGCCGTTGCCCGCCATGGTGATCAGGCCATCGACGAAGTCGGTGCGTTGTGAAGGAGGCGGAATCGGAATTGGCGTCCACCGCAACTGGTTCGGCGGCGTCGGCACCTCGTCGAACGGCGCGCTGCGCAGCCTTCCCGGGCTGATCGGCTCGAACGGCTTGTGCGCCACCGACGGACGCATCCGGTACAGCCACGTCCGGCGGTTGACGGTGCGCGGCGCGGTGAAGGCCGTGCCGCTCAATTGTTCCGCGTACAGCCCATGCGCCACTTTCTGAGGAGAATTCTGCCCGCGCGGCAATACCCCTTCCACCGCCTCGCTGGCAAACTCGTTGCCGAATCCCGATTGATATTGACAACGCAACTCGGTCTTGCCCGGCGTCTTCGCTTTTGGGTTAGGCATGCCTACAGATTCCCTCGTCGCGCCTGCTCCATTTCGATCGATTCAAACAGCGCCTTGAAATTCCCTTTACCAAATCCCCGGCTGCCCTTGCGCTGGATCACTTCGAAGAACACCGTCGGCCGATCCTCCACCGGCTTCGAGAAAATCTGCAGCAGGTAGCCTTCTTCGTCGCGGTCCACCAGTATACCCAGTGAGCGCAACTCTGCCAGGGATTCCTCCAGCGGCCCGACCCGCGACGGCAGCAGGTCATAATACGCGTCGGGAACGCGAAGAAAATCGAGCCCGTTGCGTTGCAGTTTCCCGACCGTGTACATAACATCCTTGCACTGCAGCGCGATGTGCTGCGCCCCCGCTCCTCCATAGGCTTCGATGTATTCCTGAATCTGGCTCTTGTTGCGCGCCGCAGCCGGTTCATTGATGGGAAATTTCACCGAGTGCGAATCGTCCGACATCACAATGCTCATCAGCGCGCTGTACTCGGTCGAAATATCCTTATCGTCAAAAGTAATGTAACGATGGAAGCCGAAGACGCGAGTGTAGTAATCCGCCCAGTACTGCATCTTGCCAAGTTCCACATTCCCCACGATGTGGTCAATGCGCAGAATGCCGCAATCGTCCCCCGCCAGTGGCGCCGCCATGAACCCCGGCAGAAACGGCCCTTTGTAATCCTTATAAGAAATCAGCGAATGGATCGTGTCGCCATAGGTGTGGACCGCGGCGCGACGAATGGAGCCGTGTTCATCCTTGATGTCATGCGGTTCCTCGGCCGGCTGAGCTCCCCGATGCACTGCTTCCTCGAAGGCCTCGTCCGCGTCCTCCACTTCCAACGCGATATCCCGCACGCCATCGCCATGCTTGCGGATGTGGTCCGCGGCAAAATCGTCGGACGTCATCGGCGTAGTCAGAACAAAATTCGCCTTGCCCTGACTCATCGCATAAGAAGCCCGCTGCCGCTGGCCGGTTTCCAGCCCGCTATAAGCAACCTGCGAAAAACCGAATCCCTTGCGATAGAAGTAGGCTGCCTGCCGCGCGTTGCCCACCCAGAATTCGACGTGGTGAATACGTTTCAGCTTGAGCGGATTTTCCATCCGATGCCCCCCACCCCTCACATATTATCGCTGCGCGGAAGCGCCGCGACCGGAATGCATCTACCTTGAAACTGCGCTCTCCCACCTGAGCGTAGAAACGCTCACCGCACTTCAATCGAAACCAATTCTCCCTGGTTCTTCCCCGCCGCCCGGTAATTCACTGACACCAGCCGGTTCTTCCACTCACACGAAAACTGGTCCTCCCCAATCACCACCAGCGATTTGTAATCCGCAGCATGCATTTTGTAAGTCGTCATGCCGCTCAGGATCGTAACCGTAGCCTCGGGAGGCTTTGAGCAGTCACTGCTCACGATCTTGCCCTTCAGAAATTGCACCGGCCCGGTCGTACCCGGCTTAGGAGCCGCCGGTTTCGGCGCCGCATCCGCATCTTCATCTCCCACGGAACTAGCCGCCCCCGCCGGCGCCGGGATTTCGCCCGCGCGCTGCGGGCGCACACCATACTTCCGCAGAGTATCCAAATCGTCCAACTGCTGCTTAGCCGCCGCTGCCGCCACCCGATCCGGTCCCGCCTTCAGCCGCGTGAACACTTCCCGCGCCAGATCCCATTTCTTCCCCGCAACATAAATCTGCCCCAGGTTGAACTGATACTCCATATTCCGCGGCGCCAAAGCGATCGCCTGCCGTTGCGCCTCCAGCGCCGAATTGATTCCGCCGCCCTCCACTCGCGCCATGCCCAGCATGTTGTAAGCCTCGGCTAACTCCGGATACCAATCCGCGACCGCCCGCAAATCCTGCATCATGTTCGCCAGCCCCTGCATTTCCTGCCGTGTAGCCTGCGCTTTCTGATACTTCAGCGCCGACCGGTAATACCAAATCCACGGATCGCGCGGATTCAACTCCGTAGCCTTCTCCAGTTCGTCGGCTGCCGCGTCGAACTTCTTCTGCCGGATATCGTCCCAAGCCAGCCCGCGATGTGCCGCCTCATTATCCTTAGGATCCGCCGTCAACTGCTGCAAGTCATGCAGCGCCTGATCGCGATGCTCCGGAATGCGCGCCATCACGTCGCCAATCACCGCTCTCGCTTCCTCATCCTTAACCGGACTGGCTGCCATCCCGATGTCGTCCGCGTCAAACGGAATAGCCAAATGATCGGGTTGCTGCGTGTCCACCGGAAACGCAATCGGCTTCTTCGCCTGATCGAGCGCAATGCCCAGCCCGCTCAGCGATTTGAAATAAGTCTTCACCGCCTCTTCCATCTGCTCTGGCGACATATCGAACGCCTGCACCGTCGCCTTTTCCACCGGCACTTTCTGATTCAGCACCAGGTCGAAGTAAGTCCCCGCCTCCGGCATCTTGCTCTTGTTCAGCAGATAGTGGACGACCATCCACGATTGCGCGTAGTACAGCGTGTTGTGCGTCCCCTCGCGCGTGCCCGACCCGTCATGCTTCATCGTGAACAGGTCCACCATCGACAGCCATACCGGAGAGCTTAATAACTGCGTCAGCGACTGTGGCGTCTTCGGGTCGCGCCGCATTTCACCCTCGAAGGCGTCTTCATGCCATTCCGGCGCCAGTTCCGGATCGCCTCCAATCTCCACCTGCTTGCCGATCTGGATCGACCCGAAATATTCCGCCAGCCCTTCGTCAAACCAGCCCTGCGCCGGAGGATAGTTGTAATTCAAGAAATAATGCGCCAGCGGATGAGCCACTGCCCGCCAAGGATCGGCTTCAAAAAGGTTCAGCACAATATAAATCCGATCCAGTCCCGGCACATAAAACCCGCTCGCCATACTCTGTTTCGCGGGAGCGACCACTCCATACTGCTTGTCGCTCTTGAGCGCAATGACGGTGATCGGCACCGGCATTTTTAGCTTGTCTCTCAAAAGCAGTTGCCCAAACACCGACCGCATCTGTTCCATCCGCAAAGCAACTTCCCGTCCGCGCTTGTCGCCCGCATCCGTGACGACGGAAAAATGCGCGGTATGCACTTCGATCCACTTGGGTTCGTCCTTGGCAAATGCTGTTTGCAAGGAACAGCCCGCGACCAGCAGACTCAAAACAACCGCGCCGATACCCAACCTGCGATTCACGGTGGATTCCTTCCGCAAAAATGCTAGCACGCCGCCAGGCAATGGAGAGACGGGTGCCCCCGCCCGTCCCCCTTTTACCTTGGCCCAGCCGCCGCCAGCAAGTTACACTCTCGTCCGTGACCACGGCTCCTTCGTCCCGCTTAGCCTGGATCGACTGGATGCGCGGCCTAGCCTGCGTCCTGATGTTCCAAACCCATTGTTACGACGCCTGGCTGGGCGGCGCTGCCCGCAAAACCAGCTTCCTTAAAGGATCACAACTCCTGGGCACGCTGCCCGCGCCCCTCTTTCTTTTCCTGGCCGGAATTTCCTTCGCCCTGGTCACCGACAAACTAGTCCGCAAAGGCCTGACACCCGCCGCAATCACCCGCACCATGGCGCGCCGCGGCGCCGAAATCCTCGCCTTCGGACTCCTCTTCCGCCTGCAGGAATTTCTCATCGCCTGGGGATGGGCCCCATGGTCCGACCTACTCCGAGTGGACGTCCTGAACATCATCGGCCTATCCATGATCCTGATGGCGCTGCTTTGCGGCCTCAGCCTAGCAGGCTGGCGAAGGACTCACGGATATCTGGACCAACGTGCAAGAAACGATGGCGAACGTGTGGATCACCGTGGAAGAGCCGCCCTTCAGGGCCGCGTTAGCCCCGTGGAATCAGATGCGGCTTTAACCGCTGAGGGCCGCGGTTCTGTGATAGTCGCCGCCGCCATAGCCGCCGCCATAATCGCCCTGCTAACTCCGCCTCTCTACACCACTTGGCGGCCAACCTGGTTGCCCTGGCCGCTGGAGTCCTACATCAACGGATGCCATAACCTGGGCGCTCCTCAGTCCTGGCTCTTCCCGCTTTTCCCGTGGGCAGCTTTTGCCTTCGCTGGACTCGCTGCTGGATTCATTCTCTTCAGCGACGAAGCTCGCAACCAAACCGCGAAAACCCTGGCGCTGTTCGCCGCCGTCGGAGCCCTAGCCATTCTGGCAGCGCGCCAATTCGACCACTCTTCCTTCCATCTCTACTCCACCTACGACTACTGGCACACCAGCCCTAACTTCCTGATGACGCGTGTAGGAATTCTGTTAGTGATTGCCTTCCTGACTTTTGCCTGGTGCCGCTGGGGACTGGCAACTCGCGGTTTCAGCCCGATCATTCAACTAGGCCAGACCTCGTTACTCGTCTATTGGGTCCACATCGAATTCGTTTACGGACGGTTTTCCATCCTGCCCAAGCGAGCCCAGACGATCGCCGGCGCGTCGTGGGGATTGCTGGAGATTTTCCTCTTCATGCTGCTCCTTTCCCTGGTCCGCACCAGGATTGACTGGAAGAAGATCGGGTGGAGGAAGATGATGGGGAGAGTTCAGACTGCGTAACCCGCACATTCTAAAATATCTTACGCTTAAGTCCTTTAGAATCAAAGATCATCCCCCTAACTTCATGATTCTAAAAGACCGGGCGAGGAGGGGTGGTAGTAAACACGGGTTAATACCTAATGAGTAAACAGGGAAAATGCACGAACGCACTCCCAATCGACTCGACCGTAGGGGGAAATTGTTGGGGGGAAATCTTGTCAAGAGGGTAGCCGGGCGCTTTTCGCCCTAACTTACTCAATTCACGGCAAATATATTTTCCTCAAACGCTTCGGTACACCCCCCTTGAATTTGAAATAATAGATATTAGAGATGAAGAAAATCAGCGCGGCCGGCGGGCCGCGTTTCTATTTGGCGGTCATTTTGTGGGACAGGACTGGAGTTATGGCGAGTTATCCAATTGAAATCCGGCGTTGCCGGCACGTCAAGACCAATGGCACGCAGTGCGGGTCTCCGGCGCTCAAGGGCAAGGAACTGTGTTTCTACCACGAGCAGAACCAGCCGCGGGAAGTGGAACTTTACATGGACGGAGAACGATATTGCGATAGCCAGATGGTGCTGCCGGTGTTCGAGGACGCGCATGCGATTCAAACCGTGATCCGGCAAGTGGTGCAACTGATGTTGACCCGGAGAATCGAGCGCAAG
>Ga0074046_10001864_pt1 | contig 18578 bp, 18 predicted proteins | sample BogForMeECP23OM3_FD_94441 | JGI IMG/M metagenome (GOLD analysis project Ga0074046, IMG submission 94441) | Bog forest soil microbial communities from Calvert Island, British Columbia, Canada - Bog Forest MetaG ECP23OM3 | ecosystem: Environmental > Terrestrial > Soil > Wetlands ... | reverse complement strand
CGACTATCTGTTGAAGTCTCGCGTCATAAGCTACGTGCCCTCGGGGACCATTCTTGATGTGCTGCGGCGAGAGAGGAAGAACGTAAGGGCACGGCGTCCTTTTCTCGGTGTCGGCGATGTTGCCTACGAGAATCAAGGCGGGGCTGGGCGCAGGATGCCGACTCCAGATACGGTCCGCGGACGGCTGGTGCGGGGCATGGCGGATCTTTCCGGGATGCGGCTTCAAGATCTTCCTGAAACGCGGGAAGAGGTCGAGAGAATCGGTAAAATTGTCGGGCGGGATGCGGTAATGTTGCTTGGCAAAGACGCCACGGAAACTGCATTCAAGAGGGAGCCGCTCGACCAGTTTCGCGTTTTGCACCTGGCGGTACATGGCTTCGCGGATGCGCAGTATCCCGAGCGTTCGGCACTGGTCTTGGGAACAGACCCGAAATCCGCTGACGACGGGCTGCTGCAAGTACGGGAGATCATCAGATTGCGACTGAATGCCGAACTGACTACGCTATCCGCGTGCGACACAGGCGTGGGCAAACTGCAGGGGCAAGAAGGTGTCAGTAATCTGGTGGAAGCGTTCTTGGTAGCCGGTTCGAGATCAGTTGTCGCCAGCTTGTGGAGCGCCGACGACACGTTCGCGAGTGCGCTGATGGATCGCTTCTACCAGCGGCTGAGCCAAGGCGAGGACACCAGCTCCGCGCTCAGAGGCGCGAAGTTGGATCTGTTGGCAAAATATGGTGACCAGGTGAGCCCATTTTATTGGGCAGCGTTCATCGCTGTTGGAGAGGCTTCCACACCAGTTGGGATTAGACAGCAATGAACCTGACTCTCGGCCAGCGCACGAAGATTTTCGACAAGGTCTGCCGCTTGGTGGAAACCAAGCACTTCAATCCCGCCATGAATGGAGTGGACTGGTATGCGCTGGTTCAAAACCGTCGGGACAACATTCTTGCATGTACCGAACCGGAGGCATTCGAGAAAGAAGTTCAGAGTTTAGTGGCTGAACTCAAGACCAGCCACACCGGCTTTCGACATGCTGGAATGCGAAACATACCGGCTCGGCACGCGATCAATGCCACCATGCAGCGCATCGCCGTCAACGGGGATGAACGCTGGATGTTTCAGGATGTGCATCAAGGTGGTCCAGCGTACTCGGCAGGGATACGGCCTGGGGATTTGTTGCTGGACAGCGGTGGACGGAAGATTCGGCCTCCGGAGGATTTGACGTTCTCGGTCGGGGAGACGGTTGATTTGACAGTTGAAAAACTCCACGGGGGCCAGGAGCGGCTCAGGCTTCAATTGCCCGTGCCGAAGTCAAAGAAACATCCCGTGACCGCGCCGGATCCAGTACATGCCGAGAAACTCACCGACGATATTGGTCTTCTCAAAGTGGCCATGTTCCCCGGAGTGGTCGGGATCGATGTTGCCAAGGACATTGACCGGGGAATCGCGTCTCTGAACGGCTGCAGTCGCCTGATTGTGGATCTGCGCGGCAACACTGGCGGGGGGATTGGCGGATTGCGGCTGATGAGCTATCTGACGCCTGGGAAACTGGAGGTAGGCTATAGCCTCACACGGAAGCGCCGGGAGCGAGGTTATCGCAGGGAGGAACTAACCCGTTTTGGACGAATTCCGTCTCGCAAGGCAACTCTTTTTTGGCTCGCAGCCCGCTATGCCTTTGTGGAGAAGTCTATCCTTGTGGTCACTGAGGGTCTTGGCGACCATCGCTTCCATGGACGCGTTGTGTTGCTGGTCAACGAGCACACTGCCAGTGCCGGCGAAATGGTGGCTGCTTTTGCAGAGGAAAACAATCTTGCGACCATAGTCGGAACCAAAACACCCGGACGGTTGCTGAGCGGCAGCGCGTTCAAGGTCGGGCATGGTTACATTCTTGGTTTGCCGGTTGCTGGCTATCTGACCTGGCAGGGGAGGATGCTGGAAAACAATGGCATCACTCCAGCCTTTCCGGTTGCCCTGTTACGAGACGAGCTGCAGGAAAGCAAGGACACACAGCTGGAAAAGGCCATCGAGGTGGTCAGGTCACTATAGCTCTGGCAGCCGGGCATACTTTAAGACCTGCGGAAGATGCCGAAAACGAAATCAATGCTACATCGATGCTGAGAAGGAACATAAGACGCGGGCCACCGCAAAAGAAAATCCCACGGTCTGAGCCGTGGGACGCTTTCCGACGTCTCAAAGTATCAACCTTTGGCCAGCGACGCAGCAGAGACGCTCTAATGAGCGCATTTTTCAGTGAATCAGCGCTGAACCGCTAGAATGGACTGCTTGCATCAGCCGAGCAGAGTTTAGTTTGGAAGCGTGCGACCGATGCCTTTCTCGTCTTCCTCAATGAACTGTCTTTCTATGTTGGAATGACGGTCGACGAAGGACTCTAGTCGTATGACAAAAAGATGATGCAACACCGCTGATGCCTTACCATAACCACGCCCATCATCACCGCCTTCGTACAAATCTGAGCAACTGGAAAACTCAGATGAGTACGCAGACAGTTCACTCGCAGCCAGAGATGGCAGGCCGCGCTGCTTGGCTTTAACATTTTCATCTGTCACAGTCACGAAGATAAGATGATAGTCAGACTTACATTGAGCCTCGGTCGGATGGTCGGATGGATGACGCGTTGGTGGTCACGCTTGATGTCGAGATGTTGTCCCCAGCACACCGTCACCATCATCAGCACCATTGAGAATGCCACTACGATTGCTCTTATCATAAAACCCTCGCTCCCCCATGATGACCCACACCCGCACACGCAGAAAAGGCTCGAAGGTAACCTTAGTAACCTTCTCAGTCCCCGTCCGCTCGCGTAGAACGAAAGGCGGAGGGGAAGACGATGGCAGGAATCCAGGAGCGCAAGAAGAAGTTCACCTACGCTCCTAAGAAAAAGAGAAGAAACAAGGGCCCGTCTCTTGAGTATTGCATCGAACACGCGGACGACCTAGCACAACAGGTTGTGAATAAGTGGGGAGCCAGCGGGGGAGATGCTGCTCCCTTACCTGCTGACTTCAAGGCCTTGTTTGAAAAAGCCTGTCGGTATCGAAGTGCCAAGGAAATGGTAGAGAGCCAACGAGGATCTAATGTTGTAACTGAAGTTAAACGTGAACAACTGGCAGCCGAAGAAGAAGCCACATGCAAAGCGTTTGCGAAATCGTATCAGGATTTTTGTGAGAAGGAATCGGCTCGACTGGCTCCACGTTGGTGACTATCCTTGCCAGCGCACCAAGCACGGCTTCTAGTTTCAGTACCAAGACGGCGGCAAGATTCAGACGCGAGAATTGACAATCGTTAGCGAGGAATGAAAAACAGATTTCAGAATGCGAGGTCGCGATGGAGAAACCAATCAACGGATTCTTTGTGTACACGTATCAGCACGACGATGAGCAAGCCTGTTGGCAGCCGCTCACAGATCAGGAAGGAATCACTTCTTTGACTGCCCTATTCAAAGCGTGCGGATGGGAAGGCGACGGGAAGTTGCAGTGGATGTTGGTCCCACCCTTCTTCGGGGACGCCACGTGCAACCGCTGGTTTCATATCTACCACGTGAAGCAGAGCCATCGTGGCATGTCGTGGATTGCGAGCAAGTATCGGCTAACGGTCGAGGACTTGAACGCAAACCTGCCGCGTTCCATATTCGAGGACGACGCGAAGGGCCAAGGCGCTGGCAGCTAGGAAGGAACACAATGAAACGATCGTGGAAAACCCGAAGGCAAGTGCCCGTAACTTATTTAAACTCTTTCTCCAACAACCTGTTCGGGACCTTTGAGGTCGCGCGCCTTGACGATTCTGTGTGCCTTAGCATTGACCTCCCCTGCAATCTCATGGTTTGCAACAAGGAGCAGAATGACTATCAAGACGCTTGCGATCTCGTCGAGAGCCATCTAGACCTAAAGTTAAAATTGAAAGAGGTGCGGAGATGTCAAAGTTCTCTTTATCCTCCTGGTGACACTCGCCGGGTTGGGAATGGTCGTGGTGAATGCGCTATCGAATAGTCCTTGGGGTGTATTCACCATCGGCATGACCATCCCGATCGCGGTAATCATGGGCTTATGGATGTTCAAGAGCCATTCCGGAAAAATCACGGTCACGGGTCCTAGCATTTTCGGCGTGGTGGTTCTGATTGCCAGCGTGGTGGCGGGACATTGGGTTGCTCAAAGTGGAGCGGCGGGAGCACTCACTTTCAGTCCGCATCAGATCACGATTCTGATGGCGATCTACGGCCTAGTCGCATCGGTCCTGCCCGTATGGCTGGTGCTGGCACCGCGTGACTATCTTTCCACCTATGTGAAGCTGGGTACCATTGCCGTACTCATGGTCGGCGTCTTCGTCGTTCATCCAAATATTAGGTTCCCGAACTTCACGCCATTCGTGCATGGCGGCGGCCCGATTATCAAGGGTCCGCTCTTCCCTTTCTTATTCGTGACCATCGCCTGCGGCGCCATTTCCGGCTTTCACTCGCTGATCTCGTCCGGCACCACTCCCAAAATGCTCGACAAGGAAAGCGACGCTCGCTTGATCGGCTACGGCGCTATGATGGCAGAATCGCTGGTTGGCATCCTTGCCCTGATCGCTGCCTGCTCGTTGCACCCGGGAGACTACTTTGCCATCAACGCTGCGCCGGAGGTATTTCGTAAGCTGGGTCTCGCTACTGTGAATCTCGACATGTTCTCTCGCGAGGTCGGCGAGCACTTGGCGGGACGCACCGGAGGTGCAGTGTCACTCGCAATTGGCATGGCGCAGATCTTCCGCGGCTTGCCCGGCATGGACCGGCTGATGGGCTATTGGTATCACTACGCCATCATGTTCGAGGCGCTGTTTATCCTGACGACAGTGGATGCCGGCACGCGCGTAGCTCGATATGTTTTGCAGGAACTCATGGGCAAAGTGCACAAGCCGTTCGGCAACAGCGTCTGGTTGCCCGGGAACCTGATCACCAGCTTTCTTGTGGTGGTGGGCTGGGGATACCTTATCTATACCGGGAACATATCCACGATCTGGCCTCTGTTTGGAACCGGGAACCAATTGCTTGCCACCATCGCGCTTTCGGTCACCACCACATTCCTCATTAATATGGGAAAGCAAAAGTACGCATGGGTAACGGCTGCGCCGATGTGCTTTGTGGGTATAACCACGGTTACGGCGGGAGTTCTTTCCATCAAGAACATTTTCTGGCCGCTAACATCCAAAACGGGACAGGTATTCACTGGCTACCTGGATTCGATCTTGATGGCGATCTTCATCATTGGAGTAGTGCTGGTGGTTTTCGATGCGGTGCGCCGCTGGATTGCCACGTTGAAGGGCGTGCCCGCTCCGAAAGACGCCTTCGGTCCGCCCCTTACTGAAGCCGGAGAAGTCAAGATGGGTTGCTGCTAAAAAGATTGCTTACCTTGTTAAGGCAGTCGACCTCATCTCACTTCTTAGCCCGGACTTTGGCCCAACGTGCCCTCCGCTCGGCTGCAATTCTCTTGCGCCCCGCCGCCAAAATTGTTCTCTTTTTCCGGATAGATTTTCTCCCGCGCAGCTAGCCTTTCCCGAACGCTGTGAGCGCAGCAGTTACGTGGGGAGCGAACGTGTTCCGCAGCGTGACATCGGGATACCCTCCCCGACTTGCCACGAGCTAGCCTGGGTGGGCATATGATGCTCCCGCCTCATCAGGTTCACCAGCACCTCCCGGCAACGTCTCCGGGCAGCGCCGTTAAAGGGCTTACGCAAGTTGCATCAGGACCCCACGTAACTGCATAATGCGGTTCAAACTCGCACTGTTTGGCCGACCAAATATTTTGCAATCAATCAATTGCGGTGTTTGTGAGATACGCTCAGAAGTCTTGTTCGACGGTTCCAGGTCCTATTTTTACCGGCCAGCAACTGTTCACAATCAATGACTTAGGAATTGAAATGAACCCCTAGCGCAAGAACCAGGGGGTCAAGGTTCAAATTCTCTCTCCCCGCCAAATTCTAAAGCACTTATCGGAGCTCTCAGTGGGCGCTATTGGGCGCATATCAAGAAACGAAATCCTGGCTCGGGACGCTGACTGGGACTCCCAGCGGACTTCGCCGCGAGCGCAGCCTACCAGCCTACGATGGCGTAAATGTGGTTGGGAACCCAAGTTCCCGCCATTTCAAGCGTTCCTGAGACCCCTGTTCCCCCGGTGGTCAAAAAGGGTTCCTCCGCTGCAGCCGCAGGCGAGTGAATCTAATGCCCGAGAAATCCGCGAACGTGATGGTCAGTCGGGTATTGATTTCGGTACAGCCTCAGTTCGCGATTTGCCCGGTCTTAAGCGGAGTGTTTTCAGTGTTGGCTCGAGTGGGTGGAGGTTCGGTTTTCGGTACTGCACCTTCGAACGATCTCAACGGCCGGCACAGTCCACCGCGTTTACCGAGCCAGAGCGATATTGAAGAGTGGCGTTGTCTATACCCCCTTCAAGCTGCAATTTCAATCAACCGGTGAGAGATGTTCGTGAACGGCGATCCAGCCCTGTCCGGGACGGGACTGGAAAACAATCGTTTCGCGCTCGTTCAGTGTTACCCTCCCCCGCTTTGTACCAATCTGAGTCGATACCGAGTGGGTGAATACCGCAATGTCACCGAACCATTGCACCCGCTGAGCTGTGGAGAGGCAACTCTCCACATGGAATCCATCTTCCATTTCCCACCGCTGCCATTCGCGGAGATATTCTTCGCGAGTTTCCAGCCGGTGCGAAAGATTGTGAAAAACAAAAGTGGCCTCGGGGGCAAAGCAGGCAAAGTAGGCCTCGCGATCGTGCCGAGCAAAAGCAGCCACGAGATGGGCTGCTGCAGTCTTGACTGCGATTTCACTGTTACTATCCATGGTCTGCTCCAAGTGGACGGCCCGATGGACCGCGCATCCTCCGGTTCACCAACTCGGCACGTAACCCCGCTCGAATCTTTAGGCGACCGGGTCTCGGGTGGAGATTTTAACCGCCGGTCGGAGCGAATCAACGATAGGTGCTATTGGAACATCAATCGTCCGTACGAATCGTGAGCCCGCGGGACCATAGATAGCCCGCGGCTCCGGGAACAACTCCAGGCACACGGGGTAAAGCACTGCTGGCAATATCATCGCAGCCACTAACGATACATCCAGGCCGCCGGCGAAGTTGCCGAGCCATCCCACAAAATGGCCGCGTATATTGACTGTCAGCAGCGCGACAACCGACGAGACAATCCAAGCAAACATACCGGCCACGTTCCATCCTCCCGAGAACCAGTATGGACCGCCCGTCTGACGCCTATTAAAAATCTGCATCGCATCTGGGATGTAAAAACCTCGACGCACAACATACCCAATGATCATGATAACCATCCACGGAGTGGTCGTGACGATGATCAGCGACACGAACGTTGAAATTGATCCAAACAAACTGAAATAGAAGCGACCTACGAATATAAGTGCACAGGATATTGCGCCGATGAGCAGGGTAGCTTGTGGCCGGCTGAGACGCGGAAAAACACTGGAGAAGTCCAAACCCGTGCCGTACAGCGAAGTCGTACCGGTAGACATACCGCTCAACACCGCAAGGAGGAGCAACGGCGCCAAGAACCAGTGTGGCGCCACCACAAGTAGCCCGCCCGTATATTCGGCACGTGCAAGATAATCTGGGGCGTGGATGGCAATCACCGAGGCCGTCACAATCCCGAATAGAAACGGCAAGAAAGTAAGCAACTGCGCCACGATGGTGGCAATGATGAGAGAGCGCTTGTTTGTCCGGCGCGGCAGGTAGCGCGTCCAGTCACCCAGAAACGCACCGAATGAAATAGGATTCGCCAACACGATTAAGGTCGAACTGATGAACGGCGGCCAGAACCCGGAAGCGCCCCATCGCAACCCGGCTCCTGCAAACTTCGGATTAAATAGCGTCACAAAAGCCGCCAGGCCAAAAACGAACAGTATCGTACTGGCAACGACAGCGATTTTGTTGATCAGCAACATCATCTTAAAACCGTAAATGCAAACAATCAGTACGCTCACGGCGAAGACTGCATACACCGAGGCAACCTGAAGCTCCGATCCACGGACATGAAACACGACGCGAGCGGCGCCCACCACGGCATCACCGCTTGACCACACGCTGATTGCAAAGAACGCGATTGCCGTCAAGAGACTCAGAAACGAACCGACGATCCGGCCGACAACGCCGAAGTGTGCGCTCGAAGAGACTGCATTGTTGGTTCCGTTGATCGGACCAAATATCGACATCGGTGCCAGAACAAGCGAGCCGACGATCAGACCAAGGACTGCGGCTGCTGTGGCCTGCCAAAATGACAAGCCAAACATAATGGGAAATGCGCCCAGCACTGCGGTTGCAATTGAGTTAGCGCCGCCCCAACACAGACGCACGAAGTCCAGAATCGATGCGTCCCGATCCACATCAGGGATTGAATCGACACCGTATTGTTCGACTGTTGTGACGGACGATCGCACGGCACCAGGGTCCCCATGCGAACGACTTTCATCATCGAGACGATTAAGATCATTCATTTACTTAAGAACTCTCGTCATGCAGTTTTCTTCAGTCACCGACGGCGTCAACTTGGACTTCAACCAGCCAATCAGGATCCACCAGTTTGCTCACTTCAACGAGGGTAGATGCGGGTGGCTTTTCGCCGAATGCAGCCTTGGCGATAGGTTTCTCGTACTTCATGTACTCTTCCATGTTCGTCGTAAACGTATAAATATGAATCACGTTGGCCCAGGTTAGATTTACCGCCTTTAAAGCTCGGGTGACCATGTCATAGACCACCGTGAGCTGTTCCTGCATGTTGCCTTTACCGATATTTTCACGCTTCAGTCCAATGGATACCTGCCCAGAAATCCGATACAAATATCGGCCCTCCGCACGGACAATCTGTGCGTATAGATTGTCAAAGGGTTCGTGAAGCGAATTGGGGTTAATCAGATCAATTTGCATGCTATGTTCCGTCTCCTTATCGGATGGAATGCCCGGCTTTAAGCCTGTTCGCTCGTTTTGCCAAAGCCACTGAGGGCCACGTTCAATCGTAATTTTTAATCGCACAACAGGCAGAGCTGCTCGAACAACAAATTCGCCGCAAGTAAAGAGGTGATGTCAGCACTATCGAATTGCGGTGATACTTCCACAAGATCGCAGCCGACGAAGTTCAAACCTCGCAATGCCCGCACCAGGCCGAGAATCTGCACGCTGGAAAGACCTCCGACTTGAGGTGTACCCGTTCCTGGCGCAAACGCGGGATCCACAACGTCGATATCAAGACTGAGATAAGTTTTCATACCCTCGAATGCCTTCAATTTCTTGTGAACCAGCGGAAGCCCGTGTTCGTGAAATTCCTCCGCAGTGACCATTTCGATTTTGTGTTCACGCGCGTAGTCGAGGTCCTGGGCGCTGTAGAGTTGTCCGCGCAACCCAACTTGAAGGACGTACGGCTCCGCCAGTAACCCTTCTTCGATCGCCCGCCGGACTGGAGTCCCGTGAGAGTACTTAATCCCCCAATACTCATCCCAGGTGTCCGAGTGTGCGTCCAACTGAATCAGGGCTACGGGTCCGTGAAACTTGTGAATCGACCTCAGAATGGGCAGGAGGATGGAGTGGTCGCCACCGACGCACATGGGAATTGCGCCCTCCTGCAGGACGGCATTCAACTCCGTTGTTATCCGCCGGAACGTATCCTCAATGGAGAGTGGGTTGACCGACAAATCGCCGTAATCCGCGACGCGCAGACGGTCAAACGGGCTGACATTCAAAACAGGGTTGTAAGGTCGTATCAGGGCCGACTGCTCGCGCACGCGGCGAGGTCCGAACCGAGGACCGGGTCGATAGCTTGTTCCGCCGTCATAAGGTACGCCAATCAAAGCGACGTCCAGGCGTTTTGCATCCGGAATATGCGGGAGCCGCATGAATGTGGGAATTCCGGCGAAGCGCGGATAATCGAGCGCATTGACTGGCTCCGGGTGTGGCTCTGGCAGTTGCTTGGACTGTATTCGTATCACGGGTGACTTGGACATTCTTATGGCGCTCCTTCATTAACAAGCAGCGTCGCTGCCTCTCGCGAACGACTCTATTTTGGAACAGCTGAACTGAGTCTTAGTGAAACCGCTATTTCATTCTCACCAAGCCGGGATTTTTCGCGGCTTCGGAAGTCAGGATCGGATTTAACGGCAACGCTTTGGTGTCAATCACTTTCCCTTCCTTGATTACCAAAGAAAGTTTCCGCATGTTCTCGATATCTTGCAGAGGGTCGGCATCCACAACAATCAGATCTGCAAACTTTCCGGGTTCGAGCGTCCCCATCTGATCCAGTTTGTGGTATGCGGCCGCGATGTTCTTCGTGGCGGACTGAATCACGGTCATTGGCGCCATTCCTTGCTCCACCATGGCGCGCATCCACAAGTAGTGCCCTTCGCCGAGGACCAGCATCCAATCTAGTTTTTGGTAGTCCGATCGTGACGCGTAAATGTCTGGATCATTCACCCCGGCATCCGTGGCGAGAAGCATCGGAACGCCCGCCTTAATCATGCGTACTTCATTTTCGTGTTGTGCGCGAATCGACTGGGCACGCAGAGGATCCGGCGGGAACTCGTGTTGCGCGTGCTCAAGTTGTAATTTTGTCTTGCGTTGCGTATTGGTCTGAATGCCGGAATAGACTTTCTTAGACAGGAACATTTGCAACGTGGATTCCGGCATGGGCGTTGGTCCCGTGTGAGAGCCGTGTTGCACCATGTCCACACCGGTTTCCAGGGCTTCACGCAGGCTTTCGATCGAGCTTTGGTGTGTCTGGACAATGATCCCGGCTTTATGACATTCTTCGATCATCGCCCTCTGCTGTTCGGGAGAAAAGCGCAGTACTGCGCTCTGACCGATCTCACTGTTGATGGGAAAACCATCGCCAGTGACACCATATTTCAAGAAGTCGATGCCCAGCGCGATGTATTTGCGGGTCTCCTCTTTCACTTGTTCGGGTGTCATCCAGGCAAGGTCGGGGCCCATGTTCTCTTCGAACATCTTGTTGTAGCGCTCTTGAAATGGTATGGAAGCCGACCGGATCGAATCTATGTCGAACACGGCCCGGAAGCCCACGATATTCCCTGCCACATACATTCGACTTCCGATGACTTCGCCTTTATTGATCCGGTCGCGGACTCGCATCAGCGGCCGCAGCGGGCCCATCGAATCGAAGACGGTGGTCACGCCGTACTTCAAGGAGGTTTGCGCAGCCTCTTCGATTAACGGCTCGAGTTGATTCTCGTAACGGGCAAGGAATTCAATATGGTCCCAGTTCATCCAATGAATGAGGTGCACGTTAGCATCCATCAGGCCGGGCAAGACGTACTTGCCGTTTACTCGAATTTCTTGCGCACCTGCCGGGACGCTTACGGACGATCTGGGGCCAACCGCAGCGATACGCTTATCGTTGATGACGATTACGCCGTCATGAATCGGTGTACCGCCATTGCCATCGATAATGGTCGCTCCAGTGACAGCAACGGTCTGAGCCTTTGTGGTGCCAGTCAGGCAGAGGGCAATTGTCATTGCCAGCAGTACTTTCTTCATGCGCCTCCTAACTCTTTCCTATCAAACAGATTCGCACTATCTTGTCCGGATCCGACCGGGATTCATGGCTTCGGGAGAGGTCAGAATTGGATTGCGGGGTAATTTATCCACCTCAACCGTTTTCCCCTCCTTCATGACCATCGAAATCTTGCGCATATTCTCGATGTCTTGCAGTGGGTCCGCATCCACCACGACGAGGTCCGCAAACTTCCCCGGATCGAGCGTACCGAACTGATCCAGTTTGTGATACGCCGCCGCAATGTTCTTGGTCGCAGTCTGGATGATCGCCATCGGCGTCATGCCCCTCTGCCTCATCGCATGCATCAGAGTGAACTCGGCGACACCGATCTCTGAACCGATGAACACAGAAGAATCGGGAGCGGCACCAGCCTCCTCGGAGACTTGAGGGACGGGACCTTTGGCAACATCGGGATCGATCAAGCCAGCATCGGTGGACACCAGCATGGGGACGCCGGCCTTGATCATTCGGATTTCGTTTTCCAGGCTGTAGTCCACATTGTCTTTCCCGTTGTCCACATCCGACCCGATGAACTTCTGATCGCGCACCTGCTGCTCCTCTGCCGGCGAAAGCGTCAGCCACTGCGTCCCGCAGTAGAATTTCCGTTCGAGCATCAGTTTGATGGTGTCGTCCGGAATTCGTGAGGGCCCTGTAAACGAACAGTGCTGCGTCATATCCACACCCGCGTCCAAAACGGAGCGTAGCGCTTCGGCGGAAGTCTGATGCGCTTGAATGATCTTACCGGCCTGATGAACCGCTTCAACCATGGCTCGCTGTTGTTCCGGGGTGAATCGCAACACGGCATCCTGCCCGACCTCGCTATTGACCGGAGCTCCGTCGCCAGAGGCACCGTACTTCACGAAGTCGACACCTAGAGCAACATACTTGCGCATCTCTTCGCCAACTTGCACAGGCGTCTTCCAGCACAGATCGGGGCCGACATTTTTCTCAAACATCGCATTGATGCGTTTCTGAAAGACCTCGCTGGCCGCACGCATGGACTCAGGCGTTGTGAAAACGGCGCGAAAGCCTACGATGTCTCCCGCGACAAACATTCGGCTGCCTTCGATTTCGCCATTTGCAATGCGATCTCGAACACGCATCAAAGGATCCAACGGGCCCATCGAGTCGAACACGGTCGTGAATCCACGTTTCAGAGCAACCTGAGCGGCCTCTTCAATGATGGCGTCGAACTTATTTTCGTAGCGCGCCAGGAATTCAATGTAGCTCCAACTGGGCCAGGGAATCAGGTGTACATTCGCGTCCATCAATCCAGGAAGAATGAACTTATTGTTGAGCTTGATTTCCTGTGCGCCACTGGGGACGAAAACGGAAGGTTTCGGTCCAACGGCAACGATTCGTTTCCCTTGAACCACGATAACGCCATCGCGAATCGGCGGACCACCGTTACCATCAATGATTGTCGCGCCGGTTAGCACTAACGTCTGAGCCATGGCTGAACCGGCCAAGGCAAACACGGCAACGACCTTAATCAGGAACCGCCTCATACTCACCTACTCTCCCCATTCTTCCGAAATCTTATTCCCGAACATCAGCTACGAATCTGATCCGACCCTAGAATTCGTAGCGAAGCGCGAACTGCATCACCCGAGGATTCGTGAGCAGCCCTGTGTAGGTGCCAAAATTAGTCGAGTTCGTCAACGAAGACGGATTCGAGTTCACATCGAATCGCGAGAAATTGCCAACGTTGAACACTTCCCAGCGAAATTGCACGCCGTGCCCCTCTTTGTACGGCATGACCCACCGCTTACTCAACGACGCGTCCAATCCCAGAAATCCATCTCCACGAACTGTGTTGCGGCTTCCAGACTGTCCTGGGTAAGTGAATTCATACGCGTTAAAAGCCGCACTGGGATCCGGGAACAGCAGTACACGTCCGTCTGGGCTCTTGGTCGAACCACCAGTGCGGATAGGAGCGATCTGCGTCGCGAGGCCGGCGTTCGAACCGTTCGTGGGCAAATTGACGCCGTTGCTGATGGAAAACGGTAATCCGCTTGTAATTCGATACAACCCTGAAAACTGCCACCCGCCAATGACTGCATTCACCCAAGCCGGCGCATTCGCCGCCATAACTTTGCCTCTTCCAAATGGCAGCTCTGCCATCCAGTTCGCGTTGAACTGGTGCGTCATGTCGTAGTCGGAAACGCCATACATTTGTCGCCGATTAAACGTATTGATGATTCCCGCACCCACTCGATTTGCCAGATCCGCCGCCACGTTGATGGGCGCGACACGCGATGCCGCCGAAGTCAGATCCATCGATTTCGAGAACGTATAGTTGAGATCGAGCTGGAGTCCACGCGACAGACGCTTCCTGAGCGAAACCTGCAACGCGTGGTAGTTCCCCGTCCCGATGGAGCGCCATCCATACAGCGAAAAGAACTGAGGATTGTAGTAAGTATATGGACCGAGGGTATCGCACCCGTTCGGACAGATGAACCCGGGGATGTCTGTGAAGTAAGGAATAAACGTCTCGTTGTAAAGATAGATTTGCTCCATCGAATAAATCGCCTGGACTGGCGTGCATGTTCCCGCAAGACACGGACTGTTCGGAACATTGGATTGCGTAATCGGAGAAAACAGATTGTTCCAATACGCAGCCGTGGGTCCCACCGAGGCCGACGTAATTTGCGAGAGAGGCACTCTTTGGCGTGCCAAAGTCGAAAGCCGATCAATCGCACTGAAATAATCGACACCGGATTGGGGATCGACGATATTCAACGGCGGCGCGAAGTCCTCTTGAGAAAGCAAGCGGTGAGATAGACGCCCGAGATAGGAAACTTCCAACGAGGTGCTAGGCGTGATTTCCCGGGCCACCGAAAGATTCAGCATGTAGACGTAGGGAGTCTTGATGTTTTCGTCCAGACTGAAGCCATTTCCAAGTCCCCCGTTAGCCGCGCCCACCGGAGGAGTCTGTGGGAACCCGCCCGGAGGCGCGGGAATCTCGATGTAACCATTATTCTCGTTGGGACAGCCGTACGTCGGGATGGCGGTAAGACTCGTGACCCGAGGGGCGCAATCCACACTTTGCGAACCCAGCGGCGTGACCAAATTTGTCGCCAGCCCAAACGAACCATTCTGCGCAAACGTGTTGATCAGTTCCGTACCAAAGTGATCATAGGTCAGAGCAAATCCGGCCCGGATTGCAGTCTTTCCTTCCCCGAGTAACCCTTTCATCCAACCACCCGTCGGTCTCGGTGCATAAGCCAGGGAAACGCGAGGCGCGAAGTTCTTAAAATCCCAGTGATAAAAAGGAGGACCGTTATTTGCCGATCCGCCTAGCACATACCGAATCACGGCATCCTGGTTCGATGGAATCCCTTTCAGCATGTTTGCTTCACGCTGTTGCAGCCATTGGCTCAGCGGAAACGTCGACGAGACTTGCAGCCCGTTCGTTTCGTTCGGCGGCGACTCCAGTTGATATCGCAGTCCCAGATTGACGGTTAGCGTGGGCCGAACCCGGAACGAATCCTGGACAAACAAATCATACTGATTCAACGCGTAGTTCCTTGTCACTGGCGTGCCTTGTGGCAGCAGATCTCCCTTCCTGTCGTAGTTATAGTTCGCCGAAACGTTTGTAATAATTCCGAGAACATCAAACGCCGCCTGATCGTACCCTAGCGTGAAGTTCGGACTCACATCGGGAAAGCCCTCCGCGTCCGGGTCAAATGGGCTCCCTGTTGTTGCAAAACCTCCGGTGTTAATGAAGGTCGTGGACAGAGCGGCCTGACTGAAGGAGTTGTTGTAGCTGACGACCGAATCATGAATAAATTGAATGCTCGTGCCGAATTGGATGGAGTGGCGTCCCTTCGTCCACGATACTGTGTCTGAAAGGTCGTAGACCGGTAAGACAATTGCACTGGAACGCGTGATGCCACCGGTGATGACATTTAGCCCAAGGAATGGCTGATAGCTGTCTCCAACATTCCCCAGGCTGGCTCGAGTCAGGCCGAATCGGAAGTCGTTCATCAGAGATGGTTTGATAATCGCGGTGTAGCCGAGTGCGAATCCCTTTCCGCGATTCTCCGTCGCCGTTTCTGGCGGACTTCCTGGTAGGTAGGGAGTGCCTTTTACATAGTCCCCCTGCACGCTTCCCCGCCAGAACAGCGTATGAGAACCTTTCGCGTTGATCTTGTAATCAACTCTTCCGATGTATACGTCGTACCGGCCGGAAGTGGGTGCAGCAAAGCGATATCCGGCAAAGTTAAGACCGCCATCCCCCACAGAATTGTCGTTTGGCTTTGGGAACGTTTGTAAATAGGCCAACACCGGGGAATTGACGCCTTTGTCTAGCGGATCCCATGTCTGAAAATCACTTGGAGTCACAGTCGTAATGTTGCCGCTAGTGTTAGGATAGAGAACCTGTCCCTGCCGCAACGTCTCGGTGGGTATCGTGGTCACAACGCTGTTCTCCTCGCGGTCTCGCCGCCCCTCGTAATTGGCAAAGAAAAACAGCCGGTCCTTTCTAACAGGTCCGCCAACCGCCACACCAAATACGTTGCGATTCAGTTTAGGCGCTTTATTCGGTAACCCGCTTGCCAGTTGAGATTCCTTGATGAAGTAGTCGTTAGCGCTCGTTGCTGTATTGCGAAGATATTCATAAAGCGCGCCGTGGAACGAGTTCGTACCATTCTTGGTGACCAGTGCTACCTGCGCCCCTGACGAGTTCCCTTCCAACGCGGTCGGGTTCGAAGTCGTGACCCGGAATTCCTGCAGCGAGTCCGGTGTTGTTCGCAGGATCGAGGTGAACGCCAATCCCGTGGCTTGGTCGGTGACGTCAATCCCATCCATCGATACCGACGTTTGGTCACTGCGCGCTCCATTCACCGATCCACTGCGCGTATCCTCGTTCAGATCGATATCGGTCCGGTTGCCGAGATACGCCACTCCAGGTTGCAGACTCAACAAATCGACGACGTTCCGAGACTCGATCGGCAACTGCTTCACCTGGCTCTCCTGAAATGCATTGCCGACTGTCGCATCTTCCGTATTCAGCGTTGCCGCTTCCGCTGTCACATTTACGGTTTCCGTGGTAGCGCCCACATCCAGCGTGGCATCCAACTTGCCAGGCGTGTTCACCAACAATTGAACGTTCGTGAGCTTAACCGACTTAAATCCCTTCGCGGTAACGGTGGCCTCGTAGGTCCCCGGCGGGACATCCAGAAACTGGTACACACCGTCCGCCGCGGACGTCGCTTGTCGCATGAAACCAGTTTCCGCATTGGATAGGATCACGGTCGCACCAGACAACACAGCCCCCGAGTGGTCGGTAACGGACCCGCGCAACGACGATTTGCCCTGTCCCCAAGCCCCGATTGCCGACACCAGCAACGCCACCGCGACCATGAGTATCGAACATCGAATTTGTCCCGTTTTCATCGCTCCTCCTCGTCAATCAAGCCAAGCAGTCGGTTGTCGTTTACGGACGGCCGAGACTATACTTCGACCACGCTCGATGTAACAAAACAATAGACGGAGGCATGTTATTCGAAGTTTCCATACTTTTACAATTAAAAAGTTTCAATCTTTACAATGACTATTTTCGATGTATTGTTTTCCGATTGGAGGGATGACCTTGCTACGTAGCGTCTTTGACTTCGACTTGCGCCTCATCCGCCTGTTTCTCTCGGTTGTGGATGCAGGGGGAATTACAGCAGCTCAATCCACTCTCAATCTGGGTCAATCCACCATCAGTACACATCTGGCAACCCTCGAAGCTCGGCTGGGCTTTCGACTTTGCGAACGTGGCCGGAGCGGTTTTCGTCTGACGCCGCGCGGTACCAAGTTTGTGCACCAGAGCCGGCAATTGCTCGGCACCCTCGACGAATTCAGCGTTGCTGTCCGCAACATGGATCGCAAATTGGTAGGTGCGCTCAATATCGGCCTGATCGACCATTTGCCGATTGCTCAATCCGCGCGCATCAGCGCAGCCATATCCAGGTTTCGCCGCCGCGATCAGGCAGTCAAATTCTCCATCGTCGTGCGTTCCGCTCGCGATTTAGAAGAGTATTTACTGAACGGACAGATTCACATTGCCTTCGGCTATTTTTGGCATCGGGTTCCTCGCCTCGAATATGCGGACATGTTCGTCGAACATCAAGTCGCCTGCTGTGGGAGGGAACATCCGCTCTATCCCGTCGCCGGGAGAGTCAATCTTGCCGAAGCGGCCAAACATGAGTGGGCATGGCGAAGCTACCCCTTGCCCGAAGCTCAGCCCCACATATCACAACAGCGCGTCACGGCGATTGCCGACGATATGAGCGCGGTCGCTGTCCTCGTCATGTCTGGCCACCATCTGGCTTATCTGCCTGAGCACTTTGCAGAGCCGTACGTCAGGCAAAAGCTCATCGCTCACCTAAACCCAGCTATTCTCCGCTATGACGTTCCTTTTCAAAGTGCCACGCGGCGACGCTCATCTCGGAATGAGGTACTCGAAGCCTTTCTCCGAGATTTGGAGTGAAGTTGACGCTTGGGGAGCTCGGGAGAGCCTGCGGGACGGCTTTCAGGTATTGTCGATTCCATATCCTTGTGGTCGAGCTACTGCTGAACTGTACGCAGATCGACGCCAGCGTCTCTGCTGGAGCAACCCTGCGCAGGCATTCGGTTACTTTTGCAAAGCGCATGTGGAAACAGTGATCTACGAGCACAAGCACATGGGATCGTCGAGCGGTTGTGATCGTCTGTCGTGACCGTGATGCGGCGTTACGTCGATTCAGAGTCGCACAGGATGAGTTCGGTGTCTGCTATACGAGACCTTCAGGGCGCAAGGGCGCATTTGACCTGAGATCACTGATTCGTAAGCGCAACCAGACCAATCAGTTACAGACTAAACTCCTTACTTCGGGACCAGGGGGTCGGAGGTTCAAATCCTCTCTCCCCGACCAATTATCCCAAGCAAGCTCATTGAATTAGCGTCGATCCCAAATTTCGGATTTCCTCAATTTGGGTCCGTTTGGGTCCAGTTAGTAAATCTTCCACCCTTT
>Ga0074046_10001862_pt1 | contig 18585 bp, 9 predicted proteins | sample BogForMeECP23OM3_FD_94441 | JGI IMG/M metagenome (GOLD analysis project Ga0074046, IMG submission 94441) | Bog forest soil microbial communities from Calvert Island, British Columbia, Canada - Bog Forest MetaG ECP23OM3 | ecosystem: Environmental > Terrestrial > Soil > Wetlands ... | reverse complement strand
CTGGATCTTTGTCGAGTTGATGAATGATGTCGCTCACAGGCTCAAGATCAAGAGCATTGCCGAATCGGTCGAGCAGGCGCCAACGCTTGAAAAGCTGCGAAACATCGGAGTCGATCTCGCGCAGGGATACTTGTTTCGCCGGCCAGATGATTTGCCCTAGCCTAGCCCTCGGTCATCTGTTCGAGAAATTGCACAGATTTTCCTTGATTCTGGCAGGCCAGCTTCGGAATCTGGGAAGAATTTTAGAAAAGCAAGCACATGCCCTGCGATCACGACCGTCCCCCGGAAATCGGCGCACAACGCCGCAGCGAAGATGACCGGAAACCAAAACCTTGGGTTCCCAAGCCTAAAACAGCCAAACCATATTGTCCTCGGTGCCGACGACCGGTTCGCCGAGATGATCGCGTTTGCGTAAGCTGTGGGTTTCCGCTGCCCGAGCAAAAGTGATTTTAGTTCTACAGGTGGGGCATAACATCATAATGAAATGTGTTCCTGGGTCGTTGACCTAGGCTTTCCTGGTACGCCGCTTCGCGGTTTTCAACCGCCTTGATAATCGGCGAAAAATTCTTTGATCCGAGTGAATTGATGGCGCACGTCTGCGTAGCTCTGGTCGGCTTGGGTTAGCAGCCCGGTTCGGCCCATGTTCTCTAGCTCTCGCAGTGGAGGGAGAATCGCTGTCATTCTGCAGTTAGCGCTCGCGCCGTAAAATTTATGTGCGCACTGCTCAAGCGTCCTCGCTGAACCGGTCCGAATGGCCGCACCCAGCTCTGCTATCAGCTGGTTCGATTGTTCAATATATAAATCTATGATTTCCTCAAGACCCTCTAAGCCGCCGTTCAATTCGATCAATCCCTCAATATCAACCGGTGCTCCTTCTCCTTCTATATTTACCGTCAGGGAATTTTCCTCCGGCTCATCGCCAAAGCCGGAGGCTAACTGCTCGGGAGCAGGTGGAGAAGCGTCGAGATTCCGGTCGCCTGACTTCCAACGATACAATACTGCCTGTAGTTCTCGCACCCGGATAGGCTTACTGATATAGTCACTCATTCCAGCCTGTAGACATTTCTCACGATCTCCGACCAGCGCGTTGGCAGTGACTGCAATGATATGGACCGGAGATCGTGGAACCGAACCCGAGCTAGCGGCTTGCTCACGCATCCGTATGACCCGTGTAGCCTCGTATCCATCCATTTCGGGCATCTGACAATCCATAAAAATGATGTCGTACTCAGTCGACTGGAGCGCGTCCAGAACCTCAAGACCATTCGCCACAACATCAGCTTTGTAGCCGAGCTTCTGCAGCTGCGCCAAGGCGACTTGCTGATTAATAAGATTATCCTCCGCCAGCAGAATGCGGGCGCTCTCCGCTTTCGGAATGAGCTGGACTAAATCCGCCGGCGGCCGAACGCGACGGGAATCCGGAACAAACTCCTGCGCAGCGGCGTGGCCCATTACCGTTACCAGGCAATCGAAGAGCATTGATTGTTTGATTGGTTTGACCAGAAAAGTCTCGATGTCAGCTCTTCTCAATTCTTCGGCGCTGCACGCCTGCCCGAGAGAAGTCAAAAGAACGAGCTTGGTCTCAGCTATAGAGGAGTCTGCTTTGATTTCGCGAGCTAGAGTCAGCCCATCCATTCCCGGCATTTGGACGTCTAGCAACGCCAAGTCGAAAGGCCAGCCTTCTTCGGCGGCCTGACGCAATTTTTGCAGCGCTTCCGATCCGCTCTCGACACTAGTTGGCTGCATCTTCCAGAGCGAAATTTGGCGGCACAGAATCTCTCGATTTGTCGCGTTGTCGTCTACCACGAGCGCGCGCACGGCAGACAAATCTCCCGCGTAGGTTTCTTTGACCTCCGTGTCCACTTTCTCAAATCGAGCCGTAAACCAAAATGTCGAACCTTCTCCCAATCGGCTTTCTACTCCGATCTCTCCGTCCATCATCTCGGCGAGACGTCTTGCAATAGTCAGACCTAGCCCGCTACCGCCATATCTACGGGTGGTCGAGCGATCGGCCTGGCTGAACGGCTGGAACAGCCGGCCAAGTGCTTCGGGCGCAATGCCGATCCCGGTATCTTGCACAGAAAATTTCAGAACCGTATCTGTTTCGGATTCGCTATGCTTAGCAACCCGCACAACGATTTCCCCCTTTTCAGTGAATTTGATAGCATTGTCCACCAGATTAGTGAGAATTTGCCGCAACCGCCCAGGATCACCCCGCAACCTGATCGGAATGCTCGGCGAAACAGTGCTGATCAGTTCAATTCCCTTGCTGGATGCACGCGCCGAAACGATGTCCAAGGTGCTCTCGATCGTCTTGAGAAGGTCAAACTTGAGGATTTCAAGTGTCATCTTGCCTGCTTCGATTTTCGAGAAATCGAGAATGTCGTTGATAATCGTGAGAAGTGTTTCTGCACTGATACGAATGGTCTCAGCGAATTCTCGCTGCTGCCGGGTCAACTCGGTATCGAGGAGCAAACCGGTCATGCCAATTACGCCATTCATCGGGGTTCGAATCTCGTGGCTCATGCTGGCAAGGAACTCGCTTTTAGCCCGTGTCGCCCCCTCGGCAGCTTCCTTGGCTAGTTTCAGATTTTCTTCTGCTTGATGGGCGGAGGCGATCGACGACTTAGCGAGTCGCGTAAGCTGAATTGCCAGGCTCGCCTGGATTGCCAGGGCCCTGGCGATTTCGAGCTCCTCGGGGTCAAAATTGCGCTCCTTAGTAAAACGAAAGCTCAGGAAACCGTTCGTTTGGCCGCCCAAAGTCAAAGGTATGGTTAACAGTGTCTTGACACCGAGTCCAAGCAGGTACTGGCGTGACATTTCCTTTATCGGCGGCTTCGGATCACAAAGGTTCACCACCGTCGTGGGACGGCCGAACAAATTGTCATACCGTTCCTGACTCAGCGTCAGCGTTCGCAAGTCTTCCGGCACTTTCGCTTCGTCGGGAGACATCACGCGGCCATTGTCAAACAAAAGCTCTAACGTGAAGCGGTTTTTCTCCAGGCTAAATACTTGCAGCGCGCACGACACAGCCCCTAGATGGCCGGTAATAACACGCATAATTTGCCCGAGAAAGTTATCCAGTTCAGGCGCTGAGGCGAGCGTGTCGAGACAGCTGCGAAGCGTTTCATTAGCTTTCGCTAAATGGGCGGTATGTTGAGCATGGTCCAATGAAATCGCCGCCTGAGACGCCACCAGTTCGAGCATGGCAAGGCGCTGCGGGGTGAATACGCGCGGCGCAAGATTGTTTTCCAGATAGAGCGTACCCATCAGTTTTGCCTGCTTTACCAGCGGCAGGCAGAGAATCGATCGCGGACGCCGGTGGCGGATATACTCATCCTCCGAAAAGGGATTTTGGACGGATGCGTCATCCAGAATCACGCTCTTCAGGCTTCGAACGACATAACGAAAAAGTGACTCGGGAAGGTCGGTAGACGTCATCAGCGCCCGTTTGCGCTGAACCTCGACCTGCTCTCGGCCGGTCCTGGCTTCCGCCTCTATCCAATGCCCATCTCCGGCCGGCAGGATCAATAGGCCGCGTTCAGCTCCGGCGTGCTCAACTGCGATGGATAGAAGCGTCTTAATCAGCTTCTCAAGGACAATTTCGCTGGAGACCGCGTGCGAAGCCTTTATCACGGTCGCAAGGTCCAACTGTTCGATCGGCGCGCCGATGGTATCAGTGGACGACGCCGGCGCCCGCTCCTCAGACAGGCGCGGGTAGTACTGATCCAGCAACCGCACCTTACCGTGCGCACCCCAGCGCAGGTAGCAGTATCGGGCGTTTTTCAGATAGGCTGCGGCGATCGTCTCATAGCCACGCGCTTGATAGAAATTCGCCGCCAGTTCGTTTGCGATGCCTTCATTCTGAGCAAAGCCGTTCTCGCGCGCAGACCGGATGGCTTGTTCATAAAGGCGCTGGGCCTCCAGTTCCCGGCCCTCGATACGAGCGATTTCGGCGCCGATCAGAAGCGCCCGATTTAGAAAATTTTCCGGACAGTTTTCAGCCCACAAACTAAGTTGCAAATGGTGGGCGGCGAGTCTCTCCCGGATCTGCGCCCGCTCTTCGGCGAAGGCAGAGTCGTAGTGAGCGGCCCTTGCGAGCGCGTCATAGAAGACGAATTCGGCCGACTCAAAAAGGGGCGTCGTCGTCTTCGTGAATGGCTCAGCTTTTGATGCTGCCGCCAGGGCTCCCGTATAATCGCCCGCGTAGAAGAGGGCTTGCAGCTTACGGATCCAGTACCAGCGCTTAGCGAATGCAAGGCTTGGGTCGGCTTCCAGATGTTCCACAAATCGGGCCTCATCGAAATTCCTATCATCAAAGGAGGAGAAGCTTGGGGTCAGGCCCTGAAGAGTCCGTATGAGAGCAAGTTGCCCAACGACTATCTCAACGATGAACTCAAAGTTTGTCGTTCGCGCGAACTCGAGCCAATTCTCGGCTTCGCGCTGCACGGCCTCGAGCGGTTCTCCGGCAGCCAGCAGAAACGTGACTACGCGATCGCAAAAGTAGCCGGCATATTTGAGATCACCGGCCTCCTGCGCTGCACTGAACGCGCTCCGCAGTAACTCCAGACCAGTGCGCAAGTGCCGTGACCAGGGGATGATAAAATATCCGAAGCAGAGTGTGACACGGGCCTTAAAACGTTCCAGCCCACGTTTCTGCACCAGATCCAGAGCTAACTTACCGAACTGAAATGCGGTCTGATAGTCGCCGAACCGGGGCCCAACAAGCCATCCAAGATGAACGTAGCCAACGCACGATCCGTCGGTATTCCCGTGCTCAAGGCTCAGGTTCACCATCCGAGCGATGACGAGGCACCGCAGATTTCCATCGACAAAGTGAGCCGCCTCTTCGACCGCCGTGAGAACGTCGAGAGTTGCCCGGCAGCCAGGGTCTGTCATTGGAGGCAAATCCACAAGCGCCTCAATGGATCGCCCCTGGAGCCGGCGCGAAATCTGTTCATACTCGTGCAGCACCTCTTCGGGCGTCGGGTGCACCGACCAATCGATTCCGACACCTCGCAAGTAGTCAAGGGCTACGTCCACCGCGCGGTCGCCTTGGCCCAGCGTAGCGTAAAGCTCCGTTTGCAGACGCGCGATGGCGGCGCTGTCCACGAGCCTCGTGGCGCGGCGCGAGAGCAGCAGCAAACGTTCTTCGGCGGCTGCGAAATCGCCTGTTAGGAACTCGCACTCGGCCCGATGAAAGTCGAGCTCAAAAGTCAGATCGTACTGCTGTTCCCAACTCTCCTCTGCGAGCAGCGCACGGCCGGCGACAAGATAGGCGAGCGCCGAGCGATAGGCTGTCGAAGTTTTTGCCCGTTTGCCGGCTGTCAGATTCAGTTCAGCGACTAGAATGCGTTCGCGCACCTCGGTTATGAGGGCGGCGCCGCGGTCGAGTTGGTTAACAATTTCGAAGATCTTCTCTTCCAGCTCGGGTGCGCCCATCTGCGACGCCAGCACGCGGCCAATTCGAAGATGGGCGGCCGCACGATCGGCCTCGGGAATCGACGCATAAGCTGCCTCTTGCACGCCATGGTGCACGAACGTATAGCCATTCTCCGTCCAGAAGACGAATCCTGCGCAGACGGCGTCCCAGAGCGCCGTGTGAATGGCCGCTTCAGATTCGCCATAAATGAGAGCGACGCTGGAGATTTCGGCAGCGTTCCCCAGACATGCAAGCCATTGCAAGGCTTCCTGGGTCCGGGCTGGGAGGCGATTTAATTTGCCTGACATCAGCTCAACGACGTTGTCGGTGTAACTCTTGGCTTGGATGCGTGTCAGATCCCAGGTCCAGGCTACTGATTCCGGGTCGAATGCGAGCAGACCCTCTTCGGCCAAAGCCGTCAGAAATTGGATGGCGAAGAATGGATTACCACCGGTCTTTTTGTGCACCAGTTGCGCCAATGGCCAGGCGCGTGCCGTTTCACAATGCAAAGTATCGGCAACCAGCCGAGCAACATCGTCCAGCAAGAGGGGCCCAAACACGATTTCGTGCAGTTGGGCGTTGGCGTGGCGGATCGACTCGAGCGCCCGGAGAAGCGGATGGGCGGGGCCAACTTCATTATCCCTGTAGGCTCCCACGAGCAACAGGGATCGAACTTCAGAGTGCGTGACCAGGTGCCCGAGCAGGTCAAGCGTCGCAGTGTCGACCCATTGCAAATCGTCCAGGAAAAGGGCGAGCAGGTGCTCTTGGCACGCGAATGCTCCGAGGAAGCGGCGGAATACCGTCTGAAAACGATTCTGGGCATCTTGGGGCGAAAGATCTGGAACTGGCGGTTGCTTTCCAATAACAAGTTCCAGTTCCGGAATCAGATTTACAATGAGCTGGCCGTTAGAGCCGACCGCCTCGCTCAGGGCTTCGCGCCACCGGCGTAACCGGGTCTCGCTTCGCCCCAGCAACGGGCGGAGAAGGCTCTGGAAGGCTTGGGCCAGGGTGGCGTATGGGATATTTCGCTTGTACTGGTCAAACTTACCGGACGCAAACAGGCCGCTCGTCGAGGCTAGCGCCTTGTAAAGTTCGTTCACGACTGAAGACTTACCGATACCGGGATAGCCTGACACGAGTACGATCTCCGGGGCACCGGTAGCTACGACACGCTCGAAAGAGGCAAGCAGCGCGCCAATTTCGCGCTTTCGGCCGTAAAGCTTCTCCGGTATCAGCAGCCGGCCTGAGATATCGTTAGCGCCAAGTGCAAACGGGTCGACGCGGCCGTGCGCCTCCCAATCCTTCAGGCAGTGCAAAAGGTCAGCAACAACGCCGCTCGCGGTCTGGTATCGCTCCTCCGCTGTTTTGGCCAGCAGTTTCATGACGATCGCGGAGACAGGCGCCGGAATTTCCTCCACGAGTTCGATTGGTGGGACCGGCTGCCGTGCGACATGGCAGTGGACCCATTCCATGGGGTCGGCAGCAATAAACGGAAGCACCCCAGTGAGCATTTGGTAAAAAGTAACGCCCAGGGAATAGAGATCGCTTCGAGAATCAATCGACCGGTTCATGCGACCGGTCTGTTCAGGCGCCATATAGGCCAATGTGCCGTCAATCATTTCCGGAGGTCCGGGCAGCTGGCGCTCGCGCGGCAGGCGCGTTGCGATCCCGAATCCGGTCAGCCAGACCTTCGCGGTCGCAGGCTGAACGAGGACGTTGGCGGGCTTGATATTCTTGTGAATCAGGCCTGCCGCATGCAGCTTGCTCAATACACGCGAGAGCGAGATGGCAAGCCGCAGAAATCGCCTTACTTCCAGGCGCTCGCCGAGCATACCGCTAAGAAGTTCCCCTCCGGGATCCTGAAGCACGAGACTTTTCCCCCGCTCGTGAAAGGCGAATGCAGTCGGCCGCACCGCCCAATCTGAATCGAGCTCCTCTCGGAGCGAATACTCGTGCTTCAATAGCTCAAGGCAACGAATGGACGGGTGTTCTGAAACAGGCTTCACCAGGAGCAGATTGGAACCGTCGCCCTCGCTTCGACCTCGAGACAGAACGAGCTCGCCATCCTCCCTTAGCGTTTCGAAAACATATTTTGAAAGTGCAACCATAACAGACGCTTCGGGGATTAGCTCCACACCGCTGCCGGAATACGTGTATGTTCGCGGCAGTCCGGGGACAGGACACTAATCGAAGAGAGCATTTACTTTTTCGTTAGCCGCTTTCAGTGCTTCCCCCGTGTTTCCACCATTAAAAAAGATCGCTGCACAAGCGGCGTCCGTGATTCGAAGGACTTCCCTTGTCCGATCCGATACTGGAACAAGAAAGACAGCCTTCGGATCGGCTGCCTCCTTTAGGCAGAACGAGACGTCGATCACTTTTCTAGCCATGGTTGCCTGTGCGATTTCAGCCGCCTCGGGAATTGCCGGAAATATAACTCCGAACCCGCCCACAATCTTCTGCCCTTCGGGTGATGCGAGAAACTTTACCCATTTCCAGGCTTCTTCGCGGTGCTTTGTGCCGGCCCAGATCGAATCGGAAAGGCCGTTGATCAGCATCGCCTTAGGCCCAGCCGGCCCTTCCGGGGGAAGCACGAACCCAACGTCAAACCTGCAACTCTCGAGGCACGAGATGATGTCCGCCGAATTGATCAAGGCCAAAGCACCTCTTTGAGCGGCGAGCAACTCTCGTGCCCCGGTCAAAAGTGCGGCTGGCGCTGGAATCACGAATCCCTTCTTGAGTTCCATGTCAGCAAGCCATTGAATCGTCTGGGCCAGTCTTGGGTCATCGTAATAGAATCGTTTTGCCCAAGGACCATCGTAAAATTTGAATCCGTCGCTAGCGGCCAACTCACTCCATTCCAGCGAACCGAATCCGTCGGGTTGACCTCGTATTACGAGACCATATTGCTTCACGTTCTTCGGGTCGAATCCAGCCTCGAGTCCGTTTCTGCCGTTTGCATCGAGGCTGAGGCGCGCGAGCAAAGAGCCAAAAGACCCTCCATCCTTGGGATTCCAGGTCAGATTCGAGAGTGAATTCGGATCAACCCCCGCCTTTTCGAGCATGGCCTTGTTATACGCGATTGCCACTGTAGACCAGTCCTTGGGAAAGCCATATTGCTTTCCGTCCCTGCTCCACACTTGCACCAGACCGGGAAAGTAAATTTCCGTTGGCACCTTGTCGCGCGCGATCAGCGGCTTGAGGTCTAGCAGCCGATTGAATCGAATTAGTTCCGGAAACCTCGTCAGACTGTTGGTAATGACGTCCGGTCCTATCCCCAAGACGAACGCCTCATTGAGCGCATTCCAATAGTCGTTCCATGATATCTGCGTAATATTAATCTTAATATCTGGATTCTGCTTCTCAAATGCGTCCGCGCATGTCCGGTAAATCGGTAGCTGGCTTTGGTCCCACAACCAGTAGCTGACCTCAGTAGTGGCACGCCCGGATGTGCCTGCGAGAAGGGCCCAAACAAAAAGCATTTTGACCAAACGTCGTATGAAGCTGCTAGACATTGGTAACATTCCGGTAGGACAGATCCGGTTCTAAGGACGGTTCCTGCGCCACTCGAGGCAAGCGCAATTGCTAAGCAACCCGAGGCTTACTGATTCAACTACGCGACTTTCACTCGTCATGAATTTTTGCTTGAATACGCTCCAGACTGCCTCCTGCGCCGGCCCAGGCCGCGGAGCCACAGCAACAAAAAAAATCGCGAACGCTAATCTGGTCAAAAGTACGCGAAGCGTCCTCGCTTTGCCTCCTGTCAAATCGATGCAAACCGGGACGGTTCGCTTAGCTCTGTTTTTCATTTCGGCCGGTTCGCACGAAGTCGCGGAGTTCGGTCAATTCTTCCCAGAATCCCCGCAGTGACGGTCACATATAAAATCAACGTGCAGAACATCGCGACCACCCAGGTTCCCAAACCCAATCGCTGGCCGAAAGGCAGTTCCACGCCGGCAGCGGAGGATGTCTCCTGCGCTCCGCCCGGAGTATGACATTCCAGAGAATCTGGCGCCTCTTTCCATCTGGCTATATCCCCCCGGAGTTGATCCCAGAAATGAGATTGCACAAGGCTTTGGACCCGCTGCAGCAGATTCGCCGGCGAGAAAGCGGTCACCACCAAGTTCCATCCAGTTCCTGCGAAAGGAACCTTTGCAAATGCAATGACACCGAACTCCCGATTCGTGACCGCCTGCGGCGAAAGTTTCGAGACGTCCGTAGTTTCAGCTAATTCTTCGGCCGGCTCCTGATCCTCTCTCAGCAGGTGCTCGATCAGATGTTTCAGGTTATTACCGGGCGGAACTGAGCTCAATTCGGCTAGCGAAATGTTTTTGTTCGCCACGTCAAAAGCGCGAAGGGCGACGATTCGGCGAAAAGCAGGCGGCAAATGGTTATAGGTTCCGACGACGACTCGTTGCCGCCCCGAATCATACCCGCCAAACGAGAACTGCGCAGCGTACAGCAGCGTGCTGGCAGACTGGGCGAGCCTGCTAAGGAGGGTCCAGGTCGCCTCGATTGTCTCGCTGTCGTTATTCGCAAGAACTATCGCAACGTCCGATCCATTGGGGCTTCCCACGAATGGATAGAACGTCCGGCAAACGAGATGTAAGTCAGGAATCGGTCCCCCTTGCTTTCCCTTCGGTATACCGATTTCAGAGTCGGCGAATATCTTGAATTCCGTGGCGCCTGGTCCTGAGGGGGACGCGCCGGCGGGGTTGATCGTAAGAACATTGTTGCCGTGCTGGAACAGTCGCATCGGAATAAGCAAAGAGCATTCCTTCTCTCCAGTGACTGATTCGCCTGGGCGCAATAGATCGCTCGAGACTTGTCGCCCGTTGAGCTCCAGTCGTAACGGTTCGGCCGACCCCACATGAAGATTAAGCGTCAATTGGGAGTCAGTATTCGTACGCAAATAGCCCGGAAGAAAGAGACTCAGACTTACTCCTCCGCTTTGCAAAGGCGCAATCGTTGCCCCTTGAGCTTGCAACTTGGCAAATGTGACTTTTGTACCTGCTTCAAGCGGCGCCTGCCGGCTGAACTCTGGAGAGGCTGGCGGAATCACGTTGGAAATAAAAGAAGCAGAATTCTGCGGAATCGGCTGTCGCGTAAAACCGAAATTGATAAGCGTGCCCTCAACATCGCTGGCAGTCCGTCCTGCAACGAAAAAATAGTACCCATTCCGCTGACCTCGCGCCCGTTGAAGGGCAATATAACCATTCGTGATTCGAGTTCCATCAGGCGCAGGGATCAGGTCGCGGAGTTGATCAACGGTGCCGATCAGCACGTTGAAACTCTCAGGCTCCAGCTGTGGGCCATAAGAGAGCTGGAAGGGCCGATATCCGGCTCGCAACGCGAGATCCTCGGCAACAAGGGCACCCCAGCGAACTTCCGAATCCCCGAGTTTTTCCGCGCCCGCAAAGCACAGATGCACCTGGAAAGGCACCTGCGATGCGCCCAAAATCGCGCCAAGCTCCGAGAGATATGGATCCCGCTCCTGAACCGCTTCGGCCGGTGCGGAATCAGGCGTCTGCCCGATCGCTGCGCAGACCGCTGCAAACAGTACGATCGCCACAAGACCGGCGATTCTGTTTCGATGCGTGAAGGCCGCCATCATCGGCTTTCCAGGCTCCCCGATTCGATGGGCCGGGTTTCATCGGCGGCTGGGGCGCCGGCATGCGAAACCGCATGGGCTAAATGCAGGATCGAACTTTTGACGCCAATCCATGTTAATTTCAGGAAAGCGCCTGAAACGCCTACAGTCGATTCGCGTTTCCTTTGGAAGTCTACCCATCGCTGCCGGTTGCCGATTACCAGACTTATTTTCGCACGCGTTTCCTGCAGACTCTCGTGCGCAAATTCCGCTCCTACAACGAATTCACCCGTAGCACGCAGTCTCCGGATCGTTCTGAGCCGGACATTCAGATATTTTTCAACGCGCTCATCACCGATTTCCACCCGTAGTCGTGCCCGGGGATGTTTGATCAGGAGGCCTTCTTCGGCCTCGCGAAAGAGCATGTTACAGCCGCCCAGGGATAAGTCCGCGATCTCACAATGGAATTCGTGCTCGCCTGTAAGTAACGTGGCGCCGACCGAAGCCGGCATCCGTGGTGTCGCCCGCCTCTGACGGCGCTCAAGAAGCGCTCCTAAAGCCGCCAAGAGCAAGACGCAATTTACCAATCCCCAGAATAACGCGATCGCAATCGGATACGCTTCGTCTGCGGTACGGACCTCCACGAGACGCCAGATTCCGATTAACATCGTTAAGAAATTGATGAGCCCGAGCAGGTAGAAGGGCTTGGCTAGCGGAGATATAAAATCCCTGCTCAACGTCTCTCCCTTCGGCGTGACTTTGAATGTCGGAGCGCGTGGACGCAGAATTGTCGAAAAAATTGCCGGAATCGTGTAGACGGATTGGAGCAACTCATAGAGCTCTGAAACAAAAGCCCAGCGGACATTTCCGTAGAGATAATTTGAAACGGTGAACACCGTCACGAGATATGGAATCACGTAGGCGGCAAATGTCTGCCAGTTCGTTGCAAAGATCTTGAGCCCAAAGACCAGGAATGCTAACGGCGCAAGGAGATACACGATCCGTGAAAACGGGAAAAACCAGAAAAAGCAGCTGTTAAAGTAGCAGAGCCGTTGCGCAGGCGACAGCCCTCGGATGAATAGCGGGCACTTGAATAATAGAATCTGGACCATTCCCTGGGCCCACCGAACTTTCTGCTGGATGAAAGCTCCCATCGTTTCCGGTGCGAATCCGCAGAGCAACGGCGTCGAAACATACGCGCTGTTCAATCCCTTCGAATGCAGAGTGATCGCGGTTTCCGCATCCTCGGTGATCGTCTCTCCGGCCAGACCGCCCGTGATCTCCAGATGTTTCCGTCGCAGCACCGCACCCGATCCGCAAAAAAATGACGCGTTCCAAAAGTCCAGGCCCTTCTGAATCGCCTGATAAAACATCTCATTCTCGCTCGGCATCACATGAAATGTGTCGAGGTTCTTTTCGATTGGATCGGGATTGACAAAGAAATGCGGCGTCTGAACGAGAAAGAGCTTCGGATCCAGAGTGAAAAAGCCGACCGTCTTTTCAAGAAAGTCTTCCGTTGGCATATGGTCGGCGTCAAAAATCGCAACGAACTCGCCGTGCGTGCGGCGAAATGCCTCATTTAGATTTCCCGCCTTTGCCGCCACATTCCTTGGACGGGTAAGGTAATAGGCCCCCAATTTCGCGCAGAGCTCGGTCAATTCCTGGCGGCGTTCTCTGGCGGCGGCCTGTGCTTCGGGTGTGCCAGTGCTGCATTTTTGATCAGTCCCGCCATCATCGCAGAGATAAACTTTCCGCTTCTCTTCAGGATAGCGCATTTGCAACGCCGCCAGAAGCGTGGCCTCAAGGATCGCCGGACTTTCATTATAGCTTGGAACAAGAACATCGACCGTGGGCAACTCATTGAGGGGTGGCAATGGTGGAGGACTTCGGGTGACAGGACTGGCGTTAATAAAACACCCGATGAAGAAGACGATGATTCCGTATAACTCTGCGGCAAATAAAATCACAGCGCACGCGAAACTGAGCCAATCATTGAATTCAATCGTATAAAGAACGCGCCAAAACAGATAGCGCAGTACAATAACGCTGCTGATAGCGAGAAACAGTAGATGAGGCAGGCGCTGTTCAGAATCAAAGCGCTTCAGGAAAAAGAGGACAGCAAGCAAACCGCCGCCAATATAGATCTCCAGTTGAGGTTCTGCCCAGGCAGACGACAGGTACACGAGGACGCTTGTCAGTGCGAGCCAAACCAGACAAAGCGACGCAACAACCCCGCCGATCCATCCAGAGCGACTGCTCTCTTCAATTCGGCCCTCGGCGGTCCCTATTCTTTCGGGTTGTGAAGCGAACATCCGTCCTCCTTGACCATGCAAGATCGGTGTTTGGCACAGATTAACCTATGAAGATGCTGGACCTTCTCCCCACAGCATAATGCCCCTCATTATGTCGTGCTTCCCAAATTTTACAATAATTTTGTGTGCCCAGCGAGGCCGTGCCTCACGCACAGACGCTGGAATAAAACTTGACCTGTCTGCAACATCTTTTGCCTTTCAAGGATTCTAGTGCAATGGGTTAATCCTGCATTTCGGCCTATTTTCCACCTTCTGCATGTTCCAGCGGCATGTGCGCTGGCTTCGAAAAAATGTCGGTTATAAGCTGCCCCAGCGGAGTTTTCCTGGTGCACTCGCTTTGGACGAATCGGGCTTGTTTGTCACCGAGCTGTTTCAATAATCGGACCGAGATGGGATTGGCCCGATCAACCTTGATTTGGAGCGCCTGCTCGTGACTTATAAGCGGATTAGGGATCTTCTGATAACGAATCGTTACGCCCTGATTCCGAAAGTGATTTACTAACTTCCCCATGACATAATCGGAAGCGCGATCCTGCAATTCGAGGGACAATTGGACTACCTCGGCTCCAAATCCCCAGTCGAGAAGACCACGGTTCACTCGATGTTCGAGCACATCGCCTGCGGCGCCACCGGAGGTACCGACTGAAAGCACGTCGATTGGACGGATAATTTTCCCGGTCTCCGGATCAGCGCGGAGATCGAGTGCTTCCAAAAGACCAATCAGGGCCGGATTGTTCGCCCATAATCCCCCATCAACGAATTTGCCCGGGGCATCCGAATGATTCGCTTCATTTACGACCGCCACAGGCATCCACGAGGCTCACGTCCTTGTCTCTGGTGAAATGTTTGAAATGAGGAGTCTTAAACACCTTCGGAGACCAGTCGAGTAAACGGCTTGCCGGGATGCAGAGTGCGATTCTCCTGTCGCTGTAGATTTCGCCAATGGTTTTGTTTTCGAATCCCTTTTCGAGGGCAGCGCGAAGTGGATCGGATGAATTGGCAGCCTTCCCAGCGCACTTTGCGGCCCACAAAAGAAGCTTAAGTCGGCCATCGGGCTGAGGATTAGAGAATATGAGAGGGCCAAACTCATCGAGGATCCGGACGATAGTCGCTGTTGAAATCCCGCAGCTAGCCCACACGCCAAAAGGCCACCAGTGCTGGTTCCTGCGATTAAGTTAAAATATCGCCCCACGTCCCAGCCCTACCCAAACGCCAGTCCAGATCGCCGCTTCCTTCGTAGTCGGTCGATGTGCCTTGCGCTGGAAACCGAAAAGATCGATGGCCAGTATGCAGAGCACACCGGCATTGAGGGCGATCCAGAACCAGAAGTCAGCGATCATCAAGTCGTCTGTTAGCTTCTCTTGCCTACGGCGTATTCTATACATTCGCCGAGGCAGACGTGTAGATCCGTTTGGTTCCGTTCGATTGCGCGCCGGAGTATAAGCGCGTCATCCGCGAGCCCAATTTCCATAAAGTGATCAGGAATTAAGTCGAATCCCTTGAGTAAGTAGCCTGCCGCGAATGCGATTTCTGCCAACCAGGCGGGCAATGGATCTGTTGCACGGCGAGCTGCCGGCGATTGCAGGACTTGCACAATGATATGAACAGAATCAGCCAGACCGGGGTGGCGATTGGCGTTTGTTCCGTTCAGCTTGCCAACTAAGCGACTGCTAAACGCACGCAGGACACCAAGGCCGAACGCGTTCACGTACTGGCGTTGATCTTCGATGAATTCGTCGATCGTCATCGGATTTCTCACCGCTTTCCAGATCGGCACCGACAAATCTTCAAAATTTGACATGATCGGTTCGCTCGTGATGAGCGAGGCGTTCTTTGGTTGCACTCGACTTCTCATTAAGGGTTTCTGCGTTTGTTTCATTATTTCCAAATGACGCAGCAAACTAGCGAGGGCCGAGATCTTCCACAAATACGAAGATCGTAAGATATTATTAGATTTAAGCTAATCTTCGTCGATTCCGGGGAATGTTGGGTTTGTCCGAATTGCCGGAATAGCTGCCTGATTTATCGTCGGAGCTATGAAGATTTTGCTCCTATGGAGCGTGCCTTTTGGGGACTCAGTAGTCACACACTCCACCTATCGCGATTCAGCCCCGGAGCAATTGGTGAATTCGTGCGCGAGATTGCCTCACGGACTTCCGGGGTAAAATAGTTGACCACGCTTCAGGTGTCCCATTGCTCAAGGCTGAGCAGGCGCGATCGGCTCAGCGGCAGTCGAGTTGGCGGGATAAAGATCGGTAGCTGCGTCGACTTGGCAGGCAATCCACTCACGATAGACCAGCGCGGATTCGGCCGCCCGTCTCCTGACAACCTTGGCTTTTGCGACACCGGTGCGTTCGAGTTTGGCGCGAGCGCCGTTGGCCCCGGCATCGGGGTCATCCCACCCGGCACCACGTTCTCGCGTTCGGGCAAAGGGTAGTGGGATTCAGAAGGAAGATTCATCAGCGAGCAGTGTGCCACCAGCAATTCTCCTAACGTGGAGTTGGTGCAGCGCACCTGGTTCAACCCGAACTTGGACTATATCTGGTCCACACTACCCTCGCTGGCTGTAATGATCACTTTGCAAATCTGCCTTAATTGGGGTTGCTTCTCTTCTTGGTTGGCCGATTCATCGGCAGTGCTCTCCTGAAAAAGTTCCCAGCCGACAGGTTGCTCGCTCTTTATGGCGCGGTTAACACCGGATTATGTCTCATGATCTCCATGTCGTCCGCTTCTGCGATAAGGCCCGAAAGATGACTAAAACACAACTCCAAGTTGCACTCGCCCAAGCGCAGCCAAAGCGCTTAAGGCCGCAAACGAAAAGGTGAATGCCCTTTTCGATTAGCGTGCGGCGCCATATGCAGAGCGATACGATTACCTGGCCGAATGCCACGCTCGCCCGGGCTTGATCTCTTCAACCAACAGGCAATACTCGTCCCATATGTTCCGTTTCCCTCACCGTTGTGTGACCTTCCCGATTCTTTTCGTTTTTCTGGCGTCTAACTCCAGCGCCGCAAGCCAACCGCGGACGCCATATACCGAGTCTGACTTGGATTCCGCCGTGCCGATGGGCATACCCAACGTTCGAACGTGGGCTGACGCACCGCTCTCAGTTTTGCAGCCTCAGGTTTCACATTTACCGGCCGTGGAAAGCGCAAACGAATTTTCCGTCCTCGCTCTCTCCGGAGGAGGCGAACATGGAGCGTTTGGTGCTGGACTCCTCAATGGCTGGAGCGAGAGCGGACGCCGCCCGACCTTCAGCATGGTCACAGGCATTTCAACCGGCGCTTTAATGGCTCCTTTTGCGTTCCTGGGCTCCGCCTACGATCAGCGCCTCAAGGCACTTTACACGGAGATGTCATTCCGTGGCATCCTTTCGGGCAATCCTGTCATGGGATTGTTTGGTGAAGGTCTCTATAATACTCATCCTCTGCAGCGTGTCGTTGCTAGCCAGGTCGACCAGACTATGTTAGACGATATCGCTGCCGCCCACCGCCAAGGGCGACGCCTCTTTATAGTTACGACGAACCTGTACGCACAACAGCAGGATATAAAATTCAACTTGGCCTACATTCCAAATACGCTCAGATTCAGAACCCATAAGCTCATCGACCCGGATTACATGATCGCCCTATTCGAGCTTGGTGAGTCTCGAGGTCGGCTTGGAGGCGCCTGGGAGCATATTCCGCCTCACTTATATCGGTAGGGGCAGAGACTCGACTGAGCTCGTCGAAGGCTCTCCGAGCTGCCCCTCCCCGGCAGAACCACGCCAACCGTGTAGTTTGCTAGGCGCATACCCAACGGACTACTGGATGACCTTGGCAGCTTTGCTGATGTCTGGGTCTACGCTTATGCCCAACTCCTTGGCCGTCTTGAGATTGAAGACGACCTGGTACTGATTGAAGCGCTCGATCCCGAGGTCGCCAGGTTTTGCTCCCTTGAGAATGCGATCGACGAAGCTGGCCGAGCGTGCAGCGCAGGCGGGTATGTCAGGGTTTACTTGCAGCATAACGCCAGCCTCCGCCGACAGCGCTTCGCCCATCGCCAAAGGGATCTTGTGCTTCTGGGCCAACTCGGCGAGGAGCTTTTTATGGATGAAGAAGAACGGGCCCTGCAGCGTCAAAACGGCATCCACGCCGTCCCGCTTGGCGCTCGCGATAGCGCCTTCCAGGTCTTCCGGCTTGCTCACATCGAACGCCTGGACTGTGACATTGAGTTTCTTGGCCGTGGCTTCTATGACCGAAAATAGATGCTCGTTCCCCGGATACGTCTTGTTGGCGAGCACTGCCAATTTCGTCAGGTTCGGCAAGAGCTTCTTTAAGATGTCCACACGTGCCATCCCCGCATCGTCTGCGACGAGGTTCATGCCAGTCACGTTGCCGCCTGGACTTTCCCAGCTCTTGGCGAGCCCCATCGCAACGAAGTCGCCACCCGCACTCGCGCTGACGATCGGCACGGTTGTCGTCGTTTTGGCAGCTGCAACGAGTGACTCGCCAGCGATAGCAACGATGACATTCACATTCTCGTCGACCAGCTCCTTGGCAAGTGCAGGCAACAGATCGATCTTGCCCTCGGCATAGCGATACTCGAATGTGACGGTCTTCCCGTCTTGATAGCCGAAGCCTTCCATCGCCTTGATGAGGGCGTCGACAGAGAGAGTGGTTCCTTTGGAGCCAAGATATAGAATGCCGACCTTGGGGATTTCTGCCGCGACAAGCTGATCGGAGATCGCGGTCAGGACAGCGGCAACCAAGGCCGTCATCAGCAACATGCGTCGATCCCAAATGCACATGATCGCCCTCCTAATTGTGAGCCGAGTTGCTAAAGCTGCCGTTTCTGCCCAGCCCAGCCGACCAGATCGATCTGGGACCGTCTGCGGCGCAATAATAGCCGAGCCCGGCAACCGCCAGCGCCGCGACAGCGGCGGCCCGCATGCACTCGGCATAAAATGCTTCCGAAATCTCAGGATGTTTATGGACATTCCTGCTGGAAATTGAAATTTCATCGTTTTGTATTTCCTTGTAGACGTTCTTAGAGGATGTTTGATAAGTCCTGCCAATGCCAAGTTCACAGACGTGGTACAGGGCCATGCCAGCTCTCCGGAAGCTGAAGTAAGCACATACTCAACAGAATTTGACGGGAGTCAGGACTTTTTAAACACCCTCTTAAACCGAAGGTTAGTGCGCTGGGCCTGCCGGAAATACAAGAAACTCCGCGATCATCAGCGCCGGGCCACCCATTGGCTCAGACGGATCTCCATCCGGTCT
>Ga0074046_10001861_pt1 | contig 18587 bp, 18 predicted proteins | sample BogForMeECP23OM3_FD_94441 | JGI IMG/M metagenome (GOLD analysis project Ga0074046, IMG submission 94441) | Bog forest soil microbial communities from Calvert Island, British Columbia, Canada - Bog Forest MetaG ECP23OM3 | ecosystem: Environmental > Terrestrial > Soil > Wetlands ... | reverse complement strand
GCATTTCAGCCGTCTTACACAGAAGGATATAGACCTTTTGATCCTGGTGTCCGACCCCAGCAGGAGAGGGCTTTCCGCTGCATGCCGCATAGCCGAACTGGTCAAGACTCTGCCAATGCATGTCTCGCAGATCGTGCTTGTGATAAACCAGGTTCGGGAGGAACCGGCAAGCTGGCCTGCAGATGTCCACCGTATTTTTGGAAAGGAAAAGATCGCCTGTCTTCCCGCCGACCCGCTGATTTCAAAGTTCGATCTGGAGGGCAAACCTACTGTAATGCTTCCCGATGATACGCTGGTGGTAAGGGCTGCCGAAAGGCTGTTTGACAGGATTTTCAGTAACCGGGACAGACTGGAGTAATCTCTTTTTTGACTGCGAAAGAGGAGGAGAGGATGTTTGTTGTGCGCCGCGCGCTGTTGAGCGTTACGGACAAGACCGGATTGGCCGAGTTCGGCAGGGGACTGCGGGAACTGGGCGTGCAATTGCTTTCGACCGGAGGCACTGCCAAGGCGCTTCGTGATGCCGGAATCGAAATAACCGAGGTCTCCGATTACACAGGATTTCCCGAGATGCTCGACGGCAGAGTCAAAACGCTGCACCCCAAGATTCACGGCGGAATACTCGGAATCCGTGACAACCAGGCACACGCCTTGACTATGGCTAAGCACGGAATAGAGCCGATCGACATGGTCGTAGTGAATCTGTACGCGTTCGCAAAGACGGTTGCGCGTCCGGGATGCACGCTGGAAGAGGCAATCGAAAACATAGATATCGGCGGACCGACCCTCATCCGTGCCGCAGCGAAGAATAACAGGTTCGTGGCGGTGGTCACGGACCCCTCCGATTATCCTGAAGTGCTCAAGGAAATGCAGACGCTCAAAGGCAGTATATCGACAAGGAGCAGTCTGCGGCTGGCCTGCAAGGCCTTTTGCGCGACCAGCAGCTATGACGCCAATATCTGCGAATACCTCACGGGGGTAACAAGCAGAAAATAACCACGCCATATAATTTGAAAGCTCTTTGATGAAAGTATTGGTGGTAGGTACAGGGGGCAGAGATCACGCCATTGCGTGGAAATTCACTCAAAGTCCGCGAGTCAGCCGGGTTTACGTTGCGCATGGAAATGCGGGGATAGCGGAAACAGCCTACTGTGTGAACCTGAAAACCATCGAAGAGATGGCCGATTTCGCGCAAAAGCAGAGAATCGACCTGACGTTCGTTGGCCCCGAGAAGCCCCTTTCGGCGGGCATTGCCGACCTGTTCGCATCTTACGGGCTGCCGATCATCGGTCCGGGCAAAAGGGCGAGCAGGTTGGAGTCCAGCAAATGTGACGCCAAGGTTATCATGCGGGAGCTTGGAATTCCGGTGCCGGAATTCGAAAACTTCACCGAAGCCGACAAAGCCCGCGACTACATCCGGAGCGTCGGATATCCGGTTGTTGTCAAAGCAGACGGTCTGGCTGCCGGCAAGGGTTCCCTGGTCTGCGAATCGGTTCAGGAGGCCGAAGATGCCGTGCGCTCGATTATGGAAGAGCGAATATTCGGCGACGCCGGTGAGCGGGTGGATATAGAAAGACGGCTCTATGGCCGGGAGCTTTCCTTTTTTTGCTTCACCGACGGCTACACGATAATTCCGATGGTTGCAGCACAGGATTACAAGCGTGCAAGAGAAAACGACGAGGGGAAAAACACAGGTGGAATGGGTTCCTATTCGCCTCACCCCTGGCTGGATGATTCTCTTGTACAAAACATCATGTCAAAGGTCGCCGAGCCACTCATAAGGGGAGTGCGGGAAAAATACGATATCCTGTACCGAGGGATCCTGTACCTCGGGCTTATGCTGGTAGAAAGCGGGACCGAAGTTATTCCTTACGTACTTGAAATAAATATCCGTCTGGGAGATCCGGAAGCGCAGGTAATACTTCCCCGGCTTAGAACCGATCTGTTGGACATCAGCGAGGCGATTACAACCGGCAGACTCGACAGGATAAAGCCGGAGTGGGACTCGGACTACCGCCTGTGTCTTATTGCCGCGAGCGGCCCCACCAAGGGCAAAAAAGGCTGGTACAAGGGTTATCCGGACCGTTACAAAATCGGCCTGCCTATAGATGGAGTGGATCAGATCGACAAAAGATGCCAGGTTTTTCATTCCGGTACGGAAAAGAACGCTTCCGGCCAACTCGTTACGACCGGCGGAAGGGTGCTCTGCATAGTGAGTTCCGGAAGCACTCTTAAGGAAGCAAGGGAAACGGCTCTTTCAGAAATCGCAAAGGTCCGCTTCGAGGGAATTTACTATAGAAAGGACATCGGTCTGGAATAGGCGGGGCGGTGGGACCGCCGGCCAGGATGGGCACTCAAACCTTCGGCGGCGCCTCGCCGCGAAGCCACGAAAGGGAGGGAGTTTAAGTTTGAAATGGTGAAAGCTCTCGTGATGACAGGTTTCGGTCTCAATTGCGATCTTGAAACCTCGTATGCGTTGGAAGTTGCCGGGGCGGAGGTGGAAAGAGTACACCTCAACAGTCTCATGTCTGGCGAGAAATCATTGGCCTCTTACCGGATCTTCGTGATAGGCGGAGGATTTTCCTGGGGTGACGACCACGGGGCCGGCGTAATTATGGCCATGCGTCTCAAACACCGGCTCCAGGACCAGATCTCGGCATTTGTGGACACCGGCGGAATTGTGATCGGGATATGCAATGGCTTCCAGGTGCTGGTTAATCTGGGACTTTTGCCAGGATTCCAGCGGGGCGAAATGAAGCGGGAAGTCGCTCTCATCGCCAATGACTGCGGGGGGTTTCGCGACCAGTGGGTGAACCTGTCCGTCAACCCGGCGTCACATTGCGTTCTTTCGCGCGATATCCGTAGTGTCGAGCTGCCGATACGCCACGGTGAGGGGAAGTTTTTCGCCGAACCTGGCGTTATTGAAAAGCTCATTGGCCGCCAGCAGGTATTTTTGCGTTATGCAAAGCCTGACGGCAGTCCGGCTCTCGCAGAGTTTCCTTTCAATCCGAACGGTTCAGTCAAAGATATTGCAGGAATCTGCGACCTGACAGGCAGAGTCGCCGGGCTGATGCCTCATCCCGAGGCGTTCAACCATTTCACGAATCACCCCGACTGGACTTTTCTTAAAGAAAAATATAGACGCGAGGGGAAACCAATTCCGGAAGAAGGGGAGGGGATCAAGTTCTTCCGGAATGCCGTGGGCCACTTTAAATAACCGGAAACGCCGCTCAATTAAAAGATCAGCTTATGGCCAATTCCGCACGAAAACTGCGGCTCGCCCTGCTCATCTCGGGCGGCGGGACCAATCTGCAGGCGATGATAGACAGGTCCGCAGCCGGGACCCTCAGTGCAAAAATCGTTGTGGTGCTCAGCGACCGGCCAGAGGCTTTCGGTCTGGAGAGGGCTGCAAGGGCCGGTATTCCCGCATTCCATGTGGATTACAAAGATTTCCTGAAACACTCCTCCACGGAACTCGAAGAGGTCCAATTGCCGGTCGATCTTGCTGATTTGGACCGGAGGCAGAGAATAGTGAAAAATCCTGACCCGATCGAGCGGCAAACACGGCTCGCGCGGTTGGTCCTGGCCGAACACGAGCTGATCCGAATAATAGATTCTTACAGGCCCGATTATGTTTGCCTGGCGGGTTTCATGCGCCTGGTAACACCTTATTTCTTAAATCACTTCAATGCAGGCGGCCTGAGAATCCTCAACATCCACCCGGCGCTGCTTCCCTGCTTTCCGGGACAGCACGGCTATGAGGATACTTTCGAATACGGTTGCAAGTGGGGAGGCATTACGGTCCACTTCGCCGACGAAGGCGAAGACACGGGGCTCATTATCGCCCAGGCTGTCTATCCAATCTGGCCGGATGACGATATCGATAAAATTCGCCGGCGCGGATTATCGCTTGAGTACGAAGTATATTCCCAGGTGATCAATTGGCTCGCGCAGGGAGATGTGGCATTGAAAAGCGCGCCGGGCGGCGGGACTCGTGTGGAAATCACTGACCCGAATTATGCCGGGATTCTTGGCAGTTGGGTCGCAAAAGCTTGCCGGAGCTGAAAAGCTTCCAGCCGTTTTTGTCCCGGTGAATGTTTTTCGAGGGGGAAAGGCCTTTGACAGTGATTTTTGCCGGGGTTTTGCCAGAAAGAATTCCGGGAAACTGTTGGGGGTCAGGGCAGCGGTTGGCTGCACTTTGGGAATAAATCTTTGAAAGTTCGGAAAAGAGGCGTAGTGCTATCTGCAACCTGATGGGAAACGGCCTGATAATGAGAACACGATGCGCCCCGCCGCCACCGAAGGCAGCGGCGAGTCAACCCTCATCAATCCTTGCCGGCGGTCCAACCGCCTTTGGATAATTCATGCGCGCGATGATTTTGGCTGCCGGGCTTGGCACCCGGCTTCTGCCGCTTACAAACAGCCGCCCGAAGGCCCTGATGTCGCTTCGCGGAGTCACGTTGCTCGAATTCTGGATTGAAAGGCTCTATCGCTATGGGTTCGACGCTGTGTTGCTCAACGCTTATCACCTCAGAGACCGCCTTGCGGCAGCGGTTTCGGAAAAGCAGTGGCCGATGCCGGTTAAAGTGCTTGACGAGCCGGTGCTCCTTGGAACGGGAGGCGGTATCAGGTCTGCGGCAGAGCACTTTGCGGACGAGCCTTTCGCGGTGATCAACGTCGATATCATCAGCAACGTGGACCTGAACACGTTGTATGAGCGCCACAAGCTCGCGGGCGTTGAAGTCAGCCTCCTGTTGCACGACTGGCCCGAATTCAACAACGTAGCGGTAAGTGAGGATGGATCCGTGCTCGGATTCGGGCGCGAGGCGGAAGAGATTAAAAAGAGGGGGAACGGCGTCAGACTGATGGCTTTTACAGGAATTCATCTCATAAGTCCTTCGGCTCTGGCCGGCTCTGCTGCCGGAGTGCCGGCAGATATTCTCAACATCTATCGAAAGCTTATAGCGCAGGGCGCCGCGCCCAGGGCCATCACACAGCGGGGCCTTTTCTGGCGCGAAGTGGGGTCGGTCCAGAGCTACGGAAAAGTTACCGGGGAGCTTGCTCGACTCGATCCGGGGTTGCTTCTGCCTGTTAGAACCGGGGAGAATATTTCAATTCATCCGGAAGCGGTTGTACACCCGGACTGTATCCTCAAAGGATCGATTGTGGCTGGCCAGGGGGTTCGAATTTGCGAAGGCGTAAGTCTTGAGGACGTCATCTTGTGGGACGACATACGGATTGACAAGGGAAGTTGTCTCAAAGACTGCATTGTGGCGGATGGCATGAGTATTTCGGGCAGCCATACGGGAAAAATATTCGCGCCGGGAGTGACGTGAAATCGATCTTCCATAATTTGCCCGGACTTGACGATCTGGTCGAAAAGGCTCGAACCATCTCGGGCACCTTTGAAAAGATCCGGGTCTCTCCCTTTTTCGGCGATGGATCCGAGAGGAAGTTTTTCAGGATTTATTGCGGGTCTTCTTCGCTTGTCGGTCTGATTTCGCCTCGAGTAAGAAAAGACTCCACCGATGAGAACGACTCCTATCTTCTAATCGGCAACCACCTGCATTCGAAAGGGTTACCGGTACCGCGCATCCTCTACGCTGACGCCCGTGAGGGAAGGTTTCTCCTCGAAGACGCCGGAGACCTGCACTTGCAGAATTTCGTTCATTCGCGCCGGGCAAACCTGGAATCTATATACAGTCATGTTGTTACGATGCTTGGAGCGCTCCACAGGAAAGCCCCGAAGGGTTTCGAGCCGGGGTTTTGCTTCGATACGGCCTTATACGATCCTTCTTTTGTGTATGAGCGTGAGCTTGAGTATTTTCGAGAGTCCTTTGTCAATGGCTGTCTGGGGTTTGAAATCGCCCCCGATGATCTCCGCCCGGATTTCGAAGCGCTTGCGGAGGCTGCGGGAATGCACAAGAGTTCTTTCGTTTTTCACAGGGACTTTCAGAGCCGCAATATCATGGTCTGCCGCGCAAGGCTCTGGCTGCTCGATTTTCAGGGTATGCGGTTCGGGCCTCCGGCCTACGATCTTGCTTCGCTGCTGATTGACCCTTATGTCAGGGTCCCTGAAGGATTGCAGGCGGGACTCGTTTCAATGTACTGGTCGTCTGCGGGAAAGTACCTTGGCGTCTCGAAGGGAGATTTCATCAGGAGATTCGAGGCAGTCAGGCTCGCCAGAAATCTTCAAATGCTTGGCGCCTTTGGTTTCCTGGGGGTTACGAAGAACAAGAGGCAATTTCTGTGCTACATTCCGTTCGCCTTCGAGCAGTTGGCCCGGCATTTGCCCAAATTTGGCCGGACGCAGTTCCCGCGCCTCGAAAAGCTGGTTTCAGCTATCCACAGGGACGGCCTGATACCAAGTTGCGTTCAAAGAGCGCCGAATAACCCAAACTGAGCGGGGGAAAGTTTCCCCCTCGATCTCCAGGCTCCGCCAGGCGCGTGCGCACCTACCGGTGAGGAAATCTGGTGACATGATCGATCTTATCTGTTATATCGGCTCCACCGCCACTACTGGATGAATTTGATCCGGAGTCCCCGGGTCTTTATTTTTGCCTGCCCAAGGAGACAAAGATGGGTTCAAAAACTCAAAAGACCGAAATAATCAGGCACAGAAAGCACGCCCCCAATAAAGTCAACAGGAAAACCGAGCAGAAGCAGGTTCGCCGGAATTTGGACCTGTTTGTGAAACTGGAAAATGAAAACCGCAAATGATCGACAAATGCGGGCTCCGTACCTGTTACTGCCCGGGTAATCCGGCCGGCGCCTTTTTCTGCCCTTTTCGGGCCCGGCTTAAGCACTCTCCCTGCCCCCGATTTCAAATGATTATCTGATAAATTGAGCATACCATCCACCCGCCTTCAATGTCATATCTGCATTGTCCGTTTAGCTTTTTTCCCAATGACCGGGTTTGTCTTTATGGGCTGAACAAAAGAGGCATCCCGCGAACGCCCAACGCAGTTGATAGACCCATTCGGCGGTCGCCTCTCGCGCTACGCGGAACGCGACGATGAGTGTGGCCCTGTAAAGGCTGAGACTGGTCTATCAACGGAGTAAGGCGGCGGGTGCCGAGTCGAGTGCGCTTCGTTTTTCGAAGCGCCGAGACACGCGAAGCGAAGGGGTCTACGCAAATTCTACGCCACGTTTTGAAGTGCGCTCGGGGAGGGGCTTGCCTTCAAATGGGCAATCCCAAGCGCATACATATGTGAAGGGTTTCAGCGCAGAATTAGAATGATTCCTCTCCTTCATTAAGGCTGTTTGTGGGCAATGATAGCTGATACATTGGCCTGCCTTTGCCTGTTGTGAAGGCTCTTATTTCGACGGAGACATCTATATCGTCTCCGATCCTCAGAAACTCGTGATCTCCCCAGGCGCTCAGTCTCATAACACCATAGCCAGTATCCACCGCATACATGTAGCGGTAGCCATTCTCCATCTGTTTCCTTGAGCGCCCCATCACGGTTCCCCTGAGGAATATACCCCCTGGTGTTCTGCGATGTCCGCAGTGTCTCCACCCATGTCCCGACCTCCCCTGGTAGGTTTTCGATCCGATGCCTTTGACTTTGGCAAGATCGGTAGAGTATCGCGCAAGGAGGGTGGGAGCGTCCTCGATGCCATGCCTACGAAGGTTCTCAGCACAGCGCCTTGTAAAACCACACGCTTCAATTGGAACATCAGGTACCTCCAATCTAAGATCGAGATTATATTTGAGATACGAGAATGGCTCGATCTTGAGATGCACGTGATACAACCCAACGGCGAGACGCCGCGCCACGGCACCAACCGCCTTTCGCCATTGGCCCCTTCCCGGCTTGGCAGCCAATCTTGCCCCCCACCTGCCGATTGGCTCACTTGCGCGGCCAACCAGCCCCATAGCGGCCTGTACGAGTGCTATGTGCAAGTCCTTATTGCCCCCTCTCCGCACATGAGCAGTGACCTTGCCCGCCGAGATTTTTAGCGTCGGATCGCAGCCACAGAAGGCGGCTACGGCTTTGGACGTTGGAAATCGGAGCGGATCGCAGACTGTGTAAACCCATGTCAAGGCCGTTATCTTCCCTATCCCAGGGACTGTGCAAAGCAAATCAAGCAGCACGCCCCCCGGAACGTCGGGTGAACCATCAGGGCCTCCAGGGAAGAAATTAGCCTTGACGTGGCTTTCCGCGAGCTTAAGGTACATTGCTTCCTCGTACTCAGCAGCGTCTTGAGCGTTGTAATTGCGGATGATGACCTTGCCGATTTCAGGATGGAGTGGAAAATTTGGTATTCCGGAAAGGCGAGGATTTTCACCCCTTGCGATGTCCTCTACTATGCCTCTGGTTTGCGGGGACCTGACAGGGCCGTAGAGCGTAACGGGGTAGCCAGAGCCGGTTATGATGCCTAAAATCCTATTGGTGGCCCTGATCCTATCTCTCTTGCAGGCTGACCGTGCCTTCATGAGGGTTCGCAGAACAGCCAGCGGCTCGGGAGGGAGGTAGCTGAGAGGCCACATTCCCGTTATGGCATGGTACGAAAGGAGCCGAGCGTCTAATGCGTCGGTCTTCCTCCTGGAGGGATTCGCGAGAAGCGGATTCACAATTGATGGTTTACCGCCCCACGCCTTTATGAGCGGCATGTGGTAAGGGCCGGTCGATTCGCATGTGTATTTGAACGGTTCTATGTCCAGCCCAAGCGACTCAAACCAGCTGATCACTCTGGCCTTGCAGGCCAGAAGCTCATCATAAGCGGCATCGCACTTGTCCTTGTACTTAAGGACGTGATCTTCGCACCGCGCCAGCGCACAAACTTCATAAAACCTGCTATGGCAATCCACACCCACGCCGTAGCGGTTAACAATTTGTTCTAACTCCACCTGCTCGATGGAATTGAACGATTCTCGTAAACGTGCTTCCTGCGCAACATGCGTTGATCGAACCTCCATCTTGGCCCCGCCTCTTTTACTGACATCTGGTGTCAATGGATTATAACCGGGCTCGCGGGGCGCATTTTCAGATGGCAGGACAGTTCTGTCTAAATACTATAGTATTCATTTAATAGATTTTCTTTCGATGGAGTGTTTTTTTTTCCAGGAATGATGCAGACAGAGCAGACGGGAAGAATTTAGTTAGGTATTATAGTCTATCTTACGAGGAGAATTCAGAGGCGATGAATGGATCGACCAGATGGACCGGAAGCATCGCAAAAAATGTGGTCAGGGTAGCTGCAATCGGCGACGTTCACTGCAAGCGGGATTCGAAACGGGTCCTTCGGCCTGTCTTTGAGCAAATTGCGGATGAAGCGGATATTCTGCTGGTTTGCGGCGATATTACCCATTTGGGCCTCCCCGAGGAGGCTCGTGTCTTTCTAGAACAAGCCGTGCCTGTGTTGAATAAAATTCCGGTTCTCTGTGTACTTGGAAACCATGATTTCGAATCCGGAAAGCAAAACGCGCTGTGGAAACAGCTTTCCGGCGCCGGTCTAATCATGATGGACGGGGATAACCTGGAGATTTACGGCGTTGGCTTTACCGGAGTAAAGGGGTTCGGGGGCGGATTCGGCCGGATGGCCGTCTACCCGTGGGGTGAGCAGGTTGTAAAGGACTTTGTGAAGGAAGTCGAGATCGAGGCGGAAAAGCTTGAAACCGGGCTTTCCAAATTGGACCCCGGTCCGCGGATTGTGGTCATGCATTATGCGCCGATTCGTGACACTGTGGCCGGTGAGCCACCGGAATTATTCCCTTTTCTTGGATCGAGCCGCCTTGAGGAGCCCTTGAACCGCTTCGCGGTGACCGCCGTTTTTCACGGTCACTCTCATGAAGGATACTTCGAAGGTAAAACCAGCGCAAACGTGCCTGTATATAATGTTTCCGTTGCTGTTTTGAAGCAGCGTTTCCCTGAGCGCGCTCCTTTTTTCATGCTGGAGGTGCCCGTTAAGAGCTGATAACCCAGGCGCGTTCAAGATGGTAATTTTTAATAACCCCGGGGCCCGCCGGGCGCCCGGCGCAGGCGGCGGGTGGATTAAAGAGGCTTGGCACACAGGGGAGCACAAATATGAAATATGTCATTGTCGGAGGTACGTCTGGCATTGGTTTGGCTACTGCCGAGCTTGCAATCAAATCCGGACATACTGTTATCGCAGCGGGCCGTGATTCTTCCAAGTTCTCAGTTGCAACCTCCGTAGGTGCAGCGGTCGCCCAACTCGATGCTTCAGATCAAAAGGCATGCTATGGGTTCTTCTCGGAGGTTGGCGCGTTTGACCATCTGGTTCTCTGTGCGTCAGGTTCTGCTGGGGCAGGTGCGTTTCGCGAGCTGGATATCGGTGAGTTAAGAAAGGGTTTTGAAGGCAAATTTTGGCCGCAGGTTATCTGTGCGAAAGCCGCCCTGGGTTCGCTGAGCACGGATGGTTCAATAACATTCGTCAGCGCAATTTCATCGCGTGCACTCCAGCCGGGGACTTCAGGTCTGGCTGCAATCAATGCAGCGATCGAGGCAATGGTGCCAATTTTGGCCTCTGAACTGCGCCCACTGCGTGTTAATGCAGTAGTGCCGGGGGTGGTTGATACTCCCTGGTGGTCACGCGTACCTGATGAAGTGCGAAAAGAAATGTTTGAGCAACTGGCCAGGCAGACGGCGGTCGGTCGAATTGGGAAGCCGGAAGACCTGGCTGCCGCCATTATGCTGCTCACGACAAATACATTCATTACCGGCACCATCCTTGATTGTGACGGCGGTTGGAAGCTCAAAAATGCCTAATGTATGCATCCTGGCGCAGGGGGTGCGGGGGGCGCCCGTCCCACAATCCCCGCGCGCTTCTGATTGCTCGTTTCATGGCTCAAGGCTCTCTCTTTTCCTACCCATGGCCACAAACTCACTTACAATCCTCTGTGCAAGGCGCGGCGCGTTTCCGCCTGCCCGGTTATTAATTATGATATTGATCTCAACCTCACTTTTAAGGGCCTCCCACATCAACTGAGCGGTTTGGGCAATCATCCCGGGCTGGATCATTTCCTCTATCAGCCGGTCGAAAGGGAAGGCCTTGCCATAGGCATCCTCGTAACGGACGCCGATTGGCGTCATCAGCCGGATGACGGCCTGGCCCCCGGCGGTTATAAAACGGTTTCCGGCCCTTGAAAACTGCCTTTTGAGGGCAGGGAGCCAGGTCCAATGCGAAAGTATCTGTCCTGCGCCGTGTTTTCGCAGAACATCGATTACCGGCTTGCAGTAGTATGCCTCCGTTCGCAGCTCCACGTGGTACCTGTTGTCAGGAGGAATGGAGCCGAGAAAGCGGTCGAGCTGGGCTGCGAGTTCCACGGGCGGGATGCGCTCCGACTGCCTCTGATATTCCTGCTCGAAAATTATGCCCTTAAGGTTCGGGCCGAGCAGATTGACCGCCGGTTCGTAGAATTGCCGGGTAAAGGCATCCGAGGCGAGGTAGTTTTCATTTGGAGCGTAGTCATTCTTGCGCCTCAACTTCTGCGCAAAAAACATCTGCGGCGCCTTCAAAAAGAGCCTGTCTTCCGGTCTCATGCGCATCGAGTATTGCTTCAGCGTATTGGCGCAGGACGTCGGGACCCCGTTTTCGATAAGAGGGGCATAGAAGGTGTAATCTATTTCGAGTACCTTAAAGTGCTGGAAATATTCCCGAACCGAGTCCACCGGCAGGACTTCCTCCCGGAAGCTTTTATTTCCAACCCGGTTGGTACGGCTGGTTATTTGCTCGCTGTAAAGCTCTTCGGAGTAAATCTGGCCCGTCCAGCCTCTGTAGCGGTCGCTTGCCGTTCCGATGGAGACCAGCGGGTGAACGCTGCGAAAAAGATATCTCTCGGCACATTGAAGGACTTCGTCATTGATGAATGCAGATCCGCTCATCCAAGACATCAGGCAACCGGTTTGGTATCCACCCGGAAACACCGGACGAGAACTCCACGCCCCGCGACGTTTTCGTTCGGATTTCCTGACCTGAAAAAAGGCGCTCCGCAGCAGCCCACCGCAAATGATAGAGCCCACCCCGGATTTGCGCCACACCTAAAATCACACATTACAGCGCCTTTCTCACATGTGCTTTTTGTCTAGATCGCTCGCCTCAATTTATTGGACTTGTTGGACGTGATTTGGGAATTGAACGCCCCGATCGGCGCCGGCGAGGGCTGCGGAATTGAGCGGGTGCGCTTTGGGTCGGCCCGGCGTTTCACCCGCTCGTTCTACGGAGTGCCGGTTTAACCGTGTCCATCTACGCGCCTTGGAAAGTTGTGGGACGTTTGAGCCGGCCGGGCTCAAATCGAGCCGGAATGATTATGCACAACGATCAGGGCCAGCACGCCCTGTTGTACGCCGCCATAGCACCCCCGTGCTCGTTTTGCATCTAATTATGGTAAACTGCGACATTGAATTGGCATGTCTCCGACATGCCGTTCTTTGCTACTGAGCTAGACTTTGTAAAGTCTATCTCAGCAGGACTCTTTTAGGACAAAAAATCCGAGCGGAAACCAGCTTAAATGCTGCCTTGACCTGTGAGAATCAGGAAAAAATAGGGTCTCTGCGGGTCATTGCACGTAACAAGGGCGGACTTCTGTGCACCGCCGAAGCAGGATGTGGCGCCGACCGCAAGTGTAATTGTTCCCTCACCGCCGGGAGGGATCGCCCTGTCATAACGGGCAACCCAACTCCCTCAGCCAGGGAGGATTTTCTTGATTATCAGTTCGGTTGTGCCGGCGTTCTTTATTTGGAACTTATGGACGAACACTTTGTCTTCACTCATTTTTCCGAAATCAAAAGATGTTTCGGGAACCTGCACGACAGGCGCCGCTTTTTCCTGCGCAGCAACAGGGGAAGTGGTTTGCGGGACGCATGCAGCAGGGTCCAGGAGACAGACTTGAGCTGTTTCGGGAATGAGAGCCGGGAATTTGGTTTCAGACTGCTGTTGTGGTGATTCCTGCGCGGAGCTGCTGGAAAAATCCTTGAAAGCGGCACAGCCGCAAAGCCCATATAGAACGGCAAAACAGAGCAATCCGGTAAACAGACGTTGCACGGCTTGACCTCCTCGGTTTATGGGACCTTTGAGAATTTGCCTTGCACACATACGCCGATTAAGTTTCCAGGTCAAGAGGAATTTGTGGATGACAACTGCATGTCAAAAAAGAGACAGACTGTAACTCTGAAGGAGAAGGCCTCCCGCGCTAAGCCCCGTCTCTGGTCATAGACAGGTCAGGGAGAGCGTTGAGAATGAGCGGGGCGCCTTCCGCAGCCCGCCCACCCACCCACGCGAGGTAGCTTCCGTCTAAAGACGGTAAATTGATCTTCCGGCTAAAGCCGGTGAGTTGAATGACCAGATTAAGACCAGATTATCGCCACAGGGATGCGCAAGCGGAATGGTATTTTTTTTCATTGTTGTATTAAAGTCTATCATACGAGGTCGAGGAGTGGTTCATGCCGGCAGTCTTGAGCGGAAAGCGGCGCCTTTAATTAGATTTGAATCGATTCATCCGCTTATCGAATTATCGAAAATAATATCATGCAGGCTAGACTGGAACGGCAAGCGCGGAGTATGTTGAGTTTCGGGGGGCTGTCAATTCAGGAACGATCGTTTGAACGGATCGTCCAGGGAGGCAGCGGGGCCAAAATGGGGGCCGGTTCTATGAAAACGACATGAAAGACAGACTAGTTGAGACTTTGAAAACTTTCCCCCTTTTTTATGCTCATTATTTCGGAATAAAGCTGCATAATTTCGGTTCTTATTTCCTGAATTACATCTTCCTCATCTGACTTTTCCTGCATTGCGATGTATAATTTACACAGTCTCTCCATCGCATTGTGCAGATAGATTAGTTCCGAGGCCGCATTCATGTCTCCACTCCTCTATTCTGTGCATATAAGCGCAAACATTGTCTTTGTGTAAATAAGGTCAATCACGTATTTGTCCCGTATGTGTCCGGGATATTTCACTTACATATCGACGCCATATGCTACATGGATTATCAATTGGAGATCGATCCCTCCGCATCGGAACTTCTTCCCGGTCATGGCATTATCCCCCCCGCAGGTTCGGATGCGGGTGAATCGTTGCCGTGAAAAACACGTATGCCATGGCCTCTTTCCTAACTCGCCTCTTTTGCGGGGTCTTCTGCATGTTACCTCAGGGTGCGGGCGTATGTGTGGATGCAGGTATTTTTTTTGGGTCATCCGGCAAATGAGTGCCTACGGTCCGGATTTTCCCGGAATCATCCGGTGCGCGGCCGGCGGGGATACTCAAAAGGGGCGCGCCATCTCCCACTCTGCTGGCGGTTGGCAGTGTATCGTCGTATAATTTTTTTTTGGCGCCCGGGGAGGGAATCGAACCCGCACTGACATAGACGAGGTAAGGATTTACAGACGGCTGCACGACTTGTGCAACACCACAAGCGGGGTTTGAACTTGCACGGCATCGGATCTTTTGCAGGTGTCCCTGCTCCATCTGCATCTGGAGGTTCGAAATCCTTTTGCTCAAAGTATGGTTTGCATCTCTAAAATAGGTGGGAGGGTCCCGACGACTCAAACTATAAGAGAGAGTTGTGTAAAGTTTACCCTTTTCGAGCCCGAAGGATGAGTCACTTCTCCAAAAATGTCTTCACATCGCGATGGCCGGATCCGCGGCCGAGTTCTTATACCGGGGCGATGTGGCGGGCAGCGAAGGGGATCACGAGTATGCCCTGGAACAGCTTCGATTTCTGCATCCGGAAGTTGAAACTCGATGAGCTGGAATTAACACGTTTGCTTCAGGTTTACATTACTTGAAAACATGTACCAACTCAGGTCTACTTACCGATTGGAAGCACCGCAGGAATTTCTTATAGCCGATGTTGGGAAATAAGAAACGGATCTCGTTATAAAGATACTCAGGGTCGTTTACAATGCGAGGGAAATAAAGCAGTGTCATCGGGATATTGTGTTTTGCCAACGCAAAAAGCAATGTGTACACCCGTAGGGTTAGGATGGACTCCACATCCTCGGGTTTCGTATTTTGCCAAAGACCCCCGTCAACTGGACCGCCACCAACCCTTCTGGAAACATCTCTGCGGCTTTCAGCTGCTGAGTATAAGTCGCGCATTGGGATTATGACGTGATCGATAAAAACATGGCTTGTTTGTAGCAATTTGTCTAAGGTATCGGCCAAAATAGGACTCTTTATAATGTAGGGAGCATTTGCCCGCCTGATGTTAATCTCCATTCCTGCGCTGCAGTGCGGCAAAATATTCGACGTAGGATCATCAAAGCCTGTGTCTAGTTTAAGTGCGGTCAATAATTGCACCAGGAAAGTAGTGCCTGCGCGTCCCGTTCCAGAGATAAGGACATGATGCTCGGACGTAGTCTTTCTGCCCACTGTCACATAGCAAAATTGCTTCACGCCTGCAAATTCCAATTGATGTTCTTGATTATGATCAATACGATCGTTTATGTCCAAGTATCGACGGATGACAATAGCTAGAGATATCAATAAAATGGATATCAAGATACGCCAATAAAATTCGTGGACTGGTTGATCCATGAATAAGGAGTAAGAAAAGCCATGATGGGGGTACTTATAGATAGAATCCAGCATCGCGTCGAGAATCCAAAACAGCACGGAACCGCATACACACAGACCGAGGATATTGTTCTTAAGGTGGAGGAATACGACGCTCCCGGTTCCAGAGATAATGACGCGATGCATGGGTGTAGTCTTACGACCCCTCATTACAGACCCAGACTGATTCAAGTCTCTGGATTTCCAGCGATGCTCGTGAGTACGGCCATTCATTCCGTCTTCTACGTTTGAGTATCGATGGATCACAATACCTAGAGATATCAATAAAATGGATATCAAGATACGCCAAAAGAATTCGTGGATTGGTTGATCCATGAATAAGGTGTAAGGAAAGCAATGATAAGGAACCTTGTAACAGGAATCGAGTATCGAGTCCATAATCCAGAACAGCATGCAGCTGCATATACACAGACTGATGATGTGCCGCTTAAGGTAAAGGACCACGAGGCTCCCCCTCCCCATTTAACCGAAATGCAGAATCAAACCTTACACAATCCCCTTTCGGATTGCCGAACAGGATTGTGCCCAAGGATCGAAGTGGATTTTATCGAGTTCTCCTATCACATTTGAGGGGGAAAGTGAACCTGTAACTTTACTCCCCGATTTTTCTCCTACTGTCCTCCAACCTGCCAAATCGGGAGCCTCGCATAGGTCAGGGATTATGCAGGACTTTGATCTGGTAGACTTTCGGGGGGGGAAAATGTTAATTAGCTTGCCAATTTGTGGGGTCTGATGGCGATCTTTGCCGCGAAACATATGATCTGCATGTTTTGGCTTTGCAGAAGTTTTTCATATAATCTTAGAGAGCAATCAGGGAAATGACTTTCATCATTATGTACCCATGTGTAACCAAAAGCTGAACCCTGAAGGCTTTGGAGTGGAGAAGCTGGAAACCGGAAGAAGTGGTTGTCAGGCCTGCACCTGTCCGCCAACTTCAGCCAGTCCCTAGATTCTGGGCTGAGTACCTTTCATTCAATGCTTTTGATGAGGAGCATTCAAGGCTAATGCCAGAGGGTATTCCTTCTCTGCGTGGTTCGTGCGTATCCCCTCTGGCATGGCCTTGATCGCGGAGCGTACCTTATTGCTTTTCAGAGGCCTCCCGGTGGTGTGTATCTTCAGTCCCTGAGTTCCTCGCCCTCGTAACCTTCATCGTGGTTTGAGGGTAGGACGCGCTGAACTCAGGGGTGCAGGGCCACAGGTAGAGATGCCCGACTATAGGGTGCGGAGCACAGGAGCGAAATGCGGGGTCTGGGGGTAAGAGGGCTTGGAACGGGTCCCCTCCGTCCAAATTCGTTGCGGAGCGTTCAAGGCATCCCGCTGACGGCCCAAAGCGCATGACAGACGAATCGAGCGGGATGCCTTCCGCGCTACGCGAAGTACCTTCCGCCTAAAGGCGGTAAATTGAATGACCAGATTATCGCCAAGGGATGCCCGGGAGAGCATTTTACCGAATGATCGCTTACTGTTGTTAACAAGTCTGTCATACAAGGCATCCCGCTGACGGCCCAAAGCTATGACAGGCAAACCGAGCGGGATGCCTTCCGCGCTACGCGAAGTACATCGCCAAGGGATGACCGGGAGAGCATTTCAGCATATGATCGCTTAGTGTCGTTAACAAGTCTGTCAAACGAGAGTAATGACGGGCGTTTGTTACGTGCGTGGCGGGGTGTAATTAGTCCAGCAGCCGGATAGCTATTGGTCTATAGCTTCGATTATCAGTGTACTCCAATTTCCCAAAACCTCCGCCCCGGTGCAAAAAAGGTCCTTCAGGTCATGTGACTTGAAATTTACCAGTGGGCGGGCAACCCCCCTGGGCATCGGAGCGGCAAGTAAAACAACGAAACGGACGATGAATGACCCGCCGCCCGGTGAGATCGTCAACTGTGGGGCAATATATATGCGTTGGAATTTTGACGATCCGGGTAATGGCGCAACTTTCAAGCCGGGGAGAACCCGCAAAACAGATCGGATAATCGCCGCCTCAGCCCTCCCCGTCATCGTCCACATCGGGCAGGTAACCATCCCCGCGCGCTGCCTTGATGATCCGGTTTGCGAACAGACCGACCACAATGCCGGTGATTAAGAGCCAGAACATGGAACGTCCCTCCCTCCCGGGCGGCGCCGGATATCCGCAGACAACTCAGCGCCGCAGCTAAGCGCAACACCGCGTTGACGACTTCCCTCCTGAAATCCTTAAGCAAATCTTGTTCCAAAGCATTAACCGCCTCGGCGATTTTTTCAAAAAAATCATGCCGGTAAATGTACGGGTTGGGGCACGAGCACGAGGGGGATCGGAAAGTGCAGAGCTTGAATCCGCTCCAAGTGAGAGGCTATAAGTCCCTTTTTTTTCCCATGGGTTGACCTGAGATCGCGGCAAATAAGAGTATCCTGAGGCGTCGATTCGGGAAAATCTCTGGGGCTTCGACGAGTGCTGCTTACAACTTTCGCCCTTTCTTAGGGGTAAAGTTTTGGTTTTTTGCAACCCTTCGAATTCGCTTGGGCAGAAGGCCCTTTGTCGGAGGTCCGGCAAATCGATGTCCGGGATTGGCGCTTGTCAGGGAGCAATAACATCGTAATAAAACTGAAGGGGCAATTGATTTTTGGAATGCAATCACCGAGTTAAACCACTTTCCCATTAAAAATAAGTAGCCTTATAGACTTGTTTACGGAGCAAAAAGGATGTGTGATGGCAGAACGCAGATTGAAAAGTTTAGAGGATGTGCGGCGGTATTTAGCATATCTCATTCGGGCTACAGAGTCCGGCAAGATGGAAGCTCGGATGGGCGGAAAGTTGGCCTATATAAGCTCCATTCTGCTCAGAGCCATCGAGGGCGCGGACCTGAAGAGCTGGGTTGAGGTGATTGAACAACCGATGGCAGAAAAGAGGCAAAAATGAAAGCCCTGAGCAAAAGAATCGGCAAAATCGCAGAACGCCTACAGATTGGGGCCATCCAGACCCCCAAAATATGAGCGATATTGAGCTCCATAGTGCCACCTTTGCTGTCTACTGCGAGATGAAGGCGGAAGGCGAGTTGACCCCCGATGAGGCG
>Ga0074046_10001859_pt1 | contig 18590 bp, 15 predicted proteins | sample BogForMeECP23OM3_FD_94441 | JGI IMG/M metagenome (GOLD analysis project Ga0074046, IMG submission 94441) | Bog forest soil microbial communities from Calvert Island, British Columbia, Canada - Bog Forest MetaG ECP23OM3 | ecosystem: Environmental > Terrestrial > Soil > Wetlands ... | reverse complement strand
TCCCTCATCGCCCAGATGACGGTCGAGGTGGATGATGTGATCCTGTTCCGGGTGAAGCTCACCTCGGAAGAGCATAAGATTGCAGGAAATATCCTGATCTTCCTCGAGGTTGACACGCTCCGGAAAGTCGAGGCCCGGCTCGAGGAGATGACAAAAAACCCGCCCCCTCTCCCAACTTCGTGAGGGATCGATCGTTTTTTGCCAGGGGGATAATTCGCAATATCCATAACCCTGTACAGACAAACGTCAGATGCGAAAGATTATGAAAGTACTGATTGCGCTCGCCCCGGAGAAATTCCGGGACGAGGAACTTGCCGCGCCTGTTGCTGCACTGCAGAATGCCGGCATTGGTTTTGATATTGCATCGACCAGGCGGGGACCCTGCACCGGTATGCCGGGTTCAAAGGCCATTGCCACCCTCTCGTTTGAGGAAGTTGATCCCAATCTGTATGACGGGATCATCATCGTCGGGGGATCTGGATCGCAGTTCTATCTCTGGGAGGATAAGATCCTCCCGGTTCTCGTAAAGTATCTCAGGGATAAGGGGAAAGTGGTCGCGGCCATCTGCCTTGCCCCGGTGATCCTTGCCCGGGCGGGTATCCTGAAAGGAAAGAAAGCAACCCATTTCGATAATCCCGCAGTTTTTCGCGAGATGAAAATCGGGGGTGCTATCATGGTGAGCCAGCCCGTGGTCATGGACGCCCGGATTATAACGGCAAATGGCCCGGCTGCATCAGAAGCGTTTGCAGGGGCAGTTGTGAAGGCCCTTACCTCGGTTGAATGGTGACCCGGGTTTTTTTGACCGGGCCTGTTCCGGTGTACAGAATCTCAGCCACGCAGTCCACGCATGCTCAAGGAAACAGGAAGTCCGCTCTTTTGTCTGCGCATGGATCTGAAAGGCAGGCAGTGTCCGGACAAGGTCCCGTACTTCCTCTGAACGTCAGGCCGGTGCGGCCAGTTCTCCTCCACGGAGTTTTAAGCCGCCGTGCCCGCCAAAGAATACTGTCCGGCCCTTTGAGGTGCCCATAATGCCGATACCCCCGGAACCGGCTCTCGCCGCTGCACCCCGGGCAGCCTGGACACGGCCATGCGGGTCCCGGCAGCAGGGTCTTCAAGGGGCTCTACTTATCGTGAATTTTCCCCGTCTTATCTTTTATATAATCCTTTGTTAAAGTTATCATATTTTTATAATATAAGACGTGTCCATTGTCCAAATCTTTCGCGTGACTGAACCCAAATTTTTTCTCATAAAATGTTTTTGCCGTTTGCTTTGATTGAACGATTAAATACCTACAACCCACGTCAAAGGATATATTGATGGCTCTTGCAAATAATTGTTCCATCAACCATACCCCAACGCCTTGATTTTGATATTTATCATCCACCGCAAAACGACCAATGTATATTGCGGGGTAACGGTCTCTTCCTGGTAAATTCGAGGTTTGTTTTTTTTCCAGATTATTAACAGCGATGCTAGCACAAGCAATAGAGAAAAACGCAATTGGATTATCGTCTTCTGTTAGAGCCACATATGTGACAGTCAGTTGTTTATGCTGATTGTCAAGGGCATGTACTTTTAAAAAATTTTCTAGTTGGTCGCTCTCGGGCTTTTTATTGCAAGAAAAGTTTTCGACGGATACTGTGTCGTCGAGTACTTTGAGACGCAACTCACTAGTATCCATTATGGATCATCTTGTGAGATTGGATGCGATTGCCCGGGCCCGCTTAGCGCTCTCTAAACTTGCCTTCGTCTCATTTACCCACGGGTTTTTCTCGTATTCACGGAACTTGCGGGCATCCTCGCCCTCTAAGACAATTGCTGTATTGAAATGCTCTGCCATAATCCTTCCCATCTCCGTAGGTTCTCGGTCGCCGGTCAGCAACGGGCCTTTACGTTATATTTTCAACGTGAGGGTATATATGCTTTTTTATAAAAGCTGTATCTCCCCTTGTCGGCTCGTCTTATCCGCGTTCCTGTGCATACTGCTTACATACTGATCTCTAATAAAACTGATCTTTGGATCCCAGGTGGAAACCCGGAAGGAACCCTTCTGGCTTATTGTTGTGATATCTTACGCAATGATGCACGATTACGAAACAGAAAAATGGGAGGAATGGGATTCGAACCCATGAACCACTAAGGACCGGATCTTAAGTCCGGCGGAGTTGGCCAGCTTTCCTATCCTCCCGGCAGGTCTTATACTGATTTTCACGACGAGGTCTTAAGTCCAGCGCCGTTGGCCGACTTGGCTACCCTCGCGCTCTAAACTATTGACCTCCCGATGCAAAAAAGATTCTATCGTTTTCCATTTTTAGATCCATATCTATCCAACTTGTGCCAGACTACCGGGACGGTACTCCGGCTCTTCACTTCCGGGTTCCATAAGGCATGATTTAAAAACGATGGCAAAAGTACTGAGTGTGAAGATCGGACACATGATGGGCTGACCATGAATCCACTGACAATCTCCGGCTGGGTCGAACTCGGGGGAAAACGACTCAGTCCTCAGGCAATTGAAAAAATTGTCACAACCTCCCCGGAGGATATCCTCCGGTTCGGGGGCGAGTTCTCGCTTGACTGGAGCGGGTGCAGCGCACGCGACTGTTACGGTGTTATGGAAGGTCGGGGGCCAAAAGGCACCCTCCTCTGCAATGGCGAGGTAAAAGGGCAGATCAACCCCGATGTCCCGGACATGTCGCTCGAAGATGCGATCATCACGGCCGTGCAGCTGCGCAGCGACGAAGGCGTTACCGCACTCTCGGGTGGCGTTGACTCCACCCTCGTTGCTTTTCTCGCGGGACGTGAATGCGTGACCGTCGGAGTAGAGGGTGCTCACGATCTGGCACAGGCACGCAGGGCCGCGGAGGCACTCGGACTCTCCTGTACCTGTGTGACGATCACTGTAACGGAGATCGAGGCGGTACTCCCGCTCGTTATCCCGGTCATCCCGGACAGGAGCCCGGTCAACGTCGGGATCGCGGTTACCCAGTACTTCATAGCCCGGTGGGCCGGGGAACACGGATACCGGCGTATCCTTGCCGGCCAGGGTGCGGACGAGCTCTTCGGCGGTTACTCCCGGTACCTTGAAACTCCCACGCTCGAAGCCGATCTCGAGCGGGACTTTGCCGGCCTCGAGGGGCAGGCACGCCGCGACCAGGCCGTTGCTGCCCTCCACGGTACCTATCTTTCGATGCCATATCTGGATGCCCGGGTCGTGCGCGCTGCCTCACATATCCCGGCTGCTGAGAAAGTTAAGGACGGCCGGCGTAAAATTCCCTTAAGGGAGGTCGCAGAACGCCACATTCCGGAAGATCTCGCATGGTACGAGAAGAAAGCCATGCAATACGGGAGCGGGGTGTGGCCCGTGATCCGGAAGCTCGCCCGTAAAAACGGTTATAAAACGTCCGTGCAAGATTACATAGATTACATCAGCAGGGTGGACCATGGTCTCTGAAAAAGATGTACAACATATCGCGGAACTGGCCGATGTCGGCATCAGCTCCGGTGAACTGGGCACCTTTACGCACCAGTTCAACGAAATCCTCGAATACTTCGATCAGCTCGACGCGGTGAAAGGCGATGCGGCTGCAATAAAGGATCTGTATAACGTGATGAGGGAGGACGAGATCGAGCCCTCCCTCCCGCAGGAAGAGGTACTCAGGAATGCGCCGGCACAGGAAGACGGTTTTATCAGGGCACCACGGGTGATGTAGTGTCGGGAACGTCGATCAGGTTCGAACCGGACGATACGTTCAATGCCTTCCTTACGGTCTGCAAAAGGCCGACGCATACGGGCGGGAAGCTTGCCGGTGTCGCTGTAGCAGTGAAGGACAACATCTCTACCCGGGGCATCGAGACCACCTGCGCATCGCGGATCCTCAAGGGCTACGTACCCCCGTATGATGCTCATGTGGTGGAGCTCCTCCGGAAATCCGGTGCGGCAATTGCCGGTAAGACAAACATGGACGAGTTCGGCATGGGGACCACCACCGAGAACTCCGCTTTTGGCCCTACCCTCAACCCCTGCGATACCGGGCGCGTCCCGGGCGGCTCCAGCGGCGGCAGCGCTGCCGCGATCGCCTCCGGCATGGTGCGGATGGCACTCGGTACTGACACCGGGGGTTCCATCCGCTGTCCCGCCGCATTCTGTGGGATCACCGGGCTGAAGCCCAGTTACGGCCGGGTCTCCCGGTACGGCCTGATCGCGTACGCGAACTCGCTCGAACAGGTTGGCCCGATGGGCAGGACCGTCAGCGATGTCTCCACCCTGATGCAGGTGATCGCAGGCTACGACCGCCACGACTCCACTTCCCTCAACAAGCCCTATACCCACACCCCCCATGCTGAAATCAAAGGGCTGAAGATCGGTATTCCGGAGGAATATTTCGGCGAGGGCGTAGATCCCAAAGTTGCAGCATCGGTGAAAATCGCAATCGGCCGCCTCGAAGAGCTCGGGGCCACTACCGTCCCGTGCAGTATCCCCTCAATGGAGTACGCCCTCGCCGCGTACTATGTTACCTGCACCTGCGAGGCAAGTTCCAACCTCGCCCGGTTCGACGGGGTCAGGTACGGTCCCGCCGCGGACACGAAGAAACCGTGGCATGAGGCTTACCAGGAAGTCCGCAGGGCCGGGTTCGGTACTGAGGTGCGCCGGCGGATCATGCTCGGGACCTTCGCGCTCTCGAGCGGATATTACGGGAAATATTATGCAAAGGCGCAGGTGGCCCGCGAGAATGTCAGAAAGGACTTCCAGCGGATCTTCGCGGATGTCGATGTGATCGCCGGCCCGACCATGCCGACGATCGCGTTCAGGCTCTGTGAAAAGAGCGACCCGCTCTCGATGTACCTCGCCGACATCCTCACGGTGCCGGCGAACCTTGCCGGTATCCCGGCCATATCAGTCCCGTGTGGCAAAGCCGATGGCATGCCGGTCGGCCTCCAGATCATGGGCAGGCATTTCGAGGATGAGCGTGTCATCGATGTGGCCTATGCCTACGAACAGGCGGTGATCTAGAGATGGAGACCGATGTTATCGTGGGCCTCGAAGTCCACTGCCAGCTGGACACGAAGAGCAAGCTCTTCTGCGGCTGTTCCACCGACTACCGGAGCGACGGGCCCAACACCCATGTCTGCCCGATCTGCCTTGGCCTGCCAGGCGCGATGCCCGTGCTGAACAAACGCTCGATCGAGTACGCGATGCGGGTGGCAAAGGCCCTCAACTGCACCGTGCTCCACGAGTCCGAGTTTTCGCGGAAGAATTACTTCTATCCCGACCTCGACAAAGCCTACCAGATCACCCAGTACGACAAGCCGCTCGCGGAAGGCGGGTACCTGGAGATCGAGGGCGACGAAGGCGGGGAGAAGCGGATCCGGCTCACCCGTATCCACGTAGAGGAAGACCCCGGCCGGCTCGTCCACATGGGAAACGCAGAGCGGGGAAAATACTCGCTCGTGGATTACAACCGCGCCGGCATTCCCTTAATCGAGATCGTGAGCGAGCCGGATATGCGGTCCCCCAAGGAGGCCCGGAAGTTTTTGAACAAACTCCGTGCCACGCTTGAGTACCTCAGCGTCTTTGACTCCGACAAGGAAGGATCCCTGAGGGTAGACGCGAACATCTCGATTAAGGGCAGCGAGCGTGTCGAGGTCAAGAATATTACTTCCTACAAAGGTGTTGAGAAGGCGCTGACATTCGAGATCACCCGGCAGAAGAACGTGCTCCGCAGGGGCCAGAAAGTGGACCGGGAGACCCGGCACTTCCTCGAAGCCCGGGGCGTCACCCAGTCTGCACGTTCCAAGGAGCAGGAGCACGACTACCGGTACTTCCCGGAGCCGGACCTCCGCCCGCTCCATGTCCGGTCATGGGTGGAGGGGATTGTCCTCCCCGAGCTGCCGGATGCACGCCGTGAGCGGTTCATGGCGCAGTACGGCTGCTCGCTCAACCATGCCCGGACCCTGACCGGGGAACTGAAGCTTGCGAACTTCTTTGAGAAGGTTGTTGTTTCCGATCCAAAGGGCCTGTCCATGCTCGCCGCGACATGGATTGCGGATACCCTTATCGGGGAATTGAATTTCCGGGACATGGAACTTGACCCGGTCGACCCGGAGAGTTTCACCGGGCTGGTCCGGCTGCTGAAGGCGGGCACGATCACCGACAAGAGCGGTGTGGAAGTGCTCCGGGTGATGCTCGACCAGCGGCTGAAGCAGGAGACCCCCGAAACACCGGCAGGGATCGTCGCCCGTCTCAACCTTGCGAAGACAAAAGGAGACACCGGTGCCATAACGACCGCCATTGAAGAAGCGATCAACGAGAACCAGAAGGCCCTTGAGGATTACCGGGCAGGAAAGGCCGGGGCACTGAACTTCCTTGTCGGCCAGGTCATGAAGAAGACCCGGGGCAGGGCGGATCCCGGGGAACTGAACCGGATGCTTGCCGAAGCGCTTCAAAAGCGGGAGGCGTAATACCCGTGCACCTGATCGTAGCAGAGAAGAACATATCGGCCCGCCGCATAGCAGAGATCCTTTCCGAAGGAAAGAGGCTCTCCGAAAACAAGGATGCGGGAGTCTCCACGTACAGTTTCGGGGACACCACAACGGTCGGGCTCCGCGGCCATGTCGTGGAGATCGACTTCGAGCCGGGATACTCCAACTGGCGCAGCGAAGAGGCGACCCCCCGGCACCTGATCGATGCAAAGACCATCAAGATCCCGACAGAGAAGAAGATCGTCTCCCTGCTCCAGAAGCTCTCCCGGAAGGCAGACCTGGTCACGATCGCCACGGATTTCGATACGGAAGGGGAACTGATCGGCAAGGAAGCCTACGAGCTCGTCAGGGCCGTCAACCCGAAGGTCACGATCGACCGGGCCCGGTTCTCGGCGATCACCTCCCAGGAACTCCGTCACGCCTTCTCCCATACCACGGACCTCGACTTCGCGCTCGCTGCCGCCGGCGAAGCCCGGCAGTCGATCGACCTGATGTGGGGGGCATCCCTCACCCGGTTCATCTCGCTTGCAGCCCGGCGTGGCGGCCAGAATATCCTCTCGGTCGGCAGGGTCCAGACTCCTACCCTCTCCATGATCGTGGACCGGGAGAAGGAGATCGAGGCCTTTGTCCCGGAGAAATACTGGCAGTTATCCCTTGACTTCGAAAAGAAAGGAGAGGTGATCGAGGCCCGGCACACGAACGGCCGGTTCCACGAGAAGGCGGTTGCCGAGCAGGCCCGGGACCGGACGAAGGCGCCGCTCGTGGTCAGGGACGTGAAGTTCGGTGTCAAGCAGGACCGGGCACCGTCGCCGTTCGATACCACCACCTACATAGTGGCGGCAGCCCGGCTCGGGCTCTCCGCGGCGAACGCGATGCGGATCGCTGAAGACCTGTACATGAACGGTTTCATCTCGTACCCGAGGACCGACAACACCGTGTACCCCCCGTCGCTGGACCTTGACGGGATCCTCAAAACACTGCGGAACTCACCGTTCAAAAAGGACGTCGAGTGGGTGATAGCGAACCGCCGTGCGGTCCCGACCCGGGGCAAGAAATCCTCCACCGACCACCCCCCGATCCACCCGACCGGGGGCGCGACCCGGGAGCAGCTGGGCGACGATGCGTTCAAGGTGTACGAACTCGTGCTGCGGCGTTTCCTCGCCACCCTCGCACCCGATGCCATGTGGAAGACCCTGAAACTCCTCTTCGATGCAAACGGGGAGGAGTATACCACGACCGGCGGGCAGCTCACCGAGCCCGGCTGGCACACGGTCTACCCGTTCAGCGAGGCCCGCGAGACCCTCCTCCCGGAGTTCACTGCCGGAGAGCAGCTCCCGATCAAAAAAGTCAACCTCGATGAGAAAGAAACCCAGCCGCCCGCCCGCTACACCCAGAGCAAGCTGATCCTGCGGATGGAAGAACTCGGCCTTGGCACGAAGAGCACCCGGCACGAGGTGATTGCGAAACTTGTCTCGCGGAAATACGTGGAAGGTGCACCATTACGACCCACGCTTGTCGGGAGAGTGGTGACCGAATCGCTCGAGCAGCACGCCGATGCGATCACCAAACCCGGCATGACCCAGACGCTTGAAGACCACATGCAGCTGATCAAGCAGAGCCAGCGGACCCGGGAAGACGTGATCAAGGAGTCCCGGGAGATGCTCCACCATGCCTTCGACCAGCTCGAGGCAAACCAGCAGGTGATCGGCGACGATATCCGGGACCGGACTGCCGAGGAGATGAACCTCGGCAAATGCCCGGTCTGTGGCGGCATGCTCGCGATCAAGCACCTCCGGGGCAACACCCAGTTCATAGGCTGTTCCCGGTATCCCGAGTGCAGCTTCAACATCGGCCTGCCCATGGCGCAGTGGGGCTTTGCTGTCCGGACAGACGAGGTCTGCGACAAACACCAGCTCAACTATGTCCGTCTCGTCAGGAAGGGGGCACGCCCATGGGACATCGGTTGTCCGCTCTGTCACCACATCAGCTCGAACCAGGAGTCACTTTCCGAGATCCCCGGCATGACTACGGAACTGGCCGAAACGCTCCGCTCCCGCCATATCTATACCGTGGCCGAGATCACCCGCAGCATGCCTGATGTACTCGCAAAGAAACTTGGCGTGGACGAGAATCGGGCGGGGCAGCTGATACGGGACGCTGGGACGGTGCTCGAGAGGCTGCGCCGCAGGTCGGAGTGCCGCAAGTTCATCCGGGACCACCTGATCCCCCGCAAGGGGCGCAGTTATGCAAAGATCATGACCTCCCTCCGGGAGTCCGGCGTTTCCGAGCTTGCCGACCTGGCAAAGGCAGATCCCTCGGTGCTGAAAAAAGCAGGGATCAGCGATGTGGAGTCCGGGCAGGTCGTGGCCGAAGCAAGAACGGTCTTCAACACCCAGATCCTCAAAGAGATCGGCATCCCCGCAGTCAGTCTGAAGAAATATATTGCAGCAGGCATCATTGAGCCTGAAGCGTTCTGTGCACAGCCCCCGCTGGCCCTCAGTTCCCTGACCGGCATGTCCCTTGGCACGGTCCAGCGCCATGTCGAGCTGGTCTGCACTCACCTCAAAAAACCCGTACCGAAGAAATTTTCAAAACTCCAGATCGAGCGGGGCAAAAAGGAACTGCTCGCCATCAGCGGCCTGAGTCTAAAGGCAGTGGAGACGATGTTCCACGCCGGGATCATCGATACGGGGGCACTCCTCACCGCAGACGCAAAGAAGGTTTCGGCAGAGACCGGCATCCCCGAGCAGAAGATCCGGGATTACCAGAGCATCATCAAGAAAAAGAAAGACAACGCAGTTATCCAGCTCTGACCAGACCCGGGCGAATTTATTTTTTCATGGCGAGTTCAATGGCGACCCGCAGGTCGTTATCCTCAAACGGCTTTACAATAAAACCATCCGGTTTCGTTTCCCGTGCGCGCTCGATCGTGGGGCCGTCGGAATGGGAAGTGACATAGACAACAGGGATGTTGAACCCCTTTTTGATCATGTTTGCCGTCTCGATCCCGTCTATATCACCCTTGATATTTATATCCATGAGGACAAGATCCGGCTGGGATTTTACTACCAGATCCATAGCCTCTGCGGCACTTACTGCCCTGCCGCAGACCTCGTAGCCGAGCTTTTTCAGCCGCCAGTCGGTTACCTTGGCAATGATATCATCATCTTCGACAAGAAGGATTCTTTCACCTGACACGAGTCCCACATCCTGTATATAATCAAAAGTGCATCTGCCTGATATGTTTACCTCTCATTTAATCTTTGGGGAACCGCCAGGTACCGTTCGGGATCCGGATCTCGAACCTTGCCCCTTTCCCGGAAATACCGTTCTCTTCAATAGTTATCCCGGTTATTGCCAGGATTTCAGCGGTCAGGAACAGGCCCATGCCGGTATTCTTTCCCACACCCCGTTTGAAGATCTCACGTTTTTGCCCGGCGTCGACGCCAACACCATTATCCTCGAAAATAAGCGAGAGCCCTTTATCGGAAATGCCGGGATATATCGACAGGGTCGTAATAGTATCACCATACCTGATTGCATTATCGATGAGGTTGTAAAACACTTTTTCCAGCAAAGGATCCGCATAGATCTCCATATGCTCAAATTCTGAAGAAAATGTAATACCGGATTTTGCAAAATTCTGCAATACCTTACTGATGATATCATTGACATTCTGCCACTGGGGCAGGTGAACCCCGACTTCCTGGTACTCCCGGGTGAACGTGATATGCCGCTGGATGACCCGGGTCAGGTCCCTGATATCATTGAGCAGCTGCTCCTTTTCTCCAGGGGATTCTGTGGCTTTTGCCATATCCACGCATCCGAGTAACCCGGTGATCGTGTTGAGGATATCGTGCCGGGTGATCTGGTTCATCAGGTTCAGTTTTTTGTTGGCGATATCGATCGCATCTTCAACAAGTTTTCGTTCTGTGACATCCCTCAGTATCCCGTAAATCCCAACCGGCTTTCCTGAGAGATCGAGCCGGAGCGAGCTTTTTTCTTCAAACCAGCTGATTGTGCCACTTTTGTCCAGGATCCTGAACTGTGAAACGAACTGGGCACCTTTTTCCAGTTCGCGGGATAAATTGCCTTCTACCCGGTCGATATCTGCGGGATGGATTAAAATACGGAGTGATTTCCCGACCACATCATCCACAGGGAAACCATATTTATTGATTTGTGGTGATGCATACGTTATAATCCCGGCCATATCCGTGGAGAAGAGGATATCGGGAGTATTTTCCGTGAGAGCCCGGTACTTTTCCTCGTTCTCCTTGAGTGCAGCTTCGATAAGTTTTTGCCCGGTAATATCTGTGATTGTACCAACCCAGCCGGTCAGGTTGCCGTCTTTACCCATGAGGGGTACCGTCTGGCCAAAAAGCCAGTAGGGCGTTCCGTCCGGGTGGATGTATCGTGCTTCAGCACTCCCCTTTCTTCGTTCCCTGATTGTTTCACCTATCTCCCCAAGCACACGTTTGCGTTCTTCCTGCGAGAGAATATCTCCCCAGTGCATCCCCCGGATCGTCCCGAACGGGATGCCGGTGATCTTGGTGAACGTCTCGTTGATAAAGGTGACTTTCCCGGAAGGGTCCATCCGGAACACACCTACCGGTGAGGCTTGCAGGATGCCGTTGAGGAGGTCGGTACTCTCGCGGAGGTCATGTTCTATCGTCTTGCGGATCGTGTTGTCGACGAAGGTCTCAAGCAGGCAGGGCTTGCCCTGCAGCTTGATGCGGACAACGTGTTTGATAACGGGGATTTTATTACCGCCGGATGTCAGCAGTTCGCGTTCGGCATTATCCATGTTCTGGTTGAGATCCGTTATAGGACAACTGCCTTCCTCCCCGGTGCAGATAAATCGATGGCAGCTCTGGTTGATTATCTTGTTTTTCGTGATGCCAATCATCTCCAGTGCTGCCGGGTTGGCATCCATGATCCTGTGCGTCCCTGTATCGATGACAACGATACCTACTTTCACCGATGAGAAGAGCGTCTGGAGATATTCCTGGCTCTCGATGAGGGCCTCTTCGAGTTTAACCCGTTCGGTGACATCGACAACAATCCCCCGGAAACCGGTAATCTCCCCTTCCTTTTTTATGAGCGAGGTGGAGACGATCGCTTTCATGAAGCTGCCGCCCTGTCGTTGCAATGAGTAGATCTCCCCGGGAGATGGCGAACCTGCCATCACTGCGGCGAGACCGCGCTGCATCTGCGCGATGTTGTCCCGGGATAAAAACCGGCTGATATTGACACCCTGCCCGATCATCAGATCGGTGATCCCGAATTGTTCTGCTCCTGCTTTATTGACATACAGGATATTCCCGTTAGTATCCATCTCAAAAATGATCTGGGGGAGAAGTCCGGTAAGTTCGCGGAACCTCGCCTCGCTCTGCATCAGGCCGTTATGGGTCTTTTCAATGGTCTCAAGCATACGGTTTATCTCAAGGGACAGTGCAGAGAACTCGTCATTGCCGCCAAGATCTATCCGATGGTATGCCCCGGTATCGGCACCGAGGTTATGGACCTGCAGGCTTAAGGAACTGACCCGGGACAGGACAAGACGGTCGAGGATGAGGAGGACGACGACCCCAAAGAGGAGTCCTGCCCCAAGTACGATCAGGATATACTGGTAGGTTGACGTGAGGCCCTGCTGGTAGATATCCCGGGGCTGCAGGATTTCGAGGATGAGGGCGTCGTTCCCGTACACGTCCCTGAGAAGTGTGTATCCGGCTATCTGGCTGCTGTTGACAGGGATGACTATCCCCGGGCTGCTATCCGGAACGGTTCTCAGGGACGAGAGCAGCGAAGCGGGGAGCGCGGGATCATCCATGCGGAACAGGTGGATGTTCAGTTTGGATAATTTCGAGAGATAGGAGATCTCGTTATCGTCAAGGTACCTTCCCATGATGACTACTCCCTGCGGGTTACCGGAATAATCTGAATGGATAATGGGGCGGGAAGAAGCGATCAGGGGTTTTCCATCCAGCATCACGATACCGGTAGTCGCGTTGTGGGGATCTGCCATGGAGAGCAGGGGATTTGTCGCGGTCAGGGTCTGCCTGAATGCTTCCGGTATTGCGACCACCGTGTTATTCTTGTCATCATATGCGCCGGCATAGACGATCTCCCCCTGCCTGTTGGTGATGACGACGAGGCCAACCCCCAGGTTGCTGTAGGCTTCCGGGAACAGGTTGTCTGATATATAATCCGGCTTGTTCCCGTTGACAAAATCGTAGGTGTCGTCCCATGGCCCCCAGTCGGCAACGATCGATGAAAGTGAAGTCTCATCGTCATGCAGGCGGTTCACGGCCTGGTCCACGTCCTGCAGTGCGTACTTGTGTTCCAGCGCGCTGTAGCTCGACATCGAGACGACTGAGACGAAGACGCTGATCAGAGCGAGGATGACGATCAGGAGGATCACAAGAATAATACTCGTTTTTTCCTGGAGCTTCATGAGAATCCTTGGATATCTTCCCGATTACGGTTTATCCGATATATATCATTCTAAATTAACCGGTTTACTGTAGGGTATGGTGCCGGAAGGGATACCGTTTATGGGGATGAAACACCATATGGTACAGTGATTTCAATGAAATGGAAAGACTGGGTGCACGTGACCAAACTGGATCCTGACAAGCAGCTCAAGCCCGGCGATATCGACGCGATCGCCTCCAGCGGCACGGATGCCCTGATGCTCTCCGGCACGCTCAATGTCACAAAGGAGAACCTTGCGATCCTCCAGAAACAGGTAAAGGCTTACGACCTGCCGCTCGTTATGGAGCCGGCCGGTCCTGACGCGGTCCTCGTGGAGGGCATCGACTACGTGTTCGTCCCCAGTGTCATGAATACGACCGATGTGATGTGGCTCGTGGGCAAGCACCGGGCCTGGGTGCAGCAGTATACCGGGAAGATCCCCTGGGAGATGGTGGTCCCCGAGGCCTATATTGTGCTCAACCCGGACTCATCAGTCGGGAAAGTGACAAAAGCGGTCTGTGATTTAAAGGCCGCGGAAGTCGCTGCTTACACAACGGTCGCCGACCACTACTTCCGCTTCCCGATCGTCTATCTCGAATACAGCGGCACGTTCGGCGACCCGGCTGTGGTGAAAGCTGCGTCGGACGCAATCGACAAGTCGGTGCTCTATTACGGCGGCGGGATCAACTCCGCAGAGAAGGCGGCCCGGATGAGCCGGTATGCCGATACAATCGTTGTCGGAAACGCGGTTTACGACCAGGGCGCCTCGGTCCTTAAGGCCACGGTTGACGCGGCCCGGTAACAGTACTTTTTATGCCGGCCATTGACATTGTCCTTGTCGAACCCCTCTACGAGGGAAATGTCGGCTTTGCCGCCCGGGTGATGAAAAATTTCGGATTTTCCCGTCTCGTCCTCATCAACCCGTGCAGGCTTGGCGAAGAAGCGAAGGCCCGGGCTTCTCATGCGCAGGATGTTCTCAAAAGCGCGGAAGTCTGCACTATCGAGGACGTGTTTGCCCGGAGCAATATCGTGATCGCTACCACCGGCACGGTGAGCAAGTCGGTCTGCCACGCAATGCGGATGCCGTTTTATTCCCCAAAGGAACTCCGCGAGCGGATCAAGGACGCCGACGGCCGGATCTCGATCCTGTTCGGCCGCGAGAACTGGGGGCTCAACAACGAGGAAGTCAAGCGCAGCGACATGATCTGCACCATCCCGACCGCAGAAGTGTATCCTATCCTCAACCTCTCGCATGCGGTCGGTGTGGTCTGCTACGAGCTCGCAAACCTCCCGCTTCCCTCCTATACCCTCGCTCCCCCGGAGTACATGGGATACCTGTACCGGCATGTCGACCGGTATCTCGATGCGATCCACCACCCGGCGTTCAAGCGGGAGAACACGATGACCCTGATCCGGCGCGTCCTCGGGCGGGCGAATCTCACCACCCGGGAGGCAAGCACGCTGCACGGCCTGCTGCGAAGGAGCGAGTGGCACATCGATCCTGCGCTGCTCGACCGGGACAATACGGGGAGAAAGAACCTGTACGATGATGGGGAAGAGTGACGGGGTCGCGGGCGGGCTTCGCGGATTCTTCTCCGGCCATTATCTTTGGGATCCGTAGAAATAAGGGGCGATTATCCCCGTAGAAATCCTTGTGCCGGGACAATTATTTTCAGATTATTTTTGGAGAGGAGGAGACCGTGCCTGTCCCCCTCACCACCCCTGCGCATTGCGATTGCCAGAGGGAATTACCTGTTCTGGAGTTATCGCATACGGGGGCTGCCACAGCGGCGGGGATGAAACCCCAAAGAGCGTTGATATCGATACCGGTTTCCCTGCAACGTGCATCAGGTCACTAGTCCTGCTGTGGAGAATCCGTCGTCGCATAAGTGAATACAGATCGGAGAAGTGATAACTTCGGATGAGGAGCAGGCCATCAGAACCATGAACCCGGGAAGTCCTAACACTCCGAGGCGGCAGCGTTCATCATAACCGCTGATATGAGAGTGTCAACCCCCCTCATCACTTCCTGAATAATACCATCAGATTATGTCCGATCAGCGCCCATACTGGAGCCGATGATTCTCGTAGACTGGCAGCTCCGCGACCGCATAGAGCGGGGCCATATCAAAATCGATCCCTACGACCCGAAGCTCGTGCAGCCCAACTCGGTGGACATCCGGCTTGGCAATCACTTTGTCTGGTACAAACCCGGAACGGATATTATTGACCCCTTCACCCGGGAGAGCGTTACGTCGGGGGTTGAAGAGGTCCACGCGGATTCGTTCATCCTGCATCCGGGCCAGTTTGTCCTTGCCGAGACGCTGGAGTGCATCGGCCTTCCCGACAACATCGTCGCCACGATCGAGGGCAAGTCCAGCATCGCCCGGCTCGGTGTCACCCTCCACCAGACCGGTGGCTGGATCGATGCCGGGTTCCGTGGCACAATCACGCTGGAGATGGCAAACGTGAACGCCCGGCCGGTGAGAGTCTATGCAGGGATGCCGATCGGCCAGCTCGTTTTCTATACCACCGAGCGGGCAGAGAACCCGTACGACAAGAAAGGCGACGCGAAATATCTCGACCAGCGCTCGGCCACGCTCTCGCGGTACCACGGGAACCGGAAAGAAGAGTGACCCGGGGCTGTTGGCTCCGCGCTTCGATCCGGTGAATCGCCCCATTTTTTTATTTCCCAGCCTTCGTTCGAGAGTTTGTTGCCATGTCCAGGAATCATTTTTTTATATTTTTCAAGAGGTTGGGAGGGTGACCCCCACTCTCCCCCAAAAGAATTGGATGCATAAACAAATGAATACGCATATCACCGAATTCAAATATGATTACTCAGACCGGAATTCCGTTATACATAATCCCAAATACGCAGCACAGGTAGACGTAGTAATTGAGTGGAATACTTTAGCGCCGGGTATGTTATACGGTGATGTAGTGGATGCTTTTCAGAACTTCATGATGGCGGAGTTTTGCTACAATGCGTTTGGAACGTTAATCCGCAACCGTAATCCAGAATCTGCACATGAATGTGATGGTTCTGGCATCTATTCCTGATTTGGCAAATCCGTTTTAATCGATTCGGGATATGGTACCGATTCTGATAGACAAAGACTGCAAAAATAATTGTATATGCAGATAAAACCGCACTCGCCCCGCCGTGCCTCGGAGAGGCCCTGAGGCGGGGAACCCTCGCAATATTTTTGTTCATTAGCTACCCTGCGAATTCTGTTTGAATCAATTTCCCGGATACACGGTTAACTACTATATTATACCGGGAAAACCCATTTTATACGGATAACGGGATTCATGCGGAGATGAACCAATGCGACTTCTTTTGATCCATTCAGACTACATAGAATACGAAGCAAAAAAGAAGACAAAGATGGCGGAGGAGTGTTCCGTCCTCTCTGACAGGGAAACCGAGGCGCTCACTGTCTTCTGCGCCGTGGAATCGATCGATGAAGAAGATCTCGAAGGCGTTATTCTCCAGGGAATCGAGGAGATCAAAAAGACCGCCGGGCAGGTCAACGTCACTAAGGTCGTGGTCTACCCGTACGCCCACCTGTCCAGCGACCTCGCGTCGCCGGAGACCGCAATTGCTGTGCTCAATGCCCTGAAGACCGGCCTTGAGGCGGAGGGATTTGCCGTCAAGCGGGCTCCCTTCGGCTGGTACAAGTCATTCAAGCTCTCCTGCAAGGGCCACCCGCTTTCGGAACTGTCCAAGACGATCGTCCCCGGTGAGATAACGGTCAGGAAGGCGAAGAGTGAGGTCACCCATGACTGGTTTGTGCTGACCCCCGACGGGAAGAAGCACGACTACAAGGAGTACCTCGACGACTCCCCGTTCGGCTGCCTTGTCAAGAAGGAGCTCGGCGTTGCTGTCCCGGTGGGCGGTGATCCGGCCCATGTCGAGCTGATGCGCAGCAAGGAACTCGTAGATTACGAACCCGCAAGCGATGTCGGCTGTCTCCGCTGGATGCCCAAGGGCAAGATCGTCCGGGACCTGCTCGGCGATTACGTGCTCCACATGGTACTTGAGTATGGGGGCACGCCGGTAGAGACACCGGTGATGTACGACCTTGGCGACAAGGCGATCAACGAGCACGCCGAAAAGTTCGGCGAACGCCAGTACCGCTTCAAGTCCAACAACCGGAACATGATGCTGCGCTTTGCCGCCTGCTTTGGCATGTTCTCGATCATGCGGGATATGCACATCTCGCCCAACCATCTCCCGATGAAGATGTACGAGCTCTCCACCTACTCCTTCCGCCACGAGCAGAAAGGAGAAGTGATCGGGCTCAAGCGCCTCCGGTGCTTTACGATGCCCGATATGCACTCGCTCTGCCTCGACATGCCCCAGGCCCTGAAGTGCTTCGAGGAGCAGCTCGCGATGGGATGGCAGACCGGCCGGGACTTCGAGACGAAGCTCGTGGCCGCGTTCCGGTGCACGAAGGAGTTCTATGCCGAGCACGAAGCCTGGGTCAGGAAGATCGTGAAGCAGTCCGACTGCCCGATGCTGATCGAGATCCTTTCCGACCGGGTCCACTACTGGGTCGCGAAGATCGACCTCGCTGCCATAGACGGCCAGCTCCGCCCGATCGAGAACCCGACCGTCCAGATCGATGTCGAGAGCTCGACACGGTTCAACATCAAGTACCACAAGGAAGATGGCACACCTGTCCACCCGCCGATCCTTCACTGCTCGCCCACGGGCAGCGTGGAGCGCGTGATGTGTGCCATATTAGAGAATATCTCAACCCAGCCGGTCCCGGCACTCCCGACCTGGCTCTCACCTGTACAGGCACGGGTAATCCCGGTCGCCGAGCGCCACGGTGCGTTTGCTGCAGAAGTCTGCAATGCGATCAACGCCGCCCAGGTCCGGTGCGATCTCGATGACCGCGAGGAGAGCGTGGGCAAGAAGGTCCGCGAGGCCGGCATGGACTGGGTACCGTACGTGATCGTGGTTGGCGACGAGGAGATCGCGTCGAAAAACCTGACCGTGACAATCCGGAAGAAGTCGGAGCCGAACAAGCCGCACAAGGAGCAGCTGACGACTGAGGCCCTGATCGCCGCAGTGAAGAAGGACACGGAAGGAAAACCGTTCCGCCCGCTCTATACTCCCCGGAAGCTCTCGATGAAGGCCCGGTATATCTGAAAACTTTTTTCAGGTTTTACCATACTGTTTTTTTGCAACGGCTTATCCTGCGATGAGATTGGTTCTTATCGGGACCTGGACCCGGGATGTGAACCCCCGACGGAGATTGGGACACCGGGAATTGCTTTTGTCCGTCAGGATGTCATAATTCCCGGGACTGGTGACCATGTTATTATGATCTTGTTGATATGCCCGGATTGGTTAACAGGGATTGAGATGCGATTTGCAAGAGCTCATATCCAGCCGCATCATGATTGACATTATCTTTTAAAACGGGCGATTCCTGAGGTGGATATCCGGAGAGACAGGATAAGAACTGTGTGAGCCCACCCCTTCGGGGGTTGCCCGGCCGTTTCGTCGGGGCCCCGCCCGGGTATGTTGCCTGGACCGATAGGGCAATGAGGCTCTCGCGGTGGCGCATATCATCCTGGAAATGAAGTGATGTGTCCAATTTCCGAATTTTCT
>Ga0074046_10001858_pt1 | contig 18591 bp, 14 predicted proteins | sample BogForMeECP23OM3_FD_94441 | JGI IMG/M metagenome (GOLD analysis project Ga0074046, IMG submission 94441) | Bog forest soil microbial communities from Calvert Island, British Columbia, Canada - Bog Forest MetaG ECP23OM3 | ecosystem: Environmental > Terrestrial > Soil > Wetlands ... | reverse complement strand
GCGGTTCCCGCCAGCGGTTCCTTGGTCAGCCTGCGGTCGAGGGCGACGAGCTTGCCCTCGGCGCGGCGTCTCGTCAGCACTCCGGATTCAAGAGTTGCGACCCCGGCGGAATCATAGCCTCGATATTCCAGCCGCTTCAATGACTCCACGAGCCGAGGCGCAGCCGGTTCTGTTCCAAGAATGCCTATGATGCCACACATGTTCGAATCGCCTTCGTTGATAGACCTGAAGCGCCGCTGTCACAGCTGCAGCGTGAAATAGCCGAAGCTGGTCCCCGGGCCAACTCAAAAGATTGCTACGGTCTATTTAAAGACAAGGTTAAGTTGCAGCCTTCCTCCAAGACTTTCATCGCCTTCGGACCTGCCGAACCCTGGGTGTCTTCATTTGGAATGATTACCCTTGTCCTTGTGCCTCGCGCGCAGGCGCCCGGCCCAGCCCTCGCGATGAACTTGCGGCGAGCGCGTCAATGCCAGTGAATTCGCAGGCACATCCTTGGAGATGACGCTTCCCGAGCCGACATAAGCGCCCTCGCCAATGCGAACCGGCGCGACAAGCGCGCTGTTCGAGCCTATGAAAGCGCCTGCGCCGATATCGGTCTTGTGCTTGCGAAAGCCGTCATAATTGCAGGTGATCGTCCCCGCCCCAATATTCGCGCCCGCGCCGATGTGAGTATCGCCGACATAGCTCAGATGATTGACCTTGGCACCCTCATCGATGTCAGCGCCTTTCAGCTCGACAAAGTTGCCCACCTTGACTTTCGGGCCAACGCGCGTCCCCGGCCGGAGGCGTGCGAAGGGGCCCACAATCGCGCCCCGCTCGATGTGCGCACCTTCGATATGACAGAACCCCTTGACGGTAACGCCGTCCTCAATCACGACGCCAAGCCCGAAGAAGACGTTCGGCTCGATCACGACATCCTGCCCGATCATGGTATCGTGGCTGAATGTAACCGTATCGGGCGAAAGAAGCGTCGCGCCCCCGTCCATTGCGCGGAGCCTGAGGCGTGTCTGTAAGATCGCCTCCACCTCGCTTAGTTGCGCCCGCGTATTCACGCCGCGTACTTCGTCCTCGTCTATGACCTCGCAAGCGACGCGACGGCCCATCGAGCGGGCAATCTCTACGGCATCGGTCAGATAATATTCCGCGGCCTTGTTCTTGTTATCGATGCGATCGAGCAGCGGTAAGATCAGGTTTGCACGAAACGCCATGATTCCGGAGTTGCAAAGCGACAAGGCGCGCTCCTGGGGAGTCGCGTCTTTCTCCTCCCTTATAGCGAGGAGCTCGCCCGCTTTGCTGGTGACGAGACGGCCATAGCCTTTGGGATCCTTGGCGTGGAAGCCGATGACGGCCACATCGGCGCCGTTCTCAACCGCCGCGGCCAGGTTTCGGATACTTTCCTGCGACACAAGCGGCGTGTCGCCATATAGAACGAGCACGGGGCCGCTCACCTCTGCAACGGCCTCGCGGGCCATGAGCACCGCATGGGCGGTTCCAAGGCGTTCCCTCTGCTCGAAAAACCGGGTCTCGATTGGCGTGGCAAGCGCCTCGAAGCCATTTGCGTCCGGCGGAACAACCACTGAACACGATGAGGCTCCAGCCGCCGTGGCTGCCTTAATGACGTGCGCGACGAGCGGCAAGCCGGCCAAGGAATGCAGGACTTTCGGAATTGAGGATTTCATCCGGACGCCCTGCCCTGCTGCCAGCACGACCGCGTGAAATGCAACCATCGTTCCAACCCTTAAGTGAAAGTTTAAGTCAGTTCCTTAGGTGGCGCGGGAAGTGCTGTCAAAATCGAAAACGGCAAGATCGATCGAAAACGCGCCGGAGGAGTGATTGTGAACGCAAAGTTTGGCGAAATGGTTGGCTGTTGCTCAGACGCTGGACTGGGCGACAGCTCCGCAGGAAGGTCACGATGGGCAACGTCGCGCTGGCAAACTGCTAGAGCGAATCGGCTCTGAACGTATCGCAGTCTGACATGGAGCCGCTGTCGTAGCCTCTCTTGAACCAGCGCACGCGCTGCTCGGACGAGCCATGCGTGAACGAATCCGGGACGGCATAACCTCTCGTGCTCTTCTGAATGGCGTCGTCGCCGATGGCCGAAGCCGCGCGCAGGGCCGCCTCGATGTCGCCCGGCTCAAGGGTTTTGTTGATGCGGTCCGTGTTCTTTGCCCAGACGCCCGCGTAGCAATCGGCCTGAAGCTCCACCCGCACCTGGATCGCGTTGCGTTCCGGGCCCGACGCAGCCATCTGCAGCCGCTGAGCGGCATCAAGCCGGCCCTGCAGGTTCTGGATGTGATGGCCGACCTCATGGGCGATCACATAGGCCTGTGCGAACTCTCCAGGCGCTTTGAACCGCCGCTTCAGCAATTCGTAGAAGGCGAGATCGACATAGATCTTCCGGTTTACCGGGCAGTAGAACGGCCCCATCTGTGAACTGGCCACGCCGCATCCCGATTGAATGCTATCCCGGAAAAGCACGAGCCTTGGCGGCGTGTAGCGCTGACCCTTATCGGCGAAGATTTTGCTCCACGTGTCTTCGGTGTCGCCCAGTACGACTGACACAAACTTTTTCATGCTGTCGTCTTCGGCGCTGACGCTTCGCTCTCTTGGGTCGTTCGGAAGCTGGATGTGGCGTCCGCCCGGCATCTCCTCACCGCCGCCGCTCAGGATGGCTCGCGGGTCCACGCCGAGGAGCAGCGCAATTCCAGCTATGATAATCAGGCCGATGATGCCGACGCCGCCGCCCTGGCCCATCGGGATCTGAAATCCGCCTCCTCCGCCGCCCGGAAAAGGTGATCCGAAGCCGCCGCCGCCATCATCACCCGGCCCGCCTTCGTCTCGGCGGTCTTCTACGTTCTCGCTTTCACGGCGACCTTGCCATCTCATGGGAATGCCTCACTATTTCACGGGAAAGGCGCTCGGGGCTTCGAGCGCCAGCAGCTGGGGACGGACCGGTATCTTCGACGACACAATGCCTTTTCTCCGCCTTCTCGGCAACTCGGCAAATCGCGGAGAAGCGGGCTTAGTTAGACGTCGCGCCCGCGCAAGCGGAATGGTCACCGGGACGATCGAAAGACCTCAGTGTGCATCGCTTTTGTAAAAAAGTTTGCAGTTTTGCCATTGTGGATAAACTGCTTGCCAAGTTCGGCAAATCGGTGTCTCCTGCTACCTTAGTATGGTTCGAGTTGTGCATGTTATTACAGCATCCCGCTGCGCTCTTTAGCGGCAATATGCTTTGAACAGTCGCTACAAGTGATGTCTGCTTACGCGGATTTTGGATGCAAATTACAAAGTTTTCAGGGCACAAGCTTTATTTCGAACAAGTTTTTCCTGAAAATAGGTGGTCATCCATAACGACTCGACTTGCCGTTGAGGAAAGTCAAAGCCGCGGGCGAAAGCAGATGATATCCTTCTTGCTGGTTCAATCAACAAATCTGAAGAAGGCGGTGCCCGCGCGAGTGCCTGTACTTCACTTTCCTTTCGGAAGTTGGTAAGCCTTTTGTCGGGAGATGAAGTGCCTATGCAGTTTGGGATTTTAGGAGCGAGGGAGAATGAGTCCGTCACAAGCTGAGCGCTTGCGTGCGATGATCGAGGAAGACATTCTCTCCTTCAAGCTTAAGCCTGGAGATAAGCTTGACGAGTGCAGGCTCGCCGAAATGTATGGCACGTCCCGCACACCGGTTCGCGAAGCGCTCCGTCAGCTTTCCTCAAATGGATTAATAGAAATCAGGCCTCACAAGGGCGCCATCGTCGCCAAGCTTGGCATTCGGGAGCTCGTTGAGTTGCTCGAAGTCATGGCCGAGCTTGAAGGAGGTTGCGGACGCCTTGCCGCAAAATCCTGCATGAATAGTGATATGGACGCGATCATCGCGGCGCAGGAAACCTGTCGCAAGTATGCCGAACTGCGCGATCCTCAAAGCTATCAGAAGGCCAACGAGGCCTTTCACGATAGTATTTACTCAGCAAGCCGCAACGAATGTCTGGTCAAATTAACGCTCAGCATCCGCAATCGCGTCGCCCCTTATAGGAGATTGCGGCTGGAGCAGGTGAGCAGGCTAAAGTTCTCCGTGGCGGAGCACGACAAGATTGTACACGCGATCCAGGAAAGCCTTCCTGAGGAAGCCGATCGTCTGCTGCAACTGCACATTTTGAATCTCGGCAGTGAGCTGCGGCGCATGTTTTCGGTTATATCCACAGCCGATTGGTCCGCGCCATCGGAGCGGCGAGAGATGCGCGTCGCAGACATGGCTTCCTTGGAGAGCGTTCCTGTCAAATAGCGTAGCCGAGCCGTGATGAGCCTGCGGATAACCTCTGAAAATGCAATGAGCGTAATCAGGCTATCGGGTATCATGCGGAGCGCGGGGATGCTCGCAGGCGAGATATGAACGCGCGCTTGATGCCGTTAAATGACATCCATCCGGCTCAGATTGAACGGCGATTCTTTCCAGGCACGCCGATCGGCGGGTAGCAGGATTTTTCATCATGCGAGAACGCTTTCAACGCTACGCCATCTATTGGACACCTCCTCCGGAGACCGCGATTGCGAAGTTCGGAGCACTCTGGTTAGGCGGCTCTGAGACATTCGGGCTTGCGCCGGGTTTGGCTGCACGAGCAAAAAGAGCCCCCGCCGTCTATGGACTCCATGCCACGTTCAAGGCGCCATTCCCGCTCAATCACGATGTCGCGCCAAAGTCGCTTCGCGACGCACTCGACGATTTCTGCGCTAATAGGCGTGCGCCCCCCGCCGGCAGGCTGATCTTGGCCCATCACCAGCGCTACCTCACCTTGATGCTGAGCGGTAATCAGGCAGGCATCGATTGGCTCGCTGCTGAATGCGTCACGCATTTCGATCATTTCCGTGCGGCGCCCGATGATGACGATGACGCACGCCGCGAGTTGGATAGTCTGTCACCGCCGGAAGAGGCTTTCCTGAAGGAATTCGGCTACCCTTATGTTCTGAGCGCTTTCCGCTTTCACATCTCGCTTGCTGGGCCTCTTGAGAGCGCAGAATTGGACGAGGTCGCCAGAGCCCTTGAGCCGCGTCTTGTCCCCTTCCTGAGCGAGCCATTCGAGATCAAGGATTTGTCGCTTCTGGGCGAGTCTCGAAGCGGAGGCGTTTTCGAAGTGATAAGCAGGCACAAATTTGGACACTGAAACATTACTTAGTTTCTTATGAGGTAGCCGAGAAACTCCGAAATCACGCAAGAAAGCGCTGGATGGCCGAAACGAGCCATCCTTCGCGAGTCCATTCCGCCATCGTGCGCTTTTTCGATGCCCAGCGGTCGGGAGCGCACGCTGCTTAAACTGGCGTCGAGAAAGCCCCTTTCAGTTCTTCAAACCTTCTTGGTTCGCTCGGGATCAATACGTCGGGCGTAAAAGTTCCCGTCTCCATTTTCCCAAAGAACCATTGGCACTTGATCTCGCAATAGCCCACCAAATTGGTGTTCACCTCGGTAACGGTCATCGGCGGCCCGCCTGACTTGAGCTGAACGATATCACCAACTTTGAAGCTCATGGAAATGGCGGCTCCCGCCAAGTCTAGCGGCCACGCTTCCGGCCGATTGATGCTTTGCCCTGACGGGCGGAAAGCCGAGCACGACGCCCTTTTCGTACTCTGATCAACGGCTTGGCCGGTAGAGCGGATAGACGCATGGGTTCTCCCAGATTAAGAGATTCCGTCTTCGTCTCAGGCGGCAGAGGCTCTGGCGGGGCTGCCACATCCCGTTCGCCTGCCAGCCGGTGCCACAGCCAGCGCAGCGCGCCACCCCGGATATCGTGCTCCGCCATGAAGGCGACCACCCGCGGCACGACCTCCTGCCTGTAGCGCGAGCCGTTGAAGATACCATAGTGGCCGACGTTGGGCTGCGTGTAGTGCAACTTCTTGGAGCGCGGCAGGTTTGTACAAAGATGGATGGCGGCCTCCGTCTGGCCGGCACCCGTAATGTCATCCTTTTCGCCCTCGATGGTCATCAGGGCAACGTGACGTATGGCTGTCATGTCAATCAGTTGCCCACGATGGTGCATCTCGCCCTTCGGAAGCTGATGCTTCACGAACACCTGGTCGATTGTTTGCAGGTAATATTCTGCCGCAAGGTCCATGACCGCGAGATATTCGTCGTAGAACTCTTTGTGCTTCTCGACAGAGTCGCCGTCGCCACGCACGAGATTCACGAACAGATCCTTGTGCGCATTCATGTGGCGATCAAGGTTCATCGCCATGAAGCCCGTAAGCTGAAGGAAACCTGGATAGACGAGACGTCCATGTCCGCGGTTCGGCCAGGGAACCGAGGTGATAACCGTCCTGCGGAACCAGTTCGTGCCTTTGTCTTCCGCAAGTTTGTTGACCGCAGTTGGACTTATGCGCGTGTCGATCGGGCTTCCCTTCAAGATGACGCTTCTCGGAAGGAAGGGATGATTTCGCGCCTCCATAAGCGCGACCGCCGACATCACGGGCACGCCGGGCTGACACACGCCCATGACGTGAACATCGCCCTGAAACACTTCGATCATGCCGATCACATAGTCGATGTAATCGTCGAGAGTGAAACTTCCGTCCTTAAGCGGGATCAACCGGGCATCGTGCCAATCCGTGATGTACACGTCGGTATAGGGCAGCATCGCTTCGACAGTTCCGCGCAGGAGCGTGGCGAAATGGCCGGACTGAGGCGCGACCATCAGGAGCCTGGGCTCGCTCGGGGCGCCTTCCGGTAAGGCCTTCTTGAAATGGATCAGATCGCAAAACGGCTTGCGCCAGACGATTTCTTCAGAGATCTCGACCCGCTTGCCCTTCACCGTTGTGGCTTTGATATTGAATGCCGGCTTCTTGTAACGGCGGGTGGTTCGCTCCATCAGCTCGGCCGCAGCCGCGGCATTCCGCCCAATATTCGTGTAAGAAAATGGATTAAAAGGATTGCGAAGAATAAGCCGTGTCGAATTCGCCGCCGCTCTCGCCGGCGAGATAGCCGCCTGACTCAGCTCGTAAAGATGATAGAGCACGTGATCTCCTTCTGAGAGTGATCGCTCGACCTACTCAAGATAACCCAAGAAATGCCGTAAAAGAGCAACGTAACCGACTGTTGATTTTTAACAGTCCTGAAGGCTGACACGCAAAACGAGTATTGCAAATTAATCTTTGGTTGAGCTTAAGCCCTATCGGATGCGTTGTCAGCCGCAATTTTCTTTTTTAGCACAGCGAGCATCGATTCAGGCGCCGTATTGAAGGAGAAGTGGGTTAGATACTTGCCTTCACCGTCCATCAGGTACACGAAGGCGGAATGATCGATGGAGTAATCGCCTCCCCGGCTTTCTCCTGCCTTCCGATAGTAGACGCGGTAAGCCTTCGCGGCGTTTGCGATATCGGTTTGGTCCCCGGTCAATCCCGTAATGCGGGCGTTGAAGTTTTTCATGTAGTTGGCGAGCGCTTCCGGCGTATCGCGCTTGGGATCGACGGAAATGAAAATCGGCGCAACTTTGTCAGCTGCGGGGCCGAGCTTATCCATGACTTGGGACATGGTTTGCAGCTCGGTCGGGCAGACGTCGGGGCAGTGGGTATATCCGAAAATGACAAGCATCAGCTTGCCGCGGAAATCGCGGTCGGTGACGCGCTTGCCGTTTGTATCGACGAGTGAAAACGGGCCGCCAATGAGGGGAACGCCCTCGCTCTCAACCCTCTCGGACACATTCAAGAGCGTGTACGCAGCTGCGAAACCCGCTGCAAATATCAACACCGCAAGAAAAGCTGCGTAGCGGGTTTTCATACCTGTCGCCTTTGTCGAAATGCCGTTTGCTTTTGTGTGCGCTTTGCGGGAAGACGTGGTCTCTAGTGAAAGTCCCGTCAATGAGGCATGGCGAGCCCGAGCGTTAGGCAGGTTCCTTTTGCGGAGGAACGCTTACCCTCTGCCCGGATTCGACCGATTGCAGGTGGTCCCATGTTCAACCCACATTTTTCGCAGGCGAGCCGCCTGCGGCTGCGAACAACGATCCGGCTCAGATGGTTTGCCGTCGCCGGCCAGACGGCGACCATCCTCACGCTCTATTATGGATTTAGGTTTCCGGTCCCGCTTGCGCTTTGCCTGGCCGTCATCCTTCTGTCCGCAGGGCTGAACTCGGTGCTCAGCATCGCCTATCCGCGCTCGCAACTTCTCTCGAGCCGGTTTGCGATCATGCTTCTCAGCTATGACGTGTTTCAATTATCCGCGCTCCTTTTCCTGACGGGCGGTCTCGAAAATCCATTTGCCTTCCTGCTCATTGTCCCGGTCGCAGTGTCCGCGTCGACGCAGCGCCTCACCGTTACCGCGATGCTGGCGGGGTTCACCGTGGTGCTGGCCACGATCCTTGCGCGCTATCATTTGCCGTTGCCCTGGACGGACTCCCAGCCGCCGGTTTTGCCGCTGAACTATATGCTTGGGCTTTGGTCCGCTCTCGTGTCGTGCATCGTGTTTATCGCTTTTTACGCTTGGCGGATCGAACAAGAGGCGCGCCAGATGGCGCAGGCGCTTTCCGCAGCCGAGCTTGTTTTGGCGCGGGAGCAGCGGTTGACCGCGCTTGACGGGCTGGCCGCGGCAGCCGCCCACCAGCTCGGCACCCCCCTCTCGACAATCGTGCTCGTCGCCAAGGAACTGGAGAGGGAAGTCCCCAAGGACAGCCCCGCGCGCGACGATATTCTCCTCCTTCAGACGCAGGCGGCGCGCTGTCGCGATATTCTCAGCCAGCTTTCGAAAAGTGGCCGCGAGGGCGAGGAAGACATCATCTTTTCGAAGATGCGCCTTCGTCACCTTATCGAGGAGGTGGTTGCGCCTCTGAGGACGCCTGGGATTGAGATCGATGTTTTTCTTGCCGACGGGTCGCCATCAAGCAAGCCGGCCTCGGAACCTGTCATCACCCGCAATCCCGGTCTCATGCACAGCCTCGTCAACCTCGTGGAGAATGCCGTTGAATTCGCGAGCGAGCGTGTGACGATCGACGCAACCTTCGATCAGAACAAGGTGTTGATCCGGATCGGAGACGATGGCCCGGGCTTCCACCCGAACGTCATCAACCTTCTCGGTGAGCCCTATGTGACAAATCGTCCACGCGCCGAAGGCGACCGCGAGGAAAGCGGAATGGGTCTCGGCTTCTTTATTGCCAAGACTTTGCTTGAGCGCTCGGGCGCTTCCATTCAGATCGCAAATCGGGTATTGCCTGAAACTGGAGCACTTGTTGAAATTTCCTGGCCTCGTGACCGGCTTGAGACGTCTTCTTAGATTGAAAAACAACAGAGTTCGCAGCATAAATTTTGTGCGCTCCGATTTTGTGTCGTATACTGCGACACTATGTAGGGTGTGACAAAAAGGTAACGTGCAGCAAATGGCGACGCTCGCAGCTTCGGACTCCCGGCCAGACAATTCCCTCCTGATCGTAGACGACGACAAGCCGTTTCTTTCCCGGCTTGCCAAGGCGATGGAGGCTCGCGGCTACAGCGTGCGGACGGCGGAGACGCTGGAAGCGGGAAAGCAGGCGATTCGGGAGTTGGCGCCAGCCTATGCGGTTGTCGACATGCGCCTTGAAGATGGCAACGGCCTCGATGTCATACGCATGCTGCGCGAGACACGCCCTGACTGCCGGGCCCTTGTCTTGACCGGGTACGGGAACATCGCAACCGCCGTCAACGCGGTGAAGCTGGGCGCTGTCGATTATCTGTCGAAGCCTGCCGATGCAGAAGACATCCTCGCCGCGCTAACCGCTTCCGGCGAAGCGAAGCCGAAACCGCCGGAGAACCCCATGTCGGCGGATCGCGTCCGCTGGGAGCACATTCAGCGGGTGTACGAGCTATGCAATCGCAACGTCTCCGAAACGGCCCGCAGGCTCCACATGCATCGCCGCACCCTCCAGCGCATCCTCGCCAAGCGCGCGCCGAAGTAATCATCGGTATTTGCTAATAGCTGAAAGCAATAGCCTCGCTTCAGCCCTGCCCCGACGGATCTATGATCGGTCTAAGCGCGGCTTGGCAGTCCCCCACCAAGCTCTCGCACCCCGAAACGGTTTCCCAAATCAGGTGATCCTCGACACTGTCTATTCGTGGCGCAAAGAGAGCGTGCCGCGAATTGTGAAGGCAATTGCGACACGTCACACTAGGCGTCGGTTTACGCCCGGTTAAGCAAATTGGGTTTGTTTGGTAAAATGACCATAAGTAAGCATATAAGTAATTTAAAAAAGGACAGCCATGTGCAAAGGCAGGTTTCGGTTCCGCGCCAATGCTGCTTATTCAGGAGAATCCTCAGCCATTAGACCCAGCATTAGACATTCCTTAGCGGAAAGCGGCTCATCCATTGCTTTGTGCGTTTGTTCACGACACCAACCGTAAAATTTCGGATGCGCAAGCCGCAACTCCAGCCGCTCGATCCAGTTTAGACGGGAGAAAAAGACATAACGAAGCGAACCTACGGTGCGGGTTGAATGAAAGGCACGAGGACCACCGGACTTTTTATGCCCATAAGCCACAAGCCCACCATGGGCCACAAATTCGTGCGGTGAAGTGAAAAACCTTTGACTTTACGCTTTGGGCCAATTTTTTATTAACGCTCGAAGCATCAGATTTGCTAATTAATAAGGTGCCGGGGCCAAATTCATTGCGCAGGGCGGAAGCTTTAATTTTGTGCTCACCGGTCAGGTTCAATGTCGACCCACATAAGCAACAAGCATCCTGCCGGAAAGGTGCAAACGTAACACCCACTTGCGTCTATCCCTCCTAAAGCTCCCAATTTGACTACGTGCAAGCGCACCGTAAGCTTGCGAGCATCGATGCTGTCAAACCTGCCCCTTAGCTCGCCTCGCGGAACCGCTCCGCCGCCTGCAAATCCACCGACACGAGCTGGCTGATGCCCTTCTCCTGCATGGTCACGCCGAACAGCCGGTTCATGCGGCTCATGGTCATCGGATGGTGGGTGATGACGAGGAAGCGCGTCTCGGTCGAGCGCGACATCTCCTCCATCATGGTGCAGAAGCGGTCCACGTTCGCGTCGTCGAGCGGGGCGTCCACCTCGTCGAGCACGCAGATGGGCGACGGGTTCGTGAGGAAGACCGCAAAAATCAGGGCCAGCGCCGTCAGCGCCTTTTCGCCGCCGGAGAGTAGCGTCAGCACTTGCGGCTTCTTGCCCGGCGGGCGGCAGAAAATCTCAAGGCCGCTTTCCAGCGGATCGTCGCTTTCGATGAGCTGAAGGTGCGCCTCGCCGCCAGCGAACAGGATTTTGAACAGCCGCTCGAAATGCGCCTGCACAGTATCGAAGGCTTCCAGCAGGCGTCTGCGGCCTTCCTTGTTCAGGTTCCCGATGCCGATGCGCAGCTTGACGATGGCCTCCTGCAAGTCGGCGCGCTCTTTCTCCATGCCGTCGAACTCGCCGCCAAGCTGGGCCGCCTCTTCCTCCGCGCGCAGGTTCACGCCGCCAAGGCGCTCACGCTCGGCTTTCAGCTTCACAATGTTCTGCTCGATGTCGTGGGCAGCGGGGAGCTCCGCGGCCTCTTCCAGCCCGACGCTTTGCAGTAGGTCTCCAGGCTGGCACTCGAAATTGTCGCGGATCATGGTCGCGTATTCGGTGCGGCGCTCGCGGGCAGCCTCCAGCCGCGCCTCGATCCGCGCCCGCGCCTCACGCGCCGACGACAGGCCGGACTGAGCCTCGCGCAAAGCCTTGTCCGCCTCACGGAGCGCATTCGTCGACTCGGCAAGCTTGTCGGCCGCGGCCTTGCGCGCCAGTTCGGCGTGCCCGATCTCATTCAGGATCTTGGCTCGCCGCTCTGCAATCTTTGCTGGGAGGTCGGCGAGCGATGAAAGCTCGGTCTTGATGCCGCCCAAGCGCTCGTCGAGGCTCGCCATTTGCGCGCTTGCGCTCTTCGTGCGTTGGAGCCAGCGCAGCCGCTCCTCGTTGATGGACTTCAGCCTGTATTGCCGGCTGCGAATGTCGCGCTCGATGCCATCCAGCGCGGCTTTCGCCTCGGTATAGGCGTTGCGCTTGAAGCCCGCTTGTTTCTTCAGTTTCTCAAGGTCCGCTTCGGCATGATCGACCGGCCGAGCAGAGGCGAGCGCATCCTCGGCGTTTTCCCGCGCCGTCTCGGCCTCCTCTCTCGCATAAGCCGCACGCTCGCGGGCCTCTTCCTGACTTTGAAGCTTGTTCGCCTGCTCCATCGCTGCACGCTCGGCCTGCGAGAACGACGCGCGCTTCTGGGCCAGGGTTGCCTGCGCGACGCGCGCTGCATCGCGAAGGCGCTTTTCGCTCCCTTGTGCTTCGGAGGCGGCAGTTTGCGCGGCGTGGCGCTCCGCATCGGCGCGGTCTGCGGTTTCCTGCAACTCTTCAAGCTGAGCTTCGAGGCCGGTCAGCCGGTTGCGCTCCGCAAGACGGCGGGCCGCGGCGCTCGGCGCATGGGCTGCCGACACGAAACCATCCCAGCGCCAGAGATCGCCCTCTTTAGTCACAAGTCGCTGGCCAGGGCTCAGGCAGTCTTTCAGACGGTCCCCATCTTCTTTCGAGGCGGCAACGCCGATCTGCGCGAGCCTGCGCGACAGCTCCAGCGGACCGCGCACATAGGCCGAGAGCGGCTCAACACCCTCGAGAAGTGCCGCATCTCCTGCCGTATCGCTGATGAGAGTCCATCGGATTGGCGCGGCTTGATCGGCAGTAACGTCCAAATCGTCGCCCAGCGCTGCTCCCAGCGCGATTTCGTAGCCGGGAGAAACCGAGATCTGGTCCACGATGGGCTTGAAGCGCCCCGCTTCGGCAGGCTTCAAAAGCTTGATGAGCGTGGCCACCTCGGTTTCGAGGCTCTTCGCCTTGAGACGAGTGGCCTGCGCGGCATCGCGCGTATCCTTTTCGCGCGTTCGCGAATGCGCGACCGCCTCCTCCGCCGCGATGATGTCCCCTTCCAGCGTTTCAAGGTGATCTTCGAGCATCGCGACATCTTCGCGAAGCGCATCGACAGGCGAGGACGCGGCGTTCTTGGCCCGCAGCTCCGCGATTTGCCGTCCTATCTCGGCCTCTTGGGCTGCGAACCGGCTCGCACGCGCACTGTGTTCTGTAATCTGTGTTTCGAGCTGGCGGCGTTCGGCGCGAAGCTCGGCAACCTTCGCCGTGAGGGCGGAAACCGCTGCCTCGGCTTCATTCAGCACCTCAAGGGCGGCATCGGCCCGCTCCGAAAACTCTGCCCGCGCCTCGGAACCGTCGCCTTGCTCCTTGATGGCCTCTTCCTCGCGGTCGAACCGGGCAAGAAGCTCGCGCGCCTCGGCAATCGCGGCGTCTTCGCGCTCCGCGTCTTGCTGGATCTGATCGAACCGCGCTTTCAGCTCGGCTTCCCGCTCCTTGGCACGGGCTTCCTCGCGGTCGAGCGTGTCCCGTTCGACCTGAATGCGGTGCAAGACCGCGGCGCGCGTGGCCTCCTCATCGCGCAGCGGCTGTAAGGCGTCCGCCGCCTCAGTTTGCGTGCGAAGCGCGGACGACTCTCCTTGCGTAAATTGCCCGACCGCGCGTAGCGCGTCGAGAAGCTGTGCCTCCTCGGACTGAACGGCGGCGTTGGCCGACGCGTAATGCTGGTGATGCTGGATCGCTTCGAGCTTGCGAAGCTCCGCCGTCAGCTCCTTGTACTTCTGAGCCTGGCGCGCCTGGCGCCGCAAATTCGCAAGTTGCGAGCCGATCTGGCCGATCACGTCCTTCAGACGCTCCAGATTCGCTTCGGCGGCCTTGAGGCGCAACTCCGCCTCATGACGGCGGCTGTAAAGCCCCGCGATACCGGCGGCGTCCTCCAAAATGCGGCGACGCTCCTGCGGCTTTGCGTTGATGAGTTGCCCGATCTGCCCTTGCTGAACGAGCGCCTGGCTTCTAGCGCCGGTGGCGGCATCGGCGAAGAGGATTTGCACATCCTTGGCCCGCACCTCCTTGCCGTTCACCTTGTAGATGGAGCCGGCCTCGCGCTGGATGCGCCGGGAGATTTCCAGCACATCGGCATCGTTGAAGCCCGCGGGAGCCGTTCGTTTCGAGTTGTCGATGGCGACCATCACCTCGGCCATATTTCGGGCCGGCCGCCTGTCGGTGCCTGCAAAGATGACGTCGTCCATCGCCGACGCGCGCATGCTTTTATACGACGTTTCGCCCATAACCCAGCGCAGCGCTTCGAGAAGATTGGATTTTCCGCAGCCGTTCGGACCAACGACGCCGGTGAGGCCGGGTCCGATCAAAAGCTCAGTCGGCTCCACGAAGGATTTGAAGCCAAGAAGCCTCAGCCGTGTGATATGCAAAAGTTCCGCCCTTCCGTTCGACCGCCCGCGCCGAGCTGGCCATTGACCGTCCGCGGATGCGCGTCACGATGGTCCGACGACAACCAGCCCATCGACAATGATTTGATTCGCAAGGCCCGCGGCAATTTCGCCGCGGTCAGAGCCCTCGAATTTCAACAACATTATGCGCAAGGGCAAGCATCCGAAGCGCCCGAGGCCGTGCTCATCTCTCTCGAAAACCGCAGGCGGCGACTGAGAAGCGCTGCGGCGGCAAAGCCGCCGAGCGGGTCTCCTTGATCTCTACTGGGTGCTCAAATACGGCTTCATCGCTTCGGCCAGCGCCTGCAACGTCGGCGCGCCGTTAAAAATCTTGCCGTTGATGAAGAACGTTGGCGTCCCATGCACGCCCTCTTTTTCACCGCGTTCGCGAACAGCCAGAATCTTCTTTTGGAGCGCTTCGTCGTCGAGGCACTTCTCGAATTCTGCATCGGTCAGTCCAGCCTGTTTTGCGTACAACCGCAACCGCTGCAGAGCATCTTCCTTGAAGGCCCAATCCTCCTGCCGGGAGAACAACAGGTCGGTGAAGGCAAAAAACCGGCTCGGATCGACGCACCGCGCAAGAACGGAGCCACCGAGCGCCGCATTATTCAGGGGGAACTCGCGCTCCACGTAGCGCACTTTGCCCGTGTCGATGTACTCCGACTTCAAAGCCGGAAATATGTCCCGGTGGAAAACGGCGCAGTGGGGACAGGTCAAGGACGAATATTCGACAATGGTGACAGGAGCGTCTTCCTTGCCGAGCGCCATATCAGGCAGCGCGCTCTCTGCAGCGGGAGGAGCCGTGTCCTTGGCCGGCGCGGCCTGATCATCCGCAGCGAACGCCGCCTCAAGACCTATGCGATTCCCATTGACCGAGAATGGGCTGAAAGCCAGAAGGGCGATTAGAGCCATCGCCCCGGGCGCAAAGACTGCGATCCTTCGGTATCTATTCACAGGCCTCTCCAAGCTAGATCCATCTCGCGTTGTTGTGGAGCGGCCAAAAGCAAATTTCAAGTCAGTCTGGGGCAGCGGGTGGCGTCTTAGCCTGAACATCCACGGACTTTTACGCCGCGGGCCATGCGTGCCAGGGCTGCGCTCAAGCGGCTTTCAGGCATGGACTGCTCGACCTTCGCGGGCGCGGCGGATGCGGGCTTTGCCGCGCGCGACGGCGTCGCCGCCTTCCTGACGACCGGCGCTTGCACAACACGCAAGCCGGACACGGCTTTGAATCCGAGCGTCTGGTTGATGCGCTCGATGAGCTGCGGCGTGCTGTATTGCACTTCGAGCGCCTTTGCTGGATCGACCTTCAGATGAAGCACCGAAGGCGTTGACTTTCCCGCAGAATTTGGCTCTGGAGCAGCCTTGGTCAGCTTTGCAGGGCTTGTGTAACCAGCGAGCGAGGGACCGGCGATAGCGGACCACTCACAAACGAGTTCGGCCAGCACCGTCCCGCCCCGGCTCAGCGTCTTGCCCGCGATGGGCGCCACAAAGCGCCCGACCGACACAGGACCAGTGTATGCGCCCGCTGCTTCCGACGAAGCGATGCTCTTGCGCTGATTTGCTAAGACCGCCATAGGTTGGCGGATGGCTGATTCGACGCGCGCTATAAAGTCGATGGCTTCGGCTCTTTGCGGAATCCGAGGATGTGATGCAGAATAAGCACATCCCGCCGATGCTTGTTGCGCCCGCAGATTTTCAACGCGCTCTCCTGAATTGGTATGATGGCGCCAGGCGTGATCTCCCCTGGCGAGCGCGGCCGGACGAGAAGGCCGATCCTTACAAGGTCTGGCTTTCGGAGATCATGCTGCAGCAGACCACGGTCAAAGCCGTGATTCCCTATTTCGAGACCTTCATTGCGAGATGGCCCGCGGCCGAGGCGTTGGCTGCCTCGTCGCGAGATGAGGTTCTGGCGGCTTGGGCCGGGCTTGGGTATTACTCGCGCGCCAGAAATCTTTACGCCTGCGCACAAGCTGTGGCGAGCGAAGGCTTTCCCGCAAGCGAGGCGGGGCTGCGCGCCCTCCCCGGCGTGGGTGCGTATACGGCGGCCGCGATCGCGGCCATCGCCTTCGATGTACCGGCTACCGTCGTCGATGGAAATGTGGAGCGCGTGATTGCGCGTCTGTTCGCTGTCGAGCAGCCTTTGCAAGCGGCGAAACCGGCGATTCGCAAGCTGGCGGCGACATTGACACCCCTGGGCCGGCCCGGCGACTACGCGCAGGCCATGATGGACCTCGGAGCCGTTGTTTGCACGCCGCGCACGCCATCCTGTCTGGTTTGCCCGGTACGAAGTTTTTGCACCGCAGCCGCGCGTGGCGACGTCGAGCGCTTCCCCGTCAAGTCTCCAAAGGCCGAAAGACCTGTCCGGCGCGGCGACGCCTTTGTGATCGTTCGCACACTTGGGAGCGATCCGCATATTCTTTTGCGGCGGCGAAAGGACAAGGGCCTCCTCGGCGGTATGATGGAAGTGCCGTGCTCGGAGTGGTTGGCCGATGCGGCCGTGGCAAGTTCACCATTGGATGAGAACTGGAAAGAGGGCCAAACGGTGCAACACACCTTCACGCATTTTCATTTGGAGATGCGGGTGCTTGCAGCGGATTACGACACGGTCAGGCCAGCCGCCGAAGCCTTCGGTGGCGATTGGGCGGCGCTTGAAGAACTTTCGGATTTCGCGCTTCCGACCGTCATGAAAAAAGCTGTAGCTTCGGGTCTGGAGGCGCTCGCCCTTAAACTTCCCGGCGCTCAGCCGTCCTCCAAAGCATCAAGAAGAGCTGTCAGCGTTTCGACCGTGGAGCGGTCGGCGCGGCCATCGACAAGGGCGGGACGAAAGTGACGCTGAAAGGCGGAAACGACGATTTGGGTGTCCTCGTCGAAAACGCCGGTGGGGTCGATCCCATAGCCATAGGCGCTCAGATTGCGCTGCAAATTCATGACGCCGTCGCCGGCATCGCCTAATTCAAGACCATCCCCGCAGGTTATGTCAGCGGGCTCGACCCAATGCCCGATCCCGGCCAGCGAAAGCCTTGCCCAGTCGAATTTTTCGCCCGGATCGATCTTCCGGCGCGGAGCGACATCGGAATGAGCGAGAACGCTGCGCGGCGAGATCCCATTGCGACCGGCAATATCGAGACACAGCGCTTCGACCGCGGCCATTTGCGCATTCGGAAAATCGGGATACGCCCCGTCATGACCAGGGTTGTGGATCTCGATCCCGATGGAGCAGGAATTGATATCCTCGATGCCTTGCCAATTCGAAACCCCCGCGTGCCAGGCGCGAAAGGCTTCTGGTACCATCTGGGTGATCGCGCCGTCCTCGTCCACGACGTAATGACAGGACACGCCGGACTGAGGCGACGCGAGGCAACGGATTGCGTCCTCACAGGACGGCATCCCCGTGTAATGCAGGATGAGCATATCGGGCCGCATGCCGGCGCGCCGCTCGCCAAAATTTGGGCTTGGCGCAACGTGCGACACGGATGGGGAATCGGGGACAAAGAACGGGGGCTTCAACTTCGACGTCATCCCTAAGGTAATTCGCGCAGCTTCGAGGTTTAGGCAAGAAGGAACGCGGTCCGGAAACCTCCGCGCGGCTTCATTGCTGAAGTTCCGCTGCGGTTTGCCGCGGAACTATCGAAGTGAGTGATTTTTCCGTGTTTTGAGGGGCTTAAATGGTCGGAGCGAGAGGATTTGAACCTCCGACCCCCGGTCCCCCAGACCGGTAAACTTTCCGCGAAGAAGTGTGAATAACGCGGAAAAAACCTTTGAAAATAAACCATTTCCTTCCTAGACCTCCGGTCATTTGGTGAACAAAGCGGACAAAAAACGAAGGAAGCGAGTTCCGCTGACGTTCCGCATTAAGGGGGAAATCGCGAATGGTCAAGCTTGTCGAAGGCACGATCTCACAGCTCAAAGTGCCCGCCGGGAAACGTGACATCATCATTTTCGACGACGCCCTGCCCGGCTTTGGCGTCCGAAAATTCGCATCGGGCAAAGCGTCCTATTTGGTGAAATACGCGGTCGGCGGTCAGCAGCGCAAAATCACGCTCGGAAAGGTGGTGTATGGCGCCCTTGCCGAGATGCGCCGCGAAGCTTCGAAAGTGCTGGCTCAAGCCCGGCTCGGACAAGATGTTGCAGCGAAGAAGAAGGAGGCCACGGCGAAGCGCGCCGCAACCCTCGGGAGCCTTGTCGAGCGATACCTCGAAGAGCGCCAGGCGGAGTTGAAGCCGCGCACCATGGAAGGCATCGTCCTCCATCTGCGAAAGCACTGGGCGCCGATCCACGCCCGCCCTCTCGAAAAGGTCTCACGAAAGGATATCGTC
>Ga0074046_10001857_pt1 | contig 18594 bp, 11 predicted proteins | sample BogForMeECP23OM3_FD_94441 | JGI IMG/M metagenome (GOLD analysis project Ga0074046, IMG submission 94441) | Bog forest soil microbial communities from Calvert Island, British Columbia, Canada - Bog Forest MetaG ECP23OM3 | ecosystem: Environmental > Terrestrial > Soil > Wetlands ... | reverse complement strand
TCCACCGCCGCGTTCGGCCTGGCGCTGCGCGCCTGGAACCAGGGATGGCCGGTCGGGGTCTTCCAGTTCGTCAAGTCGGCGAAGTGGCGGGTCGGCGAGGAACGGGCGCTCCGGCTGCTCGGCGAGACCGGCCAGGGCGGCGCGGTCAGCTGGAACAAGATGGGCGAGGGCTGGTCCTGGATCCAGCGGGACGCGGACAGCCAGGCCGAGCAGGCCGCCGAGGGCTGGGCGCAGATCAGCAGGGACCTGGCCGCGCAGACCTACCGCCTGTACGTGCTCGACGAGTTCACCTACCCGATGAAGTGGGGCTGGGTGGACGTCGGCGAGGTGGTCAGCGTGCTCGCCGCCCGGCCCGGCCAGCAGCACGTCGTGATCACCGGCCGGGACGCGGACCCCAGGCTGATCGAGGCCGCCGACCTGGTGACCGAGATGACGAAGGTCAAGCACCCGATGGACGCCGGCCAGAAGGGGCAGAAGGGCATCGAATGGTAGCCATCCCGCGCCTGGTCATCGCCGCCCCGGCGTCCGGCTGCGGCAAGACCACCGTGGCCTGCGGGCTGATGGCGGCGCTGCGCGCGCGGGGGCTGGCGGTCTCCGGGCACAAGGTCGGCCCCGATTACATCGATCCCGGCTATCATGCGCTGGCCACGGGCAGGCCGCCGCGGAACCTGGACCCGTTCCTGTGCGGCGAGGACCTGATCGCGCCGCTGTTCCGGCACGGCGCCGCCGGCGCGCAGGTCGCCGTCGTCGAAGGCGTGATGGGCCTGTTCGACGGCCTCGACCCCGCCGCTGAGCCCGGCCTGGACCCGGACTTCGGGTCCACCGCGCACGTGGCCCGGCTGCTCCGCGCGCCGGTGGTGCTCGTGGTGGACGCGGCGCGGGCCGGGCGTTCGGCGGCCGCGCTGGCGGCCGGCTTCGCCGCCTTCGACCCGCGGACCCGAGTCCACGGCGTGATCTTGAACCGGGTCGCGTCCGACCGGCACGAACGCCTGATCCGCGGGGCCCTGGCCGAGTCCAGTATGCCGGTCTACGGCGCGATCAGGCGCACCGAGGGCATCGTCACCCCGTCCCGGCACCTCGGCCTGATCCCGGCCGCGGAGCGCGAGGCGCTGGCCGGCCAGGCCATCGACCGGATGGGCGCCCTGATCGCCGGCTCCTGCGACCTGGACGCCCTGCTCGCCCTGGCCACGCGCGCCCCGGCCCTCGGGGGCCCGCCCTGGGAACCCCCCCAGACCCCAGACCCCACCCGCCCCGCACCGGTCGTCGCCGTGGCCGGCGGGCCGGCCTTCACGTTCGGCTACACCGAGCAGGCCGAACTGCTCGAGGCGGCCGGAGCCCGGGTGGCCCCGTTCGACCCGTTGCGAGACGAGGACCTACCCGCGGGAACCGCCGGGCTGATCCTCGGCGGCGGCTTCCCCGAGGTGCACGCGGCCGAACTGTCCGCCAACGAGCGGCTGCGCGGGCGGGTGGCCGCGCTGGCCCGCCGCGGCGCGCCGGTCGCCGCCGAATGCGCGGGGCTGCTCTACCTGGCGCGGAGCCTGGACGAACGGCCCATGTGCGGCGTCCTCGACGCCCGGGCCACGATGACCCCGAAGCTGACCCTCGGCTACCGGCACGCCGTGGCCGTGACGGATTCGGTGCTGGCCCGGGCCGGCGACGTGGTGCGCGGCCACGAGTTCCACCGCACCGTGACCGTCCCGGCCCGCGGGGAGCGGCCCGCCTGGCGGTTCGGCTCCGGTGAACTGGAAGGCCATGTCACCGGCACCGGATCGGGCGTCGCCTCCTACCTGCACACGCACTGGGCCGGCTATCCGCAGGCGGCGGCCAGGTTCACCGCCGCCTGCGCTAAGGTACCTACCCCATGAAGCGGCTGATCGGGGTGGGCGTCGGGCCCGGGGACCCGGAACTGGTCACGGTCAAGGCCGTCCGCGTGCTCCGCGAGGCCGACCTGGTGCTGGTCCCGGTGCTGGCCCTGCCCATCCCCGGGCCCATCCCCGGGCCCATCCCCGGCCCCGAGGCCACCCCCGATCCCGAGGCCGTCCAACCCGGCCGGGCCGAGACGATCGTCCGCGCCTACGTCGGCGCGAACCGGGTCAAGCGCCTGGAGTTCGCGCTGAACGAGACCGGCGGCGTCACGCCGCGGCGAGCGACGGCCTGGCAGGCGGCCGCGGCCGCGGTGGCACGTGAATTCGCGGCGGGCGCCGCCACGATCGCGTTCGGCACCCTCGGCGACCCCAACCTGTACTCGACGTTCAGCTACCTGGCCCAGACCGTCCGCGACCTGGTCCCCGAGGTGACGGTGGAGACCGTCGCTGGCATCACCGCCCTGCAGGACCTGGCCTCCCGGGCCGGCATCTCGCTGGCCGAGGGCACCGAACCGGTCACGCTCGTCCCGCTCAACGGTGGCATCCGCGCCCTGGACCGGGCGCTGGCCGGCGGCGGAACCGTGGTCGGCTACAAGGTAGGCGCCGCCGCCAGCCCCGCGCCCGCCATCGTGCGGGACCGGCTGCAAGCCGCCGGCCGCCTGGACGGCGCCGTCATCGGCGCCCGCCTCGGCCTCGAAGGCGAGATCGTCGCCCCCGCCGCGGACGTCCTGCGCCCCGCCCCCGCCGCGGACGTCCTGCGCCCCGCCCCCGCCGCGGACGTTCTGCGCCCCGCCCCCGCCGCGGACGTCCTGCGCCCCGCCCCCGCCGCGGACGTCCTGCGCCCCGCCGCGTCCGCCAGCCCCGGACCCGATCCCGCGCCAGCCACAGCAGACATTCCGGACATTCCGTATTTGTCCACCCTGATAGTCCCCGCCCTTCGCCCATCCGCCACCGGTGCCGCCCTCCGCCCGGCCGCAGCAGAGCTTGCAAACAGCAACGATGGAGCATCGGTGTCGTTGGAACGACATCGATGGAGCATTGGTGTCGTTACGTCCGCGGGCGGGGAGGAGCGAGGAGCCAGGGCCGCGGAAGGAACCGGCGCTCCGCGCGGCGAGACGAGTCCGGTGGGACGGGTGGTGTTCGTGGGGGCCGGGCCCGGGGCGCCGGACCTGCTGACCCTGCGCGGCGCGCAGGCCATAGCCGCCGCCGACGTGGTGATCTGGGCGTCGAGCCTGGTCGACCAGCGTGTGCTAGCGCACGTCAGCCAAAACGCCGAGATCGTGGACTCGGCCAAGCTCCCGATGGAGGGCGTACTGCCCTACTACCAGCGCGCGGCGCGGCAGAAACTAAAGGTCGCCCGCGTCCACTCCGGCGACCCCTCGCTGTGGGGCGCCATCCAAGAACAGCTCGAGCAGTGTGAAACCCTCGGCCTGGACACCGAGATCGTGCCCGGGGTGTCCAGCTTCACCGCGGTCGCGGCGCGGATCGGGCGCGAGCTGACCATCCCGGAAGTCGCGCAGTCGGTGATCTTGACCAGGCTCGGCGGCGGCAAGACCCCGATGCCGCCGGGTGAGCGGGTGGCCGAGTTCGCCCGCCACCAGACGACGATGGCGCTGTTCCTCTCGGCCGCGCGGTCCGGCCAGCTGCAGGACGAGCTGCTGGCCGGCGGCTACCCGCCGGACACCCCGTGCGTCGTCGCCTACCAGGTGACCTGGCCGGACGAGCTGATCGTGCAGACCGCACTAGAAAACCTGGCCGCCACGATCAAGGAACGAAAGCTCTGGAAGCACACGCTGGTCCTGGTCGGCCCCGGCCTGGCCGCCGGCGGCAGCCGCTCGCACCTGTACCACCCGGGGCATTTCCACGGGTACCGCAAGGCGGACCGCCAGGCCAGGAAGCAGCTGCGCGAAACCTCCGAGCCACGGCCGGTAAACCCGTGACCCAGCACGACGATCCCGAACTGCGCGAACCCGACCTGCCGCGGACGGCGAAGGTCAGGAAGCAGGCGCTGCGCACCGGCTGGACCACCGGATCCTGCGCGGCCGCCGCCGCGAAGGCGGCCACCACCGCGCTGACCACCGGGGAAACCCAGGCCACCGTGGAGATCGGCCTGCCGTCCGGCCAGCGGGTCCGGTTCCCGGTCGACAAATGCACCACGTCAGAAACCGAAGCCGAAGCGGTGGTCGTCAAGGACGCAGGCGACGATCCCGACGTCACCCACGGCGCGCGGCTGACCGCCACCGTGAGCTGGCGCAAAGACCCAGGCCTCGAGCTGGACGGCGGCGTCGGCGTGGGCGTGGTCACCAAGCCGGGCCTCGGCCTGGAGCTCGGCGCCCCGGCGATCAACCCGGTACCCCGCGCGATGATCACCCAGTCGGTCGGCGAAGCAATAGACCTAGCCCAAAAAGGCGTCTACGTGATCATCTCGGTCCCCGACGGCGAGAAGATGGCCCGCAAGACCACCAACGCCCGGCTCGGCATCATCGGCGGCATCTCGATCCTCGGCACCACCGGCATCGTCCGGCCGTTTTCCACCGCGTCCTGGCGGGCCAGCGTGGAGCAGGCGATCTCGGTGCTGGCCGCCCAGCGCGAGGACACGGTCGTGCTATGCACCGGCGGCCGCACCGAGAAGGGCGCCATGACGCTGCTGCCGGACCTGCCCGAGGTGTGCTTCGTGGAGGTGGGCGACTTCACCGGCGCCGCGCTGCGCCGCGCCGTGGAGCACGGGCTGACCCGCGTCATCTTCGCCGGCATGGCGGGCAAGCTCACCAAGCTGGCCGCCGGCGTGCTGATGACCCACTACACACGATCCAAGGTCTCGCTCAACCTGCTCAAAGACATCACCCTGGCGGCCGGCGGCGACCATGACCTCGCCGAACGCGTCGCCCGCGCGAACACCGCGCGGCACGCGGCCGAACTCTGGGAGGAGGCCGGCCTACTGCCCGCGGCGGGCCGCGAGTTGTGCGCCCGCGCCGCCCGCGTGCTCAGCCGGTTCTGCGCCGAACAAGCCGCCCGCGAAGACCAGACCACGCCAGAAGTCCACGTCATCATGGTCGACTTCACCGGCCAGACCAAGATCGCCGAGGCGGCGGTATGAGTCCCACCGTCACCGTGATCGGCTGCGACGGCCGTCCCCTGGGTCCCGAAGCAACGCAGGCCCTCGCCACGGCCCGGCTCGTCATCGGCGCGCCCCGGCACCTAGCCGCCGTCCCGAATACCCCGATCCCGCCGCAAACCGAACGTCAAGAGATCAAGCGCCTCGACGACATCCTCGACACCATCGACGCGCGCTCCGGCGAGGTCGCCGTGCTGGCCTCCGGCGATCCGGGCTTCTTCGGCATCGTCCGCGCCCTGCGCGCCCGCGGAATTGAGCCAAGCGTCATCCCGGCCACCTCGTCGGTGACGCTCGCCTTCGCCCGGCTGGGCCTGGACTGGGACGACGCCCTGGTGGTCTCCGCGCACGGCCGCGACCCCAGGCACCCGCTCGCCGCCGCGCTCGCGCACCCCAAGGCCGCCATCTTGACCGCGCCGCAGACGGCCACGGCCCGCGACCTCGGCGCCGAACTGCTCGCCGCGGGCAAAAAGGTGTACGTCGCCGAACGCCTCGGCACTCCCCAGGAGCGGATTACCGACCTCGCCGACGAACCAGCCAGGGACTTCGCCGACCCCAACATCCTCATCGCGATCGACCCGAAAACCCCGAACGCAGAAAGCACACCCGGCTGGCTGGCCGGCCACCAGGGCGCCCCGCCCGGCTGGGCGCTGCCCGAGGACGCGTTCGCCCACCGCGACTCGATGATCACCAAGGCGGAGGTCCGCGCGCTGGTCCTGGCCCGCCTCGGCCCAGCTCCGGGCCAAACCATCTGGGACATAGGCGCGGGCTCAGGCTCGGTGGCGGTGGAGTGCGCCCGGTTCGGCGCCCACGTGATCGCCGTCGAGGCAGACCAGGCCCAGTGCGACCGGATCCGCCAGAACGCCGCCCGCTACGGCGTCCACCCGCATATCCGCCACGGCCGCGCGCCAGAAGCGCTCGACGGCCTGCCGCCCGCCGACGCCGTCTTCGTCGGTGGCGGCGACCGCGCCGTGCTGGCCGCCGCCATCAAGGCCGCGAACCCCGGCCGCGTCGTGGTCACGCTGGCCGCCGTCCAGCGGGTCGGCGAGACCAGCGACCTGCTCACCGACCTGGGCTACCACCCCGAGGGCGTCCAGCTCCAGGCGTCCCGCCTCGCCCCCCTCCCCGGCGGTCAGCTCCGCCTCGCCGCCCAGAACCCGGTCTTCGTCCTGTGGGCGCTGCGATGATCGGCCTGGTCAGCGTCACCACCGCGGGCCGGGCCGCGGCGGAACGGCTCGAGAAAGCCTGGCCCGACGCGCGCCGCTACGACGGCCCGGCCGGCGCGGCGCTGCCGCGCGCGTTCAAAGAATGCGACGCGATCGTCTGCTTCCTCGCCGTCGGCGCGACCGTCCGGCTGCTCGCGCCGCTGCTGCACGGCAAGACCGCGGACCCCGGGGTGGTCTGCGTCGACGAGGCGCTGCGCTTCGCGGTTCCGGTGCTCGGCGCTCATCAAGGCGGCGGTAACGCGCTGGCCCGCCGGGTCGCGGACACCCTCGGCGCCGAGCCGGTCATCACCACGGCCAGCGACGCCGCCGGCACCACGGCACTCGACGAGTTCGGCGCCGACCTGGGCTTCCGCGTGGCGCCCGGCAGCGACCTGGCCGCCGTGGGCGCCGCGATCCTGTCCGGCGACCGGGTGACCTTCACCGCCGACACCCAATGGCCGCTGCCGCCGCTGCCCCCCAACGTCGTGCGCACCGACCGTCCCGAACCAGGGGTTCCGGCCGTCGTGGTGACCGACCTCAAGATCGATGGGGCCGAACGGACCGCGGTTTACCATCCGCCTTCCCTGCTTGTCGGCGTGGGCGCGAGCCGCGGTGCGCCCGCCGAACAGATCGGCCAGCTCATCGACGGCACGCTGGCCGAACTGGGGCTGTCAGCGGAGTCCGTTCGGTATATCGCTACGGCGGATGTGAAGGCGGACGAGCCGGGTTTGCTGGCGGCCGCGGCCGAACGCGGCTGGCCGGTGGTCACCTTCCCGGCCGGCCGGCTCGCGGCGGTGCCGGTGCCCAACCCGAGCGAGGTCGTCCGGCGCGCGGTGGGCACGCCGAGCGTCGCGGAGGCGGCGGCGCTCATCGAGCCGGGGGCGACGCTGCTGGCCGCCAAGCGGGCCAGCGCGCACGCCACCGTCGCGGTGGCCCGGGGCCAGCCGCGGGGCCGGCTGGCGGTGATCGGGATCGGGCCCGGCGCCCGGGACCTGATGACGCCGCGCGCGGTGGCCGAACTCCGCCGCGCCGCCGTAGTCGTCGGCCTCGATGCCTACCTGGAGCAGGTCGCCGACCTGCTGCGGCCGGGGACGCGGGTGCTGGCCAGCAGCCTGGGCGCGGAGCAGGAGCGGGCCGCCGAGGCGGTGGCGCAGGCGCGGGCCGGGCGGGCGGTGGCGCTGATCGGTTCGGGCGACGCGTGTATCTACGCCATGGGCAGCCCGGCGCTGGAGATCGCCGACGACGCGATCGACGTGACCGTGGTGCCGGGGGTGACCGCCGCGCTGGCCACCGCCGCCGTGCTCGGTGCCCCGCTCGGCCACGACCACGTCATGATCTCCCTGTCCGACCTGCACACGGCCTGGCCGGTGATCGAACGGCGGATCACCGCCGCCGCCGAGGGGGACCTGGTGACCTGTTTCTACAACCCGGCCAGCGCAAAGCGGACCTGGCAGCTGCGGCGGGCCCTGGACCTGCTGGCCGCGCACCGGCCGCCGGCCACGCCGGTCGGCTGGGTCCGGGACGCCAGCCGACCAGGTCAGGCCGCATCGCTCAGTACGCTGAGTGAGTTCGATCCCGGCCTAGCCGACATGCACACGCTGGTCATCGTCGGCTCGTCCCGCACCCGGATGCAGGCGGGCCGGATGGTGACCCCTCGGGATTACCGCTGGAGTAACCCTTGACCCCCGTGATCACGGCCGGGTGCCTGGGCTGCGGCGCGTGCCTGCTCACCTGCCCCGAGCACGCGATCCGGCCGGGAGCCAGCAGCCCGCTCGTCGTTCTCCCCAGATGTACCGGATGCGGCGAATGCATCGAAGTCTGCCCGGCCGACGCCATAGAGGTGATGACGTGAACCAGGTCCATCCCATCGAGGCCGAGTCGTACCGGATCCTGCGGTCCCGGATCGACGTGAGCGCGCTGCCCCCGCTCACCCGGGCCGTGACCGAGCGGGTCATCCACGCGACCGCCGACTTCGACTACGCCACCGATCTGGCCTGCGACGAGGCGGCGCTTGCCCGCGGGGTCGCGGCGCTGCGCCGCGAGGTCCCCGTCGTCGCCGACGTGGCCATGGTCGCGGCAGGAATCACCGGCTACCCGGTCATCTGCAAGATCGGCGACTCGCTGTGCGCCCGGCTGGCGCGCACCACGAACATCACGCTCAGCGCGGCGGCGGTCCGGCTGGCGCACGGCGAGGCCGGGCCGGGCGCGATCTGGCTGGTGGGCTGCGCGCCGACCGCCCTGGCCGAGATCATGAGCAGGCAGGTCGAGCCCGCCCTGGTCATCGGCGTCCCGGTGGGGTTCGTCGGCGCGGCCGACGCCAAGGACCAGCTGCGCGCCAGCGGCCTGCCGGCCTTGAGCAACATCTCGGAGAAGGGCGGTTCCGCGGTAGCCGTCGCGGCCTTCAACGCGCTGCTCCGGCTGGCCCGCGCTCCGGCGGACTCGGCGGCTGATCCGGAGCCGACCCGATGAAACCGCCTCTCCTGCTAGCCGCCCACGGGACCCGTGATCAGGCCGGGGTCGCGGCCTTCAACGCGCTGGCCGAGCGGGTCGGCGGCCTGGCCGCCGGGGACGGGACGCGGGTGGCGGGCGGCTTCATCGAGCTGTCCCCGCCGCCGCTGCGCGAGGCCGTCGCCACCCTGGTGAACGGGACCCAAGCGCACCTGGCGAACGGGACTCCAGCACACCTGGCGACGAACGGGACCCCGGCGCACCTGGCGAACGGGACCCTGGCAAACCTGGTCGCGGTGCCGCTGATGCTGTCCGCGGCCGGGCACGCCAAGGGCGACATCCCCGCGGCGCTGGCCCGCGAGCGCACCCGGCATCCCGGCCTGCGGTGGACCTACGCGCGCCCCCTGGGACCACACCCCGCGCTGCTCGACCTGCTGGCGGCGAGAATCGCCGCCGTGGCGGGCGACGGCGGGGGGTGCCAGGGGGGTCGTCCCCCCGTGGCTAGCACTGCTCCCGCCGTCCTCGTGGTCGGTCGCGGCTCCACCGACCCGGATGCCAACGCGGACGTGGTCAAGACCACCCGGCTGCTGTGGGAGGGCCGCGAGTACCCGCTCGCCGAGACCGCCTTCGTCTCGCTGGCCCGGCCCGATGTGCTCGAGGGCCTGGAGCGGTGCCGCCTGCTCGGCGCGCGGCAGATCGTGGTGGCCAGGTATTTCCTGTTTCCCGGCGTGCTGCCCGACCGGGTGGCCGCTCGCGCCGGCCAGTACGCCGCCGCGCATCCCGACCTGGACATCAGGTGCGCCGACGTGCTCGGCGACTGCGACGAGGTCGCCGCGCTGGTCTACGAGCGGTACCACGAGGCGCTGTCAGGAGACATCCGGATGAACTGCGACATGTGCGTGTACCGGATCGCGATGCCGGGGTTCGAGCATCGCGTCGGCGAGCCCCAGCACCCCCACGATCACCCCCACGACCACGATTCTCGCCCTCACTCCCACGACCACCACGCCCATGGATAACTCCGGTTACTCCCAAGAGCAGCGCGACACCATCTACCGGGTGATCGCCGAGCGGCGCGACGTCCGGCGCGGGTTCCGGCCGGACCCGGTGCCCGCCGACGTGCTCGGCCGGGTGCTCGCGGCGGCCCACCAGGCCCCGTCGGTGGGCTTCTCCCAGCCGTGGGACTTCATCATGATCACCGACCGGGCGCGGCGAGAGCGGATCGCGGCGCTGGCCCGCCGGCACGCCGGCGAGTTCGCGGCGGACCTGCCCGGCGCGCGGGCCCGGGCGTTCGACCAGCTGAAGATCGAGTCGATCCTCGACACGCCGGTTAACATCGTGGTCAGCTGCGACCGTACCCGCGGCGGCCGGCACACGCTCGGCCGGCACGCCCAGCCGCAGACCGCCGAATTCTCCAGCGTGCTCGCGGTGGCGAACCTGTGGCTGGCGGCCCGGGCCGAGGGCCTCGGCGTCGGCTGGGTGAGCTTCTTCGACGAGCGCGAGCTCGCCGCCGAGCTCGGGCTGCCCGCGCACCTGGCGGTGATCGCCTACCTGTGCGTGGGGTATGTCACCTCCTTCGCGGCCGAGCCGGAACTGGCCACGGCCGGCTGGGCGCGCCGGCGGCCGGTGTCGTGGGCGGTGCACGCCGAGGAGTTCGGCCACCGCGGAATGCCAGGGGAGGCACCAGTGGACCCGCTCGCCGACCTGATCGGGGCGATTACCCCGCCGGACGCCGAGGCGATGGCCGCCGCGGCGGAACGCCAGGACCGGATGACCAAGCCGCGCGGCTCGCTCGGCGTCCTCGAGGAGGTGTCGGTGCGGCTGGCGGGGCTGGCGGGCAGCTGCCCGCCGCCGCTGCCCGAGCCGGCCTGCGTCGCGGTGTTCGCCGCCGACCACGGCGTGCACGCGCAGGGGGTCAGCCCGTGGCCGCAGGAGGTGACCGCCCAGATGGTCGCCAACTTCCTGGCCGGCGGAGCGGTGGTCAACGCGTTCGCGGCGCAGGCCGGGGCCGAGGTCACGGTGGTCGACGTGGCGGTGGCCGCCGACCTCGAGCCGGTCCCCGGGCTGCTGCCCCGCAAGGTCGCGCGCGGCACCGCGGACTTCACCGCGGGCCCCGCGATGACCCGGGACCAGGCTATGGCGGCCCTGGTCGTCGGCGCCGAGATCGCCCGCGACCTGGTCGCGGCGGGCAACCGGTGCCTGGTCACCGGCGACATGGGCATCGCCAACACCACCGCGTCCGCCGCGCTGATCTGCGCCTTCACCGGAGCCGACCCAGCCGAGGCGACCGGGCGCGGCACCGGGATCGACGCGGCCACCTACGCGCGCAAGATCGAGGTCGTCTGCCGCGGCCTGGCCAGGCATTCGCCCGATCCGGCCGACCCGGTGGGTGCGCTGGCGGCGTTCGGCGGCTTCGAGCACGCCGCCCTGGCCGGGTTCATCCTCGGCGCCGCCGCGCTGCGCGTGCCGGTGATCCTGGACGGGGTCATCGCGGGCGCCGCCGCGCTGGCCGCGGTGGCCCTGGCCCCCGATGCGATCGCCGCCTGCTTCGCCGGTCACCGCAGTGCCGAGCCCGGCCACGCGGTTACGCTAAGCTACCTGGGGCTACGGCCGCTCGTAGACCTCGGGCTGCGGCTCGGCGAGGGTACCGGCGCCGTGCTGGCCCTGCCCCTGGTGCAGAGTGCGGCGCGTGCGCTGCGCGACGTCGCTACCTTTGACTCGGCTGGCGTAGCCGACAAGCTTTAGTCCACGAGGAACCATGGACCCGTATCTGCTAGGGCTCCGCCTGGAGGGCCGCCGCGCCGTCGTCGTCGGCGGGGGAGGGGTCGCGTCCCGCCGGGTGCCCGCGTTGCTCGACGCGGGCGCGGAGATACTCCTGGTGTCCCCGAAGGTGACCGCGTCCCTTGAGGACCTGGCCGCGGCCGGCCGGATCCGCTGGGAGGCGCGCGGTTATCAGCCTGGCGACTGCGCCGGGGCCTGGCTGGTCTGCGCGTGCACGGACGACCCAGGCGTCAACGCGGCGGTCGCCGCGGCGGCCGAAACCCAGCGAACCTGGTACGTGCGCGCCGACGACGCCGCGGCGTCGGCCGCCTGGACGCCCGCCTCGGGCCGGGCGGACGACGTCCGGGTAGGAGTGCTCAGCGGCGACCCCCGGCACAGCGCCGCGATCAGGGACGCGGTCGTGGCCGGGCTGCGGTCCGGTGAGCTCAGTGCCAGGCACGGGCGGGGGCACCACGGCGGGGTGGCGATCATCGGCGGCGGCCCCGGCGATCCCGGGCTGATCACGGTGCGCGGCCGGCAACTGCTCGCCGAAGCCGACGTGGTCCTCACCGATCGGCTGGCGCCGCGCTCGCTGCTGGACGAACTGCGCGACGACGTGGAGATCATCGACGCCGGCAAGATCCCCTACGGCCGGGCGATGGCCCAGGAGCACATCAACGCGGCGCTGATCAGCCACGCCCAGGCGGGTCGTTTCGTGGCCAGGCTCAAGGGCGGTGACCCGTTCGTGTTCGGCCGGGGCGCCGAGGAGGTGCTGGCCTGCCTGCGAGCCGGCGTCCCGGTCACCGTCGTGCCTGGCGTCACCAGCGCGGTGGGCGTGCCGGCCAGTGCCTGGGTCCCGGTGACCCACCGCGGCGTCGCGCAGGAGTTTCACGTCGTGTCCGTACACGTTCCGCCTGGTGACGAACGGTCCACGGTGAACTGGGAACTACTCGGGGGTAGCTCGGGGACCCTGGTGCTGCTGATGGCCGTGGAACGGATTGGTGCGGTAGTGCACGAACTGATGCGATACGGACGCAGTCCGGGTACTCCCGTTTCGGTAATCGCAGACGGTACTCTGCCGACGCAGCGCACAATTAACTCAACACTGGAGCAAGTGGAGAGCTTGGTGGCGAAGGAGGGGGTCCGGCCGCCCGCGATCGTCGTGGTAGGCGACGTGGTGACCATTGCGGCGGAGATTACAGAACTCATGCGCGATGTAACCGCCTGACGAACGGGATAAACTCCGCGTGCCAGGCGATCAAGCTGGTGACCCACCCCGCCCCAGGAGATCCCGAGAAACCCCGATAAGCCGCCGGGGTTTCCGCGGGGTTTTGAGGAGGACATTACAACGATGGAAGGTCAGGGCGTGGCGGCGTCAGCGGCGTCTGCGGCCGGCGGGCGCGGCGAGTCCAGCTCGGATACTGGCGTCGCCGCTGAGTTTGACCACCCTGCCGAGAACCATGTGGTCGGTGATATTGCGGACGGTGGTGAGAGTCAAGGGGGTAATAGGGATGACAGTCACGTGATGGTTTCACCGGACTACCCAGAGGCGTCCGCCCAGGATGCCAGTATGTCGCAATCGCCCGAATCCTCCCAGTCGACCCCGTCGCAGCGAGACGAGCGGTCATCCCAGGACTCTCAGCCAGAATTTCCGTCTCAGCAGATTGAATCGGACAAACTGGATAACATTGTTGATCCCGATCGAAACAATAGAGCTATCGCAAGGGATGACACTACGGGCCACAACCAGACCGCGGCCGACCTCGTGCCCCCCGCGGCCACCCAGCCTGCAGCTGCCCGTCCCGAGAGCGGCGAGCCCGCCACCGTTCAGTTCCCGGCCGTCCGGTCCGAGGCCACCGAGCCCGTGACCGAGCAGTTCCCGGCCGTCCGGTCCGAGGCCACCGAGCCCGCCACCACCACCGAGCCCGCCACCGAGCCGGCCACCGTCACCGCCACCGAGCCCGCCACCGAGTCGGCCACCGTCACCACCACCGAGCCCGCCACCGAGTCGGCCACCGTCACCACCACCGAGCCCGCTGCTGCGGTCCGGTCCCGCGGCGCCGCTCAGCCCCACGTCCGGGTCGACGCGCGCTTGCTCGAAGCGGCCCTGCTCAACCTCAGGAAGCGGATCTCCGCCACCCCGCTCGTCTTCCAGATCTCCGGTTCCGCCGAGGTCAAGGCCGAACGCGGCAAGCTTCTCAGCCAGATCGATGATTACCTGCTGCCCCGGGTGCGCCGCTCCGCCGCGCCGGTGCTCGTCGCCCTGGTCGGCTCCACGGGTGCCGGGAAGTCCACGCTGGTGAACAGCATCGTCGGTGCGCACGTGAGCGCCACCGGCGTGCGCCGGCCGACGACGAACAGCCCGGTCCTGGCCTGCCACCCCGACGAGATCGACTGGTTCGCCGAGAACAACTTCCTGCCCACCCTGCCCCGGGTCAGGCAGGAAGGCCTGGCCCGGCCCGGCCGGGACGGACTGCTCGTGCTCGCGGCGAGCGAGGGCATGCCGCGCGGCATCGCGCTGCTCGACACGCCGGACATCGACTCGGTGGTGCAGGCGCACCACGAGTTCGCCTACCAGTTCCTCGACGCCTCGGACCTGTGGCTGTTCATGACCAGCGCCAGCCGGTACGCCGACGGGCCGGTCTGGGAGATCCTGCAGCACGCGCGGGACCGCAAGGCCTCCCTCGGCGTGGTCCTGTCCCGGATCCCGCAGGCCTACCGGACCGAACTCGTCGGCCATTTCAACGCCATGCTGGACGCGAACGGGATCGCGGCCGCCGACCGGTTCGTCATACCGGAGATCCCCCTCATCGACGGGATGCTCCCGGCCGACGCCTATCAGCCGGTCCGCGACTGGCTCGCCGACACCGCCGCCCGGGCCGACCGCCGGGTGGCGGTGCTCTCCCAGACGATGTCCGGCGTGCTCGACACGTTCAAGACCAGGGTTCCGGCCATGGCCGCGCACGTCGAGGCGCAGGTCGTGCTGCGCCTCGAACTGCGGCGGGCCGCCGAGATCGCGTACGAGAGCGCCTTTAACGAGGCCAGCACCGGCATGAAGGACGGCACCCTGCTCCGTGGCGAGGTGCTTGCGCGCTGGGAGGACTGCGTGGTCGGCGGCGACCTGCGGCCGCACCGCGGCGCCAAGACCGCCAAGGGCGGGAACAAGAAGGGCAAGCGCGCGCGCCGCGGGCCTTCGCGGCTGGCGGCGCTGAACGCCGCGCTCCGTTCGGCCATCGAGTCCTTCATCGTGTCCGTAGCGGACCGGGCGGCCGAAACCGTGGAGGGCAGCTGGCGCGCCGATCCCGCCGGGGCCGTGCTGCTCGCGGACGCGGCCGCCGAACGGGCCCGCGACGCGCGCACAAAGCAGGTGTTCGAGTCCGTCTTCGGGCCCGCCGGGCAGAGCGGAGGCGGCGATCCGGCCGACGCGGACATCAAGGCCGCGGACGTGATCAAGGCCGCCGACGCCGCCCATGCCTCGGCCTTCAGCCGGTCTTCGCCGGACCTGGCGCTGCGTGCCGCGCGGGCCGTCGGGGCCTGGCAGGATCACCTGACCCAGCTGGTGGAAGGGGAGGACCTGCAGCCCGCGGCCCGGCGGATCTCCTTCGACGAGGAGGCACTGAGCCTGGTGGTCCTGATGGCCATGCTCGGCGAGGCAGTGCCTGCGGCGACGGGGCCAGCTGCGACGGGGCCAGCTGCGACGGGGCCCGGCGTGAGGTCGGCCGCGGGCGCGCCGCCAGCCGGACCCGATGGTGGCAGCGTCTACACCGAGCCGCTGCGGCTGCTGACGTCGGTGTTCGGCGCGGTGACGCTGACCGAGATCCTGGCCAAGGCGCGCGCCGACCTGCTGGATCGGGTCCGGCTGCTGCTTGACGAGGAGCTCGTTAGGTTCGTTGAAGTGCTCGACGCGGCCGGGGCCTGTGACGACGTCGCGGCCATCCGGCTCTACCAGGCGGAATTCTCGCTCGAGGCGGTTAGGTGATAGCGAACACGATCGGGGTAACCGGGCTGGCGCATCCGCGGCTGCCTGCCAGGCTCGCCGCGCTCCAGGAGCTGACGAAGCTCGGGTCCGCAAGAACCGGATCCGAAGGGTTCAGCCAGGCACTCCTCACTGAGGCGGAAACGCTGCTGCGGCGGTCGGGTGAGCGGATGCGGATGTCCGCCTCGCACACCGTGGTGGCCTTGGCGGGCGGGACCGGCTGCGGCAAGTCCTCGCTGTTCAACGCCCTGGCCGGGGCGAACTTCTCCCCCGCCGGCGTGACCAGGCCGACCACCAAGCACTCGCACGCGTGCGTGTGGGGGATGGAAGGGGCCGCCCCGCTGCTCGATTGGCTCGGCGTCCAGCGGCGCCACCGCTACGCGCGCGCGAGTGCGCTCGACGACGGCGAGGCGTCGCTGACCGGAATGCTCCTGCTCGACCTGCCCGACCACGACTCGGTGGTCACCGGCTCGGCGGCGCTGGTCGACCGCCTGGTCAAGCTGGCCGACATGCTCGTCTGGGTGCTCGACCCGCTGAAATACGCGGACGCGTCCGTGCACCGGCGTTACCTGGTCCCGCTAGCCGGGCGCGCCATGGTGACCACGGTGGTACTCAATCAGGTCGACACGCTCAGCCCCGACCAAGCCGCCGACTGCGCGTCCGACCTGCGCCGGCTCCTCGACAGTGAGGGCCTGTCCGAGACTCAAGTGCTGGTGACCTCCGCGACCACCGGCGTCGGCCTGAATGAACTGCGCCGCGTGCTGGCCGGCGCGGTGGCCGCCCGGCGGGCCGCGAGCGACCGGATCACCGCGGACATCGACGCGATGCTCGAGAGGTTCGCGGTCTACGCTGGGGATTCGGTGCCCGGCTGGCTTCCTCCCGCGGCATCCGTACCGCTGTTGTCGGCCGCTCCAGATGCCGCCCCACCCGAACCGGCTTCCACGCGGGTGTCGGACCGCCCGCCCTGGGAGCAGCCGGACGGTAACGAGCACGAGAGCAACGGACAGGCAGGCGCAGCCGACTGGCAGCCCTGGCAGACGACCGCCGCGCCGACCCGCCCGTCGTCCTCCGCGCGGCCGCCGTGGGAGGACGCGACGCAGGACGGCAACGGCACTGGCAAGCCGGCCGAGGATCCCGCCACCTATGTGCCCGCCGGTCCGGTCGGCACGCTGACCGCGGCGTTCGCGAGGGCCGCCGGGGCGAAGGCGGTGACCGAGACGCTGAACGGCGTGCGTGAGCGCACCGCCGCTGGTTATATCGGCTGGCCGCCCGCGCGCCTGGTGGCCCGCCTGCGCGGCGAGGCGCCGACTCACAAGCTGCTAGCCAGCGACCCCGGCCAGGCCGGGCAGGCGCAGCGGTCCGATATCGACAACGCGATCAACGTGTTCGCCGACGAGGTAGGCGGTTCGCTGCCCGAGCCCTGGTCGCGGACCGTGCGGGCGGCGGCGCGGTCCCGAGCCGGCGAGGCCCAGTCGGCCCTCGGGACAGCGGTGGCGCAAGGCCTGCCGCCGCGCGACAAGGTGACGGGCTGGTGGCGGTTGACCGCGCTCGCTCAGTGGCTGCTGATGGCGCTGACGCTGGCCGGCCTGATCTGGATCGTGCTGATCCTGGCGTTCGGCGGGTCCAGCGCGGCGCACAAGTCACCGTCCCTGATCAACGACGTCTCCCTGGCCCCGTGGCTCGGGGTCATGGTGGTGGCGCTGCTGCTGCTGGGCTGGCTGATCTCGTCGTGGTGCCAGAACATGGTCGTTCTGGCGGCCGACCGCGAGCGTGAGCAGGCGGCGCGCGACATCCTGAACCGGATCGACGCCGTCGCCGACGACCTAGTCGTGATCCCCGTCGGCCGCGAACTCAGCGACTACGAGCGGTTCCGCACCGAACTTGCCGCCGCCCGCGAAAGCTAGCTCACTAGCGCTGCGCGTTAGAGTGCGGCCGTGGACGATGGGTTGCCCGAACGCCAGCCAGGATCGGATCCCTCCCGGCCACCGCGCCGGGTGACCGTGGCGACATTCGCGGCCCGGCACCGGGTTCTTCAGATGGGGTACCGCGTCGGTTCGGTGGTGTATTGCCGTCCGGAGGGGGTGGTCCACCGGAAGGTGCTGTCGGCGAGCTGCTCCACCTTCCACCGCGGGTGCTGCTTGAGCCGATGGTCGCGGCGACACTTGGGGCCGCCGTTGCAGAGACATGATCGGCCGCCTGCCTCGTAGGGGATGTTGTGTTCGAAGTCGCAGGTGGCGGCGGGTCTTCGGCAGATCGGGCTGGTGCAGGTGGCGTGCCGGACCTGGCTCAGGTGCCGCAGCTTGACCCCGGGGTCGTGGCCCCTAGCCTCGAACCGGTGATCGCAGTCCTCGGTGGTGATCGGGTCGAGCGCGACGATCAGGTCTGGTTGTCCGCGGGCTCCGGTGCGCAGCCGCCAGGTGCCGTAACCGCCGGGCGGACCGTGCTGGCCTTCGGCCGTGAAGGAGAACCCGGGCCCGGAGGTGTCGCTGGTCCCGCGGGGCGGATCAGGGCCGCCCGGCGGGCCGGGTTTGCGGCGTTTCGCCTGTTCATTGCGGTGATTGTGGGGTTCAGGCCGGGCGCAGCCGTGCCCGATGGCGTGCCCCTGCTCGTCAGTCACGGTCACGCACCAGGTCGTTTTGGGGTTCTGCGCGGCGGCGCCGGCCAGGTCCCGGGCCAGGGCGGGGTCGATGGGGCCGATGCCGTGGATCTCGCCGGGACGGTCGGCCAGGCCGAGCTGGGTGGCCAGCGGGATGGTCAGGTTGATTCGCCCGGCGAACCCGGCCGGCACCGCGCTGGCGCAGGGTCCGGCCGTGGGGCACCCGGCCGGGCCGTCCGGGCTTGCGGGCTCCGGCCCGTCGCCGCCGCGCGGATCCTGCGGCCCGCCGCCGGCCGGCCCTGCGCCGTCCGGCCCGCCGGCGGCGTCCTGGCGGGGCCGGGAGTCCTTGCCCAGCAAGATGTCCAGATAGGCGCGGGCACGCAGCACGTCCATGTCACCGTCCAGCCCGGCCGCCTTGAGCTGCCGCGCCCAGGCGGTGATCCGCTGGTCGGCGGCGAGCACCTCGGCCGGCGGGAGCTCCCGCCCCATCAGCGCGGCGTTTCCGGAGTCCTCGGCCCAGCGCTGCACGCGGGCGTCGCGGGCCGCCTGCTCCCGCCGTTTGCGCGCCTTGTCCGGGGCGACCTCGATCACGGCGCGGGCGATCGCGGCGCGCAGCCCGCCCGGGGTCAGCC
>Ga0074046_10001856_pt1 | contig 18596 bp, 18 predicted proteins | sample BogForMeECP23OM3_FD_94441 | JGI IMG/M metagenome (GOLD analysis project Ga0074046, IMG submission 94441) | Bog forest soil microbial communities from Calvert Island, British Columbia, Canada - Bog Forest MetaG ECP23OM3 | ecosystem: Environmental > Terrestrial > Soil > Wetlands ... | reverse complement strand
GTTCATGCTTCAGGGAACCAATCACGCATACGCCAATGCGTTACGTAGAACAATGCTCGCGGAAGTACCCACAATGGCGATCGAAGACGTCATAATCATAGAGAACACCTCAGTGCTCTACGACGAAATCATCGCTCACAGACTTGGCCTAATACCTCTAAAAACCGATCTTGACGCTTACGTTTTGCCCGAAGAATGTGAATGCAAAAGCGAGCTAGGATGTAGCAAATGCAGAGCATCGTTCACCCTGGACGCCCAAGCAGGAGATGAACCTCTCATCGTATATTCCTCTGACCTCAAACCTGAAAGCGATGTTACCCCCGTTAGCGGTAACATTCCAATCGTTAAGTTAGGGCCATCCCAGAAATTGCGTCTGGAAGTGTACGCGAGACTCGGCCGAGGGATAGAACATGCGAAGTGGCAACCCGTTTCAGCTTGTGCCTACAAATATCTACCGAAGGTTACATTGAACTCCGAAAATTTGGCTAACCCAGACGAAATAATACACATCTGCCCAACGGATGTTTACGTTCGCGATCCTGAAAACAAAATAGCAGTGCGCGACGAATTAGCCTGCACGTTATGCATGGATTGCGTAGAAAAAGCCAAACCGGTAGACGCGAAAAAGTCGCCGCCAATAAAAGTGGAGGGTGACGAAACGTCATTCGTATTCTACGTTGAATCTACAAAGGCGGTTCCGACAAAGAGAATCGTGAAGGAAGCTACGAAGATATTGGACCGGAAGGCTACAGCTCTCGAAGATTTACTTCGGAAAGGACTCGAGTGACGGAGGAACATAATTGCACCCAAAAATTGAGAATACTGAACTTCTCGACACCATTCGACTACTGAAAACGAAAGCAAGAGAAAATAAGGCTACTATATGGGCAACAGCAGCTGAGCAGCTCTCACGTCCACGAAGGAACCGAGCGGCGTTAAATCTTGGGCACATCACCCGATCGACACAACAAAACGCCGTCGTCCTTGTTCCTGGTAAAGTTCTAGGAGCTGGACTTATCAAACATCCTGTAACGGTAGGAGCATTTGAATTTTCGCAAGAAGCGCAAAATAAAATCAAACGGGCGGGTGGAAAATGTGTCACGATCAAAGAATTTATTGCGCTTTATCCGAATGGTTCGAACGTTAAAATTATGAGATGAATTAAGTGTCGAAAGAATTATTGTTGGATGCTAAGAATCAAATTATGGGAAGGCTAGCGAGTTTCGTCGCGAAGCGAGCAATACAAGGTGATACTGTGATAGTTCTAAATGCTGAAAAAGCAATCATTTCGGGCCGTCGGTCAAATATCGTCGAAGAGGCCAAACACAAACTTCACACAAGAACGTTAGGAACTCAAATTCACGCTCCTGTTCACCCCAGACGACCGGACTTATACCTGCGACGTGTCGTCAGGGGAATGCTACCGTGGAAGGCAGGCAAGGGACGAATGGCATATCACCGAATACACGTGTATATCGGCGTGCCGGAAGAATATGCTGGAAAGGAGACTTCCAAAGTTCCTGGAGCCGATAGCTCTAGGCTTTCCTCGCCATTTATGTCATTGGAAGAACTAGCAACGGAGATCGGAGGGTAATCGCGATGACTGAAGAACCCCAGATCCAAGCCGTCAAACCAGAGAAAACCGAGAAGCCGGAAAAGGCTGAAAAACGCCGCATCCTATTGGTTAGTGGTAAGCGAAAAACTGCAATTGCGCGTGCCATAGTAAAGAACGGATCAGGCAACGCAATCATTAACGGTATTCCTCTAAGTGTATTTGCACCGGATATTGCCCGAGTCAAAATGAGCGAACCACTCGTGCTCTCCGGAGAACGCGGGAAGTCCCTTGACTTCAACGTAAAAGTTGCGGGAGGCGGTTTTATGGGACAAGCCGAAGCAGCAAGAATGGCCATAGCGAAGGGCCTGATAGCGTGGACTCGCAGTTCCGAACTAAGAAAATTGATGATTAATTACGACCGAACCATGCTGGCCGGCGACCCCCGAAGAAAAGAGCCTAAGAAATTCGGAGGACCAGGCGCTAGACGAAGAGAACAGAAGTCATACAGGTGATTCAAAACCATGATCATACCAATTAGATGCTTCACCTGTGGAAAACTTATTGCAGATCGTTGGGAAGAATTCGCACGACGCGTCAAAGCAGGTGAACGCCCAAAGAAAGTGCTTGACGATATCGGAATGTCAAGATACTGCTGCAGGCGAATGTTCATCTCACACGTCGATGTCGTGGATGACTTACTTCGTTACGCTCAAGTAACAGCGAAAAGAAGAGCACAGTTCGAGTAATAGTACTGAGGAAATGCACGTGTCGGATATAGAAGAAAGAGAAGGGATGCCGAAATCAGAAGACCTTCTTCTCCCACTGGAAGAACTCTTGGCGGCAGGCCTGCACATAGGAACCAGAATTAAGACAGGTGACATGGAACCATACATTTACAGAGTCAGGCCCGACGGTCTCTTCATTCTAAATATTGGCAAGACCGATGAAAAAATACGACTTGCCGCACGCTTCATAGCACGTTTCGAACTCGAACGCACCTTGATCGTATCCTCGAGACTGTACGGGAAAACCCCAGTGGAAAAATTCTGTGAAATCACCAAAACAACGCCAGTCGTCGGACGTTTCATGCCCGGATTAATCTCAAATCCGCTTCAACCATACCATGCAGATCCACAAGCAGTAATGGTCACAGACCCACGAGCAGACTGGCAGTCAATCAAAGAAGCTTCGAACGCTGGCGTTCCTGTAATCGCGTTATGTGACACGGATAACGTATTCAGCGGAGTTGACCTCGCCATACCTGTGAATAACAAAGGGCGACGTGCCTTAGCAATGGTATACTGGCTCTTAGCCAGGCAAGTACTCCGAGAGCGAAATGAACTACCTAAAGATGGAACGATAACCGCTACGGTTGATGATTTCGAAACAAAGTTAGCCGCTATCGCCCCACGGGCGGGCGGTGAACTTTGAAGGCAAGACCCCCGTGCGTCGCAGACGCCTTCTATGCCGGAACTAAGCCTGCTCTAACGAGACAAATCGCTGAGTGCTTTACACACAAGTTTGGTCCAGGCCAAATTCCGAAAGTTGACCTCAAAGGTCAAAGAAAAATCGTAGGTATAGTATCCCCGCACGCCGGCTACATGTATTCAGGCCCCGTAGCAGCCAACGGTTACGGTAAAATGGCCCTCGATGGAGTTCCGGAAGTTGTTATGATCCTAGGACCTAACCACACAGGCTACGGAAGTGGCGTTTCAATTCTAACCGAAGGTAAATGGGAAACTCCTCTAGGGTCTCTTGAAATTGATAACCACCTCGCCAAACAAGTACAGCGCTCGAGCGAAATTATGGATGTGGATGAAGTGGCTCACCGATACGAACATTCGATCGAAGTCCAACTCCCATTTCTCCAGTTCCTGTACAATACCTCAGTCAAGTTTGTCCCGATCTGTATGATGATGCAAGATCTTCAAACTAGCAGAGAGATTGCGACCACTATTATCGACCAAATAAAAGAAAAAAATTGCTTAATCATTGCCTCAAGTGATTTCACGCACTACAAACCACACGACGAAGCCGTGAGAAGCGATCAAACAGCAATTGATGCGATCATGAATCTGGATGACTCAAAATTAAACGAACTGGGAGATTCGAATAAGGTAACAATGTGCGGATACGGTCCAATCACCGTGCTCTTAGCCGCCGCTAGAAAGATGAGTAATGTGAAAACTGAATTCCTCACTTACAAGACTAGCGGGGACATATCAGGAGACAAAACCTCAGTTGTCGGATACGGATCGATAATCATCACGCGACAGTGAAAACGAATCGTGAAGGCTACCGCAATATCTCCAGCGAAAACAATCCTGTTCGGCGAACATTTCGTGGTAAGCGGAAATACAGCAATCTCAATGGCTGTAGATCTTCCGACCAGGGTACAGGTAGAAACAAAATTCGACGATAAATTAACGATAGCATCTCGAGACCTGGCCATCGCCGCAACGTTCACGACACAATCCGGAAAGTTGGTAAGCGCGACTCGAGAAAACGCCGAGTCGATACTTCGACCAGTATTTGAAGCAGCAAAATTCACGCTAAAGAAATATGACGCGAACACTGGCTTAAGCATCACCGTCACCTCAAATGCTCCGATTGGAATGGGCCTAGGATCATCAGCAGCCACGGCAGTAGCCACCGTCTCCGCAATATCCGCAGTACTGAAGAAGGCCATATCCAGACAGGAAATATTCGAAGCCGCTTATTCATTAGAAAAAATTATCCACGGTCGACCTTCAGGCGTAGATCAGGCGACCGTGACTTTCGGTGGTCTAATCACGTTCCGAAAAGGATACGTCGAATCGCACCTAACCCCCGCAGATCTCCCAACAATTATAATAGGTAATACTAGAAAGCGCAGATCTACAGGACAACTCATCAGCAAAGTAACGGAGCTGCGTCAAAATGATCCGAAACGTTATGATCAACTCGCCTCAGAGGCACAGAATATTGCGAATCTAGCTATCGAAGCGTTGAATGCTGGAAACGCACATGAAGTTGGAAGGTTAATGAATCAGAATCAGGTACTCCTAGAGCTAGTAGGAGTTTCATCGCCAGAACTACAGAAATTAATAGTAGCAGCTCGAGCAGGCGGAGCACTAGGAGCCAAGTTGACCGGCGGAGGTGGAGGAGGATGCATGATTGCTCTAGCCAACGATTACGCGTCCAACGTTGCAGAAGCGATACAGGAGGCAGGAGGGGAAATCCTCCACGGCACCTTCATGCCAGAAGGCGTCAAAGTTTCCATTGACGAGGAAGAATGATCGATGCGAAGAAACCAAACCGCAAAAAGGAAACTCAGCCATATACAGACAACTCTCCAAGAACCAGTACAGGCTCATGTTTCGTCAGGATTCGATGACGTTCGTCTGATCCATAAGGCGCTTCCAGAAATTGACAGGAAAGAAATTGATCTTTCGACGCAGATCTTCGGATACAAGATTAATGCTCCTATTCTAATCGAATCCATGACTGGCGGAACTCCGATAGCCGCAAAGATCAACCGTTCTCTTGCTAGAGTCGCTGAAAGACTCGGGATAGCCATGGGTGTAGGAAGCCAACGTGCAGCGATCGAAGATAGCCGCCTGGCCTACACGTACAAGGTAGCTCGAGAAGTTGCGCCATCCATCCCACTCTTCGCCAATCTGGGATGCCCTCAACTCATGCGAAAAGACGCAGTTGATCGCGCAAAAAAGGCGGTAGAGATGATTGATGCGACCGGGATCTTCATCCATCTTAACGCTCTACAAGAATCCGTCCAATACGAAGGAGAGACTGATTTCAGGAACATGATAGAAAACATCGCTAAGCTTGCTGACTCTATTTCGGTACCCGTACTCGTCAAAGAAACTGGAGCCGGAATCTCCAAAGAAACAGCGACATCACTAAAGAACACGAAAGTGCAAGGAATAAACGTGTCCGGTCTAGGCGGCACAAGTTGGGCAGGTGTCGAATATTACCGTGCCAGAGACAAGCACTATTCACTTCAGATGCATCTGGGAACCACTTTTTGGGATTGGGGAATACCGACAGTTCCAAGCATAGTAGAAGTCGCAAACACAACCACGCTCAAGGTGTTTGCATCAGGGGGAGTTCGAAACGGGTTGCACATCGCTAAGGCTATCGCGTTAGGAGCACACTTCGGCGGTTCAGCGCTCCCAATGCTCAAATCGGTAAATGCTGGAGAAAAAACTGCGGTTGATGGATTGACTGCGATCATCGAAGAATTAAAGAACGCCATGTTCCTAACTGGGTCAAAGAACCTTGAAGAACTTCACCAAGCCCCGTTGGTTATTACTGGGGAAACGCAACAATGGCTGCAGCAGAGAGGCTTCAGCCCAGAACAATACGCCCATAGAGATCAATGATCTGCTCTTGACTGCAGGGTGATCACAATATGACCAAATCCTCAGAATTATCAGGATTCTACAAACTCCCTGTCCAAGAGCGAATTAAGACCATCAAAGAGTACGCAGGACTAACCGACCAAGAAACAGATCTCCTACGTCAATCGGGAGCTCTACAACTAGAGACTGCCAACCGCATGATAGAGAATGTGATAGGAGTGATGCCTGTCCCAATGGGTATCGCAGCCAACTTCCTAGTGAACGATAAAGACCGACTTGTCCCAATGGCCATAGAGGAACCGTCTGTCGTCGCCGCAGCAAGCAATGCTGCTAGAATGGCCAGAGGAAAAGGTGGGTTTCGAACAGTCTCAACCGACCCCATTATGATCGGTCAGATTCAGATAGTTGGGATTCACGATGTGCACCGAGCCAGATTCGAAATACTTGCCCAAAAAGACGCGATCCTCAAACATGCCAATAATCAAGATCCCGTACTCGTATCATTAGGCGGCGGAGCTCGCGACTTAGAGGTACGAGTTCTCGAGACTATGCTAGGAAAGATGGTAATAGCTGAACTAATGGTAGACTGCCGCGATGCGATGGGCGCAAACGCAGTTAATACCATGGCAGAAGCTGTTGCTCCGCTCGTTGAGCAAATATCCGGTGGTCGAGTTTACCTAAGAATCATTTCAAACTTGGCAGTAAAGCGCTTGGCTTATGCCAAAGCAGTCTTCGACAAGGAACTACTGGGAGGAGAGGAAGTCGTCGACGGCATAATCAATGCATATGCCTTCGCCCAAGCCGATCCCTTCCGTTGTGCAACACACAACAAAGGCATCATGAACGGAGTAACTGCCGTCGTATTGGCGAGCGGCAATGACACGCGTGCAATAGAGGCGGGAGCTCATGCGTACGCAGCAAGATCTGGGCACTACACCCCACTAAGCGCTTGGGAGAAGACAAAGGACGGAGACCTCGTAGGCACTCTCGAGATGCCAATGGCGGTAGGAATCGTCGGAGGGGCTACCGCTTCGAATCCCATGGCCAAACTAGCCCTGAAGATTATGGGAATAAAAAGTGCCAAAGAGCTTGCAGAAGTAATAGTTTCTGTTGGATTAGCGCAAAACTTGGCCGCACTGCGCGCGTTGGCGGCTGAAGGAATTCAGCGTGGCCACATGAGCCTGCACGCCAGAAACATCGCCATCAGCGCAGGCGCATCGGGCGATCTCATTGACAAGATCTCTGCTCAAATGGTTGCAGAAAGAATGGTGCGACTCGACAGAGCAAAGGAACTTCTAACTGAATACACTAAGCACTAAGAAGGAGTCTCCACTTCGACCAGAGACTCCATTAACCTTATCTTTGGTATGGCGTCCTTCTCCATCCAGTCAGAAATCGTGTCGTACACCTTCCGATAATATTTCTTCGTGGCATGTCGAACGATTCCAAGGTTCTCCATTCTGCGTACGTAACGCCATTTCATGCTTCTGGAGATCTTATCGCCCATCAATCTGTCGATGTCAACTTTCTTGAAAACTCGAGGAAGACGTGCAAAGGTTCCCACTATTTCCTTCGGAAAAGCCGTTAGAACTTCCTTCGATAGTTTCCTCTTGCCGCGTGACTCCGTGTGCAACTTATTAATTCGCAATGGAACCTCTCTCGAGTACCGGTACAACTTGATCTCATAAAAATGTTACCTGCAACCGCAAGCAGGCCCGATAAGCAACATTGATTTAGTAAACCCTTCACAGTGCACCAAAAACGAACGCCAACAATCCGAAGAGCATCCAAAGAAGGGTATATTTCTTGTTCCTCTTCGCATTTCGGGCCGAGGGGTTTGTCACAATCGAGTATGAAGTCAACGCAAACCCAATGTCGGAGATTATTACCAATGGTAGGAAGTAGAATGTATTTGAAACTACGCCAACAGCGATAGGCACGGCGCTGAGTGCTACGGCTGTCAAGAATAATGCGGCCGCCTGTTTCGCTGCGTACGCGTTTCCCATTTTCACAGCGACGGATTGAATCCCTTTAGCCGCATCACCCGTCACATCAACAATTCCCTTCACAACCTCACGTCCCATGCTTGAAATGAATGCAAGAGTGGCGAATATCAGGAGCGCCCATGTTGGTCTCCCAACTACAAGTCCACCGTAAATGAACGGCAGAGCTACGTTCGCGCTCACCAAAGCGTTTCCTGGTAGACCGGTTTTCTTGAACTTGAAGTTGTAAGCTACAGCTACAACCATGCTAAAAGCTGCAACGGTTAATGTCAAGAGACCAGTTTGGGCAGCCGACAAGAAACCTATCGCACATAAGACAATCGCGAATGACATCGCCTGAGGGGGCTTTACTTTACCCGACGGAATGGGTCGTTCTGGCTCATTAATTGCATCTACGTCGCGATCAGAATAATCATTAAGTACCATAGACGCAGCGAGGAGAAGGAACCCCGTTAAGAATCCGTAGAGAGCCGATTGGCCGCTAAAAAAAGGGGCGTTAGCGATTATCTCACCAACTATGACCGAAAAACCGATCATAATGCAATTAGGAAGACGCATCAACGAAATCAGTCCGCGGATTAAGTTCATTACGCGTCTCTAACCACGGAACTTTGTAGTCTGGTACATACAGCTTTAATCTTATTTCACGAGTTTAATCACAGAACTCAACTGCCTGAGTGCCCGTCGGTTTGTATTACGGGTGCAAACCCGTTGGTTTTAATAGTATCACGGGCAGTTTGTGCAACCAACTCTAGCTAATTTGCAACTTTACCAAGGTCCGGTCTATTGGGCGATAAAAAAATCGGAAAAATCGAAAGCAAATTGGAAGAGGCCATCGAGAACTATGGTGTCGCTCATCTTACTCTCTTTGATCCCGAGAAGTTGACGCCGCCGGTTGCACGTCTACTTGCCGCGGAAGCCAAGAAGGCAGGTACAACTGCAGCTATGGTTGGAGGGTCAACGGCGACTTCAGTATATGAATTGGATGCTATTGTTAACGCAATAAAATCCACGAAACTGCCGGTTATTCTGTTTCCCAACGATGTAGCCGGTCTCAGTCAGTATGCAGACGCGGTATTTTTCATGTCCTTGCTGAATTCAATTAACCCATATTACCTATCTGGCGCACAAGCTCTAGGCGCACCCTTGGTCAAAAGATATCGACTAGAACCAATCCCTCTCGCGTACCTAATTATTGGAGATCATTCGGGTGCTGCTGGTTTCGTAGGGAACGCGAATCCGATTCCAAACGACAAACCGGAACTCGCCGCGATGTATGCTCTCGCGGCAGAGTACCTAGGAATGCGATATGTGTACCTTGAAGCAGGATCAGGAGCCCGGAATATAGTCTCACCGAACCTGGTTGAGATTGTAACAAGAACTACGAAGATCGCCGTCATAGTGGGAGGGGGTATCAAGACTCCCGCCCAAGCGAAATCACTGGTGAAAAGTGGAGCAAAGTTAATCGTGACTGGAACAATATCTGAGAGAGCAGGCTCTTCGCAGAAAATTCGAAAGATCATTCAGGCGATTCACTAAACCAGTGCTGAGGAAAACTGGTTGGCACATTCGTTTTCAAAAAGAATTAGCGGAACGACTCCATATTACAACTTTATCAGAAAAGTTGCGTTTCCCTCAACGCGAGTCATTCTCGCCTCAAGTCTCCTGTATACAACTGCTGGTATAGGCATATCTTTCCTGATCGCAGAGCAAAGCTTCAGCTCTCTCCTTACTGGCGCAATATGGGGAGTCACCATGTTCACTCTCCCCTCGTTCGCTTCTACGATCGTACTAAGCTACGCTATAGTGGGCGATGATCCTCTATTCTACTTCCGACGCTGTTTGGCCTTTTCGCTGTTTACAAATATCATGTGGGTAGTCATATTCGTAGTTTGCAGCATCATCTCACTGGCAATACCTGCGCCCATCTTCCCCAATTTCGCATTCATCGTCGGACTATTCATAGTGATTCCGCTGCGAGCAGTAACTGTTTTTTCAATGTCAAGAATATCTTTCCTGAAACGAACACTTTTCACGCTAATAGAACCCACAATGACGGCGGTGCTAATTTCAGTACTGTTCAAAATTCCATGGGCCACCGTAGCAACTGCACTGATCTTATCGAGTCTGGTTGGACTAACTTTTGCTTTTGGTCTCATAACCTTCGTCGAGACCTATGGCCGGAAAATAATCGGTTTCTCACCGATTCGAATGTTTCGGTCATTTCTGATCGACTGGCTGGAGGGAAAGAACGATGAACTCGAATCGTATCTAAGTGAGCTCGGCATTCAGACAGAGATCGATGTCGCGGCTTACGTGTTTCGACGTAAATCCACGAACCAGGTGAAGAGCATCATGCTCGTCTCAAACTTTCATCCAGGACCATTTCTCAACGTCGGCAGTAGCGTTCTTCCGTACCTTTTCCAAACGGCAATGCGAATGCGTCTGGACGCTGTCGGCATGGTTCCACACGGTGTATCAGGGCATGAACTTAACCTCGTCTCGCAAGAACAAAACGCCAAGATCATTGAATGGGTAATCGAGTCAATCCCCCACCTATCGTATTCCGATCACGCTACTCCAGTGATCAGAGTCAACAACGAAATTGCTACCGCAACTTCACAGATCTTCGATGGATGTGCTCTAGTAACGATGACAACTTCGCCCCATGACATGGAAGATGTACCGTCCGAAGTCCTGAACCGGATAACTGGGTTAACAAGGGGGAAATTCCGTCATGTCGGCTTAATTGATGCACACAATTGTTTAACAGGACCTACAACGATGACCTCCGAAAAGGTCGGGGGGTTAGAAGACGCTGCGTTGGCAAGCCTCCAGATTTCAGCTCAACAACAAGGAGTTTCCTTCAGCGTAGGAGGATCAACGAGGCACCCTAGTCAGTTCACGCTCAGGGATGGATTAGGTGCTGGTGGAATCTCCGTCATTGTTGTGGAAGCAGCAGGACACCGATTCGCGTACATAAACATCGACGGTAATAATATGATAACAGGGCTGCGCGAGATAATAATTGAGAAAGTGAAGGGGCTTGGGTTCGAAGACTGCGAAGTCCTGACTAGTGACACTCACATGGTGAACGGTATTGTATCCGCGAGACTGGGCTATCATCCAGTGGGCGAAGCTGTTTCTGAAGAATCCTTGCTCAAAGAGGTTGAAGTCGCATGCGAAGACGCACTCAAAGACCTAGAACCCTCGGAAGTCGCTGTCGTATCGGACCAAGTCACTCTAACCACATTGGGCTCGAAGTCGCTGAAACATCTGATGAGCGTTGTATACAAGATCTCCAGAATGACGGCACTAGCGATGTTCGTGGCTATAATAAGCGTAGCAACAATCTCGTTACTAATGCTGGTGTGAGATTGGCACCGACGCCCCAATTCCCTACAGACTCTCACTATATGCAATTACCACGCGAAGTTCTTATCGGGAAAGACGTGGCGCCGCATGTTGGTGCAACTCTCAAACGCCTAGGATACTCAGGAACTGCTCTCATCGTGACCGGACCAAGAGTCAGATCTATAGCCGCTGAATTAGTGATTCAATCACTCGATCAAGCAGGATTCAAATCATCAATCATCATAACTGAAAGCGCTACCACGGATGAAGTATTGAATGTTCAACGTGAGATAAAGCTCCGCAGTGCGGACATCGTCGTAGGAGTTGGAGGTGGCAAAGACATCGATGTGGCTAAGTTGAGTAGCATGAAAGAACAAAAAACCTTCCTTAGTGTTCCTACCGCCGCGTCGCATGACGGCATAGCCAGTCCCCTTGTCTCGATGAAAGGAATGAATCGTCCCTACTCTTACGTCGCCCACTCACCAGTTGCCATAGTCGCAGACACCTCGATAATCGCTAAGTCTCCTTACCGACTGATAGCAAGCGGCTGCGGCGACGTGCTGGCTAAATACACAGCTGTCAGAGATTGGAAACTTGCACACCGAATAAAAAGTGAATATTACGGCGATTACGCTGCGGAGCTTGCATTGATGAGTTCACGTTTAGTTATCAAGAATGCGAGTACTATCAGAACAATCTCTGAATCTGGCGTCAGGACTCTCGTTGAAGCACTCATCAGTTGCGGAGTCGCCATGAGCATCGCAGGTAGTAGTAGACCGTGTAGTGGTTCCGAACACCTCTTCAGCCACGCATTGACTACGATAGCACCAATGCCTGCCCTGCACGGAGAAATGTGCGGTGTCGGAACTATTTTATGCGCCTACTTACACGGAGCGAATTGGGAGCTCATACGAGATGTCCTTAGAAAAATAGGAGCCCCGACAACCGCCAGTGAACTAAACATAGACGCCGAATACATTGTTGAAGCGTTAACGAAAGCTCACTCGATCCGACCAGATCGATACACCATATTTGGAGACAGTGGTCTTACCAAAGAAGCCGCAGTACGTGTTGCCACAATTACTGGAGTAATTAATTAGAAGGTGACGTCGTTGAAGTCTACCGCCATCGCGCACGCTATCCAGGGCCTGGTCAAATATCATGGACTGAAAGATAAGAAACTACGACTACCTTATCACGACAGCATCTCAGTTTGCGTGGGGCGACTTACTACCACTGCTACCGTAGAATTTGACAATAAATTCGAAAGGGACATAGCAAGGATAAATGGCGCACAAGCAAATGAAAACGAAGCCGCACGGATACTTGCCGTTATCAATCCTCTACGTAAATTTGCCAAAACTAAGATAAATTATAGGTTGGATAGCCAAAACTCACTCCGCGAAGGAAAAGGGCTGGGGTTCTCGGCAGCAGCATTCGCAGCGATATCCCTAGCTACCGCAACCGCTTTGGACTTGAATTTGCCACCTGAACGTCTCAGCGAATTTGCTCGACTCGGAGCTGGCTCGGCAAGCAGGAGCTTGGTCGGTGGTTTCTCAATATGGTACACCATGAGAAAAGGCAGATCATATGCACGGCAGCTAGCCTCAGAAAAACAAATTCGCTTGGCTATGGGCATCATCCCAATATCTTCAGACATCAAAACCGACCGCGCCCACGATGAATCCGTTTCATCGCCTTTCTTCAAAGCACGACTCTCAGAAGTGCGAGTTACTTTGCCAAGAATGCTGCACGCCATCGAATCCGCAAATATAGATCAGATCTGCAAACTCGCGGAGATCGAATCGCTTAGCCTCCACGCAGTGACCATGACCGGAAAAGATGAACTAATACTGATGAGCCCTGAGACAATCCGCATAATCAGACGTGTCGTAACCCTACGCCAACAACACGTGCCTGTATGGTACTCGCTTGACACCGGACCTTCAGTGTACATCAATACGTATCCGGAACACCTTGAAGAAGTGTGCAAAGACATCGAAACGAATGTCGGTACGAAAGTTCTCAGAAGCGAAGTTGGTGGCGCAGCTCGCCTGCTAAACGAGCATTTATACTGATCAAACATACGTGAAGAGCAACGATCACATGTATGAACATATAAGCGAAGAAATACGAAAAGCAGCAATTCTGAACGCAGTTCGACACGAAGGAAAAGCAAATCCGAAGGCAGTCCTTGGCACGTTACTCGGAGAACATCAAGAATTACGTACCCAAGCCAATGATCTAATGCCGAAGGTTCAGGCAATTGTGCAAGAAGTGAACTCCATCTCTCTTCAAACCTTACGCGAACTGGTTAACCAAAAATGGCCTGAGCAACTATCCAAACAACGATTGGATAAAGAGCGAACACTCCCGCCGTTAACCAACGCAAGCAAGTACGAAAAAATAGTGACTCGAGTCGCCCCAAATCCCGACTTTGTGCTACATTTGGGTAACGCGCGAGCTGCGATCCTTAGTCACGACTACGCCAGGATGTACAAAGGCAAATTCATTGTAAGGTTCGAGGACACCGATCCAAGGCTGAAGAAAGCTCAACTGGAGTACTATGAAAAGATCCGACAAGACCTAGTCTGGTTAAGTTGCCAATGGGATGAGGAATACATACAGAGTGATCGGCTTCAGATCTACTATGAAGTCGGAACAACCCTCATTCGCAAAGCAGCAGCGTACGTCTGCCAGTGCAAACCCGACCAATTTCGCGACAAAATAAACGCAAGCTTGCCATGTCCTGACAGAAGTCTCACCGTTGAAACTAACGAAAAACGTTGGAGCAAGATGCTCGAACACCAGTACAGAGAAGGCGAGGCTGTCGTCCGCGTCAAGACGGATCTCACGAATCCAAATCCAGCAGTGAGAGATTGGCCTGCGTTCCGCATCATAGATACTGCCAAAACTCCTCATCCTAGAATCGGATCAAAGTTCGACGTTTGGCCTCTGTACAATCTCGCATCTGGAGTAGACGATCATCTCCTCGGAATTACGCATATAATTCGAGGAAAAGAGCATCTGACCAACATGGATCGCCAACTATTCATGTACAATCAGTTAGGCTGGGAATACCCAGAAGCGATACACTATGGACGCCTCAAAATACAAGGAATGGACCTTAGCAAGTCAAAGATGATGAAAGCAGTAGAGCAAGGAGAAATTTCAAGAGTAGACGACCCTAGACTTGGGACCCTTGCGGCACTTCGTAGACGAGGTTATAGCCCGAAAACGATCCGGGATCTCATATGGGACATTGGACCCAAACCGGTAGACGTCACGATCAGTTGGGACAATCTGAATGCGATGAACCGAAAAATTATTGATCCAATTGCTCATCGCTACTACTTCGTTGCAAACCCTATCGAAGTTACCGTAACGGGGTTGAAGGAAACACTCGAGGTTCACCCGCCTCTACATCCAGAACAACCTAACCTCGGTAGTCGAACCATTCGTATTGAGCCAAAGGATGGACAAGCAACACTCCTAGTGTCAGGAAGCGATTCCAATCTCCTAAGGTCTCAGCCGGAGGTTCGATTCATGAATCTCTTCAACCTCAAACCAGTAGGCGCTAAGGGTGACAAAAATTTTACAGGACAAATCGTCGAAGGCACCGAACATCATTCTAAGGCACCCATCTTACAGTGGGTCCCGTCGACTGATGACGATAATATCGCGGTTCAAGTTCTTCTACCGGATGGGACTTCGGTTGACGGTTTTGCTGAAGCCGACTTAGGAAAAGAAGATGCTGACTCTATTATCCAATTCGTAAGGTTCGGATTCTGTCGAATAGACAGTACCTCTTCAAAGCATATGACCGCATGCTTCGCACATCAATGACCTGTTACCAACATGAGTTTGTGAACAGCAGATGAATAAAGTCATTGACCGATCACTTCCTGACAGCGACGAGTTGTGGCGGATTCTTGTAGAAACAGTACATGCAATGCCAATGTACAACGCTCACAAGCGTTACGTGTCGGAAGTCATGATGAAGGAGAAATCCGACATCTCTTCAAAGGAGCTTGCCGTAATAATCAACATCACACTCGGTGAAGCGATCGTTATCCTTACTGAGATAGCGGACGAGAAGAAAGACATTGTCAAGCTCGGTGGTGCACAGAAAAGCATCTCTCAAGTCGCCGATCGCAAGTTGTTCGATTTCAGCCAATGATTTACCTCTAGTAACGTCATCGAGCCACTCCGTGTCATATCGCAAGTCTTAAAGTCGGCAACTGAAGCCGCTTCCATGCTTTTGAGAATTGATGACGTGGTTTCAGCCAAGGGAACGAAGGATACGAAGCCTCCTGGCCAACCAGGTGGAATGGGTGGCCCCGAGGACTGCTAAATTCCCTCCTCCACGCTTTTCTCTCTTGCTTTTATCCATGCGCGTCCGTACGGGAGAATGTGCAATTCGCCAGTTGGGACAAGCTTGGGCTCTTATGAACAAGGAGTATTAATCGCTTCATCGGAATTTGTCCTCAAGAGCTCGCCTGTCCGGCGATCGCTGGAGCACCGATTGGTGGATGACTTACGCTCTTCATTGACCAGAGCTGGCTTTCGAGATTTCAAAATTGAAAGACGAGCCGCGAGAATTCTCGTGAGAGCTGTGTCGGACCCAGAGAGTGCCGCCTCAATCCTCGGGAAGATCTTTGGCGTCGCATACGCTGCCCCAGTAGACATCGTTCCAGGAAGACTAGATGACGTATTGCAAGCGGTAGTAAAAAACGCGGATGAAAGTCTTGCTCGCGGAGAATCATTTGCAATCCGCTCCAGACATTCCAAGATTAGTCAACTTCCCCGAAGAGAAATTGAAACAAGAGGCGGTGCAGAGATTCTGCGTCAACTGGCCGACCGAGAACTAATTGTGAATTTGGAAGAACCTGACGTTTTGATTTCCGTGGACACGGCCGATGATTTGGCATTGATTTATCGAAAACGAGTATCTGGCCCGGGCGGATTACCTCTTTCATCACGATGGAAAATGATTGTAGTGCTTGACTCTGGATTTTGCTCTATATTGGCGGCCGTTGCCATGATGCGCCGGGGATGCTTGGTTGAACCGATTATCCCAACTTCGCGGAGCGCTTCCGAATTTGCGAAAGAGACCCAACTTACCCTCGCAAGGATGTTGGGTGAATTGGTCCCAAGGTCACAATACTTCGGTCATTTGGTTAATCTTGACGCGCTACAGAAACCCGGCATTTCAGAAATTCCGCATGACAGCGTGAGGAAGATGGCTGCACAATTCGCAATTACTAAGAGATTCCGTGGGGTCATATTTTCTGATATTTGTGGTGATATCTCCCACATCTCCAAGAATCGTTATCAAGTTCCTACCTTCTATCCACTTCTCGGGCTAGAGTTTGAAGAGCTTAGCTCGTTGTGTGATTTAGTGGGAATTTCAAAGCAGGAGTTCAGCTCACAGCTTGCGTCTGTGCGTAAGGATTTGAATAATTCAAGTGAGGTGGCTGACGATCTCGTCGGCAATATCATTATTGAGAAAATACCGTTAGGACTTGCCACTGATGTTCATGATCACATCGCATGCTAATTTAACGGCATCCGTAGAAGCAGCGACCTCCTTTACGCGTTGAGCGGTTAGAACGAATTCTGGAGAATTCAAAATCTTCTCTACTGCTTCATTCAATGTTTTAGTGTTCAGTTCGGATTGATAGATTAATTCAGCCAAATTGATTGAGACTGCGCGCTTTGCGTTACCGTACTGCTCCGTGTGGTCTGGGATCGGGACTAGGATCATCGGCTTGCCGTACACCATTGATTTCATTATGATGCCGTGCCCAGCACGTGAAATGACCACATCGCAACCTCGAATGAAATCGTCCTGTTTCTCTATCCAATCGTAGATTTGAAATCGCTCAGAAATTTCCTTTGCAAACTCACCATTCGGTTGTCCTCTGGACATGACCACGTTGTACTTCTTGGAGAGCTCCAGAAGTGGATCCATTAAAACTCTGTTCAATACTTGTCTTTCAATCCTTGGTCCGCTAACAGCAGCATAAATTAGAGGAGTTTGAAGATCGAACCCAAGCTTCTTCTTATCGACTTGAATTTCGTTCGATCCTGAGACAATGGGACCTATTAGCTTCACTTTGGCAGCGTACCCTTTCGGAATAGCAAGGTTGCCTACGGAGATCGTATACGGTGCCGGTAGATCAGGTATGAGTATGACCCTGCATCTCACCCATACAAGTTGGATACTGGTACGAATGAAAATCCACCCCAGGTTGGCTATTAGGAAGAAGACCTTATCGAACAATGACAATTTTTTCAATGATGGTCGCCTGATGATTTCGACACGGAATTGATTAAGCATTAGAACTACTGGTATCCTCAAGAGCCACGCGGCGATAAGCGACGAAGCTCTAGAATCCGACAAGACAACGTCAGGTTTGAAACGCTTCATGAATTGGATTTCGCATATCACTTGACGTAGAAATCGCCTTATTCCCAGGGAAAAGCCACTGGTTGCTGCGGTCATCTTGAAATCTATTGTACCGTCACTCGTGACCTTGAAATTAATCGGTACGGCCTCAAACGCTCGCAGGTGATTGTGCTTCGCGTACTCAAGCCCGTCTAGATATGTGGAGAATACTGTTTCGACTCCGCGCCTATTCAATTCCCTTGCAACCGGATCCGTACGCGTAATATGCCCGAGGCCAATTCCGCAAGGCGCAATGTACACACGCAAAGTGGCTATTCACCGAAACTTTTTTTCTTAACCTCTCCTGCGGGCTCGATTTCCTCAAAGATCTCTCCTTCAAAGACCTTTACCGTGATCTCGTTGACCAACCATGAGTCTGGCGGAAGCCCTGCTTTCAAGCAACAATTCGTCAGGAAATCAGTTCCATCCCATTCCCATTCAACTGCAACCTGTGGGAGTAATAGTCCGGAAGATCTCATTCCTTCAACAATTAACCCATGTCTCCCAATCTCAATCAATTCGGGTAATGCCTTTCGATTTGCAGCTGTAAGTGGTTGGGGGGCAGTCAGAGCGGTTAATTCGATTACAATTGAATGCCTGAATTCTTCAATTGATACTGGTTCGAATCGAGGATCTTCGGTCGCGGCGTAAATCGCTGCCTTCACGGTTGCTTCGATTAACGGTTGATCAGGATAAGGAAAACCTATGCAGCCACGCAATGCATGAGTCTTGAAACTATTCAGCGTGACAAATACCCCAGATTTTCTCATTAAACTTCCGTCGGACGAAGGAGGCTTTATTGTAGTCTTATTCTCAATATAGCGTGCAATTGCTTCTCTTGCCAGTCTCACTAGAATGGTGCCTTCTCGAAG
>Ga0074046_10001855_pt1 | contig 18610 bp, 17 predicted proteins | sample BogForMeECP23OM3_FD_94441 | JGI IMG/M metagenome (GOLD analysis project Ga0074046, IMG submission 94441) | Bog forest soil microbial communities from Calvert Island, British Columbia, Canada - Bog Forest MetaG ECP23OM3 | ecosystem: Environmental > Terrestrial > Soil > Wetlands ... | reverse complement strand
TCAAGCTGATGCGCACCGGCGGCGCCTACTGGCGGGGGAGCGAGAAGAACCCGCAGCTGCAGCGGATCTACGGCACCGCCTGGGAATCCCGGGACAAGCAGGACGAGTACGTCCGGATGCTGGAGGAGGCCGAGAGGCGCGACCACCGCAAGCTCGGCGCCGAGCTCGACCTGTTCTCGTTCCCGACCGAGATCGGCAGCGGCCTGCCGGTCTTCCACCCCAAGGGCGGCATCATCCGCCGGGTCATGGAGGACTACTCACGCCGCCGCCACGAGGAGGCCGGGTACGACTTCGTCAACACCCCGCACGTGACCAAGGAAGACCTGTTCATCACCTCCGGGCACCTGGAGTGGTACAAGGACGGCATGTTCCCGCCCATGGAGCTGGACGGGGCCACCTATTACGCCAAGCCGATGAACTGTCCGATGCACATCCTGATCTACGCGTCGCGCGGGCGGTCCTACCGGGAGCTGCCGCTGCGGCTGTTCGAGTTCGGGACGGTGTACCGGTACGAGAAGTCCGGCGTAGTGCACGGCCTGACCCGGGCCCGCGGCTTCACCCAGGACGACGCGCACATCTTCTGCGCCCCCGAGCAGCTGCAGGACGAGCTGGCCTCGCTGCTGAAGTTCGTGGTCGGGCTGCTGCGCGACTTCGGCCTGACCGAGTTCGAAGCGGAGCTGTCCACCCGGCCGGAGAAGTACGTCGGCGAGCCCGAGGAGTGGGCGGTCGCCGAGGCCGCGCTCAAGCACGCGCTCGACTCCTCCGGCTTGCCGTACGTGATCGCCGAGGGTGAGGGCGCCTTCTACGCGCCCAAGATCGACGTGCACGTCAAGGACACGATCGGCCGCCGCTGGCAGCTGTCCACCCTGCAGGTCGACCTGCAGGAGCCGCACCGGTTCGGCATCGAGTACCAGGCCCCTGACGGCTCGCGGCGGCGCCCGTACATGATCCACCGGGCCCTGTTCGGGTCGATCGAGCGGTTTTTCGGCATCCTGGTCGAGCACTACGCCGGTGCCTTCCCGCCATGGCTCGCGCCGGTCCAGGCCGTCGGCATCCCGATCTCGGACGCGCACGTGCCCTACCTGGAGAAGATCGCGGCGAGCCTGCGCGAGCAGGGCATCCGTGTCGAGGTCGACGACAGCGACGACCGGATGCAGAAGAAGATCAGGACCGCGCAGCGGCAGAAGGTGCCGTTCATGCTGATCGCGGGCGACGACGACGTGGCGGCCGAAGCGGTGTCGTTCCGCTACCGGGACGGGTCGCAGAAGAACGGCGTCCCCGTGGCGGACGCCATCGCGGAGATCGTCACCGCCGTGCGCGACCGCGTCCAGGTGTAACCCGTGCCCGATATCCCCCCGGACCCGGACCAGGCCTTCACGGGCGTCCCCGACGCGTTCGGGCGGCTGTGGACCCCGCACCGGATGGCGTACATCAAAGGGGAGGGCATGCCCTCGGGGCCCGGCGAGGACGAGGGCTGCCCGTTCGACCAGGCGCCGAAGCTGAGCGACGAGGACGGCCTGATCGTCGCCCGCGGCTCGCTGGTGTACGCGGTGCTCAACTTGTATCCGTACAACCCCGGCCACGTCCTGATCTGCCCCTACCGGCACGTGGCCGACTACACCGAGCTGACCGGTGCCGAAACCGCCGAGTTCTCCGAGTTCACCAAGCGCGCCGTCCGCGCGCTGCGCCAGGCGTCCGGCCCGCATGGCTTCAACATCGGCATCAACCTGGGCTCGGTGGCCGGCGCCGGCATCGCCGCCCACCTGCACCAGCACGTGGTGCCCCGGTGGGGCGGCGACACAAACTTCATGCCGGTGGTCGGCCGTACCCGCGTGCTGCCCCAGCTCCTCGCCGACACCCGTAAGCTCCTGGCCGAAGCCTGGCCCACCACCTAACCCAGCCCCTCCCCGCGCCCGGTCTCTCCCCGCGCCCGGTCCCTCCCTCCCCGGCCCCTCCCTCCCCGGGCATCACCGCAGTCCCAGCAGCACACTCCCCGGAACACATGAGTGTGGCACTCTACCCATTCTTATGGGTAGAGTGCCACACTCATGCGAATAGGAGGCAGGCGGCCAGGACCGCTAGTCCGGCTTGGACTCGGCGGCCACCTTGGCCGCCAGGTGCGCCGGGAGCGGCTCGTGGCGCAGGTACGACCGCGTGAACGATCCCGTCCCGTGCGATACCGAACGCAGGTCAATGGCGTACCTGGTGATCTCTAGTTCCGGGATCTCCGCCCTGACCAGGGTCCGGCCGACGCCCACCGCCTCGGTGCCGAGCACCCGGCCGCGGCGTGAGGACAGGTCCGACATCACCGCGCCCACGTACTCGTCGGGCACCAGCACCGACATCTCGTCCACCGGCTCGAGCAGCATCGGCTGGGCCTTGTCGACCGCGTCGCGCAGCGCGAGTCGGCCGGCCTTCTGGAAGGCCATGTCGGAGGAGTCGACCGAGTGCGCCTTGCCGTCATACAGGGTGACCCGGATACCGGTCATTGGATAGCCGGCCGTGACGCCCTGCTCCATCTGCCACCGGACGCCCTTTTCCACCGACGGGATGAACTGTCGCGGCACCACCCCGCCGACGATCTTGTCGACAAACTCGAAGCCGGCCGAGTCGCCCAGGGGCTCCACCTCGATGTGGCAGATGCCGTACTCGCCGTGCCCGCCGGTCTGCTTGACATTACGGCCGAGTCCCTGCGCCTTGCCCGCGATCGTCTCTCGCAGCGGGACGCGCAGGTCGGTGGTCTCCACCGCGACGCCGTGCCGGTGGGCGAGCCGGTCGAGCAGGACGTCGGCGTGCGCCTCGCCCATGCACCACAGCACCAGCTGCCTGGTCTCGGCGTTATTCTCCAGGCGCAGCGTCGGGTCCTCGGCGACCAGGCGGGACAGCGCCTGGGACAGCTTGTCCTCGTCGGCCTTGGACTTGGCCACGATGGCCACCGGCAGCAGTGGCTCGGGCATCGACCACGATTCCATCAGCAGCGGGCGGTCCTTGTCCGACAGCGTGTCGCCGGTCTCGGCGGTACCGAGCTTGGCCACGGCGCAGATGTCCCCGGCCCCGCACTGGGTGACGGGGCGCTGCTGCTTGCCCAGCGGCGAGGTCAGCGCACCCATCCGCTCGTCGTTGTCGTGGTCCTCGTGCCCGCGGGCGGCGCGGCCGTGACCGGACACGTGCACGGAGGCGTCGGGGCGCAGCGTGCCGGAGAAGACGCGGACCAGGCTGATCCGGCCGACGTAGGGGTCGGAGGTGGTCTTGATCACCTCGGCCAGCAGCGGGCCCTTGGGGTCGCTGGCCAGGCCCGTGACGGGCTTTCCGTCCGGCGTGGTGACATCGGGCAGCGGGTGCTCGGCGGGGGAGGGGAACGCCTGGGTCATGACCTCGAGCAGTTCGAGCATGCCGATCTTCTGCGGGGCGGAGGTGGCGAGCACCGGGTAGAAGCTGCCGCGGGCGACCGCCTTCTCCAGGTCCTCGATGAGCACCTTGGGGTCGATGTCCTCGCCGGACAGGTACCTGTCCATCAGGGACTCGTCTTCGCTCTCGGTGATGATGCCCTCGATCAGCTCGCCGCGCAGCTCGGCCATGCGGTCTACGTCCTCGGCCGCCGGAGCGCCCTCGGTACGCACCCCGCCCGCGTAGCTGTACAGCTTCTGCGACGGCAGCCCGATCAGGCCGGTTACCGGCTCGCCGACGGGCAGGTACAGCGGCGCCACGGCATCCCCGAAGGCTTCACGGCACGCATCCACCGTCGCCTGGAACTCGGCCCGCTGATGGTCGATCTTGGTGATGACGACCGCGCGCGGCATGCCGACGGCGGCGCACTCCTCCCACAGCATCCTGGTCACGCCGTCGATCCCGTCGGTGGCGGAGACGGCGAAGAGCGCCGAGTCCGCCGCGCGGAGCCCGGCCCGAAGGTCCCCCGTGAAGTCGGCGTAGCCCGGCGTGTCGAGCAGGTTGACCTTGATGCCGTTATGCACGACCGGCGCGAGCGTCAGGTTGACCGAACGCTGTTGCCTGACCTCGACCTCGTCGAAGTCGCTGACCGTGGTGCCCTCTTCGATGCTGCCCGGTCGCTGGATGGTGCCGGTCGCGGCGAGCAGCGCCTCGACCAGGCTGGACTTCCCGGTACCAGAATGGCCGACCAGCACCACATTCCGTACTTGATCGGCCGCCGGCGCCCTGCCCGCGGCTCCTCCCGCCCCACTGGCTGTTGCTGTCACTGCCGTTCGCCTCCTTGCGATTGCTGGGGTGCGCACGACCAGCCTTAACCCGCGAGCACCGTGTCCACAAGCCCCACGGAAAGAATCTCCCCGGTTGCCAGAAAGTGAAGCCCAGCCCAGCGGCAGAAAACTCAAGCTCAGCCCGGCGGTAGGATCGGACGGCCATGCTGAACGTGCTGCGGCCCGCCATGACACGCGTGTTCACCCCGGTGGGCAAAGTCCTCGCGCGCACTCCGATCACGCCGAACGCCATCACGGTCATCGGCACCGTGGGCGTGGTCGGCGGCGCGCTTGGCTTGTTCCCGATCGGTGAGCTGTTTCCCGGCGCCTTCACCTGCACGATCTTCGTGTTCCTCGACATGCTGGACGGCGTACTGGCCCGGATAAAGGGCACCAGCGGCACCTGGGGCGCGTTCCTGGATTCGACCATGGACCGAATCGCCGACGCCGGCATCTTCAGCGGCCTGGTGATCTGGTTCATGCTCGGCGGGCACAACCCGCTGCTCGCCGGGGTGTCGCTGTTCTGCCTGGTGGCAGGCAACTTGGTGTCGTATGTCAAGGCACGGGCCGAGGGGCTGGGCCTGCGCTGCGACGTGGGCCTGATCGAGCGGCCCGAGCGGATGCTGATCTCGCTGATCGCCGTCGGCGTTTCCGGGCTCGGCGTGCCGTACATTCTCAACGTGGGGCTCTGGGCGCTCGCGGTCGGCAGTGCCTTTACTTTCTGGCAGCGAATGCACGCGGTATATAAGGCAGCGAAGGCTCCCGGAGATCGGGGTGGCTCTCCCGGGGATCAGGATGGCTGAGAAAGGTAAACGGTGGCCGCACTGAGTCGTCGGCTGAGCGAACGGCTGACGGGGGTCGCGTACCAACTGGGCTGGACGGTGATCTGCCGCCTTCCGCAGTCGTGGGCGCGCTGGGTCTTCTCTCAGGTGGCCGGCATCGCGTGGCGTCGGCAGGGGCCCAAGGTCCAGGTGCTCGAGGCTAACCTGCGCCGCGTGCTGAGCTGGAAACACGGCACGGCCGAGGTGGACGGCAAGGAACTGCGCGCGTTGTCCCGGGCCGCGCTGCAGTCCTACGCCAGGTACTGGCTCGAGGTGTTCCGGCTGCCGGTCACCCCCACCGAGCGGCTGGTGGCCGGAATGCACTTCCAGGGTCCGGGCGAGGAGGCGATGTTCGCCAACCTGAAGGCCGGCCGCGGCGTGATCATCGCGCTGCCGCACATGGGAAACTTCGAACAGGCCGGCGCGTGGGTCATCGCCCGCGGGGCCGGGAAGTTCACCACCGTCGCCGAACGGCTGCGGCCCGAGTCGGTCTACGAGAGCTTCGTGCGGTTCAGGCAGAGCCTGGGGTTTGAAGTCCTGCCGCTGACCGGCGGTGCCAGCCCGTTCGGCACCCTGGCTCAGCGGCTGCGGGCCGGCGGCCTGGTCTGCCTGGTCAGCGACCGCGACCTGAAGGAAAGCGGGGTCGAGGTCGAGATGTTCGGGGAGAAGGCGCGGATCGCCGCCACGGCCGCGCTCGCGGTGCACACTGGCGCGGCCCTGATGCCGACCGCGACCTGGTTCGACGGAGACGACTGGGGCGCACGCATCTATGACGAGATCCCGGTGCCCGAGACCGGCGCCCGCGCCGAGAAGGTCGCGGCGATGAGCCAGCAGATGGCCCGGGTGTTCACCGAGGCGATTGCCGAGCATCCGCAGGACTGGCACATGCTGCAGCGGGTGTTCACCGCCGACCTTGACCCGGCCCGGCTCGCGGCCCGGGTGCCGGCTCCCCGGAGCGAACCATGAAGATCGGGATCACCTGCCCGTACTCATGGGACGTGCCGGGCGGCGTGCAGCAGCACATCAGGGACCTAGCCGAGGCGCTGATCGACCAGGGCCACGAGGTCTCGGTGATCTCCCCGGCGGACGACGACACGCCGCTGCCGCCCTATGTGACCGGGGCCGGCCGGGCCGTGCCGGTGCCCTACAACGGGTCGGTGGCACGGCTGTCGTTCGGCTTCCTGTCGGTGAGCCGGGTGCGCCGCTGGATCAGGGAGGGCGGGTTCGACGTATTGCATGTGCATGAGCCCGAGATCCCGAGCCTGTCGCTGCTGGCCTGCTGGGTGGCCACCGGCCCGATCGTCGCCACCGTGCACACCGCGATCCCGCGATCCCGCATCCTGCTGGTCACCTACCCCGTGGTGCGCACCGGGATGGAAAAGATCAACGGCCGGATCGCGGTGTCCGAGGCGGCCCGCACCACGCTGGTGGAGCACATCGGCGGTGACGCGGTGGTCATCCCGAACGGTGTGGCCACCCGTCGTTACCGTAAGGCGGACCCGCTGCCGGGCTGGCCCGGATCCGGCGGCGCGATCGGCTTCCTCGGCCGTCTTGACGAGCCCCGCAAGGGCCTGTCCGTGCTGCTCAAGGCGTTCGAGATCCTCGGGGCGGCCCGCCCCGGGCTGCGGCTGCTCATCGCGGGCCCGGCCGCGAACGCCGCGGAGGTGCTGCATCGGGTATCCGCCGGACTGCGCGACCGGGTCGTGCTGCTCGGGCAGGTCAGCGAGGACGACAAGGTCCGCGTGCTGCACTCGGTCGACGTATTCTGCTCGCCGAACACCGGCGGCGAGTCGTTCGGCATCGTGACCGCCGAGGCGATGGCGGCCGGCTTGCCCATCGTGGCCAGCGACATCGACGCGTTCCGGCAGGTGCTGCGGGGCGGCCAGGCGGGGGAGTTGTTCGCCACGGGGGACGCCGCCGACCTGGCCCGGGCGGCCGGCCGGCTGCTCGACGACGCCTCCCGCCGGACCGAGCTTTCCGCTGCGGCGCTGGCCGCGGTGGCCGACTACGACTGGTCCGTCGTCGCCCGCGCCGTGTTCAGCGTCTACGAAACGGTCGTCCTCGGCAGTACCCAGGTCGCCGTCACCGCGGCCGGCGGCGACTTCCCCCAGGACGGCTAGCCATGATCACCGACATCGTCATCGTGGTGGCGGCCGCGCTGCTGGCGGGCGTGTACGTGTCCTGGCGCGCGGGGCGGATCGACCGCCTGCACGCCCGGGTGGAGATGGCTCGCGCCGCCCTAGACGTGACCCTGCTGCGCCGTAGTTCGGTGGCCCTGGAACTGGCCACCTCCGGGCTGCTCGACCCGGCCACCAGCCTGCTGCTGGCCGCCGCGGTGCACGGTACTCGTCCGGGGGAGTCCGGGGTCGCTGCCCCCGCCGGGCAACAGGGCAGCGGCCGCCCGCGTGACCTGGCCGAGAGCGACCTGACCCGCGCGCTGCGCGCCGCGTTCAGCCAGCCCGGCTTCCGGGCCTCGCTGAGCGGCAAGGAAGGCGCCGACGAACTGCTCGCCGAGGTCGAGGCGGCCGCGCACCAGGTCTTCCTGGCCCGCAAGTTCTACAACGACATGGTCGCCGCGACCCGGGAGGCCAGGCGCCGCCCGCTCGCCCGCCTACTGCGCCTGTGCGGTAAGGCCAAGGCCCCCGAGTTCTTTGAGATGGATGACTCCCTCGTCGCCGAGAGAAGCAGCGCTCCCCTCGGCCTCTAGCCCGCCCGGCCCCGTTCCCCGCAGGTGGCCATACGATGTTCACAAGCAGTCGCGATTGATCAAGCGAGGTCCGAGTGTCCGCAGTCAACGTGTCCACAGTCAACTCTGAGCAGCCGGCCACAGGCACCGCACGGGTGAAGCGCGGCATGGCCGAGATGCTCAAGGGCGGCGTGATCATGGACGTGGTCACGCCCGACCAGGCCAAGATCGCCGAGGACGCCGGCGCGGTCGCCGTGATGGCGCTTGAGCGCGTGCCGGCCGACATCCGCGTCCAGGGCGGGGTGGCCCGGATGAGCGACCCCGACATGATCGACGGCATCATCGCGGCGGTGTCCATTCCCGTCATGGCCAAGTGCCGGATCGGCCACTTCGCCGAGGCGCAGGTGCTGCAGGCCATCGGGGTCGACTACATCGACGAGTCCGAGGTGCTCACCCCCGCAGACGAGGCGCATCACGTCGACAAGTGGAAGTTCACCGTGCCGTTCGTATGCGGCGCCACCAACCTGGGCGAGGCGCTGCGCCGGATCACCGAGGGCGCGGCGATGATCCGGTCCAAGGGCGAGGCCGGCACCGGCAACGTGGTCGAGGCGACCAGGCACATGCGCTCGATCCGGTCGGAGATCGCGCGCCTGTCCGGGCTGCCCTCCGAAGAGCTGTTTACCGCGGCCAAGGAGCTCGGCGCGCCGTACGAGCTGGTCGCCGAGGTGGCCCGGGCCGGCCGGCTCCCGGTCGTGCTGTTCACCGCGGGCGGGATCGCGACCCCCGCCGACGCCGCGCTGATGATGCAACTCGGCGCCGAGGGCGTGTTCGTCGGCTCGGGCATCTTCAAGGCCGGCGACCCCGCCAAGCGCGCCGCCGCGATCGTGAAGGCCACCACCTTCCACGACGACCCCGACGTCGTCGCCAAGGTCTCCCGCGGCCTAGGCGAGGCCATGGTCGGCATCAACCTGGACTCCCTCCCCGCCGACCAGCACTACGCCGCCCGCGGCTGGTAACGCCTGCCTCCTGAGTAACTGACGCACCAGCCCCGGATCTCCACGCGTGATTGTGGACCGTTACCCCCTGGATTGTACGGGTAACGGCCCACGATGTTTGTCCCGGGCCTACCCGCGCCCGAATTGTCCGGTTAGCGTACCTCCGGTGGCTGGCCGGGGAAGACAGCCGACCGTCTCGGCGTTTTAACCTAGTAACCCCCGTGCTCTGAGGCTGCGCTGGCCTCAGCTTTGAGCTGCCCTGGACCGTCACCGTCTGGAGGAACGATGAAGCCGCCCGCAGGCCCGGTCATCGGCGTGCTCGCCCTGCAGGGCGACGTGCCCGAGCACCTGCGCGCGCTCGAGGCAGTCGGCGGCCAGCCCGTGCCGGTGCGCCGCCCGGAGGAACTCCATCGAATCGACGGGCTGGTCATACCCGGCGGCGAGTCGACCACGCTGTGGCGGCTCTCCGTCGCCTTCGACATGCTGGAGCCGCTGCGCAAGCTCATCGCCTCCGGCCTGCCCGCGTTCGGATCCTGCGCCGGGATGATCATGCTCGCGGACCGGCTGACCGACGGCGCAGGCGGCCAGCAGACCTACGGCGGGATCGACATGACCGTCCGCAGGAACGCGTTCGGCCGGCAGGTCGACTCCTTCGAGCGCGACATCGCGCTCGACGGGCTCGGTGACCACGAAGGTGACCACGAAGACCCGCTCCGCGCGGTCTTCATCCGGGCCCCGTGGGTGGAGCAGACCGGCGCGGGCGTCAGCATTCTGGGAACCGACCAGGGCACGGGTAGGATCGTCGCGGTCCGGCAAGGGCCACTGCTGGCCACGGCCTTCCACCCCGAACTGACCCCGGACCGGCGCATACATCAGCTATTCGTAGACATTGTGAAGGACAACACATGAGCGGCCACTCCAAGTGGGCCACCACCAAGCACAAGAAGGCGGTGGTCGACGCTAAGCGCGGCAAGCTATTCGCCAAGCTGATCAAGAACGTCGAGGTCGCGGCGCGTACCGGCGGGGGAGACCCGGCAGGCAACCCGACGCTGTACGACGCGATCCAGAAGGCCAAGAAGAGCTCGGTCCCGAACGACAACATCGACCGGGCCGTCCGCCGCGGTAGCGGCGCCGAGGCCGGCGGCGCGCAGTACGAGAACATCACCTACGAGGGCTACGGCCCCGGCGGCGTCGCGGTGCTCGTGCAGTGCCTGACCGACAACAGGAACCGGGCCGCCTCGGACGTGCGCACCGCGTTCAGCCGCAACGGCGGCTCGATGGCGGACCCCGGCTCGGTGTCCTACCTGTTCCACCGCAAGGGCGTCATCGTGGTGGAGAAGGACGGCGTGACCGAGGATGACGTGCTGACGGCCGTGCTCGACGCGGGCGCCGAGGAGGTCAACGACCTCGGTGAGTCCTTCGAGGTGGTGTCCGAGCCGACCGACCTGGTGGCGGCGCGCAAGGCGCTGCAGGACGCCGGGATCGACTACGACTCCGCGGACGTGGCGTTCCTGCCCAGCGTCGAGGTGGACCTCGACGAGGAGCAGGCGAAGCGGGTGTTCCGGCTGATCGAGGCGCTCGAGGACTCCGACGACGTGCAGGACGTGTACGCCAACTACTCGGTCGCCGACGACATCATGGAAAAGCTCGGCTGACCGCCGACGTGATCGTCCGTCCGCTCCCGCCCGACCTCGGGTGGGACTCCTACCTGGACTTGACCCTGCGCTCGTTCGGGCCGTCCGACGAGGCGCGGCTCCGGGCGACCATCGAGCCGGCCATGGCCGCCGGCCGCTGCCTGGGCGCCTTCGACGGCGACCGACTCGTCGGCAGCGCGCTGTACCACGACCTACGCCAGTGGTGGCACGGGCGGCCGGTCCCCATGGCCGGGGTGGGGGGCGTCCAGGTCGCGCCCGAGTACCGCGGCCAGGGCGTCGGCCGTGCCGTGATGACCGTGCTCGCCCAGCTCATGACCGAACGCGGCTACCCGCTGTCAGCCCTGTACCCGGCCACGATGACGATCTACCGGTCGCTCGGCTGGGAGATCGCCGGGCACCTGCACGAGGCGGTGCTGCCCGCGCGGGCGCTGTCGGCGATGCCCAGGCCGGACGCGAAAGCCGCCGCCGGAATCAGGCGCCCAGGCCCGGACGACGCGGCCGAGGTGCTCGAGATCATCGGCCGCGCCCACGCCGGCGCCCGCGACTGCGGCCCGATCAGCTGGGACGAGGCCACGATGCGCCGCTGGCTGACCCGCCCCGGCCGGTACGCCGACTCTGATCGCTACGCCTACCTGGCCCCGGACGGCTTCCTCGGCTACCGCTGGCAGCGCGGCCACGACGAGGTCTTCGTCGACCGGGTGGTGGCGGCCTCGGCCGCCACCACCCAGGCCCTGTGGGCGGTGGCCGCGTCCAACTCCTCGGTGGCGCAGACGGTGCGCGCGCAGGTCGGCCCGTCCGATCCCCTGTGGTGGATGCTGCGCGAGCAGGACGCGAACATCGCCGAGCGGATGAGCTGGATGCTCCGCCTGCTCGATGCGTCCGCCGCCATCGCCGCCCGCGGCTTCCCCGCGGTGGACCTCGCCGTACCGCTGCAGATCACCGATGACCTGCTGGCGGCCAACTCGGGCCGCTGGGAGCTGACCGTCCGGGCCGGTGCCGGCCGTCTTTCCAGATACCGAACGAAGCCGGCTGCTTCTCCCGCCGTCCCTGCGTCCCCCGGCGGGCGGACGCCGCTGGCGCTGAGCGCCCGTGGCCTGGCCGCGCTGTACGCGGGCACGCCGGTCGCGACCCTGCGCCGGGCTGGCCTGGCCGACGGCGGCAGCCCGGACGCCGACGCCGCCCTGGACGGCGCGTTCGCCGCGACGCCCTACATGCTCGACGCGTTTTGAGGGGCCAGCGCTGCGACACGCCGCGGGGGTGCGCGCCGCACCGGCCGCGGACCGGTAGGTTCAAGGCGAACAGATGTTCGCGGACCTAGACGGAGAGCGCCTGGTGAGCCTGACATTCGCGCGGCACCCGATTCGGGTGCTCGGCGTCGACCCCGGGCTGACCAGGTGCGGCGTCGGGGTGGTCGAGGGGGCGCCGGGCCGGGCGCTGACCATGGTCCGGGCCGGGGTCATCAAGACGTCGGCCGGCGAGGACATCGCGGCGCGGTTGCTGGCGATCGAGACCCAGGTCGAGGCCTGGCTGGACGCCGGCCGGCCCGACGCGGTGGCCGTGGAGCGGGTGTTCAGCCAGCAGAACGTGCGCACGGTGATGGGCACCGCGCAGGCCGGCGCGGTCGCGATCGTCTGCGCGGCGCGCCGCGGGCTACCGGTGGCGCTGTACACGCCGAGCGAGGTCAAGGCGGCCGTGACCGGGAACGGGCGGGCGGACAAGGATCAGGTCACGGCGATGGTGACCCGCCTGCTGCGGGCCACAGATCCGCCGCGGCCGGCCGACGCCGCCGACGCGCTGGCCCTGGCGATCTGTCACATCTGGCGCGGCGGCGGCACCAGGCTGCGGCTGGCCGCCGCGCTCGGCGGAGGAGGGAGCGCGTCATGATCGCTCATTTGCGCGGAACGGTGGCCGGCGTCGCGCCGGACGGTGCCGTCATCGAGGTCGGCGGGGTCGGGATGCGCGTGCAGTGCACCCCGGGCACGCTGGCCACGCTCAAGCTGGGGGAACCTGCGCAGGTGGCCACCTCGCTGGTGGTCCGGGAAGACTCGCTCACCTTGTACGGCTTCTCCTCCGACGACGAGCGGAACGTCTTCGAGCTGCTGCAGACGGCCAGCGGCGTCGGGCCGAGGCTGGCCCTGGCCATGCTGGCCGTGCACGCGCCCGACGCGCTGCGCCGCGCCGTCTCGACCGAGGATCTCGGCGCGCTGACCATGGTCCCCGGTATCGGCAAGAAGGGCGCGCAGCGGATCGTGCTCGAGATGAAGGACAGGCTCGGGCCGCCGGGCGACGGCGGTGACGGCTGGCCGCCGCGGGCGGCCCGGCGGGCCCCCGCGTGGCGCGACCAGGTGCAGTCCGGCCTGGTGAACCTGGGCTGGCCGGCCAGGGACGCCGACCTGGCCATCGCGGCGCTTGAAGACGAGGGAGTGGTCGGCGGCTCCGACGGTGACGCGGTGGACGTGGCCACGGTGCTGCGGGCCGCCCTGCGCAAGCTTAGTAAGCAGTAGCGGTGACGGCTGAGGACGGGGCCCTCCGCCGGGCCGAGGAAGCCGAGCTCGCCGCGCGCCGGGCCCGTCAGGACGGCGGGGACGAGCACGAAGGGGTGGTGTCCCCGCTGGCCGACGCGGACGAGCGGGTTATCGAGGGCGCGCTGCGGCCCAAGCGGCTCACCGAGTTCGTCGGCCAGGCGCGGGTGCGCGAGCAGCTGTCGCTGATCCTGCAGAGCGCCCTGCGGCGCGGTCGGCCGCCGGACCACGTGTTGCTGGCCGGCCCGCCCGGGCTGGGCAAGACCACGATCGCGATGATCGTCGCCGCCGAGCTCGGCGCGCCGCTGCGCATCACCAGCGGTCCGGCGATCGAGCGGTCGGGTGACCTGGCGGCGGTGCTGTCCACGCTCAGCGAGGGCGAGGTGGTCTTCATCGACGAGATCCACCGCCTGGCCCGGCCCGCCGAGGAGATGCTCTACCTGGCCATGGAGGACTTCCGCGTCGACGTGGTGATCGGCAAGGGCCCGGGCGCGACCGCCATCCCGCTGGACATCGCGCCGTTCACGCTGGTCGGGGCGACTACCCGGGCCGGGCTGCTGCCGGCTCCGCTCCGCGACAGGTTCGGCTTCACCGCCCACCTGGACTTCTACCAACCGGACGAGCTCGAGGTCATCATCCGCCGGTCGGCCGGGCTGCTCGGGGTAACGCTCACCGACGAGAGCGCGGCCGAGCTCTCCACCCGGTCACGCGGGACGCCGCGGATCGCCAACCGGCTCCTGCGCCGGGTGCGCGACTACGCCGAGGTCCGCGCCGACGGCGTGGTCACCGCCGAGCTCACCCGGACCGCGCTTGAGCTCTACGAAGTGGACGAGCACGGCCTGGACCGGCTCGACCGCGGCGTGCTCGAGGCGGTGGTCCGCCGGTTCGGCGGCGGGCCGGTCGGCCTGTCCACGCTGGCGGTGGCTCTGGGCGAAGAGGCGGAGACCGTGGAGGTGGTGGCGGAGCCGTTCCTGGTCCGGTGCGGCCTGCTGGCGCGGACCCCGCGCGGCCGCGTGGCCACGGCCGCCGGATGGGCTCATCTGGGTCTTGAGCCTCCCCCGTCACTGGCCGAACTGCCGTCCCTATTCGACTGAGGATGGCCGACACGGCCAAGATCGCGCCGAGGTCACGATCACTCCCAAAAACTCGTAGCCTGTTGGTGCGCGGTCAAAGCGCAGCTAAACTTCGGCAGTTGGTCGTTGGCCCTCGGCCACGACCACGCTCGCAGAACCAACTGGAAGGATGCCCCGGTCATGGGGACTCAAATCATTGCAGCCGCAGATGCGGCAACCAAGTCATCAAGCAGTTCGCTGACGTTCCCGATCCTGATCGTGCTGGTCTTCGTCGGCTTCTACTTCCTGATGATCAGGCCGCAGCGGCGTCGCCAGCAGCAGGTCCAGCAGCAGCAGAAGACCGTCAATCCTGGCGCCCGGGTCCGGACCACGGCCGGCATGTACGCCACGGTGACCGCGGTCGACGGCGACGACGTGGTGCTCGAGGTCGCGCCCGGCGTGGAGGTCCGCTACCTGAAGCGCGCCATCATGGAGGTCGTCGCCCCCGCCGAGGCTGACGAGTCCGAGCCCAGCTCATACCACGATGACGCGGAGGACTACCACGACGACGACGCCGGGGACGACGAGACTCCCGGAACCCACGCGGGTGCCGACGACGTTAAGTCAGCGGAAGACGGTCTCGCGGACTCTCATGACGATCTGGCCAAGTCCGACAAGAACAACTGACCCGCCGGCTGGCATGAGGGTTCTCGGGTAACGACCGATCTAGACAGGCGGAGAAGTGGCAGCCCCATCAAGAACCGTTCCGCATCCGGGACGGGCGCTCGTGCTTTTGCTGGTGCTCATCCTGGCCATGCTGCTCGGCATAATCGGCGGAAAGCTGTTCAGCCCGTCCCAGTGGCAGCATCAGTTCAAGGTGGGACTCGGCCTTGACCTGTCCAGCGGGACCCAGGTGACCCTGCAGGCCCAGACGCTGTCCGGCAAACCCCCCTCGACCGACGCGATGAACGCGGCGGTCGGCGTCATCGAGTCGCGGGTCAACGGCACGGGCAACTCCGGCGCCCAGGTCCAGCCGCAAGGCACCAACCTCCTGGTGGTGACGGTGCCGGGCAAGGGATCGTCACAGACGATCCAGCTGGTGAGCCAGACCGCCCTGCTCATGTTCCGCCAGGTGCTGCTGTACCAGCCCTACACCGCGACCAGCACGGCCCCGGCCCCCGCGGCGAGCACCAGTCCCTCGGCGAGCACCAGTCCCTCGGCCAGCGCTAGTCCGTCGGCGAGCACGAGCCCGACCGCCAGCGCCACCAGCACGGCGAAGACCTCCGCCAAGATCGTCCCGGACATCGCGGCCAGCGCCTCGCCGAGCGCGTCCGCGAGCGCCAAGGCCACTGCGTCCCCCTCCGCCACCGCGAGCCCGAGCGCCAGCCCCAGTGCGAGCCCAAGCACTACCCCCGCGATCTCGTCGTGCACCAAGAACAGCCCGACCTTGGGCACTAACACGTACGGGAACCCGTGCCTGGTCACCAGCAAGAGCGTGCTCGCGCTGTTCAACAACCCCAAGCTGACCTGCGCGCCAGGCGACACCAACACGTGGAAGACCGTAGCCGGTTACGAAAACACCACCCCCTACAACAACCCGGCGGAGCAGGTGGTGGCCTGCGGCAGCAACGGAAGCGGCCAGTGGGGCAAGTACCTGCTGGACGTGGCCAAGGTGCAGGGCACCGAGGTCACCTCGGCCGCCGCGACGCTGTCCACGACGTCCAACGAGTGGCAGGTCAACCTGACGCTGAACAGCAAGGGCGCCGCGGCCTTCAGCACGCTCACCTCCGACATGTACACCAAGTACTACTCCGCCTACCAGGCCGGCGACCAGAACTCCGGCGTCCTTAACCAGTTGGCAGTCGCCCTGGACGGCAACGTCGTGACGTCGCCTCAGATCCAGAGCGCGATCCCCGGCGGGAACGCCCAGATCACCGGCAGCTTCACCCAGGCCCAGGCCACAGCGCTGCAGAACGAGCTGAAGTACGGCTCGGTGCCGCTAGACCTCAAGGTCCTCTACACGACCACGGTCTCGGCGCAGGTCGGCCGGAACCAGCTGGACGCCGGCCTAGTCGCGGCGGGCATCGGGCTGCTCCTCGTGGTGGCGTATTCCTTCCTCTACTACCGCGGCCTCGGCATCGTGTCCGTCTCCAGCCTGGCCATCGCGGCGCTTATCGCCTACCTCGCGGTGGTGCTGCTTTCCATATACCAGAACTTCACGCTCGAGCTTTCCGGGATCGCCGGCCTGATCGTGGCCATCGGCATCACCGCGGACTCGTTCGTCGTGTTCTTCGAGCGATTGCGCGACGAGGTACGCGAGGGCAAGCAGTTGCGCCCGGCGGTCGAGTCGGGCTGGAAGCGCGCCAGGCGCACGATCCTGGTGTCCGACACGGTGTCGTTCCTCGCCGCTCTGCTGCTGTATTACTTCGCCATCGGCGAGGTCAAGGGCTTCGCCTACACCCTCGGCCTGACCACGCTGATCGACGTCGTGGTGGTGTTCCTGTTCACCAAGCCCATGGTGACGCTGCTGGCGAGGACGAAGTTCTTCGGCAACGGCCACCCGATGTCCGGCCTCGACCCGGCCCGGCTCGGCGCCAAGACGCCGTGGCGGTCCTCGGTTCGCCGCAACCAGGACAGACGCAGACCTGATCCCGCGACGCGCAGCACGGCGTCTCGAAACACGGGGGGTTCATGATGTCGGCCCTGGGTCAGCTGGGCGGCAAGCTCTACCGCGGCGAGGTATCGTTCGACTTCGTCGGCAGGCAGCGCCTGTGGTACACGATCTCCGGGTTTATCCTGGTCATCAGCATCGTGGCGGTGCTCGTCCGCGGCCTGGTCTTCAGCGTCGACTTCAAGGGCGGAGCGGTCTTCACGTTCCCCGCGTCCTCGTCCTCGACGTCGCTCAGCCAGGTGCAGACCGCCGTCAACGACGGCGGCGTCAGCGGCGCGATCGTGCAGCAAGTTCGCGGCCAGACGAACGGCTGGCAGGTTCAGACCAAGGCGCTGACCGGCGCGCAGACCGTCAAGCTCGAGAAGACGCTGTCCAGCGAACTCGGCATTAACACGAACAGCATCAGCGTCACCACCGTCGGCCCGAGCTGGGGCAGCCAGATCTCCAAAAAGGCCCTGGAGGCGCTGATCGCCTTCCTGATCGTCATCGTGGGGTACCTGTCGATCGCCTTCGAGTGGAAGATGGCCATCGCGGCGTTCGTCGCCTTGCTGCATGACCTGGTAATCGCCACCGGCATCTACGCGCTGGCCGGTTTCCAGGTGAGCCCCGCCACCGTCATCGGCCTGCTGACCATCCTCGGCTACTCGCTGTACGACACCGTGGTGGTCTTCGACAAGGTCCGGGAAAATACCGCCGGCCTGCTCGGCGGGGCCCGCACCACCTACAGCCAGGCGGCGAACCTGGCGCTGAACCAGACCCTGGTGAGATCGATCAACACCTCGCTGATCGCGCTGCTGCCCGTCGCCGCGATCCTGATCGTCTCGACCGCCCTGCTCGGCAGCAACAACGAGCTCGAGGAACTCGCGCTCGTGCTGTTCGTCGGCATGCTGTCCGGCACGTACTCCTCGATCTTCATCGCCACCCCGGTGCTGTGCGACCTGAAGGAGCGCGAGCCCCAGTACCAGGCGCTGGCCAAGCGGGTGGCGGTGCGCGCCTCCGGCGGCCGCGCGGCCAAGCGGGCCGTGGCGAAGGCACAGTCCGGGACCCGCACCCGTCCCGGCGCGTCAGCCGCCGAGCTCTCGCCCGCACAGCTCGCCGAGGAGGAGCCGGACGACGCCGACTTCGCCGACAAGGCCGCCCCGCCCGCGGACGAGCTGACGACTGACGAGTTGACGACTGACGAGCTGACCGCGGACGAGCTGACCGCCACCGGGTCGCTGGCCCCCGGTGCGCCGGCCAGCCGCGGCACGCCAGGCGCCACCCGTCCAGGGCCGCGGCAGCAGCCGCGCCGGAGCGGCGGTAGCTCGGGGCGGCACCGTCCGGCCGGCAAGAAGAAGCGACGCTAGCCGATGACCACTCAGGCCGGTGATGGGCTGACCCAGCTCATCACGACCCTTATCCGTGACATCCCCGACTACCCGCAGCGCGGCGTGGTCTTCAAGGACATCACCCCGTTGCTCGCCGACGGCCCGGCGTTCAGCGCAGTGGTGGACGCCCTAGCCGCGGTGTACGGGCCGGTGGACAAGGTGGCGGGCATCGAGGCGCGTGGCTTCATCCTGGCCGCCCCGGTGGCATGCCGTCTCGGCGCCGGCTTCGTGCCGATCCGCAAGAAGGGCAAGCTGCCCGGCGTCACGTTCGCGCAGGACTACGACCTCGAGTACGGCACGGCGACCATCGAGGTGCTCACCGACGCCTTTTCACCTGACGATCGCGTCCTGGTCATCGACGACGTGCTGGCCACCGGCGGTACCGCCCGGGCCACTGCCGACCTGGTGCAGCGCACCGGCGCCCAGGTGGCCGGCCTCGCCGTGCTGCTCGAGCTGTCCTTCCTGAACGGCCGCGCCAAGCTGCCCGACCTCCCGGTCACCGCCCTGCTCACTGTCTAGGGCTCACTGTCTAGGGCTCACTGTCTAGGGCTCACTGTCTAGGGCTCACTGTCTAGGGCTCACTGTCTAGGGCTCACTGTCTAGGGCTCACTGTCTAGGGCTCACTGT
>Ga0074046_10001854_pt1 | contig 18611 bp, 13 predicted proteins | sample BogForMeECP23OM3_FD_94441 | JGI IMG/M metagenome (GOLD analysis project Ga0074046, IMG submission 94441) | Bog forest soil microbial communities from Calvert Island, British Columbia, Canada - Bog Forest MetaG ECP23OM3 | ecosystem: Environmental > Terrestrial > Soil > Wetlands ... | reverse complement strand
TTGAACAGCCAGTTGCTCCTCGGTCGCTTCTGGGGTTCGCTTCGTCATTTCTTCTTTTGAAAGTATCGCATTGGTGGCCATGGAGGTAACATAAGGCAGTGGTGCGGCGCGGACTATCCGAATGTTGCGGTCAAACGATTTTTCTCGCGGGCCGCGGAAAAATTCAAGAATCTGAAAGGACCCTCTATGAACTGCAATCACAAGATGATGGGGCTGGTAGTGATGATGATGGCGGCGCTGGCGTTGACGTCGGCGAGCGCGCAAGTCCTAACGGCGGATCAAGTGAAGAAAGCCGCTCCGAGCTCGTTCTTTTTTGCCGGACAGAGCGCGGCAGCGCAATTGCGGAATACGGCTGGAGTGAAGAACTCCGCCGGCAAGCTGGTGCTGGCGGGACTGGTGGATACCTCGGGATATGCTACCGCCATCGCGGAGAAATACCAGGGCTTTCTGATCACCGAAACCAAGCTCAGCTTTGACGGAGCTACGCTGGATCCGGGAGCCTATGGCTTCGGCTTCAAGGACGGCAAGTTCGTCGTGATGAACGTCGGGGGAACGGACGTGCTCTCGATTGCCAGCCAGAACGACGAGAAGCTGCAACACCCGGTCCCGCTGAAAATTGAAAAAGACGGCTCTGGGTACCGGCTGTGTGCCGGGCGGAAGTATGTGGTAGTGAAAGCGGACTAGCCACGAGGAAAACGCTCTTGGCTCTTAGCTGTTGGCTCTTGGCTGAGGCCAAGGCTAACAGCTGAGAGCAGCGCGAGCTGCGGCCTGACCCACCTTGGTAACGTTGGGTTCGTTACTCATTAAGTGCAGAGGCTTGCACCCGGCGGTGTCGTCCGATCCCTTCTGGGGACGCTAACTCCATTCGTAACAGACATTTAGGTTCTCAGTTCCGTATGGTTTCATGGGTGCAGTGTTCCTTCATGAAAGCCCGGAGCCAAGGGGCGATCTTTGGGGGCAATTTTGAGCATCGTTTACAGCGCTGAGTGCGTAACTGCTCGAAGAAAGTCACAACCGGCGGCCCTGCTGCCCCTCCTGGTGATTTTGTTCATCGTTTCCTACGCCATTTTGACCCTGCTGGTTTTCGAACAGGGCCAGACCATCGAGTCGCAGCGTGGTTTAATCCGCCAGTTGTTGAAGGACAGCACCCAACTGGCCTCGCTGAAAGGCAAACTGGCTCATGACGATGGCAAGCAGGCGCACGACAAGGTGGCAGCGCCGGCGGATCGCAAGAACGCGGAGTCTGGCAACGCGGCGCCAGGGGCAAAAGAATCGGACAAAGACACCAAACGACCCGGTAAATCGGCGCGCTCCACGAAGGAAACTCCAGGGAAGCCGGCCGCGGATTTAGAGGATGTGCGGCGCTCCACGGGAGTGATCTAGTGGGCGTAGCGGCGTGAGCAGTTCGCGAGAGCAGTTCGATTTTTAGAGAAAAAGAGTAACGGTTCTGTGAAATGCGGCCCTTCTGTGGGGGCCGTGATGCAAGCGAGACCCTATCATGAAGGCCCTAGCGTTAGCTCTAGTTTTGTCGCTACCCGTCCCCAGGTTAGCCCCACCAGTCCAGCTCTCTCCCACCCCCAGCTCCAGCACAAAGCCCGCCAAGGTAAAGGGAGGGCGATGGTACTTCGCCGCAAACGGACACGCCGTCTACTGCTACGGACCGGTCATGACCATGCCGGAGCCGCGTGGGGGTTTGGCAAGGGTGGCAACGTTTTGCCGTGGCGATCGAACCATGGTGCCGCTGAAAGATTAGGTTTGCGTAGGGGCGGACGCACTCGTCCGCCCTGCCGAGCGAAGCTCGGTAGCCGCCAAAGCTCCTAAGAACTCCGTTCCCGCTCCAGGCGCTTCCCCTATAATCGTAGTCAGATAATCAGTAGTCAGAATCCCATTTTGGCGCGGGCCCGTAGCTCAATTGGAAAGAGCATCGGATTTCTAATCCGAGGGTTGCAGGTTCGATTCCTGCCGGGCCTACCAGATTGTCCTACTCCGCTCCCCGTTCGTGCCATACCGCCCGCGGCGATCTACACGTAGAGTGGTGTTGAGCAGACTTCGGGGGAGGGCTGTTCAACGGGCGCTCCATGACTCTCGCGAGTCACGGGCGCTTTCGTTTTTTGCGGCGTGCTCGCGATTCTCTTACCTTCCTTCTTTCATTCCTGGGGCTTCTTTGGTTTCGGTCTCATCATCTCCCACTCTTTTTCCGTCAGCTCGCGTCCCAGTGCTGTGAACTCGCCCGCGCCGTGCAGCCATTCACCGCCATCCATGGTTACGACTTCTCCGTTGATGTAGCCGGAACCGTCGCTGACCAGGAATGCGGCGAGGTTGGCAAACTCCTCGGTTGTTCCAAAGCGGCCCAGAGGATTTCGTTTCTTTGCCGCTTCCGCTAATTCCGGACGCGGCAGCAGGCGCGAGAACGCGCCCTCGGTCGGTATCGGCCCGGGCGCGATGGCATTCATGCGGATGCCACGGTCGCCCCACTCGACGGCCAGGCTGCGCGTCAGCGCCTGCACCCCTGCCTTCGCCACTGCCGAGGGCACCACGTACGCCGAGCCCGTGGTGGTGTAGGTGGTGGTCACGTTCAGCACCACGCCTCCGCGGCCCGTGGCCAGCCACCGCCGGCCGCAGGCCATGGTGGTGTGCAGCGTGCCCAGCAGAACAATGCCAATCACCGATTGAAATGCTCCCAGGGAAAGTTCTTCGGTGCGCGCCAGAAAATTTCCCGCAGCGTTGTTCATGATCACATCCAGCGGACCCGCGGCCCAGATGGTTCCGATCATCTCTTCGACCGCCGCGGCGTCACGCACATCGCAGGGGCGGGAGTGGATCTGGCCGCCGGTGCGTTCGCGTAGCTCCTGCTCGGTTGCCGCAAGAACATCGTGGCGCCGGCCGCAGATATAAACTTCCGCGCCCAGCTCCAGAAACCGCTGCGCGGCAGCTTTGCCCAGACCGGTGCCGCCGCCGGTAATCAGGATGCGTTTGCCTTGAAGCAGATCTTTCTGGAACATTGGTCCTCCTAGGGAGTGAACCGACGATTGTAAATCGACAGGGTGATCGCGCAGCCGAGGGAGACGCGGCAAGCCGCGTCTCTACGGGGAAGCTGAACCTCGCGCCAGCCTCGCCGCTGCCCAGCGCGCGTGCTCGGCTACCACTGGGTCTGAATCCTCGCAGAGTTTCTTTAGCGTTGGGAGAAATTCCTGGTCACCGCTGTTGCCCATGGCAATCACCGCGTTCCTCCTCAAGCCTGAAAGCTTGGCGCGCCGGACTGGCGACCCGCGAAACACCGCACGGAATTCTTCCGGCTGCATTTCGGCCAGCCAGTTGAGCTCCGGATTGACCAGGCCTTCCCGGGGTTCGAACTCCGCCGCGGAAGTTACAGGAGCCTTGCGGTTCCATGGGCAAACGTCCTGACAGATGTCGCATCCGAAGACGTGGCGTCCCATGCCTGCGCGCAGTTCGTCTGGAATCTCGCCGCGCTTCTCGATGGTCAGATAGGAGATGCACAGCCGGGCATCCAATTCGCCGGGCGCAACTATCGCCTGCGTGGGACAGGCGGTGATGCAGCGGGTACAGGTCCCGCAACGATCGGGGGCGGGCAGGTCGGGCGTCAGGTTGCTTTCTGTTACATCAAGCGAGGTGAGGATCACGCCCAGAAACAGCCACGATCCAAGCTGCTGGTTGATGATGCAAGTGTTCTTGCCGATCCATCCGACGCCGGCGTATTTGGCGTAGACGCGCTCGATGAGCGGGCCGGTGTCGACGTAGGAACGGAAGTGCAAGTTGCCAGTTGCGTCGAGTGCGCGCAGGTGATCTTCCACCCGCTTCAGGCGCCGCAGCACGGACTCGTGGTAGTCCTCGCGGCTCCAGGCATAGCGGGAAATCCAGCCTCGGCTCGCATCATCTGTCTGTGTCGAGTAGGGGTGCGCGGTGTTGTAGTTGATGGCGCACACGACCACGCTGCGCGCCCAGGGAGCGACTTGGGCCAGCGACGCGCGCTTGAGGTCTCCCGCCTGATCGCGCACTTCCATGTATTTCATTTCGCCGTGCTTCCCATCGGCGATCCACGCGGGAAAGGCGTGCAACTCGGCGAAGTCGCGCACGGACGCGATGCCGCAGAGATCGAACCCGGCGTCGCGCGCGCACTGCTTGATGCGGGTTGGAAGGTCGGTCAACAAGCGGGCTCGCGGCGAATTCGGACGTGGAATGTACTGACGTCCTCCAAGAGGCTACCACTGCGGGGTTGTCACTGAAACACCCTGTTTAGGACAGTAATCGCAGTTCCTGACTTCGGCGTGCCGCAAAAGAGAAGCCTCCCGGACATCGGGCGGCTCATCTGCGATCTTGGGTCGACAATGATAGCGCGTTCTTGGTGGAACCTACTGCACCACCTGATCCAAAACAGAGGATGTGCTTCTGGCGGAGTCGGCATCCCCCAGGTACTCAGCCGTGATCGGGTGGGTGCCCACAACGAGATTGGACTTGGTAAGAGCAGCAACGCCGCCGCTCAGCGTCACCGTTCCTATCCCAGTCGTTCCGTCCTTGAACATAACCTTGCCTGTCGGCGGGTAAGGCCCGGTCGGTGTAACGGTCGCTGTGAAGGTCACCGCCTGCTTATAGGTGGAAGGATTGGAACTCGAGCTCAGCGTCGTTGTTGCCAGGTACTGATCCACTACCTGCACCACTGAACCGGTGCTCGGCACAATCACTGCGTCCCCGGCGTAGGTTGCCTCGATTGTGTGCAGTTTCGCCGAGAGTGATGAAGTGCTGTACGCCGCCATTCCGCTCGCCAGCGCCACCGAGCCCAAGGGCGTAGTTCCTTCGTGGAATGTCACGAGTTCGCCATCCGGAATCGCCCCATAACTTGAAGTGACCGCTGCAGTGAACGTTACTGACTGACCAACGTACGAAGGTGAACCCGATGTTGTCACCAACGTCTTCGAAGGATAAGGAACGGTTCCCGAAAGTTGCACCGACTGCGGGCTGTTGAAGGCGGTATCGACAAACGTTATGGCGCCGGTTCGCGGAGCGGTCCCAGTTCCAGTTGGCGTGAATGTAACGTAAACGTCGCACTGGGCGTTAGGCTGCACTTCGCTCGGACACTCGTTAGCGGAGATCGCGAAATCGCCCTGGGAGGTTACGCTGGTGATGGTAATCGGAATTGGACTGTTGTTGAGAAAGGAGGTTCGCTGAGGCGGGCTGGTAGTGTGCAACGGCTGCATCCCAAAGGTAAGGGACGTGGGTCCAACAACAGCCGTAATGTTCATGACCTCGTAAACGACGCCCGCGTTAAAAGTACCGCCCGACTTTGTCGTGCCATAAAGGTTTCCAGCAATGTCAAGCACAACGCCGCTGGTGGGAATGCCCCCGTCGGTCCCGCCCGTGAAGCTATAAAGTACTTTCTGGGTCCACGTGTTCTTTGCACCCGGCGTGAGTTTGAAAACGGTGCCGGAATATCCCGGGTCTGTCCCTCCCCACTGCGTCGTACCATAGAGGTTTCCTGCAGCATCGAGGACCACGCCGGCCCACGGGCCGTCCCCATCGGGGCCGGAAAAGCTGTGCAGAACGGAGAGATTCCAGATGTCACCCCAAAAACAGGTTTGGCATTCCTTGAGCTGGTAGACGGTGCCGTCACGGCCGACGCCTCCGTAGGAGTTGACGCCGTACATAAATCCGCCGGTTGGATAACTTTGGCCGGCCAAGTTACCTATAGGCAAGTAGCCCGCTGTGCTCGTTGTGTTAAAGGTATGTTTTGTATAGATACTACTACCCGGGCCCAGTTCGAAAACGGAGCCTACTTTTTGCGCTCCTCCGTAGTAGGCGGTGCCGTAGGTTCCAAATGGAAATAAACCTAAGCCTCCCGGAAACTCACCGTTGGTTCCCCGTAAGTCCCAGACCTGTTCGTTGCCTCCCGAGATCGGCAGCGAGAAGACCGTACCCTGCGAACCGGTGCCACCGCCGGCGGTCGTTCCCCCAAGAAAGCTGCCCGAGAGGAACACGTCGGCTTGGGGCGAACAGCCATCCGGGCTATTAGTAAAGGTATGCAGGACGCTGTATGTCCAGCCACTGTTTGACGGCGATAGCTCGAAGACCGTGCCGCACCCGGAAGAAGGATCGCCGCCCCAGCTGGTGGTGCCGTAGAGATTGCCTGCTCCATCGATGGCCAGGCCACCTTGGGGTTGTTTTCCGTCCGGCCCTCCGGTGAAGCTGTAAAGAACGTTTTCGGTCCAGGCGCCGCTTGAGGCAGGAATGAGCTGAAATACCGTCCCCTGGCCATACGCGCCACCATATTGCGTAACTCCATAGAGATTGCCTGCCGGGTCAAAGATTACTCCCGCCTGATAGGGTTGACTGCCGTCGAGGCCACCGGTGAAGGTGTACAACACCTTCTGGGTTCCTGCCTGGCTGCTGGTGACCGCGAAGAGAAGGATCGTGAGGATTGCAACCGTTTTCGCTCGCATGATTCTGTCCTCCTGGATTGCATCGCAGAGAGGGGCCCTGATGGGAGGGAATAATCTGCGGCGCAAACTATAGACACAACAGCGGAGAATTGCAGTGACGTACTTATCAGGTGAACGTGACGAGCAACCAGGCTGTCCGCGTCCCACTCCGCCAAGCTTGTGAACGAGACAGGGAGCTTCCGTTCATTAGCGAATATCGTTTAGCCCTTGCGGATGCGCCCAGCGGCCGTTTTCTTGGCGGCGGGGGTGAAGTGCTCGACCCGGTTCCGGCCCTTCTCCTTGGCGGCGTACAGGCCGGCGTCGGCCCGGTTCAACAATGCTTCCAGTTCTTGCTTTCCCTCGCCATCGGAGACGGCGACTCCCATGCTCATGGTGATGAGCTTTTCCTTGCCGGAACAAACCACAGAGGAGTTGGCGATGCTTTCGCGCACCTCATTGGCGCGCATCAGAGCGTCGCGCAATTCGCAGTTGGGCAGAACCATCAGGAATTCTTCTCCGCCGTAGCGACCAACACCGTCGTAGACGCGGAGCTGCTCACGCAGCCGGCGGCCGATTTCGCGGAGCGCCTCATCGCCAAAAAGATGGCCGAGCGTATCGTTGACGCGCTTGAAACGGTCGATGTCGCATAGGATTACTCCCACCCTTGAGTGTTCCCGGCGAGCTCGTTCCAGTTCGCGTTCGAGCATGCTGAAAATTTCTCCGCGATTCATTAATCCGGTGAGGCTATCGTGGGTCGCGGCATGGCGCATGGATTCGCGCGCCGAAACCAGTTCGTCCTGCAAGTCGAGAATCCGCTTGCCGACCAGCAGGCGCGCCTTCAATTCCAGCTCGTCAAAGGGCTTGACCAGATAGTCGTCGGCTCCGGCTTGCATGGCCTCGAGCATATTCTGGCGGCCCTCGTTGCTGGTCAGCAGGATGACATAGACGTACGGGCGAGAGGGATCGGCTTTCCGGATGCGCTTGCACAGCTCAATGCCATCGAGATCGGGCAGCACCCAATCGAGCAGCGCGAGCTTGGGAGAGTCGGGCTGCTCCAGGATTCGCCAAGCTTCGGTGCCGTTCACCGCCAGGGTGACGCCGAAACCCCAGCTCCGCAAATAATCGCCGATCAGTTTCCGGTAGACGGCGGAATCGTCGACCACCAAGGCTTGCATGAGTCTTGAACCTCCGACCTCCGTCATACCAAACAACGAACGGCCGCCCATTCAAACCTCCGTGGCAGGAAGCACCCATGAAACCTGATCCCCACCATCATAAGACCAAAAGGCTGTTTGGGCGGGCTGGCGATTGGCTGGCCCGTGTATTAGGAGATACGTCTTGAAGAATCGGCAAATCGGGCCAGGGGCTTTAGAAGGCGGGCGCGGCATGTCGATTTTCAAAAGGGGAAGCGGATCGAAAGAATCGGAATGTGGTTGGTGGGATGGAATGACGTGGTGGCGATTTCATATCCGCCGCCGAAGGTGAAAGCGAGGCGATGCCACAGGTTAAACCTGCCGAGCACGAGGCCGGGCGTGGCATATAACAACGTGTGGCCGCTGTGCGGACCCTGGTAATAGTGGGTGAAATTCAGTTCTGTTTCCGGCCAGATCTTCTTGAAGATTCGGTATTGAAACGTGTTATTCCACGTCAGGTTGCGTCCGATGGCCATCGTGTTTCCGGTGGGCAGGCTGATCCCAAACGTTCCCTGAACGTCGAAGTCCTTGAAGCCCTTCCCATAGGCGAACGTGGGAGTGATTACGGGATTCGTCGCGCCCTGTTCGTATTGCCCAGTCGGAAGGCTCATCTGGAAGAAGGCCGACAAGATGTAGTTTCCGTGCTGCTCGTTGCCGGCGGCCATTCGATACTTCACTAGAAACTGCCAATCCCCGAATCCATCGGGAGAATCGGGATTGTTCACGACATAAGGAGGCACCGCGACGATAACCTCAACATTCTTTGCGGGGATGATTTCCAGGCCCTTGCTCACGCCGTAGTTGTCCGTCACCAGTCCGCTATTGTGCGTCTGCCACTGGAGGTCGTAGCGAAACTCCTGCTCCAGTCGCGGAGTCGTCGTGGCGAGGGGAGTAATCCAGTGGGGCTGTTCGGCTTGGGTCTGGGAAACCATATTGAACCAGTCGGCAAAAAAACTGTCCTGCCCGAAGGACAACGTAGACGAGAGACAGAGAACAATCGCGACGAAAAACAAAGCGACACTGCGCAAAGAAAGCCTCCCGGGCGTTAAATTGAAATTGTGCCAAAGAATGGAAAGTGTACATCACATACGTTTCTCATGTCCAGTAATACACGGTTCTATATGTCCAATCGGATTCGGCCTCTACTGTTTGGCGAAAATCCAGCGGGTTGACCATGCCATGTCTTGACTGTACGATTTCGTTCCGATGACGAAGAAGGGCAAGTCCGGGCGGAAGACGGAAGACTTGTTGAAGCTCCGCGAAGCAGCTTTAGAGCTGGGGATCAGCTTTCCGACCATCAAGCAGTGGATTTATAAGAAGAAAATTCGCAGTATCAAGACCGCCGGAGGACATCATCGCATTCCCCAGGCTGAGGTAGACCGGCTGCTTTTCAGGACGCGAGGCAAAACGGAGAAGGAGCGGAGGCTGATCATCCGGCGGGTCAGTGGACGGAATCAGCTCGTGGGGCGAGTCGATTCTGTCCGGATCAGCGGTCTGATGGCGGAGGTAAAGATTTCGATTGGCGGCCAGCAAATCACCTCCATCATCACGGCAACTTCGGCGCGCGAAATGCAACTGAAGCCGGGACAGACGGCGGCGGCTCTGATCAAGGCAACTGAGGTGATGATTCTTCGGGTGTGACCTGAAGAATCGAAGAGTTTTTCTTGCTAGCTCCTCGCTTTTGCGTTACCGGCCGTGCTCACCGGCACGCAGGTTGGGCATGCCGGTTGGGCATGCCGGTTGACCCAGGCTTCGTCAACGGCCTAACATAGCGCCGACGGCCCTGAGGCCCTCACGATGATCGGCCAGACAGTCTCCCACTATCACATTGTGGGAAAGCTCGGTGGTGGCGGCATGGGCGTAGTGTATGAGGCGGAAGACACGCGCCTGGCCCGCCGCGTCGCCCTCAAGTTCATTCCCGCGGAGATGGTTCACGATCCCAAGTCCCTCAACCGCTTTGTGCGTGAGGCCCGCGCCGCTTCCCAGTTGAACCATCCCGGCATCTGCACCATCCACGACATTGAGGATAACGACGGACATCCGTTCATTGTCATGGAGAAACTGGAAGGGGTGAGCCTGAAGGAGCGCATACGGGAAAAGCCGATGGGAGTCGACGAAGTCCTCGACATTGGCGTCCAGGTAGCGGATGCTTTGGCGGCTTCGCACGCCAAAGGGATCATTCATCGGGATATCAAGCCGGCGAATATCTTCGTGGCGCAAAACGGTCAAACCAAGATCCTCGATTTCGGATTGGCCAAGTCGGCCCACGAAAAGGGATCGAGCGATGCCGCCATGGACGACTCGCTGACGGCCATGGGCGTGATTCCGGGAACCGCGGTTTATATGTCTCCGGAACAGGCGCGCGGCGAAGAACTGGATCCGCGGAGCGATTTGTTTTCGTTCGGAGTTGTGTTGTACGAAATGACGACTGGCAAGAAGCCTTTCTCTACGGGCAACGTAATCACCACTCTGGACGCGGTCCTGAACCAGAAACCGGTCTCTCCTCTTAGCCTCAACCCGAACCTTCCGCGGGATCTCGAAGGCATCATCGGTCGGGCCATGGAGAAAGACCGGGGCCACCGCTATCCGGACGCGCTGGCGATGAAGGGCGATCTTCAGTCGCTGAGAAAGGAAACGGAATCGGGGGTGACCAGGAGCCAGGCGCGGCGGCCAGGGCTGCCCTATCGATTGGCCACAACCACGTTTCGATCTTCGAGCAAGTTCTCAACGTATCTTCTGCTGGGAGTCAGTGGGCTGTTGCTCACGGTTTTGGTCGCGGTGGGAGCGTGGTGGTTCAAACAGCGCCAGGCGGGCGCTGGCGCGCCGAAGAACACCATTGCGGTGCTGCCGTTACAGAACATGAACAACGACATCAGCGTGGAGTTTCTCCGCTTCGCGCTGGCCGATGAGATCGCCAACACCCTTACCTACACCCGGACGCTGGACGTTCGGCCATTGCCGGAAAAAATTCGCGTAACCGCCGGCGTCGACCCGCAGCGCACCGGCCGCGAAGTGCATGTTGCCAACGTGGTGACCGGGCATTTCTTGAAGCAAGGCGACCACCTTCTGATTACGCTGGAGGCGATCCAGGTGGAGGGGAACCGGCTGTTGTGGCAGACCACCGTGAAAGCGCCCGATCAGGATCTGATTGCATTGCAAGCGCAGATAGCGGCCCAGGTCCGCCAGGGGTTGCTGCCGGCGCTGGGCGCGACCGGCGATTTTCTCGATACCGGCACGCGCCCGAAGAACGCGGAGGCCTACGATCTCTACCTGCACAGCCTGGCGCTGCCTCATGATGCCGGGCCGAACAAGGATGCGGTGGCAGTTCTGGAGCATGTGGTCGCCGTCGACCCAACCTACGCGCCGGCATGGGAACAACTCGGAGTACGTTGCTACTTTGACGCGGACTACTCCGACGGCGGCGAACCGATGTTCCAGCGGTCCAACCAAGCTTGCGAACGTGCCCTGGAACTCGATCCGAATCGGGTCACGGCGGCCCGACAGTTGATCGCCAACCGCGTGGAGCGAGGCGAACTTGGGAAGGCATATCAGGCGGCGCTGGCGCTGGTCAAGCGTCGTCCGGAGAGTGGCGAAGCCCACTTTGCGATGGCCTATGTCTATCGTTATGCGGGGATGCTGGAGCAATCGGCGAGCGAATGCAATACCGCGGTGGCGCTCGATCCCGGTAACTTTACTTTTCGTTCTTGCGCCTGGGCTTTTATGGAATTGGGCAAGATGGAGCGGGCTAGGGATTTTGTCCGCCTGGATGAGGGCTCGGAGTGGGCCGCGTATGTGATGCCGTCGATTCTGCTGCGCGAGGGAAAGATTGCGGAAGCACGCGAAGCCGTGAAGAGCATGCCGAGCGCACCGCGCTATCACCGCGATCTGCTGGAGTCTTGTTTGCAGTTGCGGCCAGCGGCAGATCTGGACCGGATGGCGCAGGAAGCGGAAACCAGTCTGCCCACTGAACTGGACGCCGAGACGTGGTATTACCAGGGAGCACTGTTCGCATACTGCGGCAAGAAACAAGCCGCTCTCCATCTTCTGCAAAGCGCGGTCGAGCAGAATTATTGCGCGTACTCGAATCTGCTCTCCGATCCGCTGCTGGCAAAACTCCGTACAGAAACAGCGTTTGACAAAGTGTTGACGTCCGCTGGGAAATGCCAGGATGCGGTGCGCGCGGCAGGCAACACGCCGAGCCCCTGAAACATAATTAGTGTACGAAGCAGCCGCGGATGACTGGTACAATCCGCTTGTTCGAAATGTTTTTTTGTCCGCTGATTGTTCCCGCAACAAGAATCTCCATGAGGATCCCTTATGATTTCTATGCGAAGTTTTTTCGCGGTCATTCTTCTCGGTTGTGTCATCGGCAGTCCTTGCCTGACAGCAGCGCAGGAAACGCAAGAGGGCCGCTTGCTGCGCTTCCCCGACGTCTATAAAGACAAGATTGCTTTCATGTACGGTGGCGACCTCTGGCTGGCGTCAAGCTCGGGAGGCACGGCGCGCCGTATTACTTCCCATCCTGGGCGGGAACTATTTCCAAAGTTCTCGCCGGATGGAAAGTGGCTGGCATTCACCGGCCAGTACGATGGCAACTTTAACGTCTATGTCATGTCGTCCGAGGGCGGTCAGCCGAAGCAGTTGACCTTCTACCAGGGATCGGCGCAGCCGCTCACCGACCGCATGGGTGTGCTCAATCAAGTCATTGGCTGGACGCCGGATGGCAAGAGCATCGTCTTCCTTTCGCGGCGCGACGCTTCGAACGGCTGGATCAAGCGCCCCTTCACGGTGAGCATCGAGGGTGGACTACCGCAGCCGATGGCGATGGACGAGGGCGGCCTGCTTTCGTTCTCGCCGGACGGCACCAAAGTCGCTTACAACCGGATTTTCCGCAATTTCCGGCAATGGAAACGCTACACCGGCGGCTTGGCGCAGGACATCACCATCTACGACCTCAAGAATAATGTTGTCGATGGGGTCATTCCGCATACGGATTACTCCGATACATTTCCGATGTGGCGCGGGAGCACGATCTATTTCACTTCCGATCGCGGGCCCGAACACCGGCTCAATCTCTACAGCTACGACCAGGGCAGCAAGCAGGTTGAGCAACTCACCAAGTTCGACGACTTCGACGTCATGTGGCCGAGCCTTGGCCCGGATGCGATTATTTTCGAGAAGGGAGGCTACCTCTACACCTTCGACTTGCAGACGCGGCAGCCGAAGAAACTGGTCGTCTATGTGAATGGAGAGCGCGACCACGTCATGAAGCACTGGGTAGACGCGCGCCGGCACATTACCGACTTCGACATCTCGCCCGACGGCAAGCGAGCCGTATTCGCGGCGCGCGGAGAAATCTTCACCGTCCCCGCGAAGGATGGAAGCATCCGCAATCTGACGCATTCTCCCGGGGTTCGCGAACAGAAAGTGGCGTGGTCGCCGAATGGGCAATGGATCGCCTACGTTTCCGACCGCACCGGCGAAGATGAAATCTACATCGCTCAGCAAGACGGACTGGCTCCGGAAGAGCCGATCACCAGCGGACACAAGGGCTTCATGTTCCAGCCGGCGTGGTCTCCGGACAATTCGAAGATCGCGTGGGCCGACAAGGACCTGAAACTCTGGTATGTAGACATCAAAGAGAAGAAGCCGGTCGAAGTGGATCGCGGCAAGTTCGCCGAGATTACGAATTACAGCTGGTCTCCGGATAGTAAGTGGCTGGCTTACGACAAGAATTTGGAAACTGGCTATTCCGTGGTGTATCTGTATGGGTTAGCTGACCACAAGACCACGGCGGTGACCTCGACTCTCAACAACAGTTACTCGGCGGTGTTCGATCCCGACAAGCGGTATCTGTACTTCCTTTCTGACCGCGACTACAACGAAGTGCTGGGCAACGTCGATTTCGAGTTTGCCAATCCGAAAACGACGCGGGTTTACGTGGTCACATTGACGGCGGACGAGCCTTCACCTTTTCCGGCCTTAAGCGACGAGGTGAAGGTGAAGACCGAGGAGGAAGCGGTCGCGCCGGCGCCAGAGAACAAGAAGAGCGCAAAGCAGACGCCCAACAAGAAGGAAGGGAAGACGGAAGAAAAGTCCGCGCAAACCGAGACCAAGGAGCCTCCGAAGGTTTTCAAGATTGATCTGGATGGCATCCAGAACCGGATCGTGGCGTTGGCCGTTCCGCCAGCGGTGATTCGCAACTTCGATGCCTCCAAAGAAGCGATCTACTACTCGACTTCGCCCATACAGGGGCTGTCGGGACCGCTCGCTGGGGAAACTCCCGCGGTTCATGCCTACGATCTGAAAGAGCACAAAGACAAAGTGCTCTTGGATGGCGCGGATCGTTTCGCGCTTTCCCATGACGGATCGAAGCTGTTGTACCGGACCGAGCACGATGGCCCGATTGGGATCATTGATGCCAAGTTGCCAGGAGGAGATTCCAAGGTTCCCGAACCACTTCACAAAGCGGGAGACGGCGCGCTGAAACTCGACGGCATGAAAACGGAGGTCGATCCTCCGCAGGAATGGAAGGAAATTTTCAACGAGGTCTGGCGGCAGGAACGCGATTACTTTTTTGAGCCTTCGATGAATGGAGTGGATTGGCAGAAGACCAGAGACCAATATGCTCAGTTACTCCCTTACGTAGCTGATCGTTATTCGCTCACTTATATTCTGGGCGAGATGATCGGGGAATTATCGAATTCGCACACCTATGTGGGCGGCGGCGATTTCCCGGACCTGCACCCTGTGAACGTCGGATTACTAGGCGCGGACTATGAAGCCGACTCGTCCAGCGGCATATACCGAATCAAGAAAATCTTTTCCGGCGAGAATTGGGACGCGCACGCCCGTTCTCCGTTGACTGAACCGGGCGTCAATGTGAAAGAAGGCGATTACCTGGTGGCGATTAACGGACGCGCGCTGCGCGCTCCGCAGACTCCTGACGAATTGCTGGTGAACACGGCTAATGAGGTCGTCACACTCACCGTCAACTCCAAAGCCTCGGCGGACGGCGCCCGCAATGTGGTGGTGAAGCCGATTGGCGACGAGTACAGCTTGCGCGAGTTGAACATGATCGAGACCAACCGCAAAAAGGTGGACGCGGCCAGCGGCGGCCGCATCGGCTATGTCTACCTGTCGAACATGGGCGATGCAGGACTCAACGAGTTCGTCAAGCAGTACTTCCCGCAGATTCGCAAGGAAGGCATCATTTTCGATGTTCGCTACAACGGCGGCGGCTTCGTGGACGAACTCGTCTTCGAGCGGCTGCGGCGCATACTGGTCAACATGGATGCGGCCCGCAACTTTGAGCCGTCACGGCGCCAGAATGCCTTCTACGGATACATGGCCTGTGTGACCAATCACTACGCCGCGTCCGATGGAGACATTTTCAGCTACATGTTCAAGCAGTACAAACTGGGGCCGCTCATCGGCGAGCGAACCTGGGGCGGAGTGCGCGGCATTCGCGGCGAAATCGAGCTGATGGATGGCGGCTATATCACGCGTCCGGAATTTTCGCTGTACGGGCTCGACAGCAAGTGGGTGATCGAAAACCGCGGCGTGCAACCTGATGTGGTCGTGGATAATCCGCCAGACCTGGTCCTGAAGGGGCAAGATCCACAACTGGAAAAAGCGGTCCAGATGCTGATGGACGAGATCAAGGCTCATCCAAAGACGCTGCCGGCGCGGCCCGCGGATTTGCCGACGTATCCGGAGGGGCCAGGGCTGTAGCACTGAGTCAGTGTGCAATTGCGCTGGCAGAGAAGAAAACGGGGGTGCCCCACTTCTCGCGCTTTTCGAGAAGTGGGTCGCCGGACTGCCGACACCGAAGGGGCTAGGTTCTATGCCGCCGGTGGTCGAATCTTCATTTTGAGGACTTCGCACTCGTTCACTCGTACTGGCCCGGTTTCGCCGAGCGCGTAAGCGCGGAAACTGCTCCAGAGCCACAGTTCCGGAGATGTCACCAGTCCGCGTTGCACTGGATTGCGGTGCATGTAACGCAATTTCTCGATGCGCTTGTGTTCGGTCCAGACGTTGAAGTCGTAGAAGCGCTTCTGCCAGATGTGTTGAGGGGCGTGGTCGAAAAGGTTCACCTGGGCAAGGTTGCGCCGTCGCTTTGATGACGCCAGTACGCGGCGTGCAAATCCTAGTTTGAGAGCCTGCATCACGGTCGAAGGATTCTTATCTTGCGGCTCGCTGATCAGAAGATGAATGTGCTCGGGCATAACCACATAACCGACAACGACGAATGAATAGCGCCGGCGCATCTGCTCCAGCACGGCCAGAAATAAATCGCGGCGGCGCGCCGTGCCGAGCAGCGGCTGCCGCCGATAACAACTGCAGGTAATGAAATGCAGATGCCCTGCACCGTAGTAGCGCTTCAGCTTGCCCCGCATAGCAACACCGTAGCCGCGCAAGGATGTTGGCGCGGTGACAGCGCGCACCATCTAGTGGTGATGAAAGGTATCGGGCACAATGTGCTAGGGAATCGCGGACGAGAGGCCCACTTCCCTCGCGCCTTCGACCCCACGTAGAGCAGAGTCGGCTTCACTGTCGGCCGTCCGGCCGCCCACTTCTCGAAAAGCGCGAGAAGTGGGGCACCCCCATTTTCTTCCCTGCCCACGTTCCCAACGCGGGTTATACTCCGCTGGAGATGGTGGCCACCCGCCGGAACACTGATCGTGGTAAGTATGTGCACTGATCTCATGGGTGACCGCATATTTTTCTTAACAATAATGAAGGGACGACGAATATGAGAATGCGGACCTTTCCGGTGTTTGCCCTTGTGCTTGCGTTTGCGGCGTTCGCGCAGCAAGCACCTCCTTCTGGCGGTGACAAGCTTCCTAGCATTCTGGCCAGAATGAAAAGTGAAGACTTGCACACGAAGATTGTCGCCTTTAACGAATTAATGACTCATGTTGCCTCGGAGGCGGGAGGGCCGAAAGAGGGTAGTGAACTCACCGGCCGCTCTGACGCTCTGAATAAGTTCTTCTCTCGGCATCCTGAGCAGGCCGATCAAGTGAAGCTGGGGTTGATTCAGCTACTGACCAAGGAGAACTACTACTTCATTGAAGGCAAGAATCCTCCTCCGGACGATCACGCAGAGGATGATGTTAGCGAGCATTATGCAGAGTTAATCAACACGGTTTCCTCCCTGAATGACGACCGAGCCATACCTGCACTGGCGGGTGCCGTAACCACGGGAGGGATGGCTCAACGAGGCTTATTGAAGTATGGCGATAAGGCGCTGGACCCACTTCTGAAGCAGCTTAGGAGTCCGGATGGGTTGGTACGGGCGTCGGCGTTGGGTATGGCCATCACGGTCTTAGAGGGACATAATGACCCCGAAGCTCACAATCGAGTACGGGAGCTTCTTCAGGCGTTGCTCGCAGATCCCGAGTCGGTGGTTCGAAGAAAAGCTGTCTGGGAAATTGACTGCCTTGATGATCGACAAGATTTTGTGCCGATTTTGGAAAAGATCGCGAAAACTGATCCTGAGAAACGTTCGGGCAAAGCGGACGACGGCGGGGATGGGGACGCGTTCTACCCGGTGAGATATGATGCACGGCGAGTGCTGCATCACATCCAAAACAATAAACCATGCGGAAGTGAGTACTAGGTTTGGGCCTGGCCAACTTTGCCCATACGAAGAACTTAATGGCGCACGGTGGGAACTTCGAAGCCAAATGCGATTCGTTTTGTGTTTATCTTTCACGTTGATGCTGTCTACGCAACTAACTGCTAAACCGCCTGCATCGCTCGATGCTAAGGTCTCCGCCGTTTTGGCGCGCATGAGCGGGAAGGACTTGCATATGCGTGAGGCTGCCTTTAGTGACATGATGGCTCTGATACACGAAGGAAAGAAGGGAACCACGGAGTCCGGTCATGCTGACGCCCTGGCTACATTCTTCAAGCGGCATCCTGAACAAGCGGACAGGATCAAGCTCGGCCTGATCCAGTTGCTAAACGCCGATAATGCCGATTTTCAGGGCGAAAACACACCGCCGGGAACTTATACAGAAGACGATATGGAGCATTACGCAGAGGTTGTGAATGTTGTTTCCTCTCTGCAGGATGAACGGGCGATCCCTGCACTGGTGGGCGCGATGGCCACCGGCGGGATGGCCCAGCAGGCAATATTCCAGCATGGGGATAAGGCGCTCGCGCCAGTACTTGAGCAACTCAAGAGCTCAGACCCGCTGGCGCAATCCTCAGCGCTTAGGATGAGTTTCGCGCTGCTTGCGAAACGAGGCGATCCTGCCGCTCTTGCTCAAATACGAGAGCTCATTCTCGCATACGTTAAGGCCCCATCGGAGCCTTCGCGACGCATTGCGGTTCAGGAAATTGACTGCCTCGACGATCGACAAAACTTTGTACCGTTGTTAACAGAAATCTCAAAAACCGATCCTGAAAAACGGCCGGGCAAAGCACTCGACGGCGGGGACACTGATGGGTTCTACCCTGTGAGATACGATGCAAGACGGGTGCTACGAGATATTCAGAACAATGAAGGCTGTAGGCCTAAACAGTGAATTGTGATTTTGGGCTGGCTGTGCGGCGATCGTAGGCGCGACGGCGCTTGGCGTTTGGGCCGGTGGCCCACTCAAGCCTAGCGGGTGGCCAACATCTCGGCCGGGTGCCTCACCCTTCGTTTTTTGAAGGGTGGGATTCCACGATGATCCTGTCGTCAAAGAGAACTTGAAATCAGCGTTATTTAATGCCCCGACATGGTGCAATCCGAATGACAAGGCGCGGTGTAGAGCCGCAGCCGTAATGTCCAAACCCTGAGTCAGGTTTCTATGCCTCGCATTCTCATGCGCTGCTTTCTAGCCGCCATACTTGTAGTATCGCCTCTGTTTGCGCAGACGAATGTCCAGCGACCTCACATCTTAGGGCGGGTGGCCAACATCTGGCGGTGACACAGCGCAGCGGTAGTTAATGTCGGCACCGTAACAACCGAGGGTGCCCCACAGCCTGCCCTGAG
>Ga0074046_10001853_pt1 | contig 18635 bp, 17 predicted proteins | sample BogForMeECP23OM3_FD_94441 | JGI IMG/M metagenome (GOLD analysis project Ga0074046, IMG submission 94441) | Bog forest soil microbial communities from Calvert Island, British Columbia, Canada - Bog Forest MetaG ECP23OM3 | ecosystem: Environmental > Terrestrial > Soil > Wetlands ... | reverse complement strand
CTCCCTTTGGCCACTCGGGAACCTCTCCTCCCAAGGCTATCGTGCCGACCAAGCCGATGGCGAGAATCGAACTCGCAACCACCTGATTACAAATCAGGTGCTCTACCGTTGAGCTACATCGGCGAACGACGTTAAGAAGGAAAAGCTATTCGGCGGCGGAACGACTGTCAAGCTAAACGGCGTTTCGGGGTCTGCTTCTTGCCTTTGGTGAGGGGGGGGGCTCCGCGCAGGACGCGGCTTCACTGGATCCGCCGACCAGCCGGCGAGAGCGTTTCACATTCACGGCGCGAAGACTCCGCCTGAAAGTTCCGCAGGTAACAGCACGATACTTGCGCTTATCTACATCAATCGGGAAAGTGATCGTCATGCCGAGAGCCAAACCTACCAGCAGCACCCTGATGGACCTCGAATGGGCGCGAGTCTATGCGGACCGCATCAAGGACGAACTCAAGCTGATTGCCAAGACGCTCTCGGACCTCAACGCGCACGCGATGCATCCGCATCTCGTCAAGGGTGCGGTGGCGCTCAAAGCGCAGATGAAGGAGGCCAGTCAGCAGGTTGGCTCGATGAGAAAGATCGCGAGCCAGTACGAATCCAACTGGATGAGCACGATCAAGAAGGCGCTGGCGCGGAAGTATCCGGGCTTCAACGAGCGCAAATCTAGGCGCGCCAGACCTGCGGCGAAGAAGACTGCGAAGAAATCGCGCCGGATTGGACCGGCTTAGCTAGACTGTTTCTTTCGCAGCGGCGCGGCGGCGGGCGATTTCGAACAACGCCACCGCGGCCGCGACCGACACGTTGAGCGAGCCGACTTTGCCGCGCATCGGGATGTCCACGACGAAGTCCGCGCCCTTCTTCACGATGTCGCGGACGCCTCGCCCCTCGGAGCCAACGATTATCGCGAGCTTGCGCGAGGTGTCGAGCGTGTAGATGGACGTCTCGCCGCCGGGCGCGAGCGCCGTGGTCCAGTAGCCGGCCTCTTTGAGCTGCTCGATCGTGCGCGCGACGTTGCCGCATCGCGCGATTTTCAGATGTATCCACGCACCGGCCGACGACTTGACCGCCGCGGGCGTGATGCCCGCAGTGCGGTCCTTCGCGATGACGATTGCGCCGACCCCGGCGCCTTCCGCCGAGCGCATCAGTGCGCCCAGGTTGCGCGGATCGGTGACGCCGTCGACCAGCACGATCGGGTCGGGCTGATCGGCGAGAATTTGTTCGAGCGGCATGTACTCGTACTCGCGCATCAAGGCGGCGATTCCCTGGTGGCGCGCAGCCGGTCCCGCCAGTCGCTCCAGTCCGGCTTCATCGGCGAACTCGACGCGACCGCCGCCGGTTCTGACGAGATCGATTTCGGCGGCGAAGCGCCGCTCGTCGCCGGATTTCACGTAGAGCACTCGAATCGAGGCGGGCGCCGCGGCGACCAGCTCGCGGATTGGCTCGACGCCGTAGACTATTTCGCGATCGTTGCCGCTCGCGCGCCGCGGCTCGCGCTCGCCCGCATCGACGCGTTGATAGTCGCGCGCAGGGGGCGGCGCCGCCGACGGTTTGGTAGGTGACGCCGGAGAATCGCGCCGCGGCGGGCGCGGCGCGTTGCGGTTGAAGCGCGGATGGCGGTCCTTGTCGCGAAAGTCTCTCATCGTGGAGCGATACTACCAGAGCGCCGAGCAAGTAGCGCGCGTCCGAATTACCTCGCCCGTTTGTCGGGAGAGGCAAGTCAGGAGAAAATCAAATCGCAAGTTTCAATCTGGCGGCGGGATGTCTAGACTTGAGCGCGACAGTTGGCGCTCATCACACAATGAGACTGGCAATTCCGGGATTTGCGATTATCGACCGCTACGTAGCGCGCGAAGTGCTTGCGCCGTTTGCGGTTGACGTCGGTCTGCTGACCTTTGCGCTGGTCACCGGCAAATTGCTCAAGCTGATGGACATGGTCGTCAATCATGGCGTCAGCCTCGGCGAGGTGTGCGGGATAATCGGGTACATCATGCCGGCCTTCCTCGAGCTCACGTTTCCGATGGCGGTGCTGCTCGGCGTGTTGATGGGATTCGGGCGGATGTCGAGCGACCAGGAGATGATTGCGGCGCGCGCATGCGGGGTCAGCCTGTATCGGCTGGAGGTGCCGGTGATGATAGTGGCGCTGGGCGTGTACGCGATTTCGAGCTACTTCGCGTTCTCGCTGCGGCCGTGGGCGAATTCCAATCTGCGCAACAAGCTCTACGAGCTCAGCCAGACCCGCACCAGTGCCGGGCTGAAGGAAAAAATCTTCAACAGCAATTTCCCCGGCCTGGTGGTTTACGTCGACGAGATGTCCGACACCGACTCCAGCATGAAGGGCGTCATGATTTCGGACGCGCGCGATCCGCACAATCAGAACACGATAATCGCCAAGCGCGGAGCGATGGTCCCCGACACCAAGAACAAGTCGATCACGCTGCGGCTGTACGACGGGTCGATCTTCGGCGTCGAGCCGCAGGACAACGCGACGCACGTTACCAGCTTCAAGACCTACGATCTCAGCGTCAGCCCCGAGGAATCGCTCGGCGTGACCGATGTGGAGCCGGACGAGATGAAGTACTCGGTTCTGCGCGCCACGATCAAGGCGGCTCGCGCCAAGGGCAAGCCGGACTACGACGCCGAGACCGAGATGGCGAGCAAGTTCACCGTCCCGTTCGCCACGATGTTGTTCGCGCTGCTCGGCATCTCGCTCGGGCTCAAGCCGGCGCGCGGCGGGCATTCGGAGCGCTTCGGCGTCAGCGTGGCGCTGTTCTTTCTCTACTACTCGCTGATGCGCGTGGGCGAGACGCTGGCGCAGCGCGGCAAGCTCGACTCGTGGATCGCGATGAGCATCCCGGACCTCGTGTTCATGGCGCTGGCGTTCTGGTTCTTCTATCGCGCCGCTTCCGACAAGGCCGACCAGGGCCGGGGCCCCGGCGACGTCATCTGGGATCTGGTCGAGCGCTACGAACGCAGCAGGCAGGCCGCATGAGACTTCGACCGCGCCTATCGCCGGTGATGGATCGCTTTATCGCCGGCCAGTTCTTCGGCCCGTTCATGGTTTGCCTAGCGGCATTCACGGCGGCCTATCTGCTCGGCGACATGTTCGATCGATTCGACGATCTGATCCGCTACGGCGGGCTGGGACTGTTGGGCCTTGAGTACTTCGCGCTCAAGCTGCCGCTGATCATCTCGCAGGTCCTGCCGGTCGCGTGCCTGGCGGGAGTGCTGCTCGGCTTCGCGCTGCTCAATCGCTCGGGCGAGGTGCTCGCATGCCAGCAACTCGGCATCAGCCGGCTTGAGATGGCGGTGCCGGTGCTGCTGGTCGCCGTGTTGATTTCGGGATTTGATTTTCTCATCAGCGAAACCGTGGTGCCCGCCGCGACGCGCCAGGCGAAATATATTTACGCGGTCGAACTCAAGAAGCGTCAGCTGAAGGCGGTGTTCGCCAACAAGCGCATCTGGGTGCGCGTGCGCGACGGCTTCATTTCGGTGGACAGCCTGGACAAGAAGCAGGATCTGCTAACGGGAATCACTCACTATCGACTCGACGGCGACTTCGGACTCAAGGACCTCGAGCATGCGGCGAGCGCGCGATGGGACGGTCACGACTGGGTCGAGGTCGGACTGAATTCTTTCCAGGTCGCGGAGGGCGGCACGGTCACCAAGACTGGTGACACGCGCTTCGATCTCGGACTGACGCCGGCCGACTTCGGGCTGCTGCGCTTCGACCCCGAGGAGTTCAGCCTGTGGGAGCTCGACCGCTACATCGCGGACCTGCGCAGCAAGGGACTCGACCCGGGCGGCTACGTGGTCGATCGAGATCTGAAATACGCGATGCCGCTGGCGTGCGTGATAATGGTCGCGCTGGGGATGGCGCTGAGCCTCGATCCGCTGCCGCGCAACCTGAGTCTCGGCCGCAGCTTCGGGCTGGCAATCATCATCGGCTTCGCCTACTGGACCTCGCTCGGCATCACGTCTGCGTTAGGCCGCTCAGCACTGCTGCCCGCGCCAGTCGCCGCATGGATTCCAAATTTCATGTTCGCAATGATCGCGATCTCAATCTTCCTATTCGGCGAGGAACGCTGACGGTGTCTACATGCGTGCGTGCCGGCTCAGCCGCCGATCTGGTACTTCGTGGCAGGTTGTCCGCTGCTGTTCACAAGAAGTGTTAAGGGACGCATTCTCAACGAGCCGAGTCCGCGCGTGACCGCGCCCGTACATCGCAGTTCGCGCCCGTGGCTGTCAAGAGTGGCTGTCAGAAAGGAAATGCTCGGCTGCCCCCGCGCCCGTCATTACACCGGGCCGCGCGCCAAAGAGGAATCCCGCTATTGGCCCCGTCGCTCCGTAGTGAAGCCGTGCGAAATCAGTTAGCTCGACCTGGCAGATCTGGTTTTCTCGTCAATTTCAGTCGAAGATCTAATTTTTTTGGTGAGTTGATCGCTCGGCATCTCCAGTGATCGCCAACCCGTTGGAGGGGTTGCCCCGCCCCGGGGGGTGTGGGGACTTTTGTGGGGACTCACAATAATTTCCAGTATCGCTCAGTGGCAGTCGCTTTCGGTACGGAGACAAGGATAGTCATTGGCGGACAAGCTCTTGAGGCGTACCGAGCGATACCGACAAACATCGGCTAGAATCGGCTTTTACCCTTGGGGGTGCGTGTGGTCGCCGGTTCAAATCCGGCCACCCCGACCAACCAAATCCTCCGTAATTTTAGCGAGCCTGCGAGCACTCCAACGTGGCAATGGCATTGCGGGTACGCTTATTCCGAGAGTTTGCCTTTAAAGGTGAACGTGCCCGCGCCGGTATCCTCGTTGAGCTTGAAGGTTGCCTTTCCTGAGCCGCTCGCCCCTGCGAACAACCCGCTGCCGCCGGTAATCTCAAACCGAGCGTTTTTGGCCGTTACGTTTGTTGGCGTCTTCCCGCAAGCCGCGCCCCCAAACATAACGTCTAAGTCACCGCTCGAAAATGAATACGTCTCAGTCGAGGTGAACGTACAGCATTTCTTCCTGGCGGCCTTGTTTATTTTACAGCTGCCGAGCGTGGCACCGCCCGCTACATCGCCCATCCCTAGCCCGCTAACGTTCGTTTTGGTGACGGCGCCGGCAAGCGAAAAGCACTCATCGGCGGAACAGGGCGTGACGGGGGTGGCATCGATTGTGCCCGAGCCATTGAACTTGATGACGCTCGCCTTGTCCGGTGAGTTCTGAGCCGCCGCGACATCGCTGGAACCGTCGTCGGCCGCCGGCGAATCCTAGGCCCACGCGAGGCCGTCAGCCCCGATTTTCCCGGCGAGCCCACCAAGGCGGCTGACCGGCAACAAAGCCAACGCGAATGTCGGAACCAGGAAGATGATCTTACGCAACATACTGCATCACCTCTCTGGGGTTTTGAGTTGGCCCGTTGTACGCGACGTATTCGAAACGTCGCAGTAACCCTTAAGCACGTCTCATGCCGCCGCTTCAGCTCGCCAATTCTACGGTTTGCGCGGATCGCGCCAGCGGCCCCGACGCGTTTGTGGCCGTCGGCTACACACGCGCTGTAGCCGTCGGTCGCAACGTTAAACCGAGAGCCGGTTCAAATCCGGCCACCCCGACCAATTGGATTAAATTAGCGGTCCGCGAGAGGACGCCAACAGAGCAGTACCTTCTCTGCGAATCTAGTGGCGCTGCGGAACCTCGATGGGGGCCACCCCGCTGGGGGCGGGGGTGTCCGATTCTGGTGCCAAATTGGCATCTTCCGTGTCAATCGGGCCGCTCGCGCGCGGACCAGGTTCTCGCCTAGTTCGCTCTGCCGGAGAAACGTTCGATGGCCGAAAGAGGCGGATTCTTGACTCGGTGGCTGTCAAGAGTGGCTGTCAGAAGCGCTACGAAGGCCAAAACGCATTGAGTCTATTACGAGATCCTAGTCCTATCCGCCGATCTGATACATCGAGCGATCCTGCGTCGAGCGGCCTTCGAGTAGGTGGTGGCCGGTGGGTTTCAGCTCGACTGCGCGTTTGAGAATTCGCGCGACGTCGGCAATCACATCGCTCGAATTCGAGCGGAGGGCCTTGCGGACGTCGAGTTCGTCGTCGTTTAGCAGGCACAGGTGGAATTTGCCGTCGGCCGTCAGGCGCATTCGGTTGCAGGTGCCGCAGTAGGGCTCACTGACCGGGCTGATTAAGCCGACGACGCCGCGCGCGCCTGCAATCCGGTAGTTGCGTGATTCGTCTGCGAGGTTCTCCGTGGGAAGTTCAGTGAGTGGGCCGAGCGCCGACTCTATTCTCCGCCGCGTCTCGATGTTCGACACATAACGCTTCATCGACAACGTCGCGCATTCGCCGCCACCCAGCGGCATCAGCTCGATAAATCGCACGTGCCAGTCGCGCTCGACCGTCAGGCGCGCCAGCTCGATGACGTCGGATTCGTTGTAGCCGGCCGTCACCACCGAGTTGAGCTTTATCGGCATCAGACCCGCCTCTTCGGCCGCGACAATCCCGCGCCATATTTTCTCGAAGCTGCCCCATCGCATCTGCCGCTCGACGGTGGCGGCATCCAGGCTGTCGAGATGCACGTTGATTCGATTCAGCCCCGCCCGTTTCAGGGGATGCGCAAGCTCGGTGAGCAGGAGCGCGTTGGTGGTCAGCGCCAGTCCGTCCACGCCGGGCACGCGCGCGAGCCGCTCGACTATCTCCGCGAGATCGAGCCGGAGGGTCGGCTCACCGCCGGTCAGCCGGAATTTACGAAAGCCCACGCTGACGGCGGCGCGCGCAACGGTCTCGAACTCGGCCGGGCTCAGCAACTCGTCCTTGGGAAGAAAGCGCAAACCCTCAAGCGGCATGCAGTAAACGCATCGCAGGTTGCATGCGTCGATTACCGATAGCCGCAGGTAGTCTATCTCACGATTGAAGGAGTCGCGGGGCACGAAACCATAGTTATCGGAGCAGCCCGCTCGAAACAACTTCGCCGCGCGGGGAGACTCAATCTTGCCAATTCGCCCGCGGCGCCTATTATCGTTGGTATCGTGATGAACAGTGACGTGAACATGACTGGCCGATTGGGCGGGAAGTTGCGATTGAGCCGGGTGCTCGCCGTCGTGATCGCCGCATTGGGTTTCCTGGCGATCGCATCGTCGAGCAACGCGGCCTCAGCCAATCGCGCCGAATCCGACGCTGTCGTTGCCGAGGCGGAAAAGCTGGTGATGCAGGCGGGTCAGGCCGATCCGGTCGATACGAAGTTAATTCACCAGGCGATGGACAAGCTGCATGTAGCGCTGAAAATCGACCCGCGCAACGATTCGGCCTACGTGGACCTCGGCTTCTGTTATGGCGTTCTGCGCGACGGCGATACCGCGATCGGTATGTATCGCACGGCGACGGAGTTGAATCCGTCGGGCAGCAACTTCATCGAGCTGGCGGATGTGTACCTGCGCGTGGGCGATGCCGAGGACGCGCTGCTCGCGGCCAACGCCGGAATCGTCAAGGATCCTTCCAACGCGCGGCTCTACAACGCCAAGGGCTTGGCGCTGAACGATTTGCAGCGCTTCGACGAAGCCGAAGAAGCATGGGAGAAGGCGCTGCGGCTCAATCCAAACCTGAAAGTCGCGCAGGCAAATCTGGACGCGCTAAACGCCGGAGCAACCGGCCGCGGCAGTATCAGCAAGCATTCCGCGCAACCGCCGGCGTCCAGCCCGCCGCACTAGCGATGCGCGACGATAACTACGGAGCGTCGCCGACTGACACCAGCACCAGGTACGGCGTCATGCGATCGTACACGAAGCCGTCCACCGCTACCGGCTTCGACGGATTCGCCGCCGCAGCGTTCGCGAGCTGAGTGCGCAGTTTCTGGTCTCCAACCACCTCCAGCCGCTTGCTCAAAATCAGGCGATACAGGCTTTGTCCAAGTTCGTCGCCTTGATCGAGCTGCAGGCTGTTGCTCATCGTATCGCCGTTGATCGACATCGGAATCTCGCGGCCATCCACGCGCATGCGCACGATTTGCTGATCGATCGTCAACCCTGACTCGTCCTTCGTAAGGCGTCCGACCAGCCTGATCTCGTGATAGTGATTCGGGTCGTTGGTCGGGAACGGAAAAAACTGTAAGCCGTTCATCGCCGGCCCGGTGCCGCTTGATCGGCCGTTGCCCCCGCCGATTGCGCGCATATTGATCGCGATTCCGCTGACATGAAATGCTCCCATCGCGCCAATACTGCCGGCGCCGCCGCCGACCCCGGCGGGTCCTGCCGTGGCCACCGTGGCCGTCATTGCGAACGTCAGGGCCGCCGCGAGTCCAGCGATTGTTTTGCCAATCATCGATGAATCCTCCCCGCGATGCGGTTTTCGCTGCTAGCCGCCAGTGATCGGACGCTCAGGCTCCGCCACACAGTAGGCGCATCGGCAGAGACTTCTGAGTTGAGGCATCGTGTAGATAGTTTCGTGCCCGTCGACCCATCCGATAAACACCGCGGACTCGCCCAGCCGCGAAAGCTGACGCATGCGCAGGCTGGCGGGCGGCACGTCGCCGTTCACGTTGCCCTTGCACGCGTCGCACAAACATCCGCGGCGCAAATTTTCCAGCGGGAAAATACTGTCGTGACCGTCAACCCATTGCACGCCGACGGCGTAGCGCCCGACTTCGTGCAGCCCTTTGATCTTCGGAGTCTTTGACTTGATTAGCGCCATCGGTGCAGTCTCTGCGTGAGTATAACCCGCGCTCCACTTGGTGTGGAGACGTTATTTTTGGAGAAGGAGTTTCCTGACCATGGATGAAAAAGCAAAAAAACAATCGCTATTGATGATCCCGTACGGATTGTTCGTCCTTGGGGCCGCTCACGGCGGCACCGCCACCGCGGCGACCGTCAACTGGGTCACGCAAGCCAGCTTCAACCCGCCGCTGGTCGTGGTCGGGATCAAGAAGGACTCGGGATCGCACGCGATGGTGAAAGACTCGAAAAAATTTGCGCTGTCGATGCTAGCGGCCGGGCAGAAAGGGATCGCGGGCGCGTTCTTTCGTCACGTCGAACCGAAGGACGGCAAATTCGGTGACTTCGCGTTCGAGAACGGCGCCAACGGCGCGCCGATCATCAGCGATGCGCCCGCGTCGGTCGAATGCGAAGTCGTCGGCTTTTACGAGCTCGGCGATCACAGCGTCATCGTCGGCAAAGTCACCGAGGCGCACGTCAAGCGCGACGCCGACGCGCTGACGATGAAAGAGACCGGATGGAACTACGGCGGCTAAAGAATCCAGATTCATGGATTCCACCGAAATCAAAATCGATAGACTAAGAGCCGCGCTCGAGCGGCTGACGGCGAACGCCAGCCGCGAGCTGCTCGTCAAGCAGCCGCATTGGGGGGACGCGATCCTGTGCGACGGGCTCATTTACGCCGCGCGTGCGCTGAAATCCGACGCACCCGTCGCGGCTGCAGAGCGATGGTTTGAGCCGAAGCTCGCGGCGGGTCCGCGCACCAACGGATGGTTCTGGTTCTGGGCGGCCGAAGCGCTGCCGGCGCTCGACCTGCATCTGAAGACGAACGACGAGCGTTACCTGGATTACGCGCGTGCGATCGCCGGCTTCATGGAAAACTCGGCGGTACGAACTCCCGACGGCGCGTTCGTCCCGCATCCGCCGGCGCTTGAAGTGTGGATCGACGTCTGCTACTTCACCGCGCCCGCGCTCGCACTGCTCGGCCGAATCTCGGGCGACGCCGCGATGGTCGAGCGTGCGGCGGATCAGATGATCCTTCATCGCGATCATCTGATCGACCCAAACAGCGGACTCTTCTGGCACGTCGTGTACGTTGAGCGGAAATCGCATTCGCCATGTTTGTGGGCGCGCGGCAATAGCTGGTTTTCGATCGCGGCGCCGCAAGTGCTCGCCGAAATCGAGGCGGCCGGCGGGACTCAACAGCTTGCGGCAAAGGTCAACAAGATACGCGAGGCGCTCGCGGGTCAGCTCAACAATATCGTCTCGCTGCAAGACGAGTCAGGCTTGTGGCGCACGGTGATCGATCGCGACGATTCGTATCTCGAGGCGTCATCCGCTGCGGGATTCGCACTGGCACTGGGCCGCGCGATTCGGACGCGGCTGCGGGGCCTCGACGCGGCGCGCGCGCGCGAGGCGTACTCGCGTGCGCTGGGCGCGATTTGCGCGAAGATAGATGCGCACGGCGCATTCACCGGGGTGTCGCAGCAGACGCCGCCGGGCGACTTTGCCTTTTACAATTCGATCGAAATTGGGACCGCGCCGTTCGCGACCGGCGTGTGCATGATGGCGCTCAGCGAGGCGATTGAGGCAGGAGCATGGCAAACAAGAAAGTCGTAGTGTTGCCGGGCGATGATGCGGCGCCGGAAGCGATGAGCGCGACGATGGACGCGCTGCGCGCCTTGAAACTTCCGATCGATTTCGTCGAGTTTCCGCCCGGCGAGAAATGGGTGCGCGGCGAGACCGACGCTGCCGCGCGCAAGGCAATCGACGCGTCCGACACGACGCTGTTCGGCTCCACCTCGGGCAAGACCACCGCCATCACCTATCTCAGATGGGGCAAGCAGACCTTCGCCAACGTGCGGCCGGTGCGTTACTCCAAGGGTTTTCATAGCCCGCTGGCGAGGCCCGAAGGAATCGACTTTGTGATCGTGCGGGAAAATCTTGAAGACCTGTATCTCGGGCTCGAGGGTCCACTAGCGGCTTTGGCTCCGCTCAAGCTGATGAGCAAAATACTGCGCGCGCCGCTCGACACGTCGGAGCGCGGCATCTACGCGATCAAAGTGATCACCGAACGCGCGACGCGGCGCGTCGCCGAGTTCGCCTGCCAGCTTGCGATCAAGCGCAAACGCGCGGGTGGCAAGGGCAAGCTCACGTGCACGTCGAAGTACAACATGTTGCGCGAGTCGGACGGGCTCTTTCGCAGAATCGTCGAGGAAACCGCGGGCAAGTATCCTGAACTAAAGTACGAGCAGTTTATCGTGGACGACTTCGCGCGACGGCTCGTGCAATCGCCGCATCATCTGGATGTGGTGGTGGCTCCGAATCTCTACGGCGACATCCTGTCCGACGCCGCGGCGGGAATCATCGGCGGGCTGGGGCTCGCACCCAGCGGATGCTATGGCGCCGACTACGCCTACTTCGAGTCGGTGCACGGCACCGCGCCCGATATCATGGGGATGGGAATTATAAATCCTTCCGCGACGATGTTGTCGGCCGCGTTGATGCTCGACTACCTGGGCTTCAGCGCCGACGCGTCGCGCCTCGATGCCGCCGTGCGCAACGTGTACGCTGACGGCCGCGTGCTCACGCCTGACCAGGGCGGCACGGCGAAGACCTCGGAGTTCACGCGTGCGGTGATTGCGAATCTGTAGCTATGCCCAAAGTGCATCTCGATACTGACTTAGGTGGCGACATTGATGAGTTACTGGCGCGTCAGGCAGAGGTTTTCGCTTCAGACGAGAAGATGGGCGAGAGCTATGGCGCGAGTTGCGCGAGAGTGCCGGCAGACATAATAAACTTCCAGCACGACCCGCTAGCATGCGCGATCGCTCTCGGGTGGTCTGATGGAGTCGAGATAAGAAGAGGTTTACCTTGAAGAAGAAGGCGGATGGCTTCACGAGCGAGTCGATAAGTCCGGCCGAAAGATGAGACTCGTGACCAAGGTCGATGGACCTCGATTAGGCGAGTTCTGGGTCAACCGTGTAACCAAGGGCTGAGCACGGAAGCGCGGCGCGCGACGAGTCATCGCCATCGCTTCGGGGCTGTTGCCAACCGTTCGACGCCGAGGTCCTTGCACCATTGTTCGAAGACCGTGCGAGGAACTCCCTGGAACTTTAGAGCTTCGAGGGAGGCGTCAAGTGGAACCGTGTCGATCAGCGTTGCCAGTCTGCGGTATAGGAGGGCTTCGTCGCGACACTCTGCCAGTGTCGCTGCCAGTTGGAGCGCGCCGCGCGGCTTGACCTTCCACTCGGACGCATCGGCGGGGATCCGTTCGAGATGCTCGTAGGCGCCGATCAGAATCGCCGCGCTCTTCTTGCCGAATCCGGGTAGCCCGGGAAACCCGTCGGCGGTATCGCCGGTCAGCGCGAGGAAATCCGGCATGCTCTCCGGTCCGAAGCCGCGGTCGGCGCGAAACGCCGACTCGTTCGTCACTTTTTTCTGGCGGCGGTCGACCTTGACCACGCGCTCGCCCCGGATGCATTGGCCGAGGTCCTTGTCCGGCGTGAGAATTCGCACCTGATCGACTTCGTAGCGAAACCGTCGCGCGCCGCTGGCGAGTCCGTCGTCCGCCTCATATTCGCGCATCGACCAGACCGTCACGCCGATTGAACGAATCGCACGTTCGGCGCTATCGAACTGAACACGCAATTCGGCCGGAACACCGTCGTCGCTTTTGTATTGCGCGTACAGGTCATTGCGAAACGAACGAATCGGATTGTCGAACGCAACCGCAATATGCGTGACCCCTTCATCCGGGTCATGCAGCAGCGCCAGCATCGACTCGACAATGCTGACGGTGGCCTTGGCGTCGGCGCCGGATGGATCGCGATGATCCGGGCGCGGCGAATAGTGCGCCCGATAGAGCTCGTAGGTTCCATCGGCCAGATGCAGCCTCATGGCCTGAAGATAGCATGTGAGAGGAAGGGCGAATCACGTAATTTTACGTGAGACCCACCTGGGTTTCACACTTCCTTGGGTAGGGGTAACCCCTGCACCTTAGTGTTAAAGAAAAGAAAGATGCGGGAGTTCATCCCTATTAGAAGTTCTTTTGTTTCGTCGCGCCCGGGGCGGGGGTTTCCTTACTGCGTGCCATTCGCTGTTCCATTTTGACGCCTAGTTCCGATGACTTTGTTGGCCCGGTTGTCTTTGCTTGGCTGGCGCGTCGATTCGGCAGCAAAACGGATGGCATCCCGCTTGCACATTTGGCGATGTGGGACCCTTCCCCATCATGCGGGACGGAGTGCCCGCTGGCGGTGCGATGGCGCCGTCGAGGTGTACGCGAGCGCGGCGTAGCGCGGCGGCGACGCGGCTGCTGTCGGTTAGCGGCGCGGCGATAGTCGCCTTGGTGTCGGCCGCCGGCGTCGTTCACGCGTCGGAGTACGGAGTTGGCACCTATCGGCCGGGGCAGGTTGACCTGTTTGCCGGAATGCTTCCGGCGCCGGGCGGCGTGCTGGTGAAGAATTATTTTCTATTTCAGGACGCGAGTCTTACCGCGCAGCCCAACAACGCGCCGGTGCGAGCGCATACGCATACGATTACCTACACCGATGCCACCTTTGTGATCTACACGACGCCGTGGCGGGTTTTCGGCGCTAACTGGGGAGTCGCGACGCTCGCGCAGACGCGAATCGCCGATCAGACGTTGCGGGTCACGGTGATAGGAGGGCCAAGTTCGACTCAACGCTCCACGGTTGGGGGATTTGGCGATCTGATCGTATCGCCGTTGATGTTGAACTGGAATTTTTCGAAGTTTCACCTGGTCAGCGCGCTGATGTTTTACGCGCCGACGGGCAGTTACGACCGTCGCTACATTATCGATATCGGGCTGAATCGATGGGCGGTGGAGCCCAACTTCGGCGTGACGTGGCTGGACCCGGAAACGGGGCGGCATGCGTCGTTGTTCGCCGGCTATACAGTCAACGCCGAAAATCCTTCGACGCATTACCTGAGCGGCCAGGAATTTCACGCCGACTTCGTCCTCGCGCAGCATCTGCCGCACGGACTGGTTGCGGGGATAGCCGGGTATGCCGTTCAGCAGACCACGCCCGACTCGGGCAGCGGTGCGAATCTGGGCGCGTTCAAGGGGCGGGTGATTGGGCTGGGACCGCTGGTAGGAGACACCGTCCCGATCCTGAAAGTACCGATCAGTTTTTCTTTCAAATACGACTTCGAATTCGCCGCGCAAAATCGATCGACGGGAAATGAGCTATGGCTCACGGCGTCGTTCCGCTTCTGAGCCATGCAAGAAGACCGTCAGGAAGACAACGATGGCGTGAACGATGGTCCACTGGAGGAGAATAGCGGCCATGACAACTTGCCTATGGGCGCCGTGCCGGTGGCTGACGGCGCCGGGGACAGCGCCCGCGCCGCGGGCCAACTTCGTGCGCAGGAGGCGTTCTACAGAAACATAATCGAAGGCGCCGACGACGTGACCACCCTTCTCGCGCCCGACGGAACCGTTCTTTACGCGAGTGCGGCAATGGCGGAACCGACCTCGCTGGGCTACGCGCCCGGCGAGGTCGTCGGACGGAATTCTCTCGAAATCATCCATCTCGACGACCAACAGGCAGTCTTGCAGGCGATTGTTCAGGACTTGGCAGGCCATCCCACGACAATCGAAGCGAGAGTGCGCAAGCGGGACGGCACCTGGATGTGGGTGGAAATGAGGGGCAAGGCGATCGTTGGGCTCGATGGCAAGACGATGGTCGCTGTCTATTCGCGCGACATCACTGAGCGCAAACGCCTTCAGGAACGACTGAAGAAGAGCGAGGAGTACTACAAGTCGCTAGTCCACGCTTCCTCGGATCTCATCACTGTGATTGATCAGTCGGGAGCGGTGCGCTTCGCAAGCGATTCGACGAAAAGAATCTTAGGCTATCAGACGGACGAGGTACTCGGTCGGCCACTACTCTCGTTTGTTCATGAAGACGACCTCAAGGCGGCGGAACGGCTCGGCAAAGCCGCTGCGTCTCCCAAACCATTCTCCCGACCTGCTCACCGAATACCGCATGCGGCGCAAGGATGGTACTTGGTGTGCCGGGGAGGGTACCGGCAGCACTGTCACGGGTCCCGAAGGCGAAACGCTCGTGGTGATCAATACGCGCGATATCAGCGAGCAAAAGCGAGTCGACCGCGAGCACGCGCTGCTGGCGGCAATCGTGGAGTCCTCCGACGACGCCATCGTGAGCAATTCTCTGGACCAGCGCATCACGACCTGGAACAAAGGCGCACAGCGGCTGTCTGGCTACACGGCGGAGGAAGCGATCGGGCAACCCGCCAGCCTCTACATGCCGCCGGAATTGAGAGCCTGGGCCCAGGCTTTCCTCGAAGAACTCAAGACCCGTCTCGATCAAGTCCAGAGCTTTGAAGTCCCGTGCATGTGCAAGGACGGCAGGCGGGTGGACGTGTGGACGGTCGTTGGCGGAATCCGCGATCGCGACGGGAAGCTAATCGGCATCTCGGCGATCCATCGCGATCTCACCGAGCGCAAGCGCGCGGACCGCGAGCAGGCGCTGCTGGCGGCGCTGGTCAAGAGCTCGGAGGACGCGATCATCAGCCACTCCACGGACTTCCGGATAACCAGCTGGAACCGTGGTGCGCAAAAGCTGCTCGGCTACACGGCGGAAGAGGCGCTGGGTAAACGGCCGTTCGATCTTTACGTTGCGCCCGCGGACCGCGCGATGGATCAGGCGCGGCTGATGCGCGACCTCGCAGTGATAAGAGAAGACCCCGAGGCGAGGCGCCAGCGCGAAATGCCGGTGATCAGAAAAGACGGCACGATTCTCGACACGACCATCGTCGGTTGCGGGATTCACGATTCGAACGGAAAGCTGATCGGTTTGTCGACTATTGTGCGCGACGTTACCGAGCGCCGGCGGGTCGCGCGTGAAAACGCGGCGCTCGCGGCAATCGTCGAATCGTCCGACGACGCGATCACCACCATCGCGCCCGACCTGCGCATCACCTACTGGAACCGCGGCGCCGAGAAAATGTTCGGCTTCACGGCGGCGGAAGCGATCGGGCAGCCGTTCACGCTGCACATCGCGCCGGAGCGCCACGCCGATGCGCTGGAAATCATCGACCGAATCAAGGCGCATCCGGAGGGGGTGGTTCGCCTCGAGGCCCCCAATCGCAGAAAGGACGGCGCGGTGGTCGAGGTTTCCACGGTCTGTTTCGCGATCCGCGATGCGCAAGGAAAAGTCGTCGCCATCTCCGGCATCCAACGCGACATCACCGAACGCATACGCGGCGAGCGCAAGGCGGCGTTACTCGCCGCAATAGTTAATGCTTCGGAAGACGCGATAATACTCGTGTCGGCGGAGGCCAAGATCTTGTTTTGGAATCCGGCGGCGGAAGCGGCCTACGGCTACACTGCCGAAGAGGCGATTGGAACAGGAATCGAGCTGTTCGTTTCGCCCGATGAGCTTCAGGAAACTGTTGAAAGAACCATTCGCGTCGTTGAGACCGGCCAGCCGGCATCGTGGGAACAAAATGCCCGCAAAAAAGATGGCACGACGTTCGTTTCCGCAGTCAGCATTTTTCCGATGCGCGATGCGGACGGCAAGGTTACCGGCGTAGCCGGCATCGGCCGCGATATTACGGCGATGAAGGAAACCGAGCGCCAGCTGGTCGCGGCACGCGAAGCGGCGTTCGCGGCTTCGCAAGCCAAATCGGAATTCCTGTCCAGCATGTCGCACGAGATTCGCACGCCGATGACCGCAATCCTCGGGATGGCCGAGCTGCTGGCCGAGGGCGAGCTGAATGCCGAGCAGCGCCGCTACATCGAGATCCTGGGCAACAACGGCCACGCGTTGCTCGACCTGATCAACAGCATCCTCGATCTCGCCAAGATCGAGAGCGGCCGCCTGACGCTCGAGCAGGTCGCCTTCGATCTCAGCGAGGTGGTGGAGAAGTCGGCGCAGACGCTGGCGATCCGCGCGCACGCCAAGAGGCTGGAGCTGATCGTCAGCATCGCGCCCGAGGTGCCGATCGCGCTGCTGGGCGATCCGCTGCGGCTGCGACAGGTGCTGATCAATCTGATCGGCAACGCAATCAAATTTACCGAACGGGGCGAGGTGCTGGTTTCGGTCGAGCGCGAATCCGCGCCGGGCGAACGGCTGCGCTTGAAATTCAGTGTTCGGGACACCGGAATCGGAATCGCAAAGGATAAGCTGCCTGCTTTGTTTGCCGCGTTCTCGCAGGCCGACAACTCGACCGCGCGGAAGTACGGCGGCAGCGGGCTTGGACTCGCGATCGTCAAGCGGCTCGTCAACCTGATGCAGGGCGAGGTCATGATAGAGAGCGAGCTCGGCAAGGGCAGCGTCTTCAGCTTCACCACGCCTTTCGAACTGGAGCCCGATGCACCCGCACCCGCCGCGGCGCCGATGCTCGACCTCGCACAAGTCGCGGTGCTGATTGTCGATGGCAACCAGACGGGGCGCGCGGTTCTGTGCCGAATGCTGGGTGGGCACGGCGCAAGCGTGACGGAAGCCGCGTCGTATCAGGCAGGCGTAGCCGCGATCAGGCAGGCCGTCAGCGCGGGCCGGCCGCCACGGATCGTGCTGCTGGACGATCGGATCGCGTCGACGGACCCGCCAGAGCTGACACAACTGATCGCGGCGGCATCGCAGTGTAGAGCATCGATCGTCGCGACGATCCATTGCGACAACCTGGCCGCGGATATTTCGCGGCTGAAATCTCTGAAGCTGGAAACCTACCTGGTCAAGCCGATCGGCATGAGCGAACTTGCCAAGGTGGTTCACCACGCGATCATGGGCAATACCGGCGACGCTACACAGGAGCCTGGCCGTATCGCGAGCACCGCCGAGCAGCCGCAGATCGTCAATCGGCCGCTCAAAATTCTGTTCGCTGGCGATTCGACCGACAACCGGACGCTGATCCGCGCATTTTTGAAGAAGACGCCCTATCATCTCGACGAAGTGGAAAACGGCAGACAGGCCATCGATGGTTTCATCGCGGCGGGCGACTACGACCTGGTGCTCATGGATATCCAGATGCCGGAAGTCGACGGCTACGCGGCGACGCGCGCGATTCGCGTTTGGGAGCGCGCACACAATCGCACGCACACCCCGATTATCGCGCTGACCGCGTCAGCGTTCCCGGAAGCGATACGCCTCGCGCGGGAGGCTGGATGCGACTCGCACCTGGGCAAGCCGATCAACGAAGCAACCCTGCTGCGCGCGATCTACGGCGCGGTCTAAGAACCTCATCACTTCAATTGAGGCGCCACTGTCGCGGCAAGCGATTGCATCCGGCGGTTAAACCGTGCACAAACATTTTGCGACAGTGATCGCGGAGCGGAAAAATCAGTCAGAAACGCGAGGCAGACTCGATATGTCCACTTTGAACTGGCCCCAGGGCCGCCCTGTGAAGATTGCGCCGCGGTCGAATCAGCCATCGATAAGCCTTACGGTTCACGAAACCGGCGAGGGGCCCGCGGTCGTGTTTTGCCATGGGTTTCCGGAGCTTGCCTACTCGTGGCGGCATCAGCTGCCGGCGGTCGCGGCGGCGGGCTTTCGCGCGATCGCTCCCGATCAGCGGGGATATGCGGAGTCGAGTGCGCCCGCAGCGGTCACTGACTACGGCCTTACCGAGTTGACGGGAGACATGGCGGGACTGCTCGACGAGCTGAAGATCGAGCGCGCGATTTTCGTCGGACACGATTGGGGCGGCTTCGTCGCGTGGGCGATGCCGGTGCTGTATCCGGAACGGACTGCGGGCGTCGTCGGAGTATGCACGCCGTACATGGCGATCCCGCCGACCTCGGTCATGCGCGCGATGGTCAACGGAAAAGACGAACGCATGTACATCCTGTGGTTCCAGGAACCCGGCCGGGCGGAAAGCGTGATGGATCGCCAAGCGCGCCTGATCTTCGATCGCCTGATGCGCGCGCCGGTCGAGCCCGCCGAAGCCGCCAAGCGCATGATGGCGAGCGG
>Ga0074046_10001852_pt1 | contig 18638 bp, 19 predicted proteins | sample BogForMeECP23OM3_FD_94441 | JGI IMG/M metagenome (GOLD analysis project Ga0074046, IMG submission 94441) | Bog forest soil microbial communities from Calvert Island, British Columbia, Canada - Bog Forest MetaG ECP23OM3 | ecosystem: Environmental > Terrestrial > Soil > Wetlands ... | reverse complement strand
CGGTAAAGCGCATAGTGTAAAAATTCTTCGGGGAGTTTGCAGGAGTTCAAATATGAGTGACTGGAAGAAGCCGGAGTTCGTCGAGATCCGGATGGACGCGGAAATCAACTGCTACAGTTCTGCGCTTGCCGACGATCCTCGTCGCGTTCTGAAGCAGCCGGTGATTCGCGACAACGGCCCGGAAACCAACCAGGAATCCTAAGACCGGCAGTCAGTGCGGGTCCATATCCTTGGTTCCGCCGCCGGCGGCGGGTTCCCGCAGTGGAACTGCAACTGCGTCAATTGCGCTGGGCTGAGGACCGGGTCGCTTCGCGCGAAAGCGCGGACGCAATCCTCGGCAGCAGTTAGTGCGGACGGCGCGCGATGGTCGTTGCTGAACGCTAGCCCCGACCTTCGCGCACAAATATTTTCATTTCCAGACTTGCTGCCGACGAGCAGCGTGAGAGGATCAGCGATCGACGCGGTTTTGCTGAGCGACGCGGAGCTCGATCACATCACCGGCCTGCTTTCGCTCCGCGAGGCGCAGCCGGTGCGGCTCTATTGCACATCGCGGGTTTTCGATTGGGTGTTCGCGTCGAACCCGATTTTCAGCGCGTTGAACCAGCCGGAGAGGTTTCGGGTGACGATGGTCGAAAATCGCAAAGTCGAAACTATCGGATGCGGTCTGGGCTTCGAGGCAATTTTCGTCGGCGGCAAAATTCCGACTTACGTGAAAACCCCAGCAGCCAACCGCGACGGAGCCGCGGTCGCATACAAGGTCATCGACTCTCGCGCAGACTCGTCGATCCTTTATGTTCCGGCAATCAAAGAAATCGACGAACGATTTATCGCGGCGGCCGCTCAGTGCGACTGTCTCATGCTCGACGGGAGTTTCTGGTCGGAAAATGAAATGGCGTTCCGCGGCGCGGGGACGCGGACCGCGTCGACGATGGGGCACATACCCATCTCGGGACCCGCTGGCAGCCTCGCACGGCTTAGCCATCTTCCAATCAGGAAGATCTATACTCATATGAACAACACCAACCCCATTCTCGATGAAGCGTCGGCCGAGCGTCGCGAGGTCGAAAAAGCGGGATGGGAAGTCGCCGAAGACGGTATGGACTTTACCGTGTGACTTCGGGCTTGAACGGTATGGCAGAAAGCAAACCTGACTCGCCTGAAAAATTTGTCTCGCGGCTGCGCGCGATCGGCAAGGCGGCCTATCACGACAAGCATCCGTTTCACGTACTGATGCATCAAGGGAAACTCACCAAGCGACAACTGCAGGCGTGGATCGAAAATCGTTTCTACTATCAGTGGACGATTCCCAAAAAAGATGCCCTGATCCTGGCCAAGGCCGACGACCCGGAATTCCGCCGCGCATGGATCACGCGGATCACCGACCACGACGGGATTGGCGATAGCGAGGGCGGCATCCGCAAGTGGTACAAGCTGTCGGAGGCCGCGGGGCTCGACGCCGACGACGTCGCGAGCTTGCGCTACGTGCTGCCGGGCGTGCGATTCGCGGTGGATGCGTACCTGCATCTGTGCGCGTCGCGTCCGCTGACCGAGGCGGTCGCGTCGTCGCTGACGGAATTGTTCGCGCCCACGCTGATGGCGGATCGTATCGTAGTGCTGGAGAAACTCTACCCCTGGCTCGACAGCCGCGGGCTGGAATATTTTCGCGGACGGCTGGTGCAGGCGCCGCGCGACTCTGAGTTCGGCCTGGATTACGTCGTCGCGCATTGCACGACGCGCGAGTCGCAGGACCGCGCCGCAGAAGCGCTCACGCTCAAGTGTCAGATACTGTGGGGCCTGCTCGACGCTGTTCACTACGCGTACGTTTCCCCCGGATATCTGCCGCCGCTGTGGCACGATCCGCGGAAACTCTGATGAGTACCGGCGACGCATGGCGGCCGCGGCTGGCCTCCCGCGCGCGGCTCAAGTTCGACCCTATAGCGAAGCAGGAAATGCTGCTCTTCCCGGAAGCCGCCTTGGCGCTCAATGAAACAGGCGCCGCGATTGTGCGGCTGTGCGATGGCGCGCGTTCGATCGATGAAATCGTCGAACAGCTATCGAGAAAATTTCGCAGCGCCGATCGCGACGCACTAATGCGCGAGGTGGTGGATTTCATTGCGACGATTCGCGCGCGCGGGTTGCTCCAGTGATCGCGGCGTCGCGCCCATACACCCTCGTCGCCGAGCTCACCTATCGATGCCCGCTGCGATGCGTGTACTGTTCCAACCCCGTTAATTTCCACCGCTCACGCAGCGAGCTCTCGACCGGCGAGTGGCGCCGCGTTTTTTCTGAGGCCGCGGAACTGGGCGTCATGCAGTTGCATTTCTCGGGCGGCGAGCCTGTCCTTCGCGATGATCTCGTTGAGCTGATTCAGGATGCGCGCGCGCACGATCTCTACACCAACCTGATCACAGGAGGCACGCTGCTCGACGAAGACAAGCTGCGGCGTCTTCGCGAAGCAGGCCTCGATCATATCCAACTGAGCATCCAGGGCGCTGCGCGCGAAAGCGCCGAGACGATCGCCGCCGTTCGCTCACATCGCAAAAAGCTTGAGGTCGCGCGGCTCATCGGCAAGATCGGATTCCCGCTAACGCTCAACGTGGTGATCCATAGGCTGAATATCGCCGAGGTACCCGAGTTGATCGGGATCGCGTTGGAGCTAGGCGCGAATCGCCTCGAACTGGCGAATACCCAGTTCTATGCGTGGGCGGCTGAGAATCGGCGGGCGTTGATGCCGACACGCGAGCAGTACGATCGCGCCGAGGGAATCGCGCGCGAGGCAATCGTGAAATATCGCGGCACGCTCGAAATCGCGTTCGTGCAGAACGACTATCTCTCGGGCGAGCCCAAGCCATGCATGGGCGGATGGGGCCGCAGCTACATCTGCATCAATCCCACCGGCGAAGTGATGCCGTGTCATGCCGCGTCGGTGATCCCGGGGCTGCGCTTCGATTCGGTTCGCGACGGCGCCCTGGAAAAAATCTGGCGCGACTCGCCCGCGATGAATGCTTTCCGCGGCGACGACTGGATGATGGAGCCGTGTCGCACTTGCGCCAGGAAGGAAATCGATTTCGGAGGATGCCGATGCCAGGCCTTTATGCTCGCGGGAAATGCCGCCGAGGCCGATCCGATCTGCCGCCTGTCACCGCATAATGGGATCGTCGAGTCGATGCGAAAGAACTCCGGTACCGACGCTCCGCTGATCTATCGCGATGCTAAGACCAGCCGCAAACTTTCTAAAGCGATCGGTTCGCTCTAGACGATTCCAGACTTGCCAGTCATGTCCTGCGGGCGCGCGGAGACCTTGCACTGACGGTAACGGCTGTCTCTGAACACGGCGACAGGATCGATTGCGCCGCCGTTTCGCTTGCGCGCCATTTTGATCGCGGACTCGACATCCATCCGCACCGCGTTTTGCAGCGTGCGATTCGCCATCAGGGCGTCGTTCTTCTCCTGCGCCGAATTCAACGCGTCGCGATCGACGATCAACGCCTGCGCATAGGCGCGCTGCAGTGCGACCGCGCTCTCCAGCAGGCTTTCGATCGGGTCGGTCACGTTGTGACTCTGATCGAGCATGTAAGCCGGCGCAAATCCCGGCGCGCCACGCAATTCGGCATCCACCAGTTCGTTGAAAACCAGGAAAATCTGGAACGGGTTGACCGAGCCGGTGTCCAAATCGTCGTCGCCATATTTGGAATCGTTGAAGTGGAAGCCGCCGAGGCGCTGAAACTGGATCAGCCGCGAAACGATCTGCTCGATATTCGTCGTCGGCGCATGATGCCCCAAATCGACCAGGCACTGCACGTTCGCGCCTAGATGCGTCGCGCAAATGAAACTGGTGCCCCAGTCCGCGATCACCGTTGAGTAGAGCGCCGGCTCGTACAGCTTGTGCTCGATGAACGCACGCCAGCCGTCGGGGAGCGCAGCGACGATCACGCGCATGCTCTCGAGGTAGCGCTCGAGCGCCTTGGTCATGTTGAGTTGACCGGGAAAATTCGAGCCGTCGCCGATCCAGACAGTCAGCGCCCCCGAGCCGAGCTGCTTGCCGATCTCTATGCACTCAAGGTTATGCGCGATCGCCTGCTCTCGAACCGCCTTGTCGGTGTGGGTCAGGCTGCCGAACTTGTAGGACAACTGGCCGGGCAGGTCCTCGAAGGTATTCGAATTGACGGCGTCGAAAGACATTCCATAAGAGCGCGCGAACTCCCGCAGCTCACGGAGATCGTCGACCCGATCCCACGGAAAGTGAGGCGACACCGTCGGCGTCGCACGCCCCAGCTGCTGGATCACAGCGCAGTCCTCGAGTTTCTCGAAGACGTTGCGCGGCTCGCCGGCGACTGGAAAGCGCGCGAACCGCGTGCCGCCCGAGCCGACGCCCCAACTCGGAATCGCCACCGCAAACCGCTGGATGCGCGCGGTGATCGCTTCGAGATCGACTCCGCGCCGCGCCAACACGGCGCCGAGGTGCTCATAGTCGGCGGCAAGGTCCTTCTCCAGGCCCGCGTTGTGCTTTGCGATCAGCTCGGTATCGATTGGCGTGCTTGGCGTCATAAGAACCTCGCGAGAGCTTTACCGCGTGAAGGCGGCGGCGTTGCCAGCATCGACGTTGAGAATGTTGCCCGTGGATTTTGCCGATCGATCGGACGCAAAAAAATGCACGGCCTCGGCGACATCCTCTGGCGTGACGTTTTGTTTGAGCAAGCTCCGTTCCCGATAAAATTTCTCCAGCTCCGACGGCTCGATCCCGTACGCGCGCGCACGCTCGGCGCGCCAACTGCCCGACCATATCCGCGAACCTTGCAGGACAGCGTCAGGATTTACGGCGTTCACCCGAATTCCGTCGGCCGCTAGCTCGAGCGCCATGCATCGCGCCAAGTGGAGCTCGGCCGCCTTGGCGGTGCTGTACGCGGCGGCGCCCGAAGACGCGACGAGCGCATTCTTGCTGGCGACGAATACGATCGAGCCGCCGATTCCCTGCTCTTTCAGGATGCGTGCCGCTTCACGTCCGACCAGGAAATAGCCGGTGCCGAGCACGTCCATGTTGCGGCGCCACGCCTCGACGGTGGTTTCTTCGAAGCGAGCTGCGGATGCGATTCCGGCGTTCGATACCACGATGTCGATGCCGCCGTATTCCCGCGCCGCGAACGCAAATGCGCGCGCCACGTTCGCTTCGTCGGTAACGTCGCATCGCGTGACCCGAGTCCGATCCTTGCCGAACTTCCGCGCAAACTCGGCGCCCGCCCGCTCCAGCGCGTCTCCATCATTGTCCAACAGCACGACGCAAGCATCGTCGGCCAATAGCCGATGTGCTATCGCGCCGCCGATTCCGCCTGCACCGCCGGTCACGACCGCAATGCGTCCCGCGAGCGGCTTCGGCGCTGGCTGTCTGCGCAGCTTGGCTTCCTCGAGCGCCCAATACTCGATGTCGAAGGCTTCCTGCTCGGGCAGTCCGAGATATTCGTCGACCCCCGACGCCCCCCGCATAACGCCTAGCGCGTTGCAGTAGAACTCGCTCGCGATTCGTGCGGTCGGCTTGTCCTTTGCGAACGTGAACATCCCGACCGAAGGCATCAGGAGCACGACAGGGTTCGCATCGCGCATCGGCGGAGCGCCCGGCCGGCGGCATCGTTCGTAGTAGGCTTGGTAATCACTTCTATAGCGCGCGATCGCTTCGGCCGCGTTTTCTTTTGCGACTGCCGGATCGGAAGGCAGCACGAGCGGTCGAATCTTGGTGCGGAGAAAATGATCGGGGCACGAAGTCCCGATATTAGCCAGCTCCTCGAACCGCCGCGCTCCCACGAATTCGAGCACCTGCGCGTTGTCGGCGAAGTGGCCGACCTTGCGTTGCGCGCCAGTTAGATGGCCGCGAAGAACCGGCATCAGTTCCGACGCGATTGCGCTACGCTCATCCGCGGGCCGCGATGCGATACGCTCTCCGCCAAAAGCCGGAGACGTTCCGATGCGTTCGGACAGCCACGCTTCTGCGCGGCGGATCGTGTCGATCGTGTTGCGATAGCAGGCCTTCGACGTATCGCCCCAGGCGATGAGCCCGTGCCCCGCAAGCACGACTCCCCGAATTTGTGGATTCGCGCGCACCGCGTCGCGCAATCGCAAGCCGAGGTCGAAGCCCGGTCGTTGCCACGGCAACCATCCGAGTTCGCCGCCGAATACCTCGCGCGTGATCGCCTCACTATGTCGCGCCGCCGCAATTGCGATGACGGAATCGGGATGGACGTGGTCGACATGCGCGAACGGCAACAGCGCATGCAGAGGAGTGTCGATGCTGGCGGCACGCGCGCTGCCGGCGAAGGCGCAATACTCGAAGTACGGGACTATCTCATCTTCATGCTCGCGTCCGCGGAAGCGGCCTTCCAGCGCGACGACTTTGTTTTGATACAGTTTCGCGAAGCCGGAAAGATCCATCGAGCCCAAATCGTCGCCCGATCCTTTCACCCACAGAATCGTTACGCGCTCGTTGCTGATCGGATCAACGTCCGCGATTTTTGCAGAGATGTTGCCGCCGCCGAAATTGGTCACGCCGAGGTCGGCACCCAACAAATGGGATCGGTACAAAAGCAGCTCGGGCTCTGTAAGCGGCTTGGCGTCGGCGTCGTTCCATCGGTCGCTTATCACGCGCGGATCGTAACACGACGGCGTGGTAATTCAATTGAGCGAAGCCGGGCGATTGAGTAGTGATGCTCAGGTGAGTAGCTCGCGTCCCGAAGCCGTCGCCGTGTTCGACGTCGGCAAAAGCAACGTGCGGCTGTCGGCGGTCAACGATACCGGCGTCACGATGGCCACGCTCGGCCGGCAAAACAGCGTCGATAGTTCGCCGCCGTATCCGCACTTCGACGTCGAAGCGCTCTATGCATGGCTGATCGACGGACTTGCGACGCTCGCGCGTGACTTCGAAGTTAGTTCCGTGGTGCCCGTCACGCATGGTGCGTGCGCTGCGCTGGTCGACGATGCCGGACCCGTGCTGCCGATCATGGATTACGAATTTCGCGGCGTAAGCGACATCGATTCCGACTACGACGCGAGCGCGCGCGACTTTGCGCGCACCGCGTCGCCAAAACTCCCTGCGGGTCTCAACCTTGGCCGGCAGCTCTTCTGGCAGCAGCGACAATTTCCGCGGGAGTTCGGCCGCGCGACGATTGTCCCGTACCCGCAATACTGGGCCGCGCGCCTGTGCGGCGTCAGAGCGTGGGAGCCAACCTCATTGGGTTGCCATACTGATCTTTGGGAGCCGCGGCACGGAGATTTCTCAACCTTCGCAAGAACGATGAGATGGGACTCGCGCTTTGGCCGGCGCGTGAGCGCATGGACTCCGCTTGGTCCTATCCCGGAGGTCGTCGCCGCCACCGGCCTTTCCAGTGAGTGCAAAATCCTCGCGGGAATCCACGACAGCAACGCGTCGTACCTGGCGCATCGCGCGACTCGCGAAGATCCTTTCTGCGTCGTTTCGACCGGCACCTGGATCGTAGTGATGGCGCACGGTAGCCCGCTCGAGGTGTTGCGCGAGGAACTGGACACGCTCGCGAACGTCGATGCGTTCGGCAATCCTGTCCCGACCGCCCGTTTCATAGGAGGCCGCGAATACACCGCGATCTGTGGTGCCGACACCGGCGTTACACGGCCGTCAGTTGGCGACCTCGAGACTATTCTCGCATCGGGCGCGTTGGCGATTCCTTCGTTCGCAGACCAGGGTGGGCCATTTCGCGCGCAAGTCGGTCGCATCGAGGGCAACGCTCCCGACACCCTGCGCGATCGAGCCGCGCTCGCGGCGATGTATTGTGCACTGATGACGGACTACTGCCTGACGATGCTCGAGGCGCACGGCGACATCATCCTTGAAGGGCGGCTTGCATCCAACGAAGCGTTCACCTCGGCACTCGCGTCGCTTCGCGCACCACAGCCGGTGTTTCGTTCGTCAGATCAAACCGGCACACTTCGCGGCGCCGTATCGTTGTCGTTACTCTCGCGCGGAAAAAATCCGGAGCCTGCCCGGCTTGATCTGTGTGCGCCCGGTGCGGTCGCCAAGTTGAAAGCGACTCGGAGCAGATGGCAGGGCCTCCTTCCCACAAGTCGTCGAGCAGGTCCGCGAGCTTAGCGCCATTCCGCAGGGTCGCTGCCCAGCGGAGCGGGCGGAAGCTCCCATCGCGGCGGCGTTTCCGACATGCGCGCGATTGGCCCCAGGCGGGTCAGCGGACCCCATGCAGTGTTCATCTCGATGATCCACGCCGCAATCGACGCAGCGTCGAAGCCACCCGGTTTGGCATCCGGTGCGGTGCGCGGCAACGACATGATCCACATCGCGGTGCGCGCGAGCGACACGCGAACATGCCAGCTGCCGCCCTCAACTGTCCGTCGCGCGAGCGCACACATCGCGCCGAGCGCGCCGAGATAGCCGGTCGTGTAGTCGTTGATCGCGGTCGGCACCAGAGCTGGATTCTCATCGCCGGCGTGCTCGAGCGCCATGCCGGAAACAGTCTGCGCGAGTTGTTCCCATCCGGGGCGGCCCGCAAACGGTCCTTCGTGTCCGTAACAGTCGATCGAAACCACTATGATGCCGGGGCGCATCCGCGCCAATTCTTCGGGTGCGAAACCGCGCCGCGCGAGAGCGCCGGGACGGTATCCTTGCGAGAACACGTGCGCATCGCGGACCAGCGCGCGCAATTGCTCGACGTCTTCCTTGCGATCGAGATCGAGGAAGCACGAACGCTTGCCGGGATTGGTGTCGATGACGAAAGGCTCGATTGACGGCAGCTTGGGACTCCTAACGTGCAGGACGTCGGCGCCATGCTCCGCGAGCGTCCGCGCGCAGGTCGGTCCCGCCAGCACGCGCGTCAGATCGAGAACCCGCACGCTCGAAAGGGGCCGCGCGCCATGCTCATCGGCGCGGGGTCCGGGAACCGGCTCACGGTCCGCGTCGCCGAGGGGAAGTATCTCGACCACCGGCACTCGCGCGAGTGCGATCCCCTGCGGATGAACGCGCCACTCGTTGGCGCTGCGAAGCTTCGCTCCGCATACGCCGCGCTCGGCGAGCGTATCCTCGAGCGCTTGAGCGTCCCACGACGCGACGGCATTCGCGATCGCGTTGGCGTCATCGTCGCATTTCAAAAGCGCGAGCGTGCCTTCGCGCGAACTGAATCCGCCATGCAGATGAATCCATCGCCCGTCGCGCGCCCGATAGAGCGCGGTCGTGGCTTGCCCGCGCCGCTCGAACGACGCGTCTTGATACCTCAGGTATGCGAACGACACGAGCGACGCCGCCGCGGCACGCACGTCCACCTCGATACGCTGCGGACGACCGCCGCGTGCACACCACAGGTCGGCGGCCGCGGTCGCATTCGCGGCGAGCGCGGCGGCGGCAGCCTCGCCTGCGCGAAATCGAGTCGCGATTACCGGATCGTTTCCTGTGATTTGCAGCACGTGCTGGCGTGAATTGGCACCGCGTCCGAGCGAAGCAAGAAGATCGTTAGTCCAGCGCGTCGCTTCGATCGCTGAAGAGGTCGCCACGCATTGAAATTAGCACCCGCACAAACGAATCGGGAAACGGTTCGCTATGACTGGTTGAGAAGTTTGCCGATTATTGGGATACCTGCTTGAATCGCCTCCGAGGACGACATCATGAATTCGGAAATCGAATTGCGCGATCATGTGTTCGTCGGCCCATTGCGCCGATCTCAGAACAACGCTCGCAATGTGAAGGGCAGCATCCATGATGACGCGACGGCGACCAAGCTGGGTTTTCGCGGCGGCACCGTCGCCGGATCGATCCACCTGGAGCTGTTTCCGCCGCTCCTGCTCAAGGCGTTCGGCAAGCGATGGTTTGAGCACGGCACGATCTCGATGTATTTCCTCAACGCGACCACCGACCGCGAAGCGGTCCGCGCGTTCCTTAGAGAGCCGCCGCACGATGCGTCTGACGCGCAGGTCGAGATCTGGATCGAGCGCGATGACGGCATGCGCGTCGCGGAAGGTACCGCGTCAGTCGGAAATCCCGAGGAGCCGAGCGCGCTGCTACGGCGTCCGCTCGATCGATTCGATGCGGGTCAGTTGCGAATCCTTGGCGGGCTCAAGGTCGGCGACCAGTTCGAGGAGTGCGACGCTTTTCTGACGAAAGATGCGATGGCCGAACGGATGAAGGTCATCACCGAACCGCTCGAGTGGTACACCAAACCCTCGCTGTGGGGCGGCGCGATCGCCACGCCGGCCACGATGGTGCAGCTTCTCTATGCGCAGTCGATTGCGACTCTGCGCGGCAAACTCGGACAGGCGGTGGGGCTGTTTGGCGCGATCGAACTGCGCAACATCAACGGGCCGGTTCTGGTCGAGCATCCATACCGCGTGGGCGGGAGTATCGTGGCGCTCGGGCAAAGTCCCAAGACCGAATACATGTGGTTCGAGACCGCGCTGAACGAAGCGGACAGCAAGCGCGTCGCCGAGATGAGAATGCTGCTGCGCTTCATGAAGGCGTCGTCGCCGAAGTACCAAGACGCGAGCGCAACCTGATCCGATTGGGCTGGTTCATGCGACCGGCGGTTTGAAGGCACTGACAGGCGGTGGCTCGCCGGCGTATCTCTCGACTTGGACCAGTGTGGTCTGAGCGCTCGGACCTTGCGCCAGACTCGACGTTCCCTTGTCGAGCGTGAGCACGTTCGGGTTGCCGTGCTTGTCGAGGCTGCCAATCGTGCCCGGGTCGACCGGGTCGTACCACGCGCCGGTCGAGATCTGAATCACGCCGGGACGAATATCGTCGGTGAGCACCGCTCCAGCGAGGATCGCGCCGCGTTGGTTGAAGACGCGCACGACGTCGCCATCGCGAATTCCACGCGCGCCGGCATCACCGCGATTTATCCGCATCGGCTCGCGCCCCGCGACTTTGCTCTGCTGGCTGACGCGCGCCATGTCCATCTGGCCGTGCAGTCGCGTGCGCGGCTGCGTAGTCAGGAGATGCAGCGGGTATTCGCGCGCGAGCGGGCTGCCCAGCCATTCCGCGGGCTCTAGCCAGCTGGGATGTCCGGGACAATCGGCGTAGTTATAGCTCGCGATCTTTTTCGAAAATATTTCGATTCGTCCCGATGGAGTCGGCAGCGGATTGCTTTCGGGATTCATCCTGAACTCTTCGAAGAGAACGTGCGGCGTCGACGCTTCGGGAATTTCGAGGTATCCGCGCCGCCAGAACTCGTCGAAGCCGGGCCACTCCGCCACGTGTGGATTCGCGCGCTCGCACGCCGCCTCGTAAATGTAACGCAGCCACTGAATAGTAGCGCGTCCTTCCGTGAACGAGTCGCGAGTTCCGAACCGCTCCGCCAGATCGCCAAAGATTGCAAAGTCGTCGCGCGCCTCGCCGACCGGAGCGATCGCCTGCTTCATCGCGATGATGAATCTATCCCGCGCACTCGCACCGATATCGTCGCGCTCGAGCGTCGTGGTGGTTGGCAGCACGATATCGGCGTGGCGCGCAGTTGCGGTCCACCATGGATCGTGGACGACGATCGTCGAAGGGCGCCGCCACGCGCGAAGCAGGCGGTTGAGATCCTGATGGTGGTGAAACGGATTGCCGCCGCACCAGTAGACGAGATCGATATCGGGATAAACGAGGTCCTGCCCGTTGTACTGGAAGCGCTGCCCCGGGTTGAGCAGTAGGTCCGCGATTCGAGCCACCGGGATGAAGCTGCGAACCAGGTTGCGGCTGAGCGGCAGAGTCGGGATCGGCATATCCGGCAACAGGCTCGCGAGACCCTCCATGCTGCCGTAGCCGAAGCCGAAACCACCGCCCGGCAGACCGACCTGGCCGAGCACGGCGGCCAGTGCGATCGCCGCCCAGATCGGCTGCTCGCCGTGATCGCTGCGCTGCAAAGACCAGTTGACGTTGTGAAGGTGCGCGACGCCGCCATCCTGCGCGCCAGATCGCGAATCTTGTCGGCGGATATTTCGCTCAAGCTGGCCGCCCAATCCGCAGATTTTGCGACGCCGTCTTCGGCGCCAAGCAGGTAGTCGCGGAAGCGATTGAAGCCGGTGCAGTACCGCGCGAGGAAGTCCGCGTCGTGCAGCCCTTCGACAATCAGCGTATGCGCAAGCGCGAGCATCAGCGCGGTATCGCTGTGCGGCCGCGGCGCGATCCATTCAGCATCGAGGAAGGCGGCCGCATCGTCGCGCATCGGACTGATGTTGCAGAACTCGACGCCCGCGGCCTTGACCTTCTCGAGCCAGCCTTGCGTCGTATGCTCGCCGACCCCGCCGGGCGTGACTTGAGTGTTGCGCATCGGCATCCCGCCGAACATCACGACCAGGTCGGCATGCTCCGCGATGCTCTTCCAACTGGTGCCGGGACCGTTCATCGCGTGCAGGCTGCCGAGCACGTTCTTCACGAGCACGGCGCCCGCGGCGTTGCTGTAGGTGTCGCGCGCACCGGTGAAGCCGCCGATGCCGCCGAGGAAGCGCTGAAGCTGCGTCCGCGCATGATGAAAACGCCCCGCGCTGCCCCATCCGTATGAGCCGGCGTAAATCGCCTGATTCCCACGTTCGCGAATCACGCGGCGAATTTCATCGGCGATCAAATCGAGCGCCCGTTCCCACGTCACGGTTAGGTAACGATCGGTTCCACGACGATCGCGCCCACGGCCGGGCCCGTTCTCGAGCCATCCGGCCCGCACCGCGGGTTGCGCCACGCGACTATGATGATGCAGCGCGTCGGGAATCGAGCGCAGCAGGGGCGAGGGATCAGGATCCTTCGCAAAGGGCCGCGCGTCCGTTACGCGTCCCTCCACTACGACCGGCTCGAACGCGCCCCAATGCGAATGGTTCAGCGCAGGCGTCGAGCCAGGAGTTTTTTCTGACTTCATGCCGACGCGGTGGAGCCCTCGGATTAAGAGATCCCCTCGAACAGTGCGGTGCTTAAGTATCGCTCGCCGGAATCGGGCAGCACGACGACGATGGTCTTGCCCTTGTTTTGCGGACGCTTTGCAATACGCGCCGCGACCGCGACGGCGGCTCCGCACGAAATGCCGGAGAGGATTCCTTCTTCGCGTGTCAGCCGCCGCGCGTACTCGATCGCCTCTTCGTTGGTGACCTGCTCGACTACATCGACAAGCGTGAGGTCCAGGTTCTCAGGCACGAACCCCGCACCGATGCCCTGGATTTTGTGCGCTCCCGGCTTTAGCGGCTGGCCGCTGCGATGCTGCGTGATCACAGGACTGGCACTCGGCTCGACGGCGACGGTGACGATCGCTTTGCCCTTCGTTTTCTTGATGTAGCGCGAGACTCCGGTGATGGTGCCGCCGGTGCCGACGCCCGACACGAAAATGTCGACCGCGCCGTCGGTGTCGTTCCAGATTTCCGGACCGGTGGTCGCTTCGTGGATGGCGGGATTGGCGGGATTCTTGAACTGCTGCAGCAAGACGTAGCGCTCAGGTGCCGACGCCACGATCTCCTCTGCCTTCGCAATCGCTCCGGTCATACCGCGCGCGCCCTCGGTCAACACCAACGTCGCGCCGTAGGCGATCAGCAACTTGCGGCGCTCGAGGCTCATCGTATCCGGCATCGTCAAGGTCAGCGGAATATTGCGGGCGGCCGCGACGAACGCGAGCGCGATACCGGTGTTGCCGCTGGTCGGTTCGACCAACTCCTTGCCAGGACCGAGCAGGCCGCGCTTCTCCGCGTCCCAGACCATCGCCGCCCCGATTCGGCATTTGACGGAGTACGCAGGATTGCGCCCTTCGACCTTGCCGAGAACTACCGCCGGCGCGCCGTCGGTGACGCGGTTGAGCCGCACCAGCGGCGTATGTCCGATCGATCGCGAATTGTCTTCGTACCAATGTGGCATCGGCTGCCTCCCACTTCTGAAATCGTCGTTAATATTACCTGTTAAATCGAATAAGTAACGATTGAAGCCAACAACCCGGCAGTACTAGACATACGCGGAGGCCAATGGCGATGGCAAATTCCCAACGTAGCACCGCACTCACGACCTTGGCGATCCTGTTCGCGATTCTGGCGGTGTCCGACATTCTGAAGCCGTTGTATCTCGAGGGTCCGACCACGGAGCTGGTCCTTTTCAGCAAGCGGCTGAGCGGCGCGCCGATCGCGATACTGGGGCCGCTTCTGGGGATTTTTCTGCTGACCTACGCCGCCGGCATCTGGCGAATGCGCCGCTATGCGCTTTCCCTTGGCTACGCATACGCGATCTACGTGACCCTCAACCTCGTGCTTTTCTCGGCGAGGAATCCACCGCCGGCTTCGCAGGGCGAGATGATTTTCGGCATCGTTTATATCGTTTTTGCGCTCGCGCTCAGTTGGGGCACGGCGGTACTTCTTAGCCGCCACAAAGCCGACCTCACAGTAGGGGGGTTCTTAGGCTGATCTTCTAATCGCGCGATCGGCGGGTAAATAGGTCTTTGACGCGCCGGCCGATCCTATCGACGAGGTCGGCGCTCACGTCGACGGCGCCTAAGTCTCGCAAGAGCGCCCGCCGCGATGACGACTACACCGACTAACCCAAACACCGCCCACCACTGAAGGAAAATTCCCAGGAACAGGACCAGCCCCGTCAGCAAAAAGGCCGCTCCTATCACTCGCGCGCATATCCAGACGAAGGTTGCATAGGCGTCCGCGACAGCGGAGTCGAGAAATGCCATCACGTTGTCTTCGAACTCGTGCAACTCGGCGGTGACTATTCCTTCTACCACGCGCGCGAGAAGCCTGGGCCAGTCGGCATCTGAACCCGCTGGCTTGCTCGAGGTTGGTGCCGCTTCGGCAGCTTGCGGCGGTTCGTTAGAGTGGTCTTTCGATGGCATAGCTCAATAACCTCGCTTCGATTCATTCCGGTCAGAATACTCCAGGCTGCCCCTCATTGAGACATCGTTGATAGCAGTCGCTTCATTGGTTCCTGGCTGACCGTAATAAGGCCGCGGTCGGGTTGATTCAAATCCAGGGTAACAAAAATGACGAAGGTGACTAATATAATAAAGCTCACGGTGCCTGCCATATCGGTTTCGTCCGCTGCTCCTTGTTCTCTTCCTACCAGCATCGCAGAGCTGACAGCAGACAAAAGCAGTAATAGCACGATGCTTGTCGGCAGGCGGTCCTTGGCCGCTACCAGGCGTGAAGCATGGCTGCTGGTTACAGCGTTGAGGGTGTTGGTGAGCGAAACCGCGATAGGTGTGCCATTCTCCAGCGCTTGAGATACCAGTTCAACCATCTGGTCCTGCATTTGCTGGAATCGGACAAGGGCGCTTTCGAAAGTAGTTTCGTTATAACGATGTTGAGCAAGATTCACTCGCAGAGCCGCGTAATCGTGAATGACCATCCGCAGTTTGGAACGCACTGGTTCTTTGAGCAGGCTGGCGCAAGTGTAGAAGTCGCCGATAGCGTTGCTGTCGGCGACAACCATCATGCGCCGTTGGTCATGCTTGGTGAGAGCCGTTGAAAACGTAAATGCCAGCAGCAATCCAAGGACCGCAAGACTGGCGTCCACGAATTTGGAGACTGCGGGTTTGCCCGCCAGTTCCGCGCGCAGCCGGCGGCCTCGCCAGCGTCCTGCGAGCCAGCCGGCGACCATCGCGAACGCAACTGTCGACGCTATAGCCCACGCATCTATGTCATCAAAAATGTGTCCCATGATCCTAAAATCAATCTTCGGCAGCGCCACGGAGCGGGATCACCGTCCCGGGCGCAGTGTCGATGTGTATTGTCTCCCATTTGGTGAGTTTCAAATCGAGCACGAAGATTCCGTACAACACCCGCACCAGCAGCAGTTCGATGAAGGTGGTGACGCTAAGACCTCCTATCTGCGCGTAACATAGCGGCTCCCATAAAGGTCCGCCGCGAATCGACAGCGGCACCAATGCCAGCACCGCTGCGCGCACCGTTATCATCACAGGACGCAGTCGCTCGATGCCCGCGTCGAGCATCGCTTCCATGAACGGTTCACCTTTCTCGTGGATCTCCTCGATGAAGTCAAACAGCACGATAACGTGACTGACGATGACACCTATGAGACTCAGCCTTTTCCCATGATGGCAGACAATATATATGTCCGCCGTCTTTCGCCAATCTCCACTCGCTCCTCCTCGAGTTTTTCGGGGAAATGGACACGAGCTGCACGTGGTTGCGGAGCATTAGCTCTTTCGGGTGCGGCTCCAGATAGACCTGTCCTTGCAGGTAGGTGATTTCGCATTCGCGGACGTAATGGCGAAAGAGCGTGATCGACACGACCAGCGGCACAAGGCCGCGGCGGTAGTCCATAAACGCTAGCTCGTAGTCGTCACGCACCTTGTCTCGCGCGAGCTGCTTTGCAACCGCCGTCGAAACGCACCTCCTCGCCGAGCAAGCATGACGACACGCGGTTCGGTCGCGAGCTTCTCGGGCGAGGTCACGCTTTCAATCCTAGCCGCGCAGCAGGCGGGTAATCAGAAAAATTGTGAGCATCCCTGCACAAGTGGCGACGCCGACCAGCGGCGAGTCGTGCTCGCGCGCTTCCGGCAGCAAATCCGATGCGCCTATGTAAAGAAAAGAGCCGGCGAAGAATGCGAGCAGGAAGGGCAGGAGTCCCGCCCTTAGATTGAACATCAGCGTCGAGGCCGCACCGAGGACCGGCGTCAACATATCCACGATTAGCCAGAAGATGGCGTTCCTGCGCGAATTTCCGTGAGCAAGGACGACTGTCACTGTGTTCAGCCCGTCGCTGAAATCGTGCGCGATGATTCCCAGCGCAATCAGGAAACCCATCTGAACGCTGGTCTGAAAGCCGACGCCGATTGCGACTCCGTCCAGGAAACTGTGAAAGGCCAACCCCGCCGCGGACATCGCGCCAAGCTCCGGCTCATGAGCGCCGACCAAGTGGGGATGTTCGCGGGCGCGGTGCATCGCGGTGTAACGTTCGAGGCCGAAGAACGCGAGGAATCCTAGCGCGGTGATTGGCATGTACGATGCGCCGTGGGGGAACGCAAAGACTTCGGGCAGTATGTCGAACAGGGCCACTGCCAAGACCGCGCCGGAGCTGAACCCGAGCAGCAAATGAAGCCGGTCGCGCATGCGGATGGCGGCCGTTCCGCCCAAGCCGGTGGACACGAGCGTGACTAGAGCGAGAAGTATCGGCGCGAATCGCATGGGTGGATTTTGCTCAGAGTATAATGTCGATGGTCAAATTCAACTTGCTGTGGGAACCAGACTCTACTGCTCCGCATTGCTAATATGATGAACATGAAGTTGCGAACGAAGTGGATACTGGCGCTCTTGCTTACCGTGGGACTGTCAGCCGGCATGAAGCCGCTCGACGTTTTGGCCCAAGCCGCAGACAACGATAGCGCTACAGCGGTTTTTTCGGGCGGTTGTTTCTGGGGCGTCGATGCTGTCTTCAAGCATGTGAAGGGCGTGACCAAAGTTGTTTCAGGATACGCGGGCGGAGCGGCGAACACAGCGCAGTACGAGATCGTGAGCACGGGAACGACGGGACATGCCGAGTCGGTGCAGGTCACTTACGATCCGTCGAAGGTCTCGTACGACGATCTGTTGAAGGTGTTTTTTTTCGTCGCTCACGATCCGACCGAGCTGAATCGACAGGGGCCGGATTCAGGAACCCAGTATCGGTCTTCGATCTTCTATGAGAACGACGCTCAAAAGAAGATGGCCGATGACTACATCGCGCAACTCGATCAGCAGCACGCATTCCCCAAGCCCATCGTTACCAATGTAGTTCCGCTGACGGGATTTTATCCGGCCGAAGATTACCATCAGAACTACCTGGAGCTGCACCCTGATCAACCCTACATCGTGTACAACGATTTGCCGAAACTGGAACGGTTTCAGAAAGACTTACCCGGCCTGTACCAGCAACAGGCCGCAAACTAGGTCAGCCGGCGGCGGCGCGGCGCAGCTCGATCTTGCGCATTTCCTCGGCGCGTGCGCGTGCCTGGTCCGCGGCGCGTACCGCTGAGTCCGAGGCGTGGTAGAGCTCGAGGTCGCCGTCGAACTCGCCATCGACGACCGGGCTGAGCGCTACATCCATATAGTGCTTCGACGCCGGATCGTTCTCGATCTTTTTTCGCAGCCGTTCCAGCCGCCAAAAGAACCACAGCCCCGGCACATAGGTCGCTGACATCTCTCGCGCGCGCCGCATGAAGAACCTGAGCGCGTTCTCGCGCGGGTATCCAGGACGGCGCTGCGTGCGCGGCTTGCGGCGAATGATCCCGCCTTGCAGCGGATGCACCCGTTCGAAGGCGTGACTTCCGTAGAAATAAAAAATCATCGAGGTCATCCGCCGCGAGCGCATCCCACTGGCGACCGCCCGCTTGATCAGCGTCTCGATGTGAGACGGCGAGTAGTACAGGTGCCACGCCCGCTGGTAGATGTCCTGCCACTCGGCGGTGCTCATCCGCGGATGATCCGCGGTCGCGTGCTCGGCGTCGTATTTGTTGGTGTCCGCCTCCATCCGCTCGCCACGCAGGTACATGTCCTGGTGATCCTTGGAGCCGGGCAGTGGCGTGAGCATGAAGAACTCCATGATGTCGATCGGGAGTTCGCGCTGGATGATCGCGATGTCGCGCTCGATGCTCGCGGGCGTGTCGGACGGGAAGCCCAGGATGTAGCCGGCGTAGGTCAGCACCTTGGCGCGCTTCCACGCCTGCAGCATCTTG
>Ga0074046_10001849_pt1 | contig 18662 bp, 19 predicted proteins | sample BogForMeECP23OM3_FD_94441 | JGI IMG/M metagenome (GOLD analysis project Ga0074046, IMG submission 94441) | Bog forest soil microbial communities from Calvert Island, British Columbia, Canada - Bog Forest MetaG ECP23OM3 | ecosystem: Environmental > Terrestrial > Soil > Wetlands ... | reverse complement strand
TAGTCCCTTAGTCCCTGCTTTTCCGTTCCCTTGTCCCCGGTCTCCCCGTGTTCTACACTTCTTCTCATAGATGCAAGCCCTCGTTGAAAACCTCGTAAAGCTCCAATCCATCGATCTTGACCGTGCTCGCCTCAACCGGGAGTTGCGTGCGCTGCCCGCGGAAATCGCCCAGTCGCAATCCCGGCTGGCCGCCACAGAGCGCCAATCCGCCGACGCCTCGGCCGCGCTCAGCCGCGAAGACACGCTGCGCACCCGTCTTGATCGCGAGATCGACGGACACCGCAAGAAGGCCGCCAAATTCCGCGCCCAACTCGACTCTGTTACCAACACCGAGCAGGCCTCAGCCATCGAGCACGAAATCAATTTCGAAACAGCGGAGGCCGATCGCCTGGAAAATGAGGAGTACACCAGCCTGGAGCGCACCGAAACGCAGGAAGCCGCGCTGGCCCAGTCCCGCGCCCAGGTGGAGTTGCTTGCCGCCGAGCTTGAAGGTGTCCGCGCTCGCGTGGCCGCGCACCAGCAGGAACTCCTGGCCGAACTGGCCGCCTGCGATACCGCTCGAGACGTCCTCCGCTCGGTTCTCGATCCCGACTGGCTCGCCCGTTTCGATCGCATCGCCGCCTCTCGCGGCACTGGCATCGCCCTCGCTGTAAATCAGCAGTGCACTGGCTGCAGCATGGGCGTGCGCCCGCAAACATGGAACCAGCTCCGCGAGGGTGAGCTGCTCAGCTGCGATAGTTGCAGTCGACTGCTCTACTGGGACCCGGCGATGCAGCCTGCGCCCAAAGCGCCGCAACCAGAAGTGCCCGCCGGCACCGGCCGCGCCCCACGCAAACCTCGCCAGGCCGGCGCGTAGGCCCAAAATGCGTGGCATGATTCGCGCCATCATTGTGCTTGCTTGCCTACTGTCAAGTGCCGGCGCATGGGCGGCGGAAGAAAAGCAGCCGGCATACCCCTCCTTTGACTATCAAGCCGCCTACGCTCACGAAATCAAGCCCCATCGCAGAACCATTCCGCTCGCGGGTGTCAGTTCCGGCGGCAATCAAATCGGACTCACCTTGACTGTCTCTCCGGCAGGGGCCGTGCTGGATGCAAAGCCCGCAGGAGAGGAAAGTGACCTCAAGCTCTGGCCCGGCCTGCGTCCCGAGGTGCTTGGCTGGAAATTCCTTCCGTTTGAGGTCGACGGGCGTCCTGTGACGGCATCGGTCGAAGAGTACATTGACCTCGTCCCGCCAGAGCGATTCCCTTCGATCCACGTGCCTGCGCCCGCGGTCAGGCCCGATTCCAAAGTCGACATAACGCTCTCGCGGTCGATGTGCTACGGACGCTGCCCCGTCTACAGGGTTTCAGTCAGCACCAAGGGCATCGTGTTTGACGGAGAGGCCTTTGTGGCTGCCAAAGGAAGGCAAACCGACACGGTCGACCCGAGCGCCGTTCGCGCCCTGGCAAAGAAATTTGTTGCGGCCGATTTCTATTCGATGCGCGATGAGTATCGAGCAAGTGTGACAGACAATTCCACCTACACACTCTCCATTGCAATCGACGGCCATAAAAAGCAAGTGGTGGACTACGTGGGTCAATGGGTTGGCATGCCTGCCGTAATCGTTGAATTGGAGGACGACGTCGATGATCTTGCCCACACAGAGCGATGGATCAAAGGGCCACCACAGTAGACGGCTCCAAGAGGGTCAACTCGGGACCTGCAAGAACATTGAATTTGCCCATGCTCACCCGCCGCCGCTTTCTCGCCCAATCCGCCGCCAGTGCGTTGGCGCTTCCACTGCTCTCCTTCAAAACGCAAAACCGCGGAGCGCCGCTCACGATTGACTCGCACGTTCATGTATTCGAGCGCAATCCGCGTTTTCCCTTCGCGCCCGGTGCGCACCCTCCTGCCGAAGACGCGCCTCCGGAAAAACTCATCGCGCTGATGCGTGCCAATGGCGTGGCTCGCACCGTGATCATCCAGGTCATTCACTACAAGTGGGACAATAGTTTCCTTTTGAGCGTTCTCAATCGCTATCCGACGCTCTTCCACGGCGTCTGCCGCGTGAATCCCGAAGACCCTGCGGCGCCTGAAGAACTCAGCCGCCTCACCGAGGAGGGCTTCCGCGGCGTCCGCTTCAGTCCCGCGGCCGATGCATCCGGCGACTGGATTCGCGGGCCTCTGATGCCGCCGCTCTGGCGCCGTTGCAATGAACTCAAAGTCCCCATGACAATCCTCGCGCCCGCCGCGCGCCTGCCGGATCTGGTTCCGCTCATTGAGGCCAACCCCGAGCTCACCGTGGTCATCGATCACATGGCCGATTGCCCGCTCGATCGCCCCGATCTGCTCGAACACCTGCTCAACCTCGCGCGCTATTCGCGTGTCTTCGTCAAAATCTCCGACATGTGGTCGCTTTCGAAGCAGCCTTACCCTTACGCCGACGCGCAGGACCAAGTGAAGCCCCTGCTTCATAAGTTCAGCGCACAGCGGTTGATGTGGGCGACGAACTGGCCCGTCTCTCTCGCGCAACTTCCCTACGCAAAAATTGTGGAGCTCTACCGCGACCAAATGAGCTTTCTCACGCACGAAGAACGGGAAGCGATTCTGGGCGGAACGGTGCAGCGCGTCTGGCCGTTCGGGCTGTAAACGCTGGATCATGCAAAGAAGTGTCCTCGCGCCGTCCCTACGGGACTCCGGAGTGCATTTGTGGAAACTGCCTTCCCCACGCTAAAGCGCGGGGCTAACAAACGCTGCGCCTACGGCGCGGCTGCCAGGGCATTCCTTTTGCAGTTCTCAATAGCCGCCGGCATCCTGCTACCCTTTTCTTGAGGGACTCAGTCCACGGTGAAGCACCGAACCCAACTGACGACTGTGAACTACGAACTGTGAACTGTCCTTAAGGAGCACTCCCCGTGCAGCGCATCTGTGTCGATATGGACGAGGTCATGGCCGACACGCTCTCCGAGCACATCCGCCGCTACAACCAGACCTTCGACGAGGACGTAACGCCGGAAGATCTCGCCGGCAAAGGCCTATGGGAAGTCACGCCGCTCGACCGGCAGGCGCAGCTTCGCGCCTTTCTCGATGCTGAAGATTTCTTCGAAGACCTTCCGCTCATGCCTGAGGCGCAGCCGGTGCTCAAAGACCTTTCCACGCGTTTTGAAATTTACATCGCCACGCAGGCCATGGCCGTGCCCAACTCGCTCGGCCCCAAATACCGCTGGCTGCAGCGCCACTTTCCCTTCATCCCGCCCTCGCACTACGTCTTCTGCGGCAACAAGTCGATCCTTCGCGCCGACTTCCTCATCGACGATCAACCCAGAAACCTGCAGCGCTTCGAGGGGCAGGGCCTGCTCTATTCCGCACCGCACAACCTCATGGCCACCGGCTTCGTCCGCGTGAACAACTGGCTCGAAGTAGCCCAGTTCTTCGCTGGTATCCCCTCCGCCGCGGATGCTGCCGCGCCGGAATCGTCCCCTCGCTCGTAATCCCGACGCGTGAGGTTGGTAGGTCAGTTTGAGGGAAACCATCCCTCAGGGGCTGAAGCCCACGCACATTTTGAACTGTTTGCGGCACGGCAAAAGCCGTGCCCTTTCAAAACAGTTTCAAACTGAGCCCCCGCCGCCGAAGACCGCTCCCATGAGAATCCGATACCATGGAATGTGACCGTGTCTGGCTCCCCTCGAAAGTCTTCTATCACGCGACGCCGCTTCCTCGCTGCAGGCGCGTGCGCTGTAGGCGGTTTCGCACTCTATACGGGCGAAATCGAGCGGCATTGGATCGAAGTCTCGCAGAAAGACGTCTTGATTCCCGGCCTTCCCCCGGCCTTTGACGGCTTCCGCATCGCGCAGATCAGCGACATCCACATGGACGAATTCACTGAGGCGTTCTTTGTCCGTGACGTCGTTAACCGCGTCAACAGCTTGAAACCCGATGCGGTGTTTCTCACCGGCGATTTCGTGACTTCGGAGTATGCGCCCAGGAAATTTGCCATCGGCGCCGGGTGGCAATGCGCCGGCCTCCTCAATCAACTCGCGTGCCGCCAGCGCTACGCGGTGCTGGGTAACCACGATTTCATGGTTGGAGCCGACGCGGTATCGGAAGCGCTCACCGACAACGACATCATCGTGTTAAGAAATTACTACATGCCGCTCGAGCGCTCCGGCGGCCGCATCTGGCTTGCGGGACTCGCGGACCCCTTGCAAGGCTCGCCTGATCCTGAGGCCACGATCCCCGCTTCCATCCGCAATATCCCGCAGGAGCCCATTATTCTGCTCTGCCATGCGCCCGACTATGTGGATGATCTCCTGACGTTTCCTTCTGGGCAGGCAGTCTCACTCATGCTCTGCGGCCACACCCACGGCGGCCAGGTTCGCCTGCCTCTAATCGGTCCACTGGTTCTGCCCTTCATGGGGCGCAAGTATGTCCGGGGATGGTTCCGTTTCGGCCGCTTGCAGATGCACGTCAATCGCGGGATTGGTACAGTGAGTTTGCCTGTTCGGTTTGACTGCCCGCCGGAGATTTCCATGCTCACTCTGCGTTCCGCGTGAAGTTTGCCGGCTGCGTCCGCGATCATCATGCCCCCGCGATCGTCATTCCCCCGCAATCGTCATGCCGTCGATGCGCAGCGTCGGCGAAGCCACCGAACCGCGAAAAACCAGGTCGTTGCCAATCGCCGTCACGTTGCGCAGCATCTCGGCCAGGTTTCCCGCAACCGTTACCTCTTCTACGGCGTGCGTCAGTTGGCCGTTCTCAATCCACAGGCCGGTCGCGCCGCGCGAGTAGTCGCCCGTAACCATATTCGTGCCGAATCCCATCAGGCTTGTCACGTAAAGCCCCGCCGTCACTGCGCCGATGATCTCCTCCGGCGTGAGCTTGCCCGGCGCGAGAAAAAGATTGCCGCAGCCGACTCCCGGTGCGCCTGCCAGTCCCCGCGCGGCGTTATGCGTCGACCGCATCCCCAGCTTGCGCGCGGTGTAGGTGTTCAGCAGGTAATTGCGCAGCACGCCGTTTTCCACCACCACCGTGCGCTGCGAAGGCAGGCCCTCGCCGTCGAACGGCGAGGTCCCGAATCCGCCCACTCCCGTCGGCAGCAGCATGGTATTGTCATCCACAATCGTCAGTTCCGGCGCGGCAATCGTCTCGCCCAGTTTTCCCGCCAGAAACGACGCGCCGCGCCAGATGGCGTCGCCCGACGCGGCCTCGAACACGGAGCCGATGAGCGTTCGCGCTGTCTCCGGCGCGAAAATGATGGGAACGCTCTGTGTGGCCACGCGCCGCGCCCCCAGCCGCCGCAGCGTTCGCCGCGCCGCTTCCTGGCCGACGGATTCAGGAGATTCAACATCGCTGAGACGCCGCGCGCTCGACCACCAGCCATCGCGCTGCATCTTGCCGTCGGCGTCTTTCGCGAGTGGGGCTGCCGCCACGCCCGCGTAGCTGGTGCGAAAGCTGCCTGTAAATCCCCGCGAGTTGGCCAGCGCCTTGCGTCCGGTCGCAGCATCAAAGCTGCCGCCATCGGAGTTCGTGATGCGCGGGTCTGCCCTGAGGGCCGCGGTCTCAGCCCGCCGCGCCCACTCGATCCGCTCCGCCCCGCCGAGCGAGTACACGTCGTCGTAGTAAAGGTGCAAATCGCTTTCGAGCGCGCCGAATTCGCCCGTCTCCGGCAATCCCGCGAACGGATCCTCCTCCGTCACGCGGGCCAGCGCCACGGCGCCTTCCACAAGCTGGCGAATTCCCTCCGCAGTCAAATCACTTGTCGAGGCCGACCCCGACCGCTTGCCCAGAAACACGCGCAATCCCAGCCCGCGCGAGCCCGATTCCTTCAGCGTTTCCACTTCGCCCATGCGCACGTTCACGCTGAATTCGTCGCCTTCGCGCGCCACGGCCTCGGCGTCGCTCGCACCCGCTTTCATGGCCAGCGCAACCACGTCGGCAGCCAGAGATTCAAGATCGATTGCCGTTTCGTTGGGCGGGGGAGCAGTTTCGTGCATGTTCTCAAGCTATCAAACGCGGCGTGATCCGGAATTGCGTGATAGCGCACCGCGGCTCTGTTGTCTGCGGTCTGCGGTCAATCTTGACCAGTTCGCAGAGTCTTCAGCATGATACCGTTGCGAAACGGAGTAGATTTCCCCCCAGGCGAAAGGATGACATCCCCTATGCAGGTGAGACATGGTTCCGAATTCCTGAAGTTCGCCGCACTCGCGGCAGGCTTTATGGCCGGCGCTTCGCTGGCCACCGCGCAAGCAACACCCGCTCCGCCCACTCCAGCCGTTTCGTTGCAAACCTACACAGCGTCCGATCAGAGCGCGACCGTCGGCGTCCCTGCCGGGTGGAAGGTGACCAAGGCCGTCTATGGCATTATCACGATGTCCGGTCCGAACGGCGAGTTGATCTCCCTCGGAAACACGTTAATCGTCCACAACGGTAGCCAGCCTAATCAAACGACAATGACGCTGCCCTACCAGTCCACAATTACGCAAAAGGTCGAGGCGGTCTGGAAGATGGGGGTCGCCGCCTCAGGTGATTCGACTGCGAGCGTCAGCTTGATTTCAGCCAAACCCATTCCACTTGGCAAAATCGCTCAGTGCGGCATCTTCCTCGGGAGTCAGACGGGCGCGAAAGGCGCCGCAAATTGGGAGATGCGATTCTGTGTAATGCCGATGGACACCAACGGCGTTTACAAGCTCTTCTGGCTGGATGCTATTATTCCGGCCTCTCTTGCCGCTCAGGAGCGCGCCACGGCGGAAGCGGTACTCTCCAGTTACCGGCCGTCCGTGGCTACGCTCAAGAACCTACTCCGGCCCGAGACACCACCCCTGCCCCCGATGGGCTGGGTTCCCCCAAGCGGGTACTCCGGTGATCCCAGCACCGTGTACGGGGAAGAAACGGCTCAAGAAAGCTTTGACTGCATGGACGAAGGCGTGATCCGCGAAGAGCCGGAGGAGGATCTACCCGCTTACTGCCAATGAGATCGCCTGCAGGGCTCATGCTGGACGAGAAGCTTCGCGCCCGCACGCTGAAAACCATGGCCAACCACGGCCTGGTCCGCCTGGAGCGCGGCCCTCGCGGGCGCATTGTGCCTAAGGTTGCCCACGACCGCATTGAGTTGGAGTTGCCGCTGGTGCGCAGTGAGGATGCTGCTTAATACCCCGTTCCAGCTGGTCCGGCCTCACGATCGTCAGGCAGGCGCCCTTGATCCTGTTCCGCTCTTCGCAAAGTCACTAGCTCGCCCGAACTTTGCGGCGAGACTTCCGTAATCTCGAGGGAACACGAACAACGCTGACTGACCGCGGGGCATCGAAGTTATCAGTTAGATCGGGGTTGTCAAAGGATTCCAGCCAACGCCGTCTTTTCCAATAGGCTGTCTTTTCCCAAAGAACGCCAGGCGGCCCTGCACCTTTAGTTCATGGGGCGACTGACCTGCTGATTGCGAAACCGACATGTTGATTCGGCTTGCGTACGACATTCAATTCGATATCCCCGCTTCGGTTGCGATGGTGGCGCTTTTGAATGTGCATCCTTCGCGCTTTCGCGATCTGGAAGAGCCAGACGAGTTGCAGACTGAGCCGAGGCTCCAAATCACGTATTACCGGGACAGTTTCGGGAATCGTTGTGCGCGTTTTGTCGCTCCTCCAGGGCGGCTGAGGATTTTCAGTTCCACGTTGATTCGAGATTGCGGACTGCCGGATGAGACGAATTGGTCTGCGGGCGAAACGCCGGTGGGCGAATTGCCGCACGAGACACTGACTTTCCTGCTCAACAGCCGCTACTGCGAGGTGGATCGTTTCTCGACCATTGCCCTGGAGCTTTTTGGACACATTGCGCCAGGATGGGGACGCGTGCAGGCCGTGTGCAACTGGGTGAACAATAAGCTGGCGTTCAGCTATCACCACGCGCGGCCCACAAAAACCGCCCTGGACGCATTTACTGAGCGCGTGGGCGTATGCCGCGACTTTCAACATCTGGCCATCACCTTCTGCCGCGCGCTGGGTATTCCGGCTCGTTATGCAACCGGGTATCTGGGCGACATCGGCGTGCCGCCAGGGGGTCCCATGGATTTCAGCGCATGGTTCGAGGTGTATCTGGGCGGGCGCTGGTGGACCTTCGATGCGCGCCACAATAAGCCGCGGATTGGCCGGGTGCTGATGGCGACGGGGCGGGATGCCGCCGATGTGGCGATTACCACTTCGTTTGGGCGGGCGGATCTGCGCAGTTTCTTTGTCGTCACCGAGGAAGAGATTGCGACGCCTCTGATGGCAGGTTATGCCATAAGCAACGAAAAATGCGCATGAACGTCCCGCGCGCTTCTGCCATTCAAGTTAAACGAAATCGTCGCTTCCTGTAAGCAGGGCTATCCTTCCCTGACTTGATTCGGCTCATCTCGCTTCCCGGTGATCCGACCGGAACGACGAACCGGAGACCATCACTCCAATCAGCGCGGTTCTTCCCCTGGAGCCCTCGACACCTGTTGAGGATTGCGGCGATCGAAGATCTGATAGTCGGCAGGGACCTTGAAGGTTTCCGGGTCGGCAGGGGTGAGCGAGATATTCGCAAGCCAAAGTGTCTGGTCGCCGTCGCGCGGGTCGTGGCGCTTTACCTGCACATTGATGCCTAATGCCGGCGAATACCAGTATTCGACCGTTCGCAGGATGGTCTTGGTGTTGCCGATGGTTTGCCGATAGTACGTGAAGGTTTCGCGTGAGCGCTCAACCTCCAGCCCCTCAAAAGTATCCACGCCAAGGTTCTCGCGGGTCAGGAAAGTCGTCCCATCCGGCTGCAATCCTTCCGGCATGAGCGGCTGAATCGCGCCCGGGAAGTAGTTGCGCAAGTCGCAACGCTTGGAAGCGGGGTCACAGTTATAAAAGGTGTGTTCGAGAGGGTCGGCGTATTCGAGCACGCGCAACCCCGGCGGGTCCTTGCTGTTGTCAGGCACCAGAAAGCGCCGTTCCTGAAAGATGCGGCCATCCATGTCGCGGGCGACAGTGCGCTCATTCCATGTTGTGATGGTCGAATCATCGGGCATGATCTTGACCCACACCGTTTTCGCTGTGGCCGTGAAGGGAGCATTCGGCTTGGGTCCGATATAAAGCGCGATCAGGAACTGTTGGGCCCGAAAATCCGGCGCATGCATCGGGCCTTGGTTCTGCGCGGTAAGGTACGCGGGACTCAACAGGCAGCAGAAGGCCGCGACAATTGAAGGCGCAACAAGTACACGACGCCTCATGGCGAAACCTCCGTTTGGCCCAGAGAATACCACGATTCCCGGAGCGGCGGAACCAAGCTCACAATGATGGTTCCCGTCTCCGCATCTCCAATTATGAGAATCTGGTGAGAAAAATTTGGCCCATGAATTGCTCTCCATAGCTTGCGGCGCGTTCGTGTGCTCACGGAGAGAAGCAACATTTGCGGAAGGCAAAGATAATTCGCCCACGCTATGCAGGACAGTTTCGCTGCATCGCCGGCGATTGCGAAGATTCCTGTTGCGTTGGCTGGAGCGTGCCGATCGACAAGCAGACTTTCGATAAATACCAGCGCATTCCCGCCGGTACACTGCGCGATGCGATCGATATCCACGTGGTGCTGTCGCCTCGAAATGCGGATGGATCGGAGCCTGCTGAATACGCGTTCATGCAGATGCCGCCGTCGAAGAAATGTCCCATGCACAACGCCGACAATTTGTGTCAGATCCAGCTTGAGCACGGGGAGGGATATCTATCGCGAATTTGTTCCACGTTTCCTCGCCGGACGCACACCATCGATAAATTAGAGGAGACTACGCTCACCCTCTCCTGTCCTGAAGCCGCCCGGATCGTGCTTACAAATACACGTCTGCTCGGCGACCCGGACGAGCAGCACTGCTTCATGCCTTGGGATGACAAGCCCGGAAGCCGCGCCACGCCCCTCAGCTACTTTTGGCCGATCCGGGAATTCACCGTGACGCTGCTGCAGAATCGCGACTATGCGCTTTGGCAACGCCTGTTCCTGTTCGGCACTTTTTCGAGACGCCTGGAAACGGTTTTCCAACAGGGTGCGCAAGGGAACTTTTCCGCACTGGAGACAGGCTTCTCTCAAGCCATTGCCAAAGGGACCCTTCGCGAGTCGATGGAATCCATGCCCGTCAACAACGCGCTGCAACTCAGCTTGGTCCTGGGCCTGGCCAAACAGCGACTCGGAGACGGCAACCTCAACCCCCGGCTTGCCGAGTGTTTGAACGATTTCCTGGCAGGCATTGGTCACGAAACTCTGAGCTACGAAAAGCAATGCGAAGCCTATGCTGCCGCCTATAAAGACTTCTACGAGCCATTCTTCCTCAAATCTCCAGGAACGCTTGAAAATCTCCTGCTGAATATGGTCTTCCGTTCAGTGTTTCCATTCGGCATTGGGATCTTCGCAAAACAGAAGGCGATTGAGCCGGCCCGGCAATACGCGCTCCTGGTTACCGAATTCGCCCTCGTCAAAGGATTGCTTATCGGTGTCGCTGGCTCGCGCAAGCAGGCGTTTTGTCTTGACGACGTAGTGCGAACGGTCCAGTTGGTCATGAAGCACTTTGAGCATAGCGAGCACTTTGTCGGCGTCTGTTTGAAAGAGCTGGCTTCCAAAGGGCTCGATAACCCCTACGGCCTTACCATGCTGTTAAGAAACTGAGGCCCGGTCATGCTTCGACAATCACGCCTATTTCAAATCTTCTGACAGACTTCGTTGTATGTCCTGAGCGACTTCATCGATTGAAGTATTCTGACTGAGCTGTTCGATTTCCTGCCTGTTTTCCATATCCGATAATCCCACCTTATGCGCAATCTGCTGGTTCATGCTGATCACTGCCGTCACCTCTTTTTCCGTGAGGAGAAGGATTTGCAGCACAAGGTGTTCCCGTTCATCAGCACGGCGGGCCAGTCGCGATTGCCGCATGAGGATAAGACTGGCCAGAAGGATCGCCTCCATGGCGACAACGGTTGCGAGAAGCTGAAAGGGCATGGGATCAAAATGCGGAATTCGCGGCAAATGCAAGGTGTTTATGAGAATCCAGGAAAAGAAAATGAAGATATGCGCGGCTACAAAACCGAGATTGCCGACGATGGCCGCCGTCAAATCTCCCAGCCTTTCCGCCGGCGATCTTCGCGCCAGAAACTCCTGCTCATGTTTGGCGATGGTGTCGATGTGGTCTTGCAAATGATTCGGAGGCTGCATGGGTTTGTCCTCGTACGAAGTTTCGTACTCAATGGTTGGATGACTTGCCGGTAGACAGGGAAGGACGCGGAGACACAAACTCAATCGCGATTTTCTTAAACCAATGCTTATGCGTTGTGCAGGTTTTCATCGCAGGCATTTTTCGCTGCGATCCAAAGCCAAGGCAGATTAGCGAAGGGAAGGCGTCTTACGCTGTCAGCCGTTCCAGCTGGTCCGGCTTCACGATCGTCAGGCTGGTGCCCTTGATCGTGATCCACTGGTCGCGGCGGAACTGGTTCAGCAGCCGCGTCACAGTTTCGCGCGAGGTGCCCGCCATGTTGGCGATCTCCTCATGCGTGAGCGCCATGGTGAAGCGGATCTCGGGCTTGCCGTTGGCCGCGTCACGTCCCCAATCGAGAAGCAGGCGCGCCAGACGGCCCGCCGCAGAGCCCGAAAGCGCCAGCCGCTTGGCGTCGTGAAACACCGTCATGTATTCACCCGAAAGCGACTGTGCCGCGTGCATCGACGCAATGCCATGCCGGCCCAGGAACTCGACGAACTCCTGTTTCCGCACCGTTTTTACCTGGCAGGGTTCGATGGCCTCGGCAGTCACTTCGTGCGGAACATTCGCCAGCACCGCGCTCAAGCCCATCACGTCGCCCGGCCCGGCAATCTTCAGGATCATGGTCTTGCCATCGCGCGATGTGGAGGAGATCTTCACCTGCCCAAAGCAGATCACGAACACGTTGCGCGCCGCATCGCCTTCGGAAAAAAGCTTGGCGCCGCGGGCATGGCTCATCATGATGCCGATCTGGTCGTAATCGGCCAAAGCCTCCGGCGTCAGATTGCAGAACATCCGCAAATGGCGGTGCTCGCAATTCTGGCAATCTTCCGGTGGGTGATGAGAATGGAGTGAAGCCATACGGATACCGTTGGGGACTATTCGCTACGAGCAGTATAGCGCATATCTCACCCAGCAAGACGGGTGTTTGCCCCCAAGGGCTGGCCGGAGACTCTCTTTAGTGCGCGGATTCGAATCCCTAAGCCTGGGCCGCTCCGTTCGCATGGCGCCTTGCTGGCGTCACGCGCGTCATGCAACAAGTAATGTAGGCCCGCGAAACCTCGCGCGCCAGCTCTTCCAACAGCCGCATGCGCAGCGGCGGATGGCGCTCAAACGCATGTCGCAGTGCATCGATGGGCAGCATAAGCACCGATCCCGGCGTCACCGCCGTCAACGTATAGGTATGATGTCCGTCGCCCAGTACGGCGGCCAGCTCCAGCAGGTCCCCGTGCCTTGCCGTTCCCAGCGTCACGCGCATCTGCATCCGTTCCGCCTTGCGGACAAAATCACCCGAAACCACGACGTACAGCCCTTTGCAGCTTCCATTCTGCCGAAAAACCGCCTCTCCGGCATCCACATTGATGCATCGCGAAACGCTGTTGAGCAGTTGTCCTGCCTCCTCGGGACACTCCAGAAGCTCGGCAAGCGGATGTGCCGCCGCCGCAGCCAGACGTTCAATTCGCTCCTCAAGTTGGTTGCTGGTCATCTTCCTTGCCGTATGCCGAGCCCTCAGGCTCCTTGATGCGAGATTCGCTGCGGGCTTCCGCGGTATCCCGATTCCCGTTGCACGCCTCTTGCAGGCGCGCGGCGATTTTTCGTGCGCCCGCGGCCTCACGCGGTTCATGTGTCCACCCCATTTGCTTCGTGTTTGCGGTTTCGATTGGACAAAACGGTGCGGTTTCTCCTTTCCCCCCGCCCATTTTCACCGGGAATCGTCTGTGCCGTGCGCTGCGGCTGCAGCCCCGCTGCGAGGCTTAGACGGGAAGCGCAACTTCCCGAGCAACTACTGAAGCGATTTCCGACTTACGGCCGGTGCCCGCCGCATCGGGCGGAACGCAAAGGACCGGCACACGGGATGCAGACAGCAGTGCAAACACCGTGCCGTGAGGCCCGGGTGTTCCGCTGGCCCGTTTTACCCCCGCCACAAGAATGCAGGGATGGTTCTCCGCAATGGCTTCGGCCACCGCATCGGCCGGATTGCCGTCTTTCACCAGGCACCGTACCTGGATGGCGCCCTCGAACCGTATGCCCTGATCCTCCATGACGGTGCAGGGATTCAGACCGGCAGCCTGTTCCGCGGCCGTTCGCACATGCAGTGCCAGAAGGGGCCGGTCAAACATTTGTGCCAACGAACCAGCGGTTGCCGCCGCAGCCGCAGCCGCATCGTCCCGCTCCACCGCCAGCAGCACCGGACCGCCCGGAGTCGGCCGGTGCGGACCTGCGTTCCAGTCTGCCGCCACGGCCAGTACCGGGCATGGCGCCCGTCTCACCAGGCGTTCAGCGATGGCCCCCACCACGACAGGGCCGGCGCCTTCCATCCCCTTGGTGCCAATCACGATCAGCCCGGCTTCGTACTGCAGCGCCACATCCACAAGCATCTCCGCCACCGCGCCCTGCCGTACTTCGGAATGGCTGTGGATCCCTTCGCGCAACAGTTCGCCGGCCAACTGGTCCAGCACCTTGCGCGCCGCTTCTGTCATGTGACCCAACACGCTGCCGGGAACCGCATCCACCGCGGCATATTCCATTGGATCCAGCCCGTGGGCCAGCACAATCCGCGCCCCGTAATGGGTCGCCAGCTTGCGCGCGTACTCGAGGGCTGCTTCCGCCTGGCCCCCCAGATCCGTCGCGACCACAATGGTCTTCAAGCCGTTTTCAAAACCCATGATTGTCTCCCGGCCGCCGCCGTTGGCACATACGTATTCGAGTTTGAGTGTGCGCTTCCGAATTACCCGGGGCAGTGACCCCATTCACCCCCCCTTGTGATTCGAGTCACACCTGTCAAGGCATTGATTTCGCAAGAGAAGGGTCCTGCCCCTTCATAAGCGCAATCTCCCAGCCTGTCGGCGAAAAGCGCATCGGCAGTTTCTTCGTTGGGAGTTCCGGGAGAAAGCAGGCGGAGCTTCTTCGCGGTCTGCGGTGCGGCCGCAGTCGAGTAAATGGCCCTTCTGCCCACGCGTCCGGCTGGCGACGCCCTGTACATGCAGAGGCCCAGCGCGCTATCTTGGGCGGTTATGAAAAATCACTTCAAGTGCACTCATTTCTTAATCCTTGCCCTTATCGCATCGATTTCGTCTTTTTGTTTGCAATCTGCAGCCCAGGCGCCAGTGCCCGACTCGCCCGCCATTGAGGCTCAGGCCCACGCCCTGCTCTCCAAACTCACATTGGAGCAAAAGATCGAACTGCTCGGCGGCATTGACAACATGTACACCCGCCCCATGCCCGCCATCGATCTGCCGCGCTTCAAGATGTCCGATGCTTCAGTCGGCGTGCGCACCTGGGGACCTACGACGGCGTATGCTGGCGGGTCGGCGCTTGCCGCCAGTTGGGACACTGACCTAGCGCGCAAAATCGGCGAAGCCCTCGGCCGCGACGCCCGTGCCCGCAACGTCAATTTCCTTCTCGGTCCCGGCGTCAACATCGCCCGCTCACCGATTGCCGGCCGCAACTTCGAGTACCTGTCTGAAGATCCGTACTTGAACGCCACGCTGGTGGTCCCCTTCATTGAAGGCGTGCAGTCCGAGGGCGTCATCGCCACCGTCAAGCACTACGCACTTAACGATGAGGAGTTCAATCGCCACAATGCCAGCGCCGACGTGGACGAGCGCACCATGCGCGAAATCTATTTGCCTGCCTTCGAAGCCGCCGTCGCCAAGGCCCATGTCGACGCCGTCATGAACTCCTACAACCTCGTCAACGGCGTCCACGCCACGCAAAACGATTTCCTTAACCTCCAGGTGCTCAAGGGCGAGTGGGGTTTTGAGGGCGTTCTCATGTCTGACTGGGATGCGACCTACGACGGCGTCGCGGCTTGCAACAACGGCCTCGATCTCGAGATGCCCAGCCCCAAATTCATGAACGCGAAGAACCTCGTGCCCGCGGTTCAGGCCGGCCAGGTCAAAGAATCCACCATCGACGAGCACGTGCTGCGCCTGCTGCGCGCCGAACTGCGCTACGGTTTCACCACGCGCCCGCAATTCGATCCCGCCGTCTCCACCTACTCGCTCGCCGATCGCCCACTCGCGCTTGAGGAGGCTCTCGAGAGCATCACGCTGCTCAAGAACGAGGGAAATCTTCTCCCGCTCGATCCCGGCAAAATTAAGAACATCGCCGTCATCGGTCCCAACGTGTATCCGGCCGTCACCGGCGGCGGCGGCTCGTCGGAGGCAAAAGCATTTGAGCCGGTCAGCATTCTTACCGGAATCGCCAGCCTTCTCGGACCCGATGCGCACGTCTTCTATAGATCGGCGATGCCCGACAGCGACGACGAAAAGAAAGCCGTCGCGCAGGCTGACATCGTCATCGTCGCCGTCGGCTTCAATCCCAAGACCGAAGGCGAAGGTCACGACCGCACCTTCACGCTGCCCGCCGGCCAGGACGCGCTGGTCGAGCAGGTGGTTGCCGCCAATCCCCGCACCATCGTGCTGCTCACTGGCGGCGGAGGCATGGACCTGAGCCGCTGGCTCGATAAAGTTCCTGCGTTGCTCCACCTCTACTATCCCGGCCAGGAGGGCGGCACGGCCGTGGCGCAAATTCTCTTCGGCCAGCACAACCCCGAGGGAAAACTCCCCGTCTCCTTCGACCGCAGTTGGGACGAAAGCCCGTCGTCGAAGTGGTATTACGGCGATCCCAAAAACAACACCACCCTGCACACCACGGGCGAAGACGGCAAGCCAAAGGACTACACCATCGAGCACATCCAATATGGCGACAAGCTGATGGTCGGCTACCGTTACTGGACCACCACCGGCCGCCATCCGCTGTATCCCTTCGGTTACGGCCTCAGCTACACCACGTTCAAATTCTCGAATCTCACAGCGCCCGCAACCGTGTCTGCTATGGACCCAACGGTTTCGGTCGGCTTCGACGTTACCAACACCGGCAACGTGGCCGGAGCCGAGGTCGCCCAGCTCTACGTCTCCGACCCCTCCGCGCAGGTCGATCGCCCTGAACGCGAGCTGAAGGGCTTCGCCAAAGTCCGTCTCGCTCCCGGTGAAACCAGGCACGTGACGCTCACGCTTGATGCGCGCGCTTTCAGTTATTGGGACCAGTCGGCTCATAAATGGACGATAGATCCCGGCAAGTTCATTCTTCGTGTCGGCGACTCCAGCGAAAACACGCCGCTCCACGCCGACATCGCAATTCATTAAGCATTGCGGTTCTGCGTGGGCGGTGTGCAGGCGGTAGAGAGCGCTACAAACCCAGAAATCCCCGGAGCGCCTGGTCGACTGACCGCATTGTGGCCGCGCTTACGCGCCCGATCCTGGGCCCGGCCTTGCGGCGCGGCACGGACGTCGCTTTATCGACCATGATTTGAGAGGTCACGCGCAAGCCCGAATCCTTGCCCGCGTCAACCGTCACCCGGAACAGCGGAGCGTCGTACAGTTCGCTGGTCAGCGGCAGCACAATGACGGATGGATGCAGATCGAAAGCGTCGGCCTGGACCACAAGTGCCGGCCGGGGCTTGCCGTAGTCTCCCGACACCGCCACCGTGACGAGATCGCCGCGTCTCATTCGTCGCCGTCCAGGGCGCTCACGTCCTGAATCCAGCGCATGACTTCTGCTTCGTCCTTCGAAGTGGCGATCAACTGCGATTGCCGTCGCGCCTCGGCTGCAAAACGCCGCCGCCGCGCCTCTTCGACATAACGGCGCATCAAGCCGCGAAGTACCTCGGCAGCGGGGCGATCCTCGTCTTCCACGGCGGCCGTGAACTCCGCCTTGAGCGCGGGATCGATGCGCAGATTCAGGGTCGATTCCTTCATGATGGCAATGTTGGCGCGAGGCACGAAAGGACTGCTTATCGTTTATTGTAATTACAATCAGTAAGTACGTCAAGAAATTACAATAAAGGCTTACAATTCAGCAGGCACTGGGAGCATGCAGCATTGCAGAGAACGCCCACCCGCCATCTAGAATTCTGTACGGGGCGATGAATCGCCAAGCGCGGTTTGCTTTGCCGCCAAACCTTTATTCGTTGGAGTGGAGAGAGCCTACACATGTTCAAGCTACGTTCTTATCTTGTTGCACCCGTTGCGTTCATCGTCGTCGCCTTGGCGCCATGCCGCGCTCAATCCATGCCGCATCCGCAATGGGTGGGGACCTGGGCTGCATCTCCCATGCAGGCTGACGGCATCAATATCCGCCTCTTTTCGAGCGTCACCATGCGCGAGATCGTGCACATCTCCGCAGGCGGCCCGCAGATTCGTCTGCGCTTTACCAATGAATTCGGCCTCGATCCCCTCACCGTCGCCGATGCCCACGTGGCGCTCAGCGCCGGCGGCAGCTCCATCCAGCCCGGCAGCGATCACGCCGTCACCTTCGGCGGAGCCGCGTCCGTCAACATTCCGCCCGGCGGCGCCATTTTCTCTGATCCTGTCCCACTCGCCGTTGCGCCGCTCTCCGATCTCGCCGTCAGCTTCTATCTGCCGCCGCAAATCATGCGCGCTGAAACCTTCCACTCCTTCGCCGACCAGGACAACTACGTCGCCGACGGCCACTCGCCCGCCGCGCCGGACTTGCCTCAACCCACCGCGCTCGCCTCATGGTACTTTTTTGACGGCGTCGATGTTTCCGCGGCTGATGGCTCCCGCGCCATTGTCACGCTCGGAGATTCCATCACTGACGGCGCGCACTCCACGCACAACGCCAATCGCCGCTGGCCCGACGTGCTGGCAGCGCGCCTCAACCAGGACCCGAATCTCGCCCACGTCGCCGTGCTGAATGAAGGCATCGGCGGCAATCGCGTTTTGAACGAAGTCGCCGGCCCCAGCGCGATCTCGCGTGTCGACCGCGATGTGCTCGCCCAGAGCGGCGTGCGCTACGTCATCGTCCTAGAAAGCATCAACGACATCGGACGTCTGGCGCACGTGCTGGTTCCGTGGGACGCCATCACCGCGCCGCAGTTGGAGTGGGGGCTCAAACAGATTGCCGATCGGGCGCACGAGCACGGCCTCAAGATCATCGGCGCCACGCTCACGCCGTACGGCGGCGCCGGCTACTACTCTGACGCAGGCGAGCAGGTGCGCGAAGCGGTCAACGACTGGATCCGCACAAGCGGCGTCTTCGACGGCGTCGTCGATTTCGATAAAATTACGCGCGATCCGCAGAATCCCAAGGCCTTCAATCCGCCCTACGACTCGGGCGATCACCTGCATCCCAGCGACGATGGCTACAAAGCGATGGGCGAGGGCATCGACCTTACGCTCTTCGCGAAGTAGTTGTAGCGCCGGTCTCCAGACCGGCTGTCGCGGGGGTCTCTCGACCCCCGCAATGCAGGCGGCCAACTGGGGCCAATTTCTCTTCTTGTCGAAAAATCCATTAGAAATGCGGGCATAGGGCCGGCATTTCTAGGCTGACGCTTCGGCTTCCATCGCCGCCAGCGAAGCCTCGAGCGCCGCGAACTCAGGCCGCCCCTTGAGCGGCGTCAGTCGCGGATCGGCCAGCATCTGGAAG
>Ga0074046_10001848_pt1 | contig 18676 bp, 13 predicted proteins | sample BogForMeECP23OM3_FD_94441 | JGI IMG/M metagenome (GOLD analysis project Ga0074046, IMG submission 94441) | Bog forest soil microbial communities from Calvert Island, British Columbia, Canada - Bog Forest MetaG ECP23OM3 | ecosystem: Environmental > Terrestrial > Soil > Wetlands ... | reverse complement strand
CCGGCGGCAGGTCCGGATACCAGGTCTCGGTCGCTTGTAGCGTGAGGAACGTAAACTGCTTGGTCACATATGGGTTGAGAATCGGCACCAATGTTGGCCGGTCAATGCCCAAAACGAAGCGGGCCAGTTCGGTCCATTTTCCGTAGCTTCCGCCGACTTGGGGGTGTGGGAATCCCACACTCTTGGGAACGACGCTTGAAGTTGGTGCCGAAACTCCGACTCGGGGCGCGTAGAGCAGATCGTAGCGGAAGACGGAGCTCGTGAAGTCGCTATCATAGTACGTTCCGGTCCACCCGAAGAACGGGTTGCGCCGATAGTCCGTGGCCTGCAGGGCCAAGGCTCTACCGAGTTTGGGAACGCCGGGACGTGGCTTGCCGTACCAGAACTTGTTGACTTGAAAGAATAATCCGGGAATTCCCAAAAATGGTTTAAAGCCCGCAGGAGCCGGGCATTCGATGCACCGGGCGCTCTTGGGGGCCCGCGCCTCGTACAGAAATATGAGACTAGTCTGCAAACCCTCTCCCACTGGAAGAATTGTCGAATAACGCAGACCGAACTCGCTGTTTTCGAGAGACTTCGAGGGCGGCTTTGAGACGTTCTGATCCTTGAAATCGAGAAACACTGGGGGGTAATCTTTAAAAGAGCCCGATCCTAATGCAATCATCGGCTCTGCCGGTTCATCGAGCAGCGAGGTAATACGGACCGGTTGGCCCTCCTGGTTGAAGAAATTTTGATTGCCAAAAAGGGAAGGTGGAAAATTTGGCACCGACGCATACGGACCGTTGACTGATACGGGCACCGCATATGGGTTGCGCGGGTCCGTTGTCACATCTGCTCCGCCTATGGTGATGTTAGACCTCAGGGCGCTGGCACCCTCGAAATCTCCGGGAATCAGGAACGCCTCGAACTCGTTGTTATCGGTCTTCAGGAAATCCGGCAATATGTAGTTCGCCTTCACCATCTGGAGATTCTTGCGTTCGTCCTCCGCGGCTTCGGCGCCGACGAACCCGTGGTAGCTCACATCGGCGGGATTCGTGATCTCGGTGCCTGCCAGGATGTTGGCCTCGGACCAGATGATCTGCTGTTTGCCAACCCGCATTGAGAAATTGTCGGTGAAGTCGAGATCCACGTAGTACTCGTGGAGGTCGTCGCGGAAGTACTGTTCCTGCAACTCCCGCTGGGTGTAGTTGCTCCAGTCCCTGAAAGGCTCTGCTCGTCCTTGGCTCTTGAGAGTGCCTTCGGCGTCATACCAGGGCCGGTAGTACGCGAAGAAATCCGCGTGTTGCAGCAAGGGAATATCCATGCGGCCGAGCAGCTTGTGGTTCTTGACCAGCTCGTAATGCGGCCGGACGCTGGCCAGTTGGCGCGCCTCGACCAGATCCCAATGGTTGAAGTCGAAGCTGCCGCCGGTTTCGGTCGCCGCAGTGCCAGTGCTGCTAATTTTCCCAGCGGTGAACTTTGACGGTACGGCGTTGTTTCCAGAACTTCCTTCGCCCCAGCGGCCGGCCTCTCTGGTTTCGAAAAAAACGTAAACTGTGAGATCCCCCTGAGTGATGACCGCGAACGCTGCCCCCGCCCGCAACATTACGAACGCTGCCACGATAACAACGCATAGACCACGCTGACGTGTCTGGCGCCACGCTGTCATCAGTTCCCCCGCCCGGAAAGGCCAGCCGTTTGACGCATTATGGACCGGCGCACAGGAATGACGACTCGAGCAGCCACAGTCCGACAAGCGTGACGGTTTAGTAACATCGCAATTCACCGGAAGTCAATCAATTAACCGTTATAACGAACCTCGGTTGTCGTCTTTCAGGCCTCAATCGAACTTCGAACCTCACGGCGCCGCGCCGGTCCTGAACGTCCAGGAGTACTTGGTGGAATCCGCGGTTATCGAAACCGCATAGTTGCTCGACGGCGAGAGCGGTTCCCGTGGGATGATTATCGCGGCACCAAAGGCTGAAAGATCTCGCTGACCGGCAGTTTCTTCGGTTGGGTTGTTGCTGCGAAAGGAGGAAGGCTGGATCAAGCAGTGCTCGATGCTGCGGCCATCGCGGGTGAGCACGTGCTCCGATATATCGGGATCGCTCGATTGCGACGTACCGCTCCCCAGCTGCAGAATCAGGGGTGGGCCGCTTGGAGCCGAATACCCACACGCCTGCAGCGGGTCGGGCCAGTCGCCTCCCCGGTAAGCGCGAACCGGCGTGTTCACTCCGTCCGGTGGAAAGTAAACGGGAGTCTTCAGTCTGCCGCGAGTCGGCGGAATCGGGCCGAGGCGGGCATTCCAGAAGCGGTCGCTTTCGCTTCCTTCGTAAATTTGCAACCTGAGGTCTTTTATCAACCCTCGTTTTACTGAAATTACGGCGGCACACGAGCCTGGCGTGCATTCAGCGCCAAAGCCGACCTGCGTCAACTGCGCGTCTATCATTCTCAGCGCGGTGAACGGCATCGCCATAAGGCGGTCGACCAGGATGCTACCGTCGAGTGAAGTAGAGAACGGGGTTATTGATAGCTCGGTCTCCGGAGCTCCAGAGCCATTCTGCTCGTACGTATTCCTGGTCAACACGTCGACGGCGGGCATCGCGTTCGTTCCTGAATCCGAGAGCGCGCTTGCCGATCCAGGTGTAGACAGGTTCTCGAGCGAAGAATGTGCCTGACTCCGATCGCGCTCGCTCATCGCCTCATCTTGCGACACCTCCGGAAGATTCATTAGCCGGCGGTAGTAATTGATTCGGTCGACGACCATGGAAGAACCGGCGGGTGTTTCGAGCGCGATGTTGTGGGCTGGAGCGCTCTGCGCCAGAGCGGCTGGGGTATCGAGCACCATGCTGCACAACAGGACCGCGACGGAAAAGATGGCTGTAAGTTTGGTTGCGGTTAACTGGAAGCCAACGGGGGCATGGAAAAATCCGCCACTGCGCTCGAGGCGACGGGTGGGTGAAAATCTCTTGCATTCGGGCGAACGCAGCTTCACTGACCCCTCAGCTCCCTCAGTGGCCTGAATGGCCGGTAATCACATGCGATAAATTGCCGTCCTGATGCGGTCTCGCCACGAAAGCGCGAGATCGCACCATGTGATCATCCAACTCTAAACGATCGAAACCCCCGCACTCGCACGTGGCACACGTCTTTGAGGTTTTCTCCCCAATGAGCGCGGAGCACAGCGCGAGCAGACGCTTGAACGCAGGTAGTAATATACGTTTTCCGCTAAATATGCCAATCACGTGCATTCCGAGTGTCACTTTGCTATAGAAGTGAAGCGTAAGTCGTCCGTGCTTGACCATAATCACACGCTGAGTGGGTGGCGGTCGTGAGCGAAAACGGTTACCTGCCGGGATTCGCGGCAGACATCTGTATCAGTTACAGCCCTCTCGACAATCATCACACCGATGTGCGGGGAACCCTGTGGGTCGATAACTTCCACCGCGAACTCCACGCGCTTGTCAACGCCAGCATCGGACATCCGGTTACGATCTGGCGCGATACTGCACCGTCCTCATCATCCGAGCTCTCCGAAGAAACCGCTGACCGTTTGCGAAAGACCGGGATTTTTGTCGCGATTGTGTCGCCCTCGTATGCGGCCTCCGATCTGTGCAAACGTGAGCGCGAGGCCTTCGTCGAGACCGGACGCGGAAGTGGCAACCGCGAAAACAGCAACTCCCGGCGTATCATCAGCGCCTACAAATTACCGGTGGCGGTTGAGGAACTCCCGGAGATACTTGCGCTTGCACCCGGCTTCCAGCTCTACAGTGTCGACCCGCAAAGTGGTCGGCCTAGCGACTACCTGTTCGACCCGCGGCCGGACGCGGAAAGGCTCTATTGGCGCACTCTGTCCGATCTGGCGCAAGCAATTGCGGGTCTTCTCAGGCGAATTCGCAGCGGATCGTCCCCGGCGGGCTTTTCCCCGGCGAGCGAGAAGGGACCTGGTATCAGCGTGTACCTCGCTGAGACTTCTTCCGATCTTCGGTTTCAACGAGAGGCGTTCCTCCGCGAGCTTGAAGCGCGTGGTTGCGTGGTCCTACCGAGCCAACCTCTGTCGCACAATATCAAGCTGTGCTCGGAGCAAGCTCGCGCTGACCTGTCACGTGCGAAGCTGTCGTTCCATTTTCTAGGCGAACATTACTCGCTAATTCCCGAAGGCGGAAAACAATCTATTGTCGAACTTCAGACGGAACTCGCCGCCGAGCGGACTGCTTCCGGTCTTAAGTCTGTGGTCTGGATTCCGCGTGGTCTTCAACCGGCCGACGACCAGCAGCGCGCGCTTGTGGAGCGTGTGCGAAATCAGCACGCAACTGTCTCTGGATTCGAGCTCTTGGAAACCTCCTTCGAGGAGCTCAAGACGTTCCTGGTCGACCTGCTCGAAGGCTCGACGTCCAAGCGAGAGAAGCCCGCTGCACAGTCCGCCGCGTCCGAACCATCCGGATTCCCGCAAATTTACTTGGTACGCGACAAAGAAGATCGGGAGCGCGTCGCCACGCTGTCCAAATACCTCTTCGATCAGGGATTGGAGGTGATCACCCCTGCCGATGAGGGCGAAGAAGTCCAACTTCGACAGAACCATGAAGAAAACCTTAAGATTTGCGATGGCGTGATGATCTGGTGGGGCACCACCAAGAAGATCTGGCTGGACTACATGATGCGCGATCTCGATAGAGCGCGCGGCCTCGGGCGCGGTTCACCCTTTCGAGCTAAGGCGGTATGCATCGGCGAACCGGTGGGACCGGAAAAAGCCGACTTCATGACCCACAAGGCACAAATAATCAGGTTCTTCAACGGATTCGCGCCCGAACCGCTCTTGCCATTGCTCGAGGCCATGAAATCAACCGCGCATGCCTGAGGAAGCTGCATCGCTCTCCACTGAGTTCCAGTCTGAAGAAGTGGTCCGGGAGAATCCGTTCCCGGGACTTCGCTCCTTCGAAACCTACGAAACACATCTGTTCTTTGGCCGTGACGGCCAGAGTGACGAACTGCTGCAGATCCTTGCGCGAAACCGCTTTGTCGCAGTGGTCGGCGTTTCAGGCAGCGGTAAATCGTCGCTGGTCAGAGCCGGATTGTTACCCGCGATCGAAAGAGGCTTCATGGCTGCGGCCGGTTCGAACTGGCGTATCTTAGCCATCCGCCCTGGTACCACTCCGATGGAGAATCTGGCGACCGCGCTGAGTCAATCGACGGCTCTCGAGGCCGCCGAACTCGATATCGGCCAGCGCCAAACCCTGGTCGACGCCGCTCTCAGCCGAGACTCATTCGGTCTAATCGAGGCAGCCCGGCTTACCAGATCGACTTCGCGCGAGAACCTCCTGGTGCTCGTCGATCAGTTCGAGGAAATATTCCGGCTTGGTTCCGCTCGCTTCAAAACTGCCGACGCAGAAGATCCAGCCGCCTTTGTCCGGCTCCTGCTCGAAGCCATCCACCAGACCGAGGTTCCCATTTACGTCGCAATCACCATGCGCTCTGACTTCCTTGGTGATTGCGCCAGATTTCGTGACCTGCCGGAGACACTCAATCGCGCGCAGTATCTGATTCCGCGCATGACTCGCGAGCAACGCCGCCAGGCTATCGAAGGTCCGATCGCAGTCGGTGACGCAACCATAACCCCGCGCCTCGTGCAGCGACTCTTGAACGACCTCGGTGACGAGCCCGACCAGTTGCCGATCCTCCAGCATGCCCTGATGCGCACGTGGGAGGCATGGTATCGAGAGGGAAAATTCGATAGCCCGATCGACCTCGACCACTATGAAGGCATCGGCGGGATGGCCGATGCGCTCTCGCGACATGCTGATGAAGCATACGCCGAACTCGATGAACGCGCCCAGCGGATCGCACGGCGATTGTTTCAGTGTATATCTGAAAAAGGACCCGACAACCGCGAAATCCGCAGACCAACCCGGCTCAGCGAAATCTGCGCGATCGCTGAGGCAGATCAAGAAGCGGTTACAAAGGTAATCGATTGCTTCCGCAGCCATGGGCGGACGTTCCTGGTCCCGCCGGCGCATGAGACTCTCAATCCGAACTCGGTGATCGACGTCTCCCATGAAAGCCTAATCCGCTTGTGGAACCGCTTGCGTAGATGGACCGATGAAGAGGCCGAAGACGCCGCGACTTACAAACGACTGGCAGATGATGCGGCTCGCAACAAGGCGGGCCGTGTTGCGCTCTTGCGTGACCCTGGGTTAGCGGCGACGCTCGAATGGAGAGCTACTCGGCAGCCGAATGTCGCGTGGGCTGATCGCTACGCCCCGGGCTTTTCGGTCGCTATGGAGTTCCTCGATCACAGCCGCCGCGTAAGCCTCTTGAAGCGCTACGGCGTAGGGTCGGCAGTGACTGCGGTCCTTCTTATAGCCTTCGGGTTTTCAACTATCTACCTTAGCCAAGCGAAAAAATTACGCGAAACCGCCCAGGCCGGCCTTGCCCGCGAGCTTGATTTCGAGGCTCAGGCCATTGAACGCGATCATCCCGAGCAATTGGAACTGAGCGCGTTGCTGGCGTTGGAGTCTGCCAAGCTGGCCCCGACGAAAGACGATGACGACTTCCTTCGTCACGTGGAGGCAATTTCTGAAAAGCCGCAGTTCAAGCTCGAGTTACCCGGCGTCGTGCACGCCGTGTCATACAGCCGAGACGGACGACTGATAGCGGCCGCGGCCGGCGAAAATGCGTATCTGTTACAAACCGCGACCGGAAAGATTGTCCAACCGCTCAAGCCTGGCGGAACAGTAACTGCTATATCGTTCAGCCCCGACGGAGGCAGGGTTGCGACCGCCAGCTATGACCAGACGGCGCGAGTGTTTGATGTTTCGACGGGAAAGGAGATCTGGCACAGCGCACAGAACGCCCCCGTCCTCGCGATAGCCTTTTCTCCCGATGGACGTTACTTAAGCACCGGCGGTTTTGACAAGACAGCGAGGATGTTTGACGCCCTGAATGGAAGCCAAATCTGGCAGGCCTCATTCGGGGGAGGTGTGGTCGCGGTAGCTTTCAGCAGCGATGGACGTTTCGTCGCAACTGGCAGTCAGGATAATACCGCGCGAATATTCGAAGCGGCGACGGGTAAAGAGATCTGGAGGTCGCAACGTCGATCTGCGGTGTGGTCGATAGCCTTCAGTCCGAACAACCGTTACTTCGCGATCGGATGTTACGACGGGGGGGTGCTGCTGTTCGATGCGGCCACCGGAAATGAAAAATGGAGAGTCCTGGAGGGCGACAAAATCAACGCGGTCGCGTTTAGTCCAAACGGAAATTACCTTGCCGTGGGCAGTGCAGACAAGACTGCACGCGTGTTCGAAACCGCTTCGGAAGGAAGAGAAAATTGGCGGATCACGGAGGACGGAGGAATCGACGCGATCTCATTCAGTCCGGACGGACGATACCTTGCTACCGGTAGTGAGGAGAAAACGGCTCGAGTGTTCGAAGTGGCCACACAGACGGAACTCTGGCGGCTCGTGCACTCTGACACTGTGGGAAGTGTCGCATTTAGTCCCGACGGACGTCATTTGGCGACAGGCAGCGACGACAAGAATGCTCGGCTTTTCGACATGGCAAAAAATGGCGCCTCTTTCGATACGGGCAAAGATCAGGTGACAACCGCCGTTTTCAGTCCCGACGAACGCTTTGTGGCTGTTCTAGGCCAGACCAAGGTCGGTCAGTTGTTCGAGCACGATACTCAAGTGTTCGAGACGCCCACCGGAAAGAACGTCCTGGTGCTGAAGGCAACTTCGCCCGACAAACAAGTGCTCGCGGTCGCTTTCGGTCCGCAAGGAAATCAGATGGCCTTCGGTATCAAGGATGGTACCGCCCGTGTGATCGAAACGGCGACAGGAAAGGAGATCGCGACCCTCAAGGGCAACGATAGCAAAGTGGTTTCGGTGGCCTTCAGCCCGGATGGGCATTCTGTAGCCACAGGCAGCTTCGACCAAACCGCCCGGGTGTTTGACGCGGCCAGCGGAAAGCAGGTCTCACAGCTCAAGCACGGCGACGTCGTGGATGCCGTGGCATTCAGCCCTGATGGACGCCTTGTCGCGACGGGCAGCTACGACAAGACCGCGCGCGTGTTCGAGGCGGCCACCGGAAACCAGCTCTCGCAACTCCAGCATGATAGCGTGGTGGATTCAGTGGCTTTCAGTCCGGATGGGCGTTTCATCACTACGAGTGACCGCAACAACAAGGTTCGAGTATTCGAATCGACCACGGGACGGGAATTATGGTCTACTACGGAAGATGCGGCTATCAGCGCCGTGGTATTCAGTCCGGACGATCGCTATGTCATCACCACTAACGACGACAAAACCGCTAGAATATTTGAGCTGGCGACAGGCGAGGAGACCTCACGGCTCAGCCTAGAACACCCGATACTAGGCTTGGGTTTCGATCCGCGCAGCTCTTATATCGTAGCGGCGTCGCCCGCGCCCGATCGGCCCGAAATTGATATCGAAAGCTTTCCTCTTCGCGATTCGGACTTGGCCAATGACGTTTGCTCGCGGCTTAGCCGCGATCTTACTACCCAGGAGCGCAAGCAGTACTTGCCGAACGAGCCATCCGGGAAAGTCTGCACGGAATCTCTTTGATCAAAAGGTTTTACCGACCTTGTTCGAGCCAAACCTTCGCATGAGGTCTGGAGAGTCCCACGTCCCGGTTGAGATCCAAGTCTACGAAAGCCCAAGCCTTCGGACGGCCGATTATTACTTCATCGGTGTCGTACTCGAACTCCGATTCCTTGCCATTGTATGTATAAGCGATCTTAATCATTTCTAGGACTTCGCCAACAATCCGCCGCAAAATTTGGCCATTTGACGACTCGTAGCATCAGTATCGCCTCAAGGGTCTCTAAAGCTTGCCGGTGGACTTGATTTGCTTGACTCGAAAGGCGCGGAATTCGCCCTCGTGTTTAGTCTGTATCGCAGTCAAATCGGATTCGATGAACCGATAGGTGCGCTGCCAAACTTCGGGACTAATCAGGATTTCGCCGCCGGCGGCTGCGGCGGTGTAGCGTGAAGTGTGGTTCACGGGCGAGCCGATAACCGTATACTCCATGCGGTCGTCGGAACCGATGAACCCGTGCAGCACCTTACCGCAATGTATACCGATTCCGATCTTGCAGGTAACCTGGCGACGCGCCTGGCGGTGCGCACTCACCTGTGCCACTGCTTCCTGCATCGCGAACGCCGCGCGCACCGCCTTCTCGTACATCATCGGGTCCGGCTCGGGACTGCCGAAGACGGCGAGAATCGAGTCGCCGATAAATTTGTCAACGGTCCCATCGAAGCGGAAAACCTCGTCCACTTGCGCAGAGAAATACTCGTTCAGCAAATCAACGATGTCATCCGATTCCATCCCGGCTGTGAGCAACGTGAAGGCGCGGACATCCGACATGACGATCACCACCTCAGAGTTCTCGCCGCCCAAACGCAGGCGCCCGTGGCTGGCGCGATTCAAAAGCTTCTCGCGAATCTTGGGGGAGAAATTTGTCAGCAGGCGGCTGAGCAGCGCGATGTTGCGAGACAGATCCTCTTGTAGACGGCTCTGAACGGCAGCCATCGCCAGATGCTGAGCGACCGCAATTAGCAACCGCAGATCATCTTCGCTGAAGGCCGGACCGCCCTGGTGATTGTCCACGCAGATCACGCCAAGCACTTCCTCCTTCCACAGGAGTGGGGCATACATGCCCGCTTCGATGTTGAACTCGCCCTGGCTGGCGGTCAGCTCTGCTTCTCGATGCCACACGAAGCCTTTGCGCTCTTGTATCGCCCGCTTCATGAGGGTCTCGCTTACGGCAGGCCGCCCCAATGGAACGCTGCCCTTTGGGAGAAACCGGCCGGTGGCGGAGTCTCGCATAAGGAGTGCGCCGCGCATTGCACACGGTATAACCTTCACGACCCGCTCCGTGATCATCTGCAAGATGTTATCGAGGTCCGGTTGTGCGGATAGCTGGAGCGGTAGTTCGTACAGCAACGCCAGCCGTTGGGTTCCAGTGTCTGTGCTCGATGCGGCGAATGCCGACTCAGACGCATCGACAACCGTACGAATGTCCAGCCGACCCGTTCCGCTCGGACCTTCTCGTTCGCGGTCGAGAATGTCTTCCCGGTCCGGCAGTCGCGTGCGAGTGAGATCGCCAATGTCGGCGGGGGATTCGAGCTTGAGATTGGTTTCGCTGATTCGAATCAAAAGACCTGGCTCAAGAGGAATCTTCCCCTTCCCCTTGATTGGTTTGCCGTCAACGGTAGTACCGTTGATGCTGTTGAGGTCTTCGATCCAGTACTGCCCACCCTCGACCCATATTCGTGCGTGCGGGCGAGAGACGCCCTGATCGGGCGTCAAGTCGAGATCAACACTCAATCCATGTTTGGGGCGGCCGATCACGATCTGGCGGATTTCGCGCTCGAACACCGATTCCTTGCTCGCAAATGTGTAAGTGATCTTCATCACGATTCATCTTCGCGTCTATCATTCCGAGCAAGATCCCTGATCGCGCAGGTACCGGGCTTCCTCCTTGGTAGTCGGACCCCGTACCAACCCTGCGTAATTGAGCGCGTGGCGCTTCGTATTGATCTCGCAAGCACCTCGGCCGCTACCTCTTGTCCGTCGGCGTAGCGAACAAGTCATAAGCCGGGCTCTTCCACTCGACGCCGTAAACACGATAAGCGCCGGCCAATCCTTGCAGGTAGATGTCGCGGCCCTTGTCGAACCGAAAATCACCCGCGCCTTCGGTCGTTTCCTTGAATGTGGCGGATACCAGAATCGCGCCGCCCGGTGCCGCGGCCCCAATTTTCGCCGCCAGGATCACCGCCTTGCCAAAGACGTCACCCGAATCACGAACGGACTGGCTGCTGAGACCGATCCGGACTTGCGGCGTCTGGTTGAGATGATTCCAGCCGTATTGCGATATAGCGCGCTGGATTCCGACGGCGCAAAGTAACGCCCGCTGGGCGCTGGTAAATGCGAGCACGAAACTCTCGTCCACGGTCCTTACTTCGAAACCGCGTTGGAGCTGTACCTGCGAGCGGACAAGACTTCCATAAGTGCGCATCACCTCCTGAGCGGCCGAGTCCCCGATGTTCTCGACGATCGACATGGCATTTTCGACATCGAGAAACATCACGCTGGTCGTTCCGTCAGATATCGCTTGCGTGCTCGGGTTGGCCTCCTCAACCATACGGGGCAAAGCCTGTCGATCCATCGATCGGCGTGACGGATCCATGATCGCGCGCAGACTCTCCTTGACTACGGTAGCATTTGTGGGGCGGTCGGCTGGATCCTTCTCGAGCAGCTTGAGCACGAGAGCATCAAGTCCCGGAGGTATATCGGGGGTGAGAGTCGACGGGGGGGCCGGCGTCGCTCGTAAATGCTGCAGCATCATGGAAGCAAAACTGTCAGCTAGAAATGGAGTGCGGCCCGTCAGCATTTCGTAAAGCGTTGCGCCGAACGAGTACAGATCACTGCGCGGGCTCTGATTCGGCTCCGGCGCCATATACGCTGCCGTTCCCACCATCATTCCTTTCATTGTGAGGCGGAGCTGCTCGGGCGCGATCGCTGATCCAAAGTCACCCAGCTTGGCTTGTCCGTCGTGAGTTAGAAAGACATTGGCAGGCTTGATATCACGATGGACGATGCCGACCGCGTGTGCATACTCGAGAGCCTCGCAGAGTTCCTCGCCGATTCGCACCGCGTCATCGAGTCGCAGGCGGCGGGCCGGCGAGCGGCGCAGCAAATCGTCGAGGGTGCCACCCACCATGTATTGGCTTACGATATATGGCTGGCCGCCTTCGTCACCGATATCATAAACCGTGACAATATGCGGATGATCGCCAAGGCGGCCCATCGCGCGCGCTTCGTTCATAACGCGGGCCTGCCCAGCGTGATCAAGGCCTTCGATTCGGCGCATGGCGACCGCGACGTCACGATCAAGCCGATTGTCGTGCGCGAGATAGACCACCTTGCTGCCGCCTTCTCCCAGAAGCTTGAGTACCTTGTAGCGCTGTCCCCCGATCATATCGGGTAATCGGCGGACGCGCTCCTCCAAGGCGGGCGCAATCACCGTTGCAGATTTTGAAATCTCCTGCAGAGACTCACCGCAACTACCGCAAAAGCGTTGACCAGCGCGATTTAGGCCGCCGCACCGATTGCATTTGACGCTCAGAATCGCGCCGCAATTTCCGCAAAAGCCGGAACGTTCCGGATTGTCTCTTCCGCAGCTGTCGCAGACCATCGAGCTATCACCCCCTAAAGTCCAAGAATTATTTACTGTTTATTCGCAGATTAGGCTATCTCTTGGGTATCCAGGCGCCATCAACTCAGTAGCGTGGGGAGTTTTCAGGGACTCGCTGGCGGAGAAGGGAATTTCGAATCTGTCGCTTCTCAAAACTTGGTCGGGCCCGAATTCCTTCACAAATCTAGACAGCCTCGCATAGCCTGAGGGACGTGTTGAGCGGGTTCCGACAAACGATTGCCACGTCGCCAACCAGGTTTTGAGAGGCGGCAGCTCGGCTCGATTCACCATATGTTCGCCGATATTGTCTGGCTGGCGAGCAGCTCCGTCGAAACTGCCCACGTCGGCGACGCCATGCCGATGAATTTCGAAACCCTAGACTTTTCGCCGCTTTTAGAGTTTTTGGTAGGCACAGCCGATCCGTAACGTTTGCTGAAACACTTGCGGCATCGGCGATCCCGCCGCTTGATGAACCTCGGAGCCAGGTCATTGCTCCCGCAATAGCGGCAAACCAGTTTCTCTGATTTCGACTTGCTGCCCATCTCCTTTCGGAGCGGCCGTGAGGACTCCGCCTCTTTCCGAGCAGCTTTCTTCGCGGCCGATGTTGAGGACTGTCCGATCGGCAGTTTATGCCCCGTTGCCAGTTTCGCGTGTTCCATTCCTCTAAGTCTCCTTAAGCCATAAGGGCTCGTCGGGATGTTTGCTCTGGTCGGCGCGCGAAGCGAGCGGTTTTCCCCAATTTTCCCAACGTCATTCGCGCAGAAAGGGAGCCGGCCATCGGCGCACATCGAGGGTCTGCGCGATCAGGGCGATTGGAAGGCGAATGGAACCAGCGAAATCGCAGCAGAGAAAACGAGGGCCTGGTAAGAGCGGAAATTGGACCGAAGGGCACCGGCTCGGTTCTCGGCAGAGAGAATCGAGCATGAATAAGCGGCTGCCGGCCGAATCTGAGCTTCTCCGGTGCCCTTAGGTCGAACAAACTCCGCGAACATGTTCGACCTTGGCGTCGCTCGGTTGATTTTCCCGCTGCCGCCTCCTCACGCGATACCGTGTCTAACCGAGGATACTAGCGCGGGCGGATAGTCCAGCCGCGGCCCGAGCAGATCACCTCGCCCGCCTGGTTGTAAAAGACGTTGTCATGGACCACGAACAGGCGCCCCTTCCTGATGAAGCGGTCGAGCGCCCGCGCCACCATCCTGACCGTATCCCCGGGACGCGCCGGGACGTGGTAGAACCATGACTGCCCCGCGTTGATCGTTCCCGGCGTGCGCATCCAGTCGTCGTCGGGCGTGCACGCGAACATCAGCATGATATGGATGCTCGGAGGCGCGATGAGCCCGCACCAGGGCGATCGCGCGGCGTAAACCTCGTCGAAATAGAGCGGGTTCAGGTCGCCCACCGAACGGGCAAGGCGCTGGATCGCCTCGCTGGTCAACGTGACCGGAAAGGTTCTGCGCAGTTCGCCCGGGACAATCTCATCCCAGCTCTTGCGTTTGTCCGCGTTTTTCCAGAAGTCGCGCTCGAAGGCGGCCGGATCGAAAACACTCTCCGTGCCGGTCGGTGCGCGGCTTGCACCACTCACGCCGGCGGCCTGCCCGCCACCTTCTGCCGCTAAGCGCGGCATCCCGCGAAACTCCGCCATCGCATCGCCCGTGGCAGTGGTTTCGCCGCGCTGGTTCTTGACCTCGACTTCGAACTGGAGCCAGCGGCCCTTGTCGGTCGCGACTTTTGCCGAGACTCGCGCATGCGCGGCGATCGTGTCGCCCACGCGCACCGGCCTTAGCCATCGCGTTTCGAGCCGCCGATGGATTGCGCCGCGTGAACCGAGCCAGTCGGTCATGGTGCGCGTGATGAGGGCGAAGGTCATCATCCCATGCGCGATAATCCCGCCGAACCGAGTCTTGCCGAAGCTTCCCTCCATGTATTTGTCGTCGAGATGGAGCGGGTTGAAGTCGAGCGAGGCCTCCGCGAACTCGCGGATACTCTCGCGGGTGATCTCTAGCCCGGGGCCGCTTACGGCCTCACCTGGCGCGATTCGATCCCAAACGTCGTGACTGGCCATCATCTTTCCTGTTTGTGGTTATACCGGCGGCGCCAAGGTTCTCATCGCCAGATGCGAAACCGGCCCCTCCCGGCGCCGCTGGAAAACTCCGTGGACCAGAACCGGTTAAAGCCTCGCAGAGGAAGGCCGTTCGGTCTACAGGCGAGTTGGAATCAGAGAGTCAAAACGGAAATCCCAGCTTAGTGAAGATCCGATTTTCGCCGGTTCTGGCGATATTTCTTATTGGTGCATGAAGCGAGAGATTCCCCCCCTTTCCCATGTCATTCGAGCGGAAAGGCTAGGTGGATTTCCTCGCCGAAAGGCGATGCCCCGGCGAAGTCATTTTTTTGGCAGACGATGGTGCGAAGGGGCACCGGCTCGGTTCTCGATAGAGAGAATCGAGCATAAATCCGCTGCTGACGGCCGAATCTGAGCTTCTCCGGTCCCCTCGGGTCGAAGAAAATGCGCGAACACGCGCAGTATTTTCGAGTTTTCTGCAGAGAACGCGGAAATCGCGGACTGTATGGCGGATGACACCGCCCGATGCGAGGTGCTTTCCCATAACGATGGTTGACGCCTAACGGTTGACAAGGCGGTTGACACTAGGCGGCGGTTGACAGCCTCAGTGGTTGATAGACTGGAAACCATTTCAAACACTGTTATAGTAGATTCTTGCCAAGATCGTTAGCGTGCCGGCCACGATAAAACAGTCGGTGCAAAACTCCAATGTTTTCAGCGCATACGGAATTATGAGCAGGCACAGGGACAGACAGGGTAAATCAGTAATTCGCCACACACACGTTTACACTCGCGGTTGTCGCCCTCTGGTGGCTAGCGCGCTATCATGAGGGCATCGTCCTCACGACTTCGCCGACGCAACGTCAGGTGCGTACGCAGCTCTGGTCGGAGATCCATCGACTGGTCGAACGCGCCAAGGTTCCCTACCCCAAGCTCAAGACCACCGAGCTGAAGTTCCGCGACGATAACAACTTCGCGATTGGTTTCTCGACCAATCAGAGCGAGAACTTTCAGGGCTATCACGGCAAGTACGTCCTGATCATCGCAGACGAGGCACCGGGAATTGAGTCGGGAATCTGGGACGCCATGGCTGGAACGATGGCCGGAGGGAAGGTCCATATCGTGATGGCCGGGAACCCAACCGTCCCGTCAGGCGCGTTTTTTGACGCTTTCGTCAAAGATCGTGCCCTCTGGAACGGCTTCACCATCAGCGCCTTCGATTCGCCGAATCTGAAAGGGATAACGCTTGAACAGCTGCTCGAGATGGATCCTGCTGAAGGCGGTCCGCTCGACCAGAATCCGATCCCCTACCTGGCTACGAGGCGTTGGGTCTATGACCAGTACAAGTCGTGGTGGCACGGCTACGAGGGCAGCTCTCCAAACTGGCTGTCACGGGTGCTGGCGCGATTTCCCGATCAGGCACAGAACGCGATGTTCAGGATGGCTTGGCTTGAGCGGGCCAAGCAGCGCGCGTCGGGAGAAACGGAAAGCACTACCGGGCCCGCACCATTGTTTGCAGGGATCGATGTCGGCGGCGGACAAGCCGAAACCGTCGCCTACGTGTGCGAGTGCAATCACGAGAAGCGGAAGATCGTGGCGATGGGTGCTTGGCGGGGAGAGGACACGCGCGGGCGGGTGGTCAGTTTCCTTAGCGAATTCAGGGGACGCATTTGTCTCGTGAGAGTCGATTCGATCGGCATCGGTCACAACTTCGGCCTTCACTTGCGCGACCACCGCTTCCCGGTCGAGCTCATCAATGTCGGGCTGCCGTGCGAGAGCAAACCCAATTTCGGCGAAGCGGATCCTGCTCGGCGCTTTGCGAATCAGAAGGCGCAATTCTACCAGGAGCTGGCCGACGCATTCGAGCGCAATCAGATCGAAGGATTGAAAGACGAGGAGACCATCGGTCAGCTGGCTGGGATACTGTACGAGATCGACTCTCAGGGCCGGATCAAAATCGAGTCGAAGGAAGCCGCTCGGGCGCGCGGAGTAATGTCGCCGGACCGCGCGGAAGCGCTGATGCTGGCGCTGTGCAAGCCGCCCCAGAAATTCGAGTTCTACTCGGTTCGTGATCTGCCGGACCGCCGACATGAAGAGGATCCATTTGAGGAGGACGACTACAGATCTCCGCGGAGTCGCCGCTGGGACGGCTGGGCGCCGGGAAGTCTCGCGCGCCACTTCCGCCGACACCCAGGCGCTTGGTAGAGGCGCGACACCAGCCGCTGGCGGCAAAGTACGTGCAGCTTATGACGGAGGGTGAGGTTTTCTAGTTCCACAACCGCCCGACTACGGAATTGGCGGGCAAGCATAGAAACGATGGATCGCTCGAGCTTATGCATGCCGGCGACACCACGGCGGTGATTCTCAAAACTCTAGACCTGTCGCTGCCTTCGGAGTTTTCAGTAGGCACCGGAAGCGAAAAAAGTGTGGGAAGCTCAAAACGTAAATCCAGGTCGAAACGGACGGCCGTGCCGGTAGTGTATCAAACTGATACACCACCGACGTGGCATAAGGTTGTCTTTCGCCCTCCCAAAAAGGTATACGAAAAAGCATAGGTGGTGACCTCATGCTTGCTCCACTCATCGCTTCCTCAAGAGTTCTCGAGACCATCGATGAGCGCCTGATGCGATGTGGAATCAGCCGCCGCGCCTTCCTGAAGTTCTGCTCCTCTCTGATGATCGCCGCACCATTCGGCCTTGCGATCACCGATATGAAAACGCCCGAGGCCGTTGCCCAAGTGCTCGGGAAAGTCATTCGCCCGCCCGTGATCTGGCTTGCATTTCAGGACTGCACAGGCTGCACCGAGACGCTTCTGCGGACTTCCCACCCGGGCTTGGACGATTTGATTCTGAACATCATCTCGCTCGAATACCACGAGACGTTGATGGCGGGTTCGGGCGCGCAGGCCGAGGAAACGCTCGCGCAGGCGGTGCGCGATTACTCCGGCAAGTACGTCTGCGTGGTCGAGGGCGCGATCCCCACTCGGGATAAGGGCGTCTATATGAAGCTGGCCGGGCGGCCAGCCATGGAGGTCCTCGCCGACGTGGCGGGAAAGGCTGCGGCGATAGTCGCCATCGGCTCCTGCGCTTCGTGGGGAGGGATTCCGTCGGCCGATCCAAATCCAACGGGTGCAGTCGGGGTAGCTGATCTCCTGCCGCGCAAGACGATCGTAAACATCCCGGGATGTCCACCCAATCCGTACACGCTGCTCGGGGTAGTCCTGCAATTTGCCCAGTCCGGTACGCTGCCGGAACTCGATGAGGAAAGGCGCCCGAAGTTTGCGTTCGACCGCAACATTCATGATCAATGCCCGCGAAGAGCGCACTTTGATGCCGGCCGCTTCGTAAAACAATACGGCGACCAAGGCCACCGCGAAGGCTGGTGTTTGTATGAGATGGGCTGCAAGGGACCGGACACACACGCGGGATGCTCGACGCGACATTTCAACGAAATTCCCGACGTGTGGCCAATTGGTATCGGCGCGCCTTGCGTTGGATGTACGGAGAAGAGCATCGCGTTCCGTGTGCCAATGTTCAAGGTTGTGCAAATTCATACCCCCGCGACACCTCCGGAAACTTACGCGCCGATAAACACGCCGCAGGGCACAATCAGCCCGCTGGCAACCGGTCTTGTTGGAGTGGCAGCAGGTGCGCTCCTGGGGGCTGGCTTCGTCGCCTCGCGTAAGTTTTCGATGCGGCCGGGCGACCAGAGCGTGCCCGGTTCCGATCAGCCTGGCGGTGGGGGAAAGACACCGGGCAGTTCGGAGACGGACCCGAAGGACAAACTGTGAGGGCGATTGGCGCGATCGTGCTCTTCCTCGCCGCCGGGGCATGGTCGGTCCCGCCTGGTATGGCTCAAACAAGCGGGCCACAGCCGCCCTGCATGCAATGCCATAAGCCGAGCGACATCACCATCGATCCGGCGCGGCTCGCGCAGTCCGAGCACGGCGCCTTTGATTGCACCTTCTGCCACACGACAGGGTTCGACAAGTTTCCTCACACGAGCACCCGTGCTGAGATGCGCGACTGTATTGACTGTCATAAGGAGCGAAAGCTTGCCAAGATCGCGCAGGCAGTGAAGGCGAGTGTCCACGCCAAAAGGGTGGATCGGGCATTTCGCTGCACGAATTGCCACTCGCCACATTACTTCATCCCGGCGAGCCACATGAACGATGTCTCTGAAGCCATTCTCGTGGCCAACGAAAGCTGCCTGGGATGCCACGCCAAAGGAGATACTCGAGCCGACAAGGAGCTCGAGCTCGCTAAAAAGCATGGGTACCTTTTCCATGCGGAGTTGCACCTGCAGCGCAATGCGTGTGTCGCATGTCACACTCCACCCGGACAAGAGACCACGCATCTCATTCTCCCGAAGTCGGAGGCAATCAAGGATTGCGCTACATGTCACGCACAGAACTCGATGTT